>FJWA01003363.1_pt1 | contig 11281 bp, 3 predicted proteins | sample 1011891 | NCBI WGS metagenome assembly FJWA01 (sample SAMEA3912450, study PRJEB9761) | metagenome | biome: forest; material: soil | place: USA | collected 2011-06-22 | depth 0.1 m
GCTCCACCTCGTACAACGACACGCCGCGCTCGACGGCCATCTTGGAGTAGCGCCAGTTCCGTGCCGACGTGCAGCTCACAATCATGTCGCTCCACCCGGCGCTCTCCCAGAAAGTCATCTCCTGGATGGTTTCTGGGAAGAACTCCTGGCAGAAATGGATCGTCTCCAGCATGCCGCGCCGCATGACGGCCGTCTTGGCCGTCATGTTCCAGCCGTGGCCCTCGATGAAGCCGCACGCGAGCGCGACAATGTTCTTGAGCGCGCCGGCGAGCGAGACGCCGACCACGTCCGACACCATCGAGACGGTGAAGTACGGTCGGTCGAAGAGCGTGAGGAGTTCGGCGTGGTCGACGGGCGGGTAGTAGTCCGGCACTGGGGTGAGCGCCGTCTTGCTGGGCTGGCCGCGCGCATCGCGGTGGGCCTCCCCGTTCGTCCCGTTCTCGGACCGCCTGTCGCACGGCGGCGTGTTGTACGCAATGGTCGTCTCGCACCACAGCTCGTTGGCAATCTCGTTGGCGATGTTGGCGCCGCTCAGGGCGCCGCAGTAGATGCCCAGCGTCTCGCCAATGTACTCGCAGATCAGCTCGACCTTGTCCTCGGTCACCGTCACGCCCTTGATGCAGCTTATGCCTCGGGCGGAGGGGAGGATGTGGCCCTTGATCTGCCGGCAGACGTTGCCGATGAACTCGTGCGGGAGGTTGAAGATGAGGATGGACGAGTCCTTGACGGTGTCAAGCAGCGAGGGGTTGGCTACGATATTGGGCGGTAGCTGGATCTTGGGGAGGTACTTGACGTTCTCGTGGCACGTGTTGATCACCGAGGTGAGCTTCTGCGGCTGGTCGCCGACGGCCGCGTCGTAGTGCGGCGAGTCCGAGGGGATGACCACATTCTCCTCGTACACCCACATCTGCACGTCCTCCTCGAAGAGGTCAGGGTGCTCCCGCGTGTTCTCGGCGACGAGCTTCGCAACGGTTGTGCCCCAATTGCCGGACCCCACGACAGCCACCTTGTGCCTCTGCCGAGGCGCATCTGCAGACCCGGCCATTTTTGCTGTTCGGGAGAGTTGGCGGGTGTTGCTGGGTGTTGTGTGAGGGGGAGTGGGAGCAGAGACGGAGGCCTGGTTGGTTATCGGGTTCGGAGGGCGGCGGGCTCGGACAACAGTTGTCGTGGTCGGACGGGTTGAGGTTGAGAAATCAGAGTGGAGCGATGATTGGGACGAAGGGGTCCAGAGCCGACAAGGTTTAGGGGCGAAGAGCCGGGACGTGCAGCTTCCTGAGTGGATATGGTTGTGGAAATGGGTCACGTTGGGCGAGCAGAGCGCAGGCGCAGGCGGTGACCGGTGATGGCTGCTGGAAAGGGATGGGTTCAACGCAATCGCCCGCCTCTGTGTGAAGAAGCGAGGGCCGCCAGGGAGAATCCCACAAGCCGTCTTATACGAGGCCAGCAGATGAGGCCGCACAGCAACGCCGCACATCCTCGGGGGCTCTCGAGTCCCTTTGTGTGCACACAAGCAGGGCACCTGCTCTGACCGAGTGTGGTAACCGGGTTTCGGTTTCAGGGTTCCAGAACGACCGCCGCTCGTCGGTCTGCTTTGGGGAATTCTCTGCCACGCCGTTGGCCCGTTGAGCGAGCCATGACGCAAAGAGCGGCAGAAAAAGAGACCGCCTTCCCGTTCCAATGGCTGAGCCCCAACGAAAATTTGGCCGGAACTGCCATGTGACGCAGACGAGTTTTCTAAAGCGACAGGTCTCCAGCTCCAATCTCGGTCGGTTTTGCCCAATCAACGGCCTCGAACCAAAGAAGCCCTCCCTTTGGGGGGCAATCGGGCAATGTCAGATTAACGTGAGACCATGATAAGCTGCCCCCCGCCTCGGCGGCCAAGCCTCTCGCCCTCCCCATTCGCCGAGGCGTGGAGCTGCCGAGCCGTCGGAGGCTCATCTCGGCCGTCCCCGATCTCTTTCGAATGCCGCCCGACTCGAATGAACCGCCGCCCTAGTGGCTTCTCGATGGGGCGAGCCTGGCAAGGCAACGCAGCATCCCGAGGCTCCGTGGTGGTGTGGGGCCGAAGGCAGGATCACAAGTCTGTTCTTTGACGGTCTCCAGCAGCGCCCCCCGGGACGGCAGCTCACCTCGGCCCCGGCGTCGTCGGCAGCGACTCGGGCCGTTGAAATCTGCCCGTACCTCCCAACGATCAGCGAATGACTCCACTGGAGATGCAGACCTTTGTTTTCATATTAATGGTCGAGGTGGTTTCTCGAGGGCAAGCACTTCGTCCCAACCTGACTCAGATCACCAGCCCACCAGCCCAGGCGCACTAGAATTGGTTGGGGAAGGAGTGCAGAGAGAACGGAACAGGAGATATTGAACAATGCATTGACTGTGGTAGGAGAAATTATCGGCGCCAGTTTCCAACTCAGGGTGGCATTGACAGAAATATCTTTGACGGATCGACATGTCAACTGCCAGGAACGGGCTCCTGCGGGCAGTCTGGAACCAACCATCTGGGCAACCTGCAGGTCGAGAGCCGGACGCACAGACCTCAGACTTGCCAAGGCGCGGGCTGGAGGGCGCTGATGTCATCGACCATGGCGGGGCGGGGATGCCTCCAAGGCACGAGAACCAGCGATTCAGAGACCCATTGACGGGCAAGAAAGCGCAAGAAGCCTGAGGTCAAGACTGTGCGGTATCGTGAAACAGTGTCGAAAATACTTCTATAGGCTCTGACCGGAATTTCCAGGAAGATGACGGCCAATTCGACTATTGGCTATGTTTAGTTGGACTCTGAATCCGGCAGAGTGCTAACGTTAGCGGCTGGACAAGCTCGTGTTATCAGAGTCTGGGAGAGGCGCATCCATGGGTCCGTCCATTTTAATCTGTATTTTGTCGGCGAATTCTTGCCTGTGGTCGGAGCTGTGACATCTCCACCCCTCTATACCCAATGGACTCCAATGAAGATTATCCAGAGAGCTTCGCAGTCGCTGGATGATGGCCTCGCAGCCGTTGGCCCGCCCATGGGGCGAGTTGCTGATTCACGTTGGCATGTTGAAACCAACGCGCCCCAGCTGGGCGCCGCCCTTCCCACCGTCTGTGCCCCCCGCTGATGACATCGTGTGAGCCAGGTGACGGGGCTTGCAGCGCAGGGCTGGCAGTCAACCCGAGGGTTCCAGATCCGTCGTGCGATGGTGTCGCAACGCCAGGCGCCCAAGGGAGACCGGCCTGCAGGCGGCGTCGGGGCGGCTTTGCCCTGTTTCTGCCTCTGCCCTCCTGCACATGACTCCCCTTCGTGCTTCAAGTTTGCAGCCGTTTTTCTTTCCCAGTCCTCCATCTTCCAATTCCCATTCCCGGATTCCCAGATTCGCAAAAACCTTGGAAGCCATCCTTGTTGAACCGTCGCGACTCCACCGCTCCCCCCGTCAGCTCGTACCTGTCTCTATATTCCCTTATTCAGTTTCTGGGGCCCAATTCCTGATGTCGAGAATCCTCAGATCTATTTGCCTGTGCCTGTGTCTTGTTTGGTGCTTTGGAAACTGATCGGCACCATTGGGACCCATCACGCAGCGCGGGGCAATTGATCGACCTAACCTTCGCTTAAGCTTATCAGCTGGGAGCTCCAGGAGAGCTCCGTTTTCCCCTCCGACAACATGGTACCAAAAACCATGGTTTCCAACGAGGTATATCTGCTGCCGCTCAACGACGATGGCTCCCCCCAGGTCGCGGGCGAGTACATCTACCTGGCGCCCAAAAACAACGATCCATTCACCATTCGCTTCGCCATCGAAGGCACCTCCAGCATCTGCCGCCATGGCAGCCTGTGGGTCAACATCCCCGAGCAGGGCGCCGACTTCCGCCGCGACAGCTTTCGGGAGTTCAAGTAGGTTCTCCCCGTAGACCGAGACCGGCCTGAAATGGGAGTGAGTGGTCGATTGGGTGGCACGGGATGCTAATATTTCCTTCTCCCAGGCTCGTCCCCGACTTCAACCGCACGATCGAAATCTCAGTCCCAATCTACGAAGCTGGCGCCTACGCCTTTTACACCACCTACGCCGAGCTGCCCGATCTAGCGAACGAATTGACCCAGACGAGCGACGATTCGAGGTCCAAAACGAAGAAAACGCCATGGTACTACATCGACGTCGCCCCGCGCCTGACGCTGGACGGCCAGCTCCTGCCGCTCCCCGCCCTGTCCGTGTTCTCGCTTATCAGCAAGTTCATGGGCAAATACCCGCAGGACTGGGAGCGCCATCTCAGGGGCATCAGCGACCGGGGCTACAACATGGTGCATTTCACCCCACTCCAGGTCAGAGGCTCGTCGAACTCGCCCTACAGCCTGTACGATCAGCTCGGGTGGGACCCGGCTTGTTTCCCTGAAGGCGAGAAGGACGTCGAGAAGATGGTGCAGAGCCTGGAAAAGAATCATTCGCTGCTCAGCTTGACGGATATTGTCCTCAACCACACCGCCAACAACAGCCTGTGGCTGCAGGAGCACCCAGAAGCCGGCTACAACCTGACAACAGCCCCGTGGCTGGAGTCCGCCTATCTCCTGGACACAAAGTTGCTTGAGTTGGGTGACAGATTGGAGCAGCTGGGGTTGCCAACCGAGCTCAAGTCTGCGGAAGATCTCGTCAAGATCATGGACGCTATCAAGAAGGAAGTTGTCGCCGAAATCCGTCTCTGGGAGTACTACGTCCTGGATGTTGAGCGAGATGCTGCGGCGGCGGTCGAGTCTTGGGCTATTGGGAAGGTCACCTTTCCCAAGGGCTCCCTCGATGCCGGCGGCCCTGATTCGTTGCATTCAGCGTCGCCCGAAGAGCTTGCACTGTGGTTGACGAAGTACGGCATGACGGGCACAGACCGACTCGGGGAGCGGTTCAGAAGGAGAGCGGACCCCAGTATTGCCGCCGCCCTTTTGTCTGCCCTGTTTGGGAGATACGAGGGGGACAAGGGGAGCACTCCAGACCAAGCGGTGGTCCGGACCAAGATCGTAGAGATCCTCGACATCGTCAACGTGCCGTTTTACAAAGAGTACGACGTAGAAGTGGAAGAGACGCTTCAGCAGGTCTTCAATCGCATCCAGTACGTGCGCCTGGATGAGCACGGCCCGAAACAGGGGCCGATCAACCGCCAGAATCCTCTGATTGAGACGTACTTCACCCGCCTGCCGCGGAACGAAGTCACGGCCAAGCACAAGAAAGAAGACCTGGTCCTCGTGAACAACGGGTGGGTGTGGGGCGGAAACGCTCTGGTCGACAACGCCGGTCCGGACTCTCGGGTCTATCTCCGTCGAGAGGTCATCGTCTGGGGCGATTGCACCAAGCTGCGGTACGGAGCCGGCCCCAAAGACAGTCCCTATCTCTGGGAGCACATGACCAAGTATGCGCAGATGCTTGCCAAGTACTTTGCCGGCTTCAGGATTGACAACTGCCACTCGACGCCAATTCACGTCGCCGAGCACATCCTCGACGAGGCTCGCCGTGTCCGCCCAAACCTCTACGTCGTCGCCGAGCTGTTCACGGGCTCTGAGGAGATGGACTACGTCTTTGTCAAACGGCTGGGCTTGAGCTCGCTTATCCGCGAGGCGATGCAGGCCTGGAGCACTGGCGAGCTCAGCCGACTCGTCCACCGTCACGGTGGTCGTCCCATCGGAAGCTTCGAGGTGGACGAGATTTCCACCGAGGTGCGGAGTTCTGCGAAAGATACCGGAGACCGCACCACGAACGGGCATGTGTACACCCGCGAGATCATCCGCCGCATCAAGCCCGTCCCTGTTCAGGCCCTGTTCATGGACTGCACCCATGACAACGAGGTTCCAGCCCAGAAGCGGGATGCCCGGGACACCTTGCCCAATGCGGCACTGGTCAGCATGTGTGCCAGCGCGACTGGGAGCGTCATGGGATACGATGAGATCTATCCTAAGCTGGTGGATCTTGTTGGAGAAACCAGACTCTACGCGTCGGAGGCGTCCAAGTTCCCGGTGAAGGTTGGCGAAGGCAAAGGCGGCATCGCCGGAGTCAAGAAGCTGCTCAACCAGATCCACACCTTGATGGGTATGGACGGCTACGACGAGACGCACATCCACCACGAGGACGAGTACGTTACTGTTCATCGCGTCCATCCTGGCTCGCGAAAAGGATACTTCCTCATTGCGCACACCGCATTCCCCGGCTACGGTAACGGAAATGGCGCCTTCAACCCCGTTCATCTCACGGGCACGAAAGCCAAGCACATCGGCAGCTGGATGCTTGAGGTTGACACAAGCAAGGAGGCTGTCGACGAGGTGCTGGGCGACAGGAGGCACTTGCGTGGCCTCCCAAGCCGCCTCATTGCGCTCCCCGGTATTCGTATGGAGGTGAAGGGAGATGATACCGTCATCACCGTCCGCGACAGATTCCCGCCGGGCAGCATTGCCTTGTTCGAGACCTGGATTCCTACCGCGGAGCACTCGACCGGCCTTGATACTTTTGTCACCTCGGGCGCTAAGGCTGCGATGGAGGAGCTGGATCTCGTTGACCTGAACTTCCTGTTGTACAAGTGCGAGCCGGAGGAGCGGGATGCGAGCGCAGGACGAGATGGCGTCTACGACATCCCAGGGCATGGCAAGCTTGTCTATGCTGGTTTACAGGGGTGGTGGAGCATTCTCAAGGACATCATCAGGGACAACAACCTTGCTCATCCCATTTGCCAAAACCTCCGGGACGGGCAGTGGGTTCTCGACTATCTCGTGGGTCGGCTGGAGCGCGCCTCGCAGCAGCCCCTGTACAGTCGCCTATCCAAGCCTGCCGCCTGGATCAAAGAACGGTTCGATGCGATTCGCAGCATCCCCAGCTTCCTCCTTCCACGTTACTTTGGCTTGGTCCTTCGAACTGCCTACATGGCGGCCTCTGACCGGGGCATTTCTCTGATGAGCGATAACATCCGCAAAGGACAGTGGTTTGTGAAGAGCCTGGCGATGGTCAGTGTCCAACAGACGGGTCTTGTCAAGTCTGCGTCCCTCTACCCTAACCACCTGGTCCCCTCGCTCGCGGCAGGTCTTCCGCACTTCGCCGTTGAGTGGGCGCGCTGTTGGGGTCGCGATGTCTTTATCTCTCTTCGGGGCTTGTACCTCGGTACGGGTCGCTTTGACGAGGCAAAGGAACACATCCGCGCCTTTGCCAGCGTCCTCAAGCACGGCATGGTCCCTAACTTGCTTGGGAGCGGCAATAACCCGCGGTACAATGCGCGAGACTCGGTCTGGTTTTTCTTGCAAAACATCCAGGATTACACCCGGATAGCCCCTGACGGCCTATCGCTGTTGGACGAGAAAGTCAAGAGGCGGTTCCTGCCTTACGACGACACCTGGTTCGCTGCCGACGACCCGCGGGCGTACAGCAAGGAGAGCACGATCCGTGAGATCATCCATGAGGTCTTCCAGCGCCACGCTGAAGGGATGAAGTTCCGGGAAGCGAACGCGGGCCCCGGCCTCGACATGCAGATGCGCGACGAGGGCTTCAACCAGGATATCAAGGTCGACTGGAGCAATGGATTTGTCCTTGGCGGCAACCAGGACAACTGCGGCACCTGGATGGACAAGATGGGCGAGAGCGAGCGGGCAGGTACAAAAGGCGTCCCCGGAACTCCTCGTGACGGCGCCGCCGTCGAGATTACCGGTCTCCTTTACAGCGCTCTCCATTGGGTGGCGACCCTCAACGAAAATGGCAGCTACACGCAGACAAGTGTCCGCAAAGCCGACGGCTCGGAAATCACATTCCAAGCCTGGGCCGACCTCATCAAGGACAACTTCGAGCGCTGCTTCTTCGTCCCCCTATCCCCATCCGACGACGTCAAATACGACGTCAACCCCGCAGTCATCAACCGCCGCGGCATCTACAAGGACCTCTACCGCTCGGGCAAGGAATACGAAGACTACCAGCTCCGCCCCAATTTTCCCATCGCCATGACGGTCGCGCCCGACCTCTTCCACCCTTCCCACGCGATGCACGCCCTCTGCGTCGCCGACACGGCCCTCCGCGGACCGACGGGCATGGCGACGCTCGACCCGAGCGACCTCAACTACCGGCCGTACTACCGCAACAGCGAGGACAGCGACGACCCGTCGACCTCCAAGGGCCGTAACTACCACCAGGGCCCGGAGTGGCTGTGGCCCACGGGCTTCTTCCTCCGTGCGCTGCTCAAGTTCGACCTCCTGCGCCGCCGCGGCGACGGCGCCGACCCGCAGGGCCGCACCGAGGCCTTCCAGCAGGTCACCCGCCGCCTGAACGCGTGCAAGGACATGATCCAACGGAGCCCCTGGGCCGGCCTGACGGAGCTGACGCAGAAGAATGGGGAGGAGTGTCCTGATTCGGTGAGTTTCTTCCCTCTTTCACTCCAAGTTTGCTGTGAGGGGAACGCGATTGCTGACGAGAGATCCTGCGCACAGAGCCCGACCCAGGCGTGGTCTGCCGGGTGCCTGATTGACTTGTACATGGATGCAGCCGAGGAGCAGGCGAACCTGGAGACGAGGGAGCTGCCCTTGAGATGAGGAGAGTTGGGGGGGCGACTCATTCTTGGATAATTGCCTAGACGTGGGCTGTGGTGTTTAGGTGTTTGATCTCTTGGTTAGGGGCATAAGTACTGCGGTAGACATGATATATGCAGACTTTGTACCGAATCTTGGTTAAGCATTGCTGTGTCCGTGGTGATGAGTGCGACGGTCCTTTGTGCAGAATGGGACATGTGGGGTTCAGGAGGCTTCAAACATCAACGGTGGATAGGTATTGAAAGGCTCAGTCTGGATCTAGAGGGGTGGAAATGATTCCTGAATGGGCCACTGATAAATAAATAAAAAATAACGAGTTTGATGGGCCGGTGGGTTCAGGGGTAAAAAAGGAGGAAGATGGAAAAGGGCGAAAAAGAGAGTCCCCTCGACCGGAATCGAGCCGGTGACCTTTCGGTATCGATAAACGCATTTACAGCCGAACGTGATAGCCAACTACACCACAAGGGGATTGGCTTTGGGTATTCTGCTTTTGCCTAAACTAGCGGGCGCGGCTTCGAGCTCCACTCAATGCAAGCGTGGTCCATCCTGCTGGACAAGAGAGTTGTTGACCGGGGGAGCAACAGCTGTGACGAGGGAAAATGCTGAGGGAGAATTCTATGTTGAAAATGCAGCCAACTATCGTGATATAGAGGATCGATATGAACAATATTCTGCCCATCGAGCCAGTTCAGCTGGCTGATGGACAAGAACGAGAAAAGGAAACCGGTTCGTCGTCCCGTACCCAAACGCCTGTCATTCCACCATGTCTTGCCTCCCAACCAACCATCTTTTGTGGAAACCCAAAAAAAGACCAAGAAAAGTATGCCAAAGCAATTACACGGGAGTTTGTATGTTTGAAGCTAAAAATGCGCTGCACTGCCCTGGAGCGCGCGTGTGGAAAATGGGGGNAATGTGGTGTGCCGGTCAATCCAACCCGGTCGCGCGATGGACAAAGGAGGGAATATATACGGCGTCTCTGCGTGCCTCGAGTTTGTGGTTCTGCTGTTCCCCGTGGACGGGACTAGGTCCGGCCTCCGAAACCCCACTTCTTCTTTTGTGGCTTCTCGCCGTACACGCCGGCGGAGCTGATCGGAGCGGGGTCGAACATGCCGGCGCCGGGAACGTGTATCGACCCGGCGCTGCTGGCGTTGGGAACGACTCGCCCCGATCCGGTGGCTCGCGCGAGGTTGTTGCCGAGAGCATAGACTCGGTCCTTCTTGCGGACGTAGCGGCGGCGCCACACGCAGGCACCAACCCAAATGCCGATGATAGCGACGACCATGATGACGAGGAAAATCACCCACTGGTAGTGGTTATCGAGCCTGGCAGAAGGACGCGAGGTCAGTATTCTGTAACCGAGAACCGCGAGGAATGGAGTGGCAAGCCACATCCACGTGGGAAACAGACTCCCGAGACAACGAGGGGCGATGCATACCAAGTCTTGTTTCCACCACCACCCTGATTACTCGCCCCGGACGTGGCCGTAGATGTTGATGATGATGATGTTGTTGTCGCGGTGGCTGCGGGGTCAACCGTGGCAACATCATTGCAAAAGCTTGTGAACCAGTTTTGGATGCTTGCCGCGTCGCCGGCGTTCGCCGCGCAGGCGGCAGAGCAGAGTCCAGAGGGGCTGGCNCTGAACGAGGACACGCGTGGATCGTTGCAAAAACAGCTGTCGTAGCTGCTGGCATCGGCTGTCGGGGCTGCTGGCGGTACNCAGCCACCGTTGACATCGTACAACACACCGCACGCGGTGTAGCAAGGCGGGAACGCTGCTGTGGGAAATAGTGTTGTCACAGGAGTAGCTGCGAATTCTCTGCGTTAGCCAGGCAGTTTTGGCGGAGAGGAGAGATATGTTGGCTGCAGCATGAGAAATTAAGATTCTGGACATACCCATCTTGGAGGAAACTTGGGTCTATGCAGCGATGATCAGGTGCGGCTGCGAGCTGGCGCGGATGCAAGGCGCGAGGGCAACGTCAAATGAGTTGCAGAAGTCCACAATGCCAATCGTCGCCGGCGGGTTTGGCGAAAGTCGATCGATCCAGGTCCTCAACCACCCGAGACCGGAGTTGAGCGTCAGTCTTTTGGCGAGAATGCCCAAAAAGCAGACAAAGAAGCGATGCCCCGGAAGCAGGAGCAAGTCGTCGATGTCGCAACGCCGTCGTCTCAAAGACGTCCTCCACCTTTTTCTTTTCCTTTTTCAGTTTCGATTGTGCCGGTCCGTTTCGTCTCGTCGGCACGCTCGGCAAGCGCCTTCGTACTCGCGTATAAATGGAATCCTCCCGCGCCACTCAGTCCGATATTCCCCCGTTCAGAGCGCTCGTTCTCGACGTCGTTTCTTCCAAGGTGGAAGGCTGAGAGACAGGTAGTGTGTCGTCGTTGCTTGCTGAATCGAGGTTTGTCGCGTCTCGCCCGGGATTCGATTTTGCAGGAGCTTCTGGGCGTGCGTAATGGGCGGTTCGAAAACGAGCGGAAGGGGTCCGAGGGCGCTTGGAATTCGGCTTGGCGCTCTGAGTTCTCAAACCACAACGACCAAGCGGGCACTGAAGCGAGCGACGGGTGTACTATGTAGCAGTTGAGGGAAGGAGACCACGAAACGAACGGAAGAGGTGACGACAAGCGGGAGGGGAAAGACACGAGCGCTGGCAAAGGTTGGCAGATCGCTTGGGTTGGGTGTCCTGTGACTCCACCACCAGACCTGCTTGTGCAAATGGGTGGGCTGAGTGAGACCCTCCGGGCACCGAAGAAAGACCCCCAAAAACCAGGTCG
>FJWA01003908.1_pt1 | contig 11274 bp, 11 predicted proteins | sample 1011891 | NCBI WGS metagenome assembly FJWA01 (sample SAMEA3912450, study PRJEB9761) | metagenome | biome: forest; material: soil | place: USA | collected 2011-06-22 | depth 0.1 m
GCCGTCTCGCACGTCGTGCCCGAGCCACAAGTGCCAAATTCGGGATGATAGCCAGGTGGTGGCGTTTGACGGCGGTCAAGACGGTCATCTGCCGAATTCGATCTGGGAGTGTTCTTGAAGACCTGGTGCTGCTGTGCTGCCCCGAGGGACAGCAGCTGGAGCACCGCGATGGCAGCAACAGGCTTCTGCATTTTGACCGTTTCAAGTTCCCACGAGAAAGAAAAAAAGAGACAGGAACGGCGTGCCAAGACGTGCAGAGGAGAGCTCTGCTCAGGAACAGGAAGGGGGCGTTGATAAGGTTGGAGCTCCTCGAGGTGTGGGAGGTGCGGCGCCAACCTTGAATTGTCCATCTTGCTGCACGCTGTAGTGTGGATGAGCTAGCGGGCGTCCGTGGCGCGCCCTGATGGGCTGAAATGCGAAAACAAACCCGGCAAGTCACAACGCTGCAGCGCAAGCCCCCCCAATTTTCACCCCGCCGCGGCGCGAGCCAACCACATCGTCAATGCCGCATGGTGGTGAGTCCTGGGCCCTGAGCTGTCCCGCGTGCCGAGAGCGGTGTGCTGTCGACCATGCCCGAATGGTTTGCTGCACTTATCTGTGCGAGGTTGGGCATGCTGCCGATCCGGACAGGGGCACGGCAAGCCAGCACAGCAATATTGTCTCGCAGGCCAATCACGTCGTTGGGCCAATGCAGCCCGGTACTCAGACCCTTTCAGCTTTCGTCATTGCACGTCTGGACGAGGCTCTCGCCCGAAGGGTCGCATTGGGCCGCAGAATTTCTTGCCCTCCTGATGGTTGGGGATTGGGACCAGACCAAGGCGCATATGTAATTAAGCTCAAGTGGCTTGCACCCAGTCACATCCTTCCATCTGCCGGTCGCGTTATCTGTGGTTTCTTGTTATCCGGCGAGCTGCTGTCGTTGCTGAACCTTCCGTGCATCAGTGTCTCTGTGTGAGGAGTGGCAAGGAAGTCCTCAACTTTGGCCTCACCCCCCTTCCGCGTCTCTTGGACGCTCTCCTTCTGACGTGGAGCTCTTGATATCGCCACTTCGCAAAGCCCCCCTGACAAAAACACGCACCAACGACAACTCCGAGAGGAGTACATCCGCCATCATGGGCAACTTCGTCGGGGTCACAAGCACGGGCTTCGTCGGCACCGACGAGATGAGTGCCGTGACGTCCTACATGCCATGCCACATCTTCGGCGACCAAATGCTGATCGGGGCCGGCATTCGCATTGGCTTCTACCTGCTGTATGCCGCCGCCATTGTCGCGGTCCTCTTCGGAATCGACAAGCAGTTCCGCTTCTGGCACGGCGCCTGGGGAATCCTCGCTCTCTCTCTCTTCCTGGCCATGTTCCTCAATGTGGTGGACCACAACCTGATCATCATCGACTACGCCGTCTTGATCCAGCTGGTGCTCTGGTACCCGGTCTTCTTTGTTTTCACCGTTTTGTTCCGGCAAGCTCTCGTCATCGATGGGAAAAACAACAACAAGGCCGACGCCGAGTACCAACGACGCTTGCAGGACTGCCGGCAGGCCGCCGTGACGCAGCTCGACGTAACTCGTGCTCGCGCGTATGCCGATGTGCTCAAGGCTTTCGCCTTGCATGCGGCTGCAGAGGAGGCAGAACGCGACCACGACGCTGCGCAGCTCGCCCTCAGCCAGGCGGTCCAGCACTACGTCTCGCACTGGCACGAGCAGATCGAGGTCCCGGACGGCGGGCAATGCGAGGAGGTGACTGTCGACGGAGGCGCCGTCACGACAGTCTACAACACCGAGCTCATCGAGGAGATTGCCTCGGCCCCCACCCGCGCCGACATCGACAAGCTCCGCGATCTCTACGTCGCTGCCCTGATTCACTCGCGACAGTCGGTCGCCGAGGCCCGAGCCACCGAGCAAGAAGTCGCCCTGATCGCGTCCGAGGAGCTCAAGATCAAGCGCAGCGCGAGAGCCCCGAAGCAATCAGTCCTCCATTTCCTCGTCAGTACCTCTTACAAGGACCAGCTCACGGCGGCCATCGGTCTTTTGATCTGGTCTGCCTTCATGTTCGGCACGGCAGCCCTCAACTGGCCGCTCTTGAACAACGGAAACAAGCCCGGCGGCATTTGCGACAGCGTGCCCACCGTGTACTTCGTCCTGGCACCCAAGAAGCCCTTTATTGACTCTGGGTTCACCACCTTTTTGCGCATCTGGACCGTCGGCGTGTGCCTGGTGGCCGTCTTCACCACGGCTCTGGGCCTGTTCATCCTCATCGTCAGCGTTTTCGGCCCCGCTGCCGTCGGTCTGGGTCACCGGCGGTCGCGGCGGGGAAAGAAGAAGTCCGTCGAGGCCGGCCAGGACGAGTACGTCCAAGATCTGCATGCCTCGCCGGGGTATTCGCGCAAAGCGCGCGGCCGCCACACGCAAGAGATCCTGGCCTGCCTGCACCACACCGACACGAGGTCGGTCCAGCATCGCTACCGAAGCAGGACCACTGCACCCGCCCGGCTCAGCTTGTGGGGCATCCCCTGGGCCGTCCTCCTGGCGGTGCTGCTAGTCATCACAGTCGTCTGTGCCGAGTTGACCGTCTCGAGGCAGGGTCCCAACAACAATGTGCCCCTGGACTTTGCGCGGCCACCGCTTCACGAAACGTCTGAGATCCTCGCGTTCCTGATCGGGCTGTACTCGCTGGTGCTGACGCTCCTGAGCGTCTTTGGTGCGTTCTCGGCCGCGTTCCTCCGAGATCGCCGCCGGAAGAACCATCAGGGGAAGAAGAAGGCGCATGTTGTCGAGTCGGAGCCGCCTGCAAAGGTAGAGCAGCCTGGCACCGCGTATTAGACGCAGAATTGGGGGATGTAATGTGAAAGCGGCGGGGTTTGGGTGATAACTAGTCCATTTTGTGTCACATTTCCGTGCCATGGCGAGACCAGAAATTTTAGTAGCCATTTGCAATTCACGTTAATTCCAGTTATATCCTTCCGTCCTTGTGCTCCCAAGTATCTAAGCCTGATCTGTCCTGGTCTCCTACGTGCTGGAATTCTGGTTGGTGTTGCAGGTTCAGTTGTCAGTGGCGCCGAAGGGAATTGACAGTATTTCGAAACGTGAAAAGACCGGAATACTCCGTATTCAGTCAAGTCACTACCTAGAACCTGGTAGAAACCCGTCGCTTTCGATGATACGATCATCCACCTTCATCGGCACCCATCGAGTCCATGAGGTCCCAGGCGATTTCGCAGAGTCCAGCTCATTCCCCACACTCGGGCCCCAACAAATCCTTCCACACCCATCGCATCGACCGAGACAAGAAGCCAATCAACCAACAACCCCTGAACCACCCCGGGAAGAACAGAAGCGCAAGTCCCGGGTGGCGCTGCCGGTAAGCTACATAGTACACGATTAGCGGAAGCCGGAAACTGGAGAGCTGACGGGACTCACTCGAGAACAAGTCTCGCCTCGTTCAAGTCAAAAAGGCCGACAAATCAGGGACTGCAGTCGCAGCACGAACCCTCGATCTTGACCGCACGGACATTGGTGGATGGCGCCGGTGTGTGGCAGAAAACAACTCTCGTGTCCATGATCGTTGCCGCGCAGTGGTGTGTCCAGGTGCGGCTCAGGTGCCCACACCGTGCAAAGTAGAAGTTATACAAACCGCATTCGCAACCAGTGACGAACTTCACTTCCCACCTCCTCACGGTCCTGGGTATCTCGCATGGCTCGATGACACGTGGCCTGAGGCAAGCGGGCATATCGACGACGGCGCTGTTGCTCAGACGGTAGGGTGAGAAGAATCGGTAAAGTTTGGGGTCGCGGTTGTCTGGTTTGGAAGATCTGAGCGCTGGGGCTGGTTGAGTCGTGGGGGTTTCGCGTGAAAGACGAGTGCGTTGAGAGGAGAAGGCGACTGGCGCAGCTTGTCCGGCGGATTGAGGACGAATTGCAAGTTGTGTGGGGTGCACAAATGTCAAATGGTACTTGTATTAGCTACCTATATATGCCCCAAACGTCTTCCACTCTGGCTCCACGGCTGCAGATCGCTGACCATGCGAATATGCCAGCCCGTGGCACGCGCTGTACGTGTTCACAGGCTTGGTGTCGTGTTTCATGGCTGGCGACTTTTGAGGGCATCGCCGGCAGTCTCAGTTTTGCATCAGCAACTCCCTGCCACCGTCTTGTCTGGAAACCGGTCAGTTCATTGTTTCTCCGAACTTTCACGTCTCCCCGGTTTCGGCTGCCTGCATCAGAGGAGCTCGGCTGCCTTCAGCTGCCTCATCGCAGGACAGATCAGGGGGCGCAGAAAGCAGAGAACAAAGCAGCTAAGATACTGGCAGCGAGACAGGGTGCCTGGGAATCAGTACCAGATCCGGGGCTTCAGAGTAGGCTCAAAATGGGTGGATATCTCCAGCCCGTCTCTTGACAAAAGAAACCGAGAGGGGGAAAGAACCGAGCAGCGGTGGCGGTCGGACTGACCGAAGCATGACAGGATATCAGAAACGACGAACGGCTCGTTTCTGAGTCGTTCATGTGTCCTTTGTCCCGGGAGGGAGGACCACGAGCTGCGGTGGCACAGCCTCCCTGGAGGCTGCCAGATCGGGATGGTTGCGAGTGGCGGAGAACAAAGCAGCGAAGATATTGGCAGCGAGAACAGGGTGGCTGGGGATCAGTACCAAATCCGGGACTTCAGAATAGGCTCAGAACGGGTGGCTACCTCTAGCCCGTCTCTAAACAAAGAAACTGCTCGGTGGCGGTCGGTCTGGCCGAAGCGTGGCGGGACATCAGAAACGACCAACAGCTCGTTTCCGAGTTGTTCATTTTCCCTTTGTCCCGGCTGGGAGGACCAATAGCCGTTGCCGCCCTGACTCCCTGGAGGCAGCCGGATTGGGATCTTCCATTGCGAGTGGCGGGCAAACAAACCTGGAACGCACCCAGACTCAACTCCAGCCCCAGCCACGTCCTGTCAGAGCACGTCGCTTTGTCCACACATCTTCATTAAGGTTGGCCTTCGCAACGTGCCCGTGTCCATCCAATCTTNTCACCAAACTGCTCCTCACCATCATTCCTCTGATCAACTACGCTTCCGCCTCACAGGGTCCCGTTGCCCCTCCTCCTTCAATTCCTTCAATCATTCGGTTCCGAGCCCTGCAGCATTGTGCCAAGTTACCCAGCTTCCCACAATGTGTACGCTACTACAACTCCCGCCCGGGTTGATGGCCGGCGACCACAGCATAACGCCGGATGTGCACGAGGTATACCTGTTCAACGTCGACACGAGACGCACCATCAAAGTCACCCTCCCAAACACATCTGGCTGCTTTGCGCAGCCACCGGATGACGACCCCAATTTTGAAATTCCGCTCCTCGAAGCAGCCAAAGCATTGAGGACACACCTGGACAGCGGTGAAGTTCCACCCGAGGCGTTCACCATCGAAATCGACGAGGCCGGCAAGCTCTTGTCTTTCAGCACCGACTTGAGACATGATTATTCAAAAGGCACTGACTATCTTCTCGTTGATGATTACCGGTTGCCACCGGCCACCGTTGCTAATCAGACTATCCTACGATCCGAACTCACCGAGGTTCGCCGTTCGCTTGGCGGCAGCATTGCCGACGTCGTCTCATACCCCGAGTCGCTGGCCCCTGCCCTAGGCTGGGACGGCACGAATGGTGGCTACGTGTTCAAACCCGCGATCTCAAACACGGTCGCCTTGTGGACAGAAGTGCAGTTTGTTGCGAGACTGCCTCCGCATCCTAACATGGTTCTGCTAGACCGGCTCGTCCTCGACGAGGCGACCGGGAAGCGGGTTGTCGGCTTCACCATGAGATATGTGGCGGGAGAGTCTCTTAACAGGTCGAGGTCGCTGTTCAAGTTGAAGTGGCTGAGGCAATTGATGCAAGCCGTTGACGACCTGAACCTCAAGCACGGCGTTATCCATCAGGACATTGCTGACCGCAACCTGCTGATCNACTCCGACACTGACTCGATCCTGCTGATTGACTTCGGTTGCGCCTCTCGGATTGGCAGTATCCCAAAGCTGACAAGAGAGCGGTGCTGGGAGGAGAGAGATGACGGTATGTATATACTTGTGCTTACCTAGTGTCTTGCACATCCCTCCCGGCCTATTGGGCGTTGTTCGTCCTAATACTAACCGCCTCNTCTCATCAGTCAAGGGAATCTTAGCTTTTGTGTACGAGTTTATCACCCGAGACCCGACCCTAGCGAGGTACGACCTGGACTTGGTCGACGAGAAAGGCCTTAGGGATCCGGCAAAGTGGATCAAACACCCGGACGTCGAGCTCGACCACGACGTGGAGGACTTTCGGTGAGCAGCCATGGGACAGCACATACACAATCGGCTTATACGCTAACTTTGCTCGAATCAATTAGCTCTGAGGTCCTGGCCTGGGCCCGCACACGACGTGCCGGGAAGGCGCTGACGCACCACGGCGAAGCACCAGAGCCCCTCCACTGGCCTAACGTTCCGAAGAAGGCGTGGCAGATGAACGATGCCGTGAGCAACTGGCGCAAAAAAGGGCGCTCGTACGTCCACTGGGAGCGCCCGGCCTTTTTGGCCCTTGATCCGAACCGGCGCCTGCTGGCCACGGGCAGGTATGCTGACGAAGAGGCGGCGAACCGGCGGACCCGGAAAGCAGCTGGCGCCGGGGTCGGCGGCAAGGCACGCCCCCGGCGAGAGGCAGCATCTCCAAAGGCAGCCGGCAAAGAGGCCGTGGTCGGCGGCACCACACGCCCCCGGCGAGCGGCAGCATCTCAGAAGGCGGCCAGCAAAGAGGTCGTCGGTCGTGAGCCGCGCCCCCGGCGAGCGGCAGCATCGCAGAAGGCAGTCAGCAAAGAGGTCATCGGCCGTGAGTTGCACCCCCGACAGGCGGCAGCCACGAAAAAGCGAAAGAAGGATGGCGATGGCGGTGGCGATGGCGGTGGCGATGGCGGTGACGCGCCGGAGTCGGGTGTTGAGGTCAGCCCGCCAACAAAGAGGAGGAGCTCGAGGCGTGGAGGGGCTGTTTTGTCAGTGAAGCCTTGAGCACGCAGCAAGATGCCCGGTTCGGGATTCGAGAGCATGGTAAGGTAGGTATCAGATGGTTTGAGAAAATAACACGATTGCCCGCGGACCCTCCTCTGTATTTGGCTTGATGTCGCGCAGTGCCAGTGGAGGGCCCTCGCTCATTCATCGTGCAGGGGGGGTTTATTGAAGTTTATTGTGCCTGACAGCCTGTTGCCGATTCTTCTGCCTTCTGTTCGGACTGGAAGGAAGGCCGTTCCATCGCTTTGGCGCCAAGGGTGTTGGGAACAATGGAAGCTTCCTAGAAACGTCGCCCTGTTCCCAACCAAGTTGCAGCACCTTTTCTCGCCACAAACTCGTTGCCCTTTTTCCACCTCGCAAACCCGATCGCTGTTCCCTCACCAACCCGATCCCAGCAATCAACCTCGCGGGTTTGAGGTTCCACCTTCTCCAACAACCCGAGTTCCCGCCCTGACAATTCCCTCTCGATCTTTCCATCGCGCCTTGACTTGATGTTGTAACTGCCAGGTCGCCAGGTGAGTTTTGAGATTTTCCGTCGACGGCTCCTCCATCTCGAATTTCTTTCCATCCCGCTCAAGCTGCTCGCTCTCCTCTTCCGCATCCATCGCGCTGCGTGTCAGTGGTATCGCAACTCGCAGAGCGCAGAATGGCTTCTCTTGTCTGCCCGACTTACCCCTCCAGACTTGGAAATCGCGGGCGGAGCGTCGAGTCATACCGCACATCGCAGGTTCCAGGCCCCTTTGTCTTTCATTGATTCCCCGTTGGGTGACCGCCGCTGCTGTTCGAGTGTTCCTGGGCCGCCAGCTAACGTGTCTTCAGGAACGCAGGTCGTTTCGCCGCTGAACGCGGCGCCGAAGATTCGCCTTTGCTTTCCGTCATCACCGGTTCCGACAATGCAAGCCCCGGTTAGGCCCCTCCACGTCTTCCAAGACATTGCCGAGTTCGTCCGTCGCCACAAGGCCGGCACTGAGGCCGAGTTTGAGGCGACGCAGAGACTCGTCGACTCTGTCAACAAGGAAGAGAACAAGTTCAAGGCCTGGATCTTGTTCAAGACCCGCGAGACTTCGAAGCGTTCGGAGTATCTCATTGTCGTACAACCCGGCCCTGATGGTCAAAGAAAGATCCCGCAGCAAGGCGAGCCTGCCAAGCTGAGGGTCGTCTTTGGCGATGACTCGTTCACTCGGTTCTGGGACGCCCGCCGGGTCGAAACCCCTCTGCATTTGCTGAGCACTACCGCCCGGTATTCCGAGAAGCTGGCGGTGTTTGAAGTCACCGTTCACATTGCCGATACACACACGGGCATCCGTCCCCTGATCAATACCTCTGCCACTGCCACGGTCAGCAACGACAAGGAAGACAATTCCTTCAAGTACACGGCACTCAACGACGGCTTTGAAGACAGCACCATGGGCGCCAGCAGCGACGGCTCCGACAGCGGGATCGGCGGTTGCGACACCGAAGTTACGACCACAGAACCGGCCAACGGAACTGGGGATTTCAAGTTCATCGACAACGACGCCGTCCGAGTGAATTTCTTGCTCACCGCTTCCGAGGCCACCAAGAACGCCGAACTTGGTGCTCTCGACCTGCTCTGCGGCAGATACATCAACGCGAGCGAGCGCCAGATCAAGGCGTTCGAGTACTTTGTACTCCTCCGAGACCCTGAGTTCATTGTGGACCTCCACGAACAGATTCCGCACTTGAAGACCCTGATGGAGGAGCCGTCGTGGCCGAACTCGCCTCTGGCGAAGAAGTTTGCCGAGCTCAACCCACAGCAGAAAGGTGCCTACATGCACGGCTTCAGAAAGCTGCGCTGCGGCATTTGCATTCTCCCAGGAGGGCCTGGCGCGGGCAAAACCCATTTCAACCTTTTCACCATTGTGATGGCTCAGTCGAAGCCGCTTCCACGCCCTGTCATGGTCCGGGGCCGGCTTGAGAAGCGGTCCCCCAAGGTCTTGTTCATCGTCGACATGAACAGCCCGGTTGACGACGTTGCTAATCGCATGGTGCGGTTGTACCAAGAGCTCGGCATGAGAAAGTCAGTCATCCGCATGCGCGGGTGGGGTGCTGAAGTCAGAACGAGCGACCGACTCAACGCCGCCGAGGACACCGCTGCCGAGCCGCACATCGACTTCACAAACCAATTCCTCCGAACCGCCAATTCGATGTACCTTGGCTGTGCTTCGCCCAGCCGCTCCTGCCAGGCCCCGAGCCTTGACGAGGCAGCCTGGCAACGTTACGACCTCGCTAAAGAGACCAAGTACGAGGAGCTCAAGCGGTTTTTGGAGGGCGAGCTGTGGGAGGACAGCAACATTGTCCCTTTGCGCTTCCGACGCCTGGTCTACAACCTCTACCGAGACACGCTCGAGGCGACCGATTTCATTGCGACGACCCCCGTTGCGGCCAGCAACCACTTCCGCGGCATGTTCAAACCAGACCTGGTACGTCAGCTTTCTGTTCCTTACAGCGTTCTTTGTTCAGGCCGGTTCCCGAGGCATTCCCAAGAGCAACTGAATGGCTGACATTGTTGATCTCAGGTCTACTTCGACGAGTCGCCCCACGCTCGAGATCTTTGCAATCTGATCGCCATTGCCAACTTCGACCCGATTGCCTGGGTCTTTTGCGGCGACTTCCGGCAGACGGTCCCCTTTGTGGGCTCCTGCGACGAGAACATCTACCGCGAACAGATGCAAGTGTCCATGATGGAGCGCGCTGCTGCGGCCAACGCCATCCAGTGCGAGCTGCTCATGAACCATCGCTCCTTTGGTGGTTTGCATGAGTTGGCCTCCACCATGTGGTACGGCGGGCGCATGGTGAGTGGCAACACTCAGAACCCGGCATCGCTCCAACAGGTTCGGAGGTACTTGGCAAGATTCATGGACGGTCGCCCCTGTACCGTTCCACGCCTCTTGGTGCACATCAAGAATTGTGGCCCCGAGGCTCGTGACGGCACTTCGTCGTGGAATCCCAGTCACACGGCGTGGGTCATGGCGCGTGTGCGGGAGCTGCTTCATGATGCCGAGTTCGCGGCGAGAACGATCTTAATCATCTCGCCCTACAAGAAGGCCTTCATCGAATACAAGAACGAAGTCAAGAAGCTTCCCTCGTGGGCGCAGAAGCGGGTCGAGGCCCGAACGGTGGATGTGGTCCAGGGGCACGAGGCCGACTTCGTCTTCCTTGATCTGGTCAAGGAAAAATCAACGAGGTTTCTCGACAACCCCAATCGCCTCTGCGTGGCGCTCACGCGTGCTAGATTGGGCGAATTTGTCGTTGTTCATCCCNAGATGACGGAGTCACAGACGTTCAACAGGAATTCCCAAAATCTCCGACCAATCTACAATTTGTGCCGCGAGGCAGGCCAAGTTGTTTTTGTGGATCAGGAGACGGCGGTCGATGCCGTCAATTTTGCCGTCGAGAGTCCAACAGACACATCTCATTCCGCGCCATCCTCCGAGTCGATCCGCGACAGACTTGGCGAGAACGTCCACGCCCCGCGGCTCCCGGTTTTGGCTGTCACCGCGGACGAGAAGAAGGTTGTGGGTTCTCGGTTGTCTACCATGTCGATGACGACCCTCGTTCACAACGTCAGGAAGCTCGGTATGAACGAGNTTGAGTCTGCGGAGGCTCATTGTTCTCTCGATACGACAAGTGCCCGGAAGTTGGCACAGATCGACGATGGAGAGAGTTGGTGGGAGGCGGTCATGAGTCGTCCTGTCCTGAACCCTTCCCGCCGTGCCGAGCAGGGACTTAACGGTGATGGTGAAACCACCTCGGTGAAGACTGAGGCGAAGGCGTCGCTGGGTGTTGGAGAGGTTAACAAAAGCCGTGATGATACATCCCTCATGTCAAGCAAGGGCGAGACAAGCATGTCGGGGGATGTCGAAGAGNATGTGGACATCGTGAAGGCTGAAGCCCCTGTTGGAGCAGCTCTGGCAATGCTGGGCGCAATGTTTGCGCGCAAAGCTTGAGATTGACCTTGTGACTTGTCAGAATGATGGGTCTGGAGAAAAAGGGAGAGCTGTCTTTCCGTGCTTGGGTCTGGTAACATTTCAGGTTCAGGGCACACATTAACATGGAAGCGGTTGACGTGTACTTAAAGTCGAGGTTTCCGGTACCAAGCTAAACTGTCATTACCGCTGAGGGTATGAAGATCTGGGGTGAAGACGTGAGGCCAAGGGAGAACGGGCCAATATGCATCATGGGAGAAGGGGGGTATTTGTGCAGTACAAGGACACCCTTTGTTCGAACTTACAATGAACTGA
>FJWA01003511.1_pt1 | contig 11266 bp, 12 predicted proteins | sample 1011891 | NCBI WGS metagenome assembly FJWA01 (sample SAMEA3912450, study PRJEB9761) | metagenome | biome: forest; material: soil | place: USA | collected 2011-06-22 | depth 0.1 m
ATTAGCGCGGGCGGGCGTGTCAAGATAATGCGGAGGAATAAGTCGTACCTTGTCAGTCTTGTGGTAGTACTGGGGGTAGTACTTGAACATAGCCTCCTTCTCGGGGTACTCCCAGGTCGGCACCGTGTCGTCGAGCTTGATCTCCTCCCGCCATTTCTCGCAGTCGACGAACCTAGAGCCGGTCAGCATTCATATGACAACGCGGATGTGGATGATGTCCTCCGTCTGCTCACATTTGCTTGGAGAGCTGGACATCGAACTTGCGTGCGCGGAGGAACCGCAGCTGCCCCGCGTGTCAGCAGCCATTCCATCTGAACCTCGGATCTTGCAGAGCGTTCCCCATACCAGTGTGAGTGTGTCGAGGCGCTTGGTGAAGCCCTCGGACTCGAGCAGCTGCCGCAGCTGGTACACCTGAGCCTGCTGGATGGGCGTCAGGAAGCCGGGGTGCCCGTTCTGGGCGACGGGCGCCATGGTCGGGAAGTCGTAGTCATCGTACTTGGGATCGAGCTCCAAGGGAACGGGCTGAGGCTCGCCGGCCATCGTGTCTGATTATTCGTCGGGGTGGAGGAGACGGCTCGAGGAGGTGAAGTTGCGGTCTGTTTTCTGGATCTTGGTTTCCCCGCTATTTGGATGCCGCCTGCGGAGGGAGTTGCCAAGAAAGGAGGGAAAAGTGGTAACTGGACTGTGTTGAGGGACGGACAAGACGCGTATCCGGTGGAGACAGACGGAAACAAGGAGGCCGGTGGCTCGTGGCAACAGAAAAGTCGAATCCAGGGAAGAAGAGCGGCTTCGGTGTTGGGGAGGCGGTGTTAAGCAGCGGATTTGGCGAAGGCCTGACAGGCACAAGCCAGGGGCCCCGCCCCGCGCTGTTGAATTTTGGGGTGCCCCGGGAGACGCACGAGACAGGGCGTTTGCAGTGGAGGCCAAATGTGCGCAAGCGGTCAATCAGTGCTCCACTGCACCACACTAGCGTTCGTTAAACCCAACAGCCACAGCACCATATCAGCCCCGCACCTGGCGGGTCCTCGGGCTCCCCACCTGATATGGAGATCAGGAGCTGCCCCCTTCTCAGAACAGGTTGACCTCCTGAAAACAGAAAGAAACTGGCATCCAACGCAGGCATCGAACAAAACGAGCTGTCGTTAAACACTCACGTGAATTGGCTCGGCTCGCTCTTGGGCTGACCGTTGGATGACCCCGGTTATTCCTTGAGGCCAGGGCACAGCCGCCTCTGCCACCCTCAGACACTCAAGTTTGGTCCAACAAGTCATCCGGAAACGTTGAGTGTAGCCATTACCGCGTATTGTCTTACACATGTGCCATGCGGTGTAAGCCTCTTCTTTCATGAGGCCGCATACATGGGGTGTTGCAGTTCCTTGACGACGAGCTTGTCGTCTGCCCAATGCCAGATCCGTAGATCGGCACCTGGGCATGGGTGACATGGCCCCCTCCTATCACACAAGTAGAGGTTCCATCCAAGAACAGCCTTCCGACCTGGCACATAAAGAACTCCGCGGCCTTGACCCGTTGGGAAAGAGGTGTGGGATGTGTTTTGATGGTGAGGCCGCTTTGAATGATATCCAGGACCAGCTTGGGAGCATTTGCGCCCCGGGTTCGGGACTCAGCTCTCCGAGGCACCAGCCGCGCCCTGTCCTTTGCTCTTCTCCTCTTCCTCCTTCTCTTTGCGCTTGTGCACCACATCCCAGTTGTAGACTCGTGCGACCGCCACCTCCATGGTCTATCCGCACTCGGTGTGGTTAGCAGGGCTTCCGTGCCGAGACCGAGAAAGGCGAGCCGCCTCCTTACCGTGATTTGTTCCCTCAAAAAGTCCAAATCCTCCTCGCAGTTTGACAAGCTCAGTTTCGCCGCCTTCAGCTTCGAGTCGAGGAGCGACTCGGCCTCGTCGATCGGATATGACAGCATGACGTTGGCCTTCTCAGATTAGCCCTCGAGATCCCAAAGCCCTTTTAATCCAGAGAGAAGTCTTACCCCAAGCCACAGGTATACCTCATCGGTCGGCGGTACCTCGGCCTTTGCGTAAAGTGTGTCGTTCAGCTCAAACGTCGTCTCGATCGGATCCGACTCGGACTGCCACATTAGATCCCCGTCAGCCCCGTCCGCATCCAAGAAGATTCATCCCCATCCTACCGTCCTCAGCTTCAAGAACTGCACCGTGTCCAGCGTCTTCCGGATGTCGGGCAGCTTGTCCTTCAACCCGACCACCCTCCTCTGCAGGTTTTGCTCCATGAACTGGTATTTCCTAGGTTCCGACCACCACCCAAGCATCAGCCGAAGCCCGTCCGTTCCTGTTTCGGTTCGGCGGAACTAACGCGATCATCTCCTGAAACCGCCGCAGGGTAGGCTCGACATCGGCCCGTGTCGTGACATAGTCTTCGACCTTGTCGACGAACGGCGCATAGGGAATGCCACGGGGGTTGGACGATGTAGCGTCGCTAAGCCGGTCGAGACGCGCGGGTCAGCATAACTCCAGCCAGAATTGCGCCAGAGAACTGCGCCAGGAGTGTTCCCCCTTTTGGAAGTCCGTCTCTTGGGGCTGTCGCTTGGGTGGAGGCAGGGGACGTCAGCGACTTTACCTCGACGCTACTTCCTTGCTTTTGCTGGCCATCTCGGACAAATCATTCACATGATGCAGCGAGAGGATAGATTGTACAAGAACAGCCGGCTGCCAGACCGATGGCGGGCGGGCTGACGTCGGATCGGGTTAGGGTGTCTTTGCGGGAGCTGGACAAAACTTCATGGCGGGGTTGTCTGGCTGTTGCCCACCTCAGCTTGCGCGCGGAAGCTGGAGCTGTGGGGTAAAGCTTGGGAGCAGGGGTTGATGGCAACGTTGGCCCGTGCTTTCATTGCTGTCTTGCATGCTGTCTCTCTCTCATCATGCACAAGCCAACGCTACCTATCGCGTGACAGCAAGACTTGCGTGTCACGTCAACTGTCGACAGCAAAGGCCGGCTTTCTTGAAATGTTATGCCTGCTAGTGATGGGGCTGCAAACCAAGAAGCAAGAACCACTCAGACATACAAGAAGCCTGCCGAGGCCTCCTCTCAAGCCCAAGCCAAGCGGTCGTGTGTCAGTCTGACCTGTGCGGGTGCTCGGGGCACTTCATCCGAGAGGAGCCGAGCGGTGCCTGGGAGGCTTCGGATGTTCCAGAGAGCGCAGCGTCATCGGCCACCCTCCATGGCACAACGGTCGCTGTCTCTGCTATAAGAGAAATAGAGAAACATGGTCAATCCGTTCTTGGAGGCTATCTACAGAATAGAGCACAGAGTGCTTCTGGATACTGATACGTTTCCCAGCACCTTTGCCGATCGGCATAGCATGTTGGGGCGTTGGAGAGGCATGGTGACTGAAGCTGGGGCCATTGTGCCGTGCCTTGCTCGGACAGGGGCTAACTGGAAACAGACGAGCTGCCAAGCCGAGTGCGTGATGATGCAGCCGAGCCAGGCAGCCCAGCGACCAGCCACTACGTAATCAAACGCAGGAACACTCACACCTGACCTGCCCATCTCCGCATCCGCCGCTGCCCGCCCCCAGCCTCTCTCCTCATAAACAACACAACAGCCCGTCATTTCATCCATCGGCATTGCCATCAACGCCGTTGTCCATCCCCGCTACCGTCATCGGCGAGGGATTCCTTCATCGCTATCATCGCATCCCGTCGCCTTCCCTTCCTTCGCCTTCGCGCCAATTCCCACCCTCCGTCACCAACCAAAACAGTCGCCCAGCATGAAGGGTGCTCTGCTGACCGCAGCTATGCTGCTCAGCTCTGCCCAAGGAGCGCTTCACAAGATGAAGTTGCAGAAGATTCCCCTCTCCGAACAGCTTGTAGGTTGCCCATCGCTGTCGCTGTCGCTGTTGTTGTCGGTGCCATGCGGCTGCTGATGCTTATCGTCTGTCTGTAGGAGGCCGTCCCCATCAACAGCCAGCTCGAGCAGCTTGGCCAGAAGTACATGGGAATCCGGCCGCGCCAGTCCCATGCCAGCGCTGTCTTCAACGGCATGGTCCCCGAGATCAACGGCAACCACCCTGTCCCCATCACCAACTTCATGAACGCTCAGTGTATGTGCCTCGGGCCGTAGCCAACCCCGAGAACCCGGGCTGACATGGCTAGACTTCTCCGAAATCACCATCGGAAGCCCCCCTCAGAAATTCAAGGTGATTCTGGATACCGGCAGCTCCAACCTCTGGGTTCCGTCGGTCGATTGCGGCTCCATCGCCTGCTACCTGCATTCCAAGTACGACTCGTCCTCCTCGTCCACCTTCAAGAAGAACGGGACGGATTTCGAGATTCGCTATGGGTCTGGCAGCCTGAGCGGCTACGTCTCCCAGGACACCATGACCATCGGCGATATCACCATCAAGGGCCAGGACTTCGCCGAGGCCACCAGCGAGCCCGGCCTTGCCTTCGCTTTCGGCCGCTTCGACGGCATTCTGGGTCTCGGCTACGACACCATCTCGGTCAACCGCATTGTTCCGCCTTTCTACAAGATGCTGGAGCAGAAGCTGATTGACGCGCCCGTCTTTTCCTTCTACCTGGGCGATGCCGAGGGCGAGTCCGAGGTTGTCTTTGGCGGTGTCGACCATGACCGGTACAACGGCAAGATCACCACCATCCCCTTGAGGCGCAAGGCCTACTGGGAGGTCGACTTTGATGCCATCTCCTACGGTGGCGAGACCGCCGACCTCGAGAACACCGGTGTCATCCTCGACACCGGCACCTCGCTGATCGCCCTGCCCAGCCAGCTCGCCGAGATGCTCAACGCCCAGATTGGCGCCAAGAAGAACTACGCCGGCCAGTACGCCATCGAGTGCGACAAGCGTGACTCGCTCAAGGACGTCTCCTTCAAGCTGGCCGGTCACGACTTCACCCTCGGCCCGTACGACTACATCCTCGAGGTCAGCGGCAGCTGCATCTCCACCTTCATGGGCATGGACTTCCCGGAGCCGGTCGGGCCGCTCGCCATTCTTGGCGACGCCTTCCTCCGGAGGTACTACTCCATCTACGACGCCGGCGCTAACACCGTTGGTCTGGCCGAGGCGAAGTAAATGGCGAGGATGGCGTGGACGGGTTGGAGTTTGGGACTGGGACTGGGACTGTGGGCTGGAGCTGTATCTATCTACTCGTTTGATTTCCTTGGTAGTATTTGTCACAATGCAGTTTTCTAGGATGAGAGCACCGGCGTTTGTACATGACGAGGTAGTCGCCAATGTAATCCTCTGGCTGGGTTTACCTCAGAAATGACTTTGAATCAAAGCGACAGGCGCGAACCTTGCCTTCGGAGTAGACGCCTATCTCGGATGGCTCTATGAATGCGATGCGATGTTATATACACGAAGAGTACATCAGTCCTAATTGCAGCGCATTCTCAAAGAAACCCGCCACTGCCCAGCAGTAGCAGCAGCACCACCACCACCACCGCTAACCCAACAAACCCCATTCCAGGAACCTCCCAAAACCACCCCTCACTTCTTAAACGTCGCCGTCCGCCCCTTCTTCTCGTAATTCATCTGCCTCGCCCCCTGCGGCGCCGCCCCAGACTTTTGCGCATACGGGTCAAACACCGGGGCCTGCTTGCCCCGTCTCCCCTTGCCGGGCGGACCCCTGGTGCTGCGGTCGTTGGTTGACCTCGAGGCGTGCAGCACCGACGAGGCGTTGGTGTAGTCGAAGGGCTGGTCGTCGGCTTCGGCGTCTTCTTGTTCGTTTTCGTCGTCGTCGTTCGCTGAAGGGGTGGTGCTGCTGCTTTCGGCGGCGGCGGATGGGGTCTGTTGTTGTTGCCGTTCTGGTTGTTGTTCTTGGCGAAGGTGCTTCTTGGCGCTCTTCAGGGCTCGCTTTGCGGCCCTGTGGTTGCGCTTGGCTTCGTCGACTAGGCTTTTCGCTGTCTCGGGGTCGCCCTGCTTGACGAGTTCTGCTGCCTCGTGCTCGGCGTGCTCGAGGTCCCGCTTCGCGGCCCGCTTGGTTTGGGCGCCCTTTTTGACGGCACCGGCAGCGGCGTCGGCTGGGCTCTGATCATCCATTTCAACGTCCGAGTCGGCGTCGGGTGAGGAGGCTGAGGGTTGTTGAATGTCGGCGTCGCTGGCTTTGCGCTTTCGGCCGCTCCTGAGGGTGAACCCTTCGTCTGCTGGCGCGGGGGCTGGTTCGGGCTCTTGCTCACGGCGGCGTTGGGGCGGTGGCGGTGTGGTTGCAGGGAGCTCTTCCTTGACGGCGCCAAAGTCAAAGGTGTAGAGCGGGATCAGCTCCTGGTCGTCCATCGGACGGGCTTTTGCCGAGCCATCTTGTACCGAGTTGAGGGCCACGCTGCCCCATAACTGGGAGCGGCCGCTCTTCAGTTCCCCAATGCTGAGCGGCTCGGCCTGCGGTTCCGGGGCGGTGGCTGGTTTGCTCCCGAGCGAGGTCTGCACGGTGCCTGCAGATGATTGTCTGAAGAACTCCAGCATTGTGGGGCCGTTCACACCCCTCGCCCTGGCTTCCTGGATGACCTTGAAGAGCTCAGCAAGACGCGGCTTGAGCCCCCGAGCGTTGGACTCCAGCAAGCTCCATAGGGCCTTCATGTCGGTGGGCAGAATACGCGCGATGTCGCTCAGGACATGCTGTGTCATGATGAATGGAGGACTCTCGTCCTCTCGCCGGGCGACGTCGTCCCGCCACTTGTGCACCGCCTTGTAGACGGCAAACTGCTCGCCGTTGTACAGCGTGGGCGACTTGATCAAGGTGTTGTACCACCCGCGGTTGCCGGCCCCCGTTTCCGCATCGCAAATGGAATTCTCGTACCGCTGCAGGGACACCTCTTTGGACTTTTTGATGACGCGGTTGATGGGCTTCTCGTCGGGGTAGGTTTCCGAGGTAAAGTCGGTGAGTTCGTTCCGTAACATGTCGTAGATGTAAAGGAGGTAGTGTGTGTCGGACCGGGCGTAGTAGAACATCTCCTTGGGGAGAGGTCTGACGAGCGAGTCAGCTAGAAACCCCTGGCGAGGATGATGGGCTTGGGCTTACCTGATACGCCAATCCGCGAGCTGATACTTCTTGTCCGCATCAAAGTCGACGAACTTTTTCAAAAGGAAGGCCAGACTTCGGCCCGCGTACCCAAGGGTCTCGCTAGCATAGAAGGTATCGAAGAGTCCCACGACATACAACCCGAGATCTCGTTGAAGCCAGATGGTGTCCATGAACGCGCCGTGAAGGACCTGAGTTCGTCAGCTACACATGGTTCGTTCCAACCCACGAGCCTGCCTACCTTGATGATTTTTGGGTCTGCAAAGACTTCGTTCAAGACCTCAAGTTTGTGTCTCCAAGGCACGAGGGTGTCCACTATCCAGTCCTTCTCCCTCGTGCTGATCTGCATCAACGACAGAAGCCCGGTGTAGGTTCTAAAATCGTGGTGTTCCAGATCGATGGCAATCTCGGTTGCCTTCTTCAATTCCTCCAACATCTCCAGGACACCCTCGTACGTGTCAACCCAGATTGCCGTCGTCTTTTCAACGGGGAGGTACTTGATGGGTTCGCGTGACTCGAGGAGTTGGTTGGGATACTGCATGTTCGTAATTTCATGCTCATACGGATGTTTGTATCTAACAAGGGTTAGTCGGCACCACGAGAAGCACTCCCCATGGCTGGGGGGGATTGTGCGTACTGAGTCAGGCCTTCATCGTTGGTGAAAGTCGGTAGACTCGCGTCCAGCGGTATTTGGGCGTGGGGTTTGGTTGTCAACACAGGCTTCCATGGCCCCGACTCGAGGTTGTCGGTCTTGCGCTCGAATACGTTCTGTGGCTTGAGGATGTTGGCGCGTTTGAGGGACCAGTCCAGCCTCTCGGTGGTCGGCTTCGGCCGCTTGAGCTCTCGGCCCTGGGACACAGTTAGAGAAAGGCCGCAGAAGTGGGAAACGACATGGGCACACATTTTCGCCAGCGGGTACATCCTTCCTCTTGATCAGGCCCGTGTACTCGTCCAGGCAGGTGTCCGACTTCTCCAGCAGCGAGTCGATGACATCCACGATGCCCTTCCATTGGATCTCGACGTCGTCCACGTCGTCCAGGCGAGGTTCCTTCTGGGCAGTAAGCTTCGCCGCGGATTTCAACACGCCGCTGGCCAGCCGGAGCAGGCGCTCTGTGTTCTGGTCGAGGCGAGTCGCAACCGAGGGGTGGACGGTGCGATGGAATTGGAGGTCTTCGTTGGCGAGCGAGTTGACCGACCGGGTTACCGATACCAGCGCGGACTGCACGGCGTCGCGCAAAGGCTTGAGCTCCTGCGGCGGGTCCATGGTAATGCCGTTGCTTGGGTGATCGGATCTGGCGCGGGCAACTCGCGGAGTAACCTCAAGTCGCGTTCTCTGGAAATCGAGGGTCTTGAACTTTTTGAGGCCCGCTCTGTCTTGGCTTCAGCCGATAAGGTGGCTTGGGTTGGGCCGATAACGCGGCTGTGGACACCGCGGAAAACGCCAAGCCCACACGGCTCTGGCGAGCTGCTGCATGCTCCATTGGTCATCTTCGATCTTTAGGATGGAAGCCTTGGTTGAGACAAAATCCCCAGCCAACAGCAGTCCCAAAACGCCAGACTAGTAAGAAACAACGTATACGAGCTACACGTATCTGGGCACGGAAATAGTGGCATTTCAGCGACCCGTTGGCATAGCATTTCAGTTGAAGAGCAGACGACATGTCGCAGTCACTGGCCCCAGAGTGTAACGAAGTCAAGGAGTGAGGAAACCAACCCCTTCAGCATGGGGAGTCAATGCTAACTGCGGCTGCTGGTGAAGGCGCTACGACACCTGCTTTCTTAAATGGTACAGCGAAAGTGAGTCTAGCATCACAGCCGCTTTCCTGCTCTTAAAACATGTCATGGTGCTCAAGAATTGCGGCAGAGTACCTTCGCGGAACTGGCACCACAGACAACCATGAATGCGCGGACTTGTTCAAAGAATACAATACCTGTTTGCAAGTAAGCGGTTCCGGCCCCGTCAAACCCGAATGGGACTGACGAGCCGGTGTCCCTAGGGGGCGTTGAAGCGTCGTGGGATAGACAAGCTGCTCGACGAGGCGCGAGAAGACAACAAGGAGAACGATGCAACCCTGATGGGGAGAAAGAAGTGTAAGTGGCTCGACCCTCAGCTGCCGGGGGTGTCGTGATGTCTAATGATTGGGTTTATAGAGAGGATTCGAGAGCATACACGTGTATGATTACTTCCGGGCATGATGGCCCATCTGTACCAACACTTGTAACAGCTAGGTTGTCTTCCGGGTTCTGGCGGTCTGTTGTTGTGACATCAGCGGCGCTGGAGGACCAACACCCATCACTCCAGCTCGACATACTTTATGCAAAATACCTAGGTACTCTGTAGTGCCCTGTCAAATCTTTGCTCCATCAGAGAAACGTATATTCTGTACTTGTCTTCTTGTTTCCCCTTGAACCCCAGACCAACATCCACAATGGACGTGTTCTAGGATGTCGGGGTGGCAGACTGAGAGTTGCATTGCACGCCATTCGTTGGACGGTCGAGGGGTGGGGCGGTCTGCGTGTCATTCTCCACCTGAACCATTGAACACATCGAGAACATCGAGCGGCCCCTTTGCACCAAACCCTCGGCAGTGCGTGCAGAGTAGACTTCTGTCGCGACTTACGTGTTGCAACCCCCCACAACCCGGCGCCCCGGCCAACCAATTCGAGCCTCCTACCACGCCAATTCGCCCTGCGACGACGATTGCGATAGCAACAGCATTCTCAAACCTCGACCGTCCCACGCGTCCTCGTCCTCGTATGCCGCTGGAATGTTCCGGACTTAGCACCCAACGCGATTCTATGCACCCCTTCTCCATCCTGACCCTTGGCATCTTCGTAGCTGGCTACATCACCGCTCGATGGGACCTCGTCACCCGCCTCTATGAGCTTGCCGTCTTTGCCTGGGATTACGGAGTGGTCGTGAGTAGCAGATTCCCCCCCTCTGCCCCCCGCTCAACCCCCTTCACCTGTTGCGCAACCGGAGCAGCGAATATGCAGTTGCTAACAACAAACCTTGCCTTGCACCCTGCGCAGTCTCGTGCCACCAAAGGCTTTGCCGTCCTCAGCCTCGTCTTCGTCCTCATATTCATCCCCGTCGAGCGCCTTGCCACCCGCGAGGGTAACCTGGTACGGCCGTTGCAACTCCCCTCGCCCTTGCCCAGCTCAGGTCTCGAGTCCATGCTGATCATCACCCCCCAGCACCCGCGCTCGACCGGATCCGGCATATCGGCCAGGGAACAATTAAGACGGCGGGGCTCTTTCTAGCTGATCGGCCCCGTGCCTGCTGGTTGACATGCCAGAGCATGATGGCTTGATGCGTGTATTTTGGCCGGCCGACCTGCCGCGGTCGGACCTTCGGGGTGTGGTCGTGGGGTGGAGGAACTCGGCCTTGGACGTCTTTGTTCTGGCCATCTTGGAAGAGGTCGATGTGTGTGCGCCCACTCACGCTGCTGTTCCTTGAACAGGGACGGCCATGAAAATCTGCTGACACCCCTCGCCCCCTAGCCTCGGAATGTCGAGTTCGCCCTCAAGATAGGGACCCTCGTCCGCAACGCTCCACACCCTGTCAGTCGCGTCTATGAGCTGTGCGGCCAATCTTCGATCCATGTACTTGGCCTCTCCAACGCGCCTGACTCGGTTGAAGTCGACCCGTCATGGATACATGTCACGACGGGACCTGGCCGGCGGGTCCCCGCCGTCACCTGCTCTCGAGCGTCGAGCATCCAGATCATTCTTTTCGAGAGACCGCACCCGGGGAGAATGCAGTACATCTCTCTGAACCCGATAGCTCTGGCTTTGGCCGACAAGCATGACAGCTTCCGACAAGAGGTGCCTGACTGGGGTGACGACGCCGACGAGAAGGAAGAGCGCAAGAAGAAGGCGCAGAACAGACAGCTCGTCGAGAAGCTGAAGCAACATTCCATCTTCAAGCGCATTCCCTCGGCAAAGGAAAAGGCACTAGCCAAGATCGTGAACCAGATCAACTGGGCATGGGAACTGGAGAAACTGTTCCAAAAGAACGTCTCTCGGATCGGCACCCGGCCCAAGAGGAGCCTCAGCGTGTCGGAGAGGGTCGTAGAGTCGGCGACGACAGCGCGAGACATGGTATTGCTGTGGATGTGGGACCTGTTCACCGTCTACGTTTGGCCCGTCATCAAGCGGCTCTTCGTCATGGGGTTGATGGCTCACCGCGTCGCCGCCGAGGTGCTGCTGCGCATCCTGGAGTGGCGGGCGCAGCCAGGGTACGCCGCCCTGAAG
>FJWA01000197.1_pt1 | contig 11251 bp, 7 predicted proteins | sample 1011891 | NCBI WGS metagenome assembly FJWA01 (sample SAMEA3912450, study PRJEB9761) | metagenome | biome: forest; material: soil | place: USA | collected 2011-06-22 | depth 0.1 m
TTGATGTCGCATTGGATTGCCGAAAAAGGCTCGAGCCTCTCGGAAACGTGCTCGCATTCTTGGGAGCGGACTTGTTGAACGAGCTGGCCGCCGAAAAAGGAACGGAAGCGATTTTTCTCCTCGCTTGTCATGAATTGTCCCTCCCAACGGTCGAACAGCAGATTGTAGAACTCGTCTACATCCATCTGGATGACGACGTCGATCTGCGTGTCTTCGTAGGTCTTGATGCTGGCAACGCATTCCTCGGGGTTGATGAACGGGCGGACGCTATCCTGCAGGAATCCAAAGAGCTTTTGGGTTTGAAAAAGCAGGCTCTGACCGTACTGACGATCCCGGACGGTGGCTCCGAGCATGAATTCGCGAAAGTCGACATTCATGAACAACTGGGTCAGCAACGAGTTGAAGTAGCAAGTGTTGGATAGGTTCCGGAGGCCGGGATACCCGCATGGGGCTCTGATGGCCTTGGCCCTGTCGAACTGCTGAGGGAGCTCGTACGCGTAATAGTCACCTAAAAGAAAATTAGCCAGATAGACATTTCAAATTCCAAACGGCATCGCACACCTTCTTGCGCCGGATGGACTGGGACCATGTCGTCCATGTCCTCAAGAAGCCACATGAGCTGGGTTGGGTCATCTTTGACCAGTGTGAAGATGAGCTCCATAAGCCAACCCCGAGTCTGGGGACAAGCGATCGGGCGGCTTGGCCCAAACTCCCTCGCTGCGTCTTCGCGCGGGGGGAAAAGGTGCTTCCAAAATATTTTGCGGCCAACGCCCCTGCAAACTGGTTAGGTCGAGTGCTTCGTGGAGTCGACAGGAAGAACAAATACTGACCTCATGGGAAGTACCTCCTGGACGACTCGGTCGCCGCCTCTGCATATGACAGCATGCAGGAGCCGAACGAGACCAGCAGCAACAACGTCAACTTTGGCCGGCCTGGTCAGATCCTANAGAGAGGGTTAGAAGTCAGNGTTTCCGGCGTCTCCAGGTTCTCAAACGTACNTCAGATGTCGTGTAGTCTAGAAGCAGGCTGAACCAGTCATCCGAGAGCTGTTCGAGATCGAGTGTTTCGGGCTGTGCTTCTTGCAAGGTTTGGAGCATGTCAAAGCAGAGATCGAGGATCTCCACCGAGTTACCAATGCTCGTGATTGCCGGTCTCACGAGCCGCCAGATCAGTGGCCAGAAGAAGTCCCTGAATCGTTGNACAGCCGGGGTCGCATTTTGGAGGCTGTTAACGAGAACAGAGGTGTCAGAGAGACCGGGTGAGCACGGGGGGCAGGTAGAGTCTCCGCACCTTTCACCCTCTGTACCAATCTTTTGACGGATGAGCACAGCGGTGTTTTGCCTGACTGCAGTCTGCGGATCATTGAGAAGAAGGTCCTCAAACAGGCGTGGAACTTCTGGGTGGATGCAAAAGGCTGCCATGAAGTCATCGCTTAGGGAGCATGACTCCAGGATGCTCTGAAGGCAGAGAGACACATGGTTGGTAGCGTTCTCTGTGGAGGTCGCCGAGACAGCCACCGATAGGATCACTAGCAAGCGGTCGAACAAGGGCGCATCAAGAAACTCCGCTGCCGCCGCCGGAAGTTCGGAATCTAGACATGCTGCATCAGTAAAGGTAAAGGGGAACGGCCGGGGTTGGGGCTGAAGAATACCTCCAAGAAGAGCAACGAAGAGCTCCACAAGAGCGGAACCAAGCTCGATCTGGAGCTCCCGGTTCGGGCACTGAGCAGCAACCTGAGGGTCCGAGATTGCCATGACGACGAGGGACATGGTTCGAATCAGCGAGGCTGCACGTGGGCTGGGGCACGCATCCGTCTCAGGAGACAGGTCATCGAGCTGAGGGGTAGTGGGCCTTGGCTGCCACGGGCTGAGGTAGTCGTGGAGAGCATGAACGGCGTAGAGCGACTTAAACGGTTGGCCCAGAGGGAAGGTGTCCGTGTGCGACAGCAAAGGATTGTCGATGGCCTCCAGCGCTTTCTCGTCGGTAGGGAGTTTTACCAGGAAGCCGTAAATCTACGTATGCCACGGTCAGCACTGTCGTTCAGAAGCAAGCTATTCAGCTGGGGGCGGGGGCTCACCTCGCGAGCGAGCTTTTCTTCCATTGAAAGGTATTCCCACAACTCGTCGAAATGGCTCAGAATCTCGATTTCAACCGGAGAAGCGCCTTGAGGAACCCTTGGTGAGGCAGCGACCTCGGGTTCCTTCTTGACCAGGATGATGCCGTTGTGGATTTGGAGGTCCTCAAGGGACTTGCAGATGTCGCTTTCCTGTGGAACAAACGGCCGCCCTCGGTAGTAGATCCGGTAGCTTTCAAAGCCTGTGGCCTCACGCAAGCTTGCGAGCAGCGAGGCAGCGGTGTTGCGCTTGCCAATGTTCAGGGGCATAACCGTAGTCTGGCTATCACCGTCGAACGACTGGTACTTGAGCTCTGCCGACTCACCCTCGACGTCCTTTGGAGAGTCTAGAATGAGCGATCTCATGTCGGGCGCAGAGAACTCGGGCCTCGCTTGGTGAAGATGGTGGAACTCTCTCAAGACTGCCAGGGAGCGGATGAACAANAGCTCCTGCTCCTGAATCTGTTGGTCCGTGGCGACTANCACCATGGAGTCGTCGTCGCCGCTCCCAGTGCCATCGGCAAAAGCCTTCAACCTTGAGGCGGCGGAGGACAGCTGGTCAAGGCAACGACCAACAAGGACCAGATGTACTTTGCGAGCCCGAAAATGCGAGAACGACTGGATGGATCGGCTGTCGATGTAGACGTCATTGACCAGCGCATGAATCGCCCGTTGCTCGACTGTGCCCGTTGGCGCGGTCAGGGCGATCCGCCACAGCATTTCGATTCCGGAGTGACGAGGGTTGTCGTCGTCGTCCAGCACAATGCTGGCCGGGTCGTTTACCAGCGGTATGACTCCCTCTCGGACAAAATCAAGGGCTCCTTGACAGAAAAGCTGAGGATCCAAGGCAGGGAGGTACTCGGCAAAGCAGGTTGAGGTAAAGGGGTTATCGCCCAGGCTCCGCTTCATGGCAACGGTCAGAATTTGCCACGCGACATCTCGGTCCTCCTGACACGCGGCTTCTGAGCCAACTAGCAGGTCCCAGAGCTTCTTTCCGAGGTCCTGCGTGATGGATGTGGGCTCCTGGAATATCAGCGCCATGAGAAGCTCCTTGCGAGGAGCGTTCTGGGCCCCACTGACGACGGCCGGGAAGCCCGCGGCCTTTGCGGCGGGAACCGCGGCTGCGAGCTCCTCGACCAAGAGTTTCGTCAAATCATGCACAGAAGCCAACTCGTGCAGGTCTCGGACGTGGTAGAAACGGGTCGCCATCTTGAGGACCCAGAGGCTGCCGAGCGTAGACGGGGAGCGCTCGGCGATGTCGCTCAAGCAGCTCTGGTAAATCTTCCAACGGCCCTCCTGATCCGGCCCGTTGTTCAGTATGCTATCGAGCTTCTGGATCGCAAACTGCTGGATGTCGGGATAGGCAACCGGCGACTGCGACCCGAAGCCCGAAGACTGGCGGATGAGGCGGATGCACACGTCGAAGGGCGCGGAATCGGTGAGGAGGCTGTCTGGGAATCGGGAGAGGAGTTGTTTCAGAGTTTGGTCGCAGAACTCCCGTGTGGTTGAGCTGAATAGTTCCACGGGCACCGTTTTCAGCTTCTCCAGAAAGTACATCAAAGTCTCCTGGGAGAAGAGATTGGAGATACGGCCCATCATGCGAATGAGCGCATCCGATACGCGNGGATCCTGCGTCGACGTGACGGTCTGCCAGAGGGCGTCTGTGTGCGCGCGTGAATACGTGTTGGAGACGACCAGAAACCCGATGACATTGCTGCTCTCAAGGGTAATCTCTGGGTGGCACGTCGGCCCGAGGATGTAGTTGACCAGCCCTGTCTGGAGGAGAAAGTCGGCGATGAATTGCAAGAGAGCGGCGGTAGCATCGTCGCCGAACGGATCGGCATTCTTGCGGTACAGGGCGACCAGATCGCTGCACATGGTACTCACGGCCATAACGCGCAATTGCATCTGCCCGGACCTGATGAGTTTGACGAAGTGGGTGAACTTCCAGTGGCAGGCCAGCGCCTCCGCCATGTGGCTCCCAGCGATGAGAGGGTGGGTTTGCAGGTGTTGATCGATGATATCCTGAGGGACGACGCCGNTCGTCGCGAGACAGGTTTGATAAATCTCTGTCAGCCCTTCGATGAGGTTTCCGGCCCCCTCGGGNGAGAGCTGGTTGAGGTTCTTGTCGACCATGTCCGACAACATGGCCGACATGGTGGTGAAGAACGGATACATGCGACCAACGGTGAGCTTGGTAAGCTGCGTGACCGGCTGGCCAGGGTAATGCCCCCTGCGGAAGACGTATTTCAAGATGNTTCCCGCGACNAGGCATATATTCCCGAGGTTATCGGTTGCCGGCTTGGGGAACTGAGGCACCAGACGAAGCTCAGCCAGGCCCAGTTGTTTCAGAAGGGCGAGTGCACCGCCTTGAGCCTTTGGGAAGCTCTGGAACGTGTCGAGGACAGAAGCGATCTCGACGACGTAGCTCCAATCATCGTCTCCGTTGCGCAGATGTGAGGTGTGAATCGCCACCTCTTCTCGACGTGCGAGAGCGCCAAGCGCGTGGAGGTAGGGTGGTGAGGCGAGTGCCTGAAAACGCCCTTGGTCGGACAAGGCCGGACTCCGTATGACTCTGAGGTCGAATTCGACGAAGAAGGCCGCCAGCTGGGAAAACGACCTGTAAAGAGCAAAGATGTCCTGCCGCATGTCCTTGGATCGCGGGTATGGAGCCCTAGAATTTGGTGTCAACTTTTGTCACCATGCTACCCGAATTCCCAAACCACGGAGCGACTCACTTCCGGCTGACCATGTGGAGTAGTAACTGGGGCACAGACTGCCACATTTCCCGGTATGAGAAGTAGGAATCGTCAATGGCACGGGGAGAAGCAATCTTGACGTAGCCAAGATACTTGTCTATCCATTCGATGAAGGCGCGAGGCACTTGCTCGTCTGCGATATGCAAGTCAGTGGTGACCGCCCAGGGTTGATGGGGCTACACTTACGGGTCGGCAGGTACTGCAACAGCCGGATGACGGTCTCGAGAAACGACTCTGTGGTGTCGTGGAAAGGGAACGAGACGGTAGGGTCGTATACCAGGGATCGGCCAGACTCGTCCAACATGGTGATAGCCTCGTCGTCCTCGAAATCGGCACCATCTTCAGCGCCTACCGAGATTATCTCGATCGGCGGGCTCCCACTGTCCGACCTCGACGGCACCGGAATGTCAACTGCCGCACCGTTCGCGGTGACCGCCCCCTGCTCGTCTACGCCACCATCGGCCGGGGGTGTCGTGGCCGGCGGCGGGGTAGCCGATGTGGGGGAGGGCGAGGGAGCCGACGAAGGGATCGCATCGAGCGGATGTGATGGTGTCCGGACATTTATTGTGACACGGCTGGAACGCGGCCCCGAAGCAGGCTCCAGGTCGGACTGCTGCTGGGGTTCGGGTGTGGAGGGAATGGTAGGCTCCGAGTCGATCTTCATGGCCGAATCGCCCCCAAGCTCGGGTGGCGGCGTGCGCTCGTGGGGTGAGCTTGGGGAATAATCGAGGGTCTCGGCCGACCGGCTGCGGGAGTCGCTGGCCAAGGACGTACGGCGGCGCTTGCGGGAGGAGAGGTCGCTGTCGTCGAAGGGATTGGGGCGGGTTGAGCAAGGCTCGGAAGAGACGGCGCGTTCTCTCGACGGGTCGGCTGTCGATGCTTGAGCCATCGGGCTTATGCGGAGAGGAAACCTGGGGAAGGCGGTTTGAGCTCCGCAGACGGTTGAGCTCCGCTCAGGGAAGCTCGGTGGCAGCTTCTTGATGTCGCAGTTGTTAGCATGNGGTGGTGTTTTGTGATAGGTGCATGTGCAACAAGGTGGGGGTGGNTTGCTTGGTTTGGGAGGCTGTGGCTCCCAGGTCCTTGTGCTGGGGAAAACAACCTGGAAGCGGATGCAGCCAGCCAAAAAGCCGAAAGCTACACCGGGGGGGGGNTGGTCCTGGGGCCTGCGTTTTGGAGAGCCGTGGTTGGACGCGTTTGCCCCGGTGAATGAATGGCAAGGCAGCAGGAGAAAGAACAAAGAGGCAGCAAACAGCGGCTTGCCGATGGGTTGGAAGAATCAATCACGGCGCGCCGTCTTTGAGCTCTTCTGCCCTTCGCCGTCTGCTGTGCCTCTATCCCCGCGGCCTGGACTGTTGCTGGGCGGTCCTCGGTGCGTATCAGGGAGCTGGGTAGGGGGTCGGTGAGATGCCTGGGTGAAGTGGGGAGGGAGGGGTGAACAGGGTAGCTCTGGAAGACGCCCGCTTGCCTGTTTGTTGGAGCAGGCTGGCCAGCGATCTGCCTGTTGACTTGACAGGCAGACAGGGCGAAACGCAGCGCCGCAAGAGAAAGACGGGACGAAAAAAACCAACACATACCTGTTGACCAGAGACGGCGAATGGCGCGCGGTAGATAGGGGCAAGAATAATTATTTCCCAGGGCTGGTTCGCGCAGGAGTAGTAATGTGAAGCCCTCTGCAACACTGGGGATGATTTAAGGCTGGAGTGGGTGCAAGTCAAGGCTCGTGGGGTCCCGCAGCGCGAGGATGGGAATCGCGGGACAGCCAAGCGTGGCAGCGCGGCCGGGCGTGAGTGTGGATTTATTGAGTGGAGGGCGTGGTCTTAGCCGCCCAAGATGTTGACGTCCGAACTTCCCCAAACGAACCCTTAACAGCTTTTACGCACGAACTTCCCCCCGTGCTCAGTGGAATGGTTGAGGAGGCTTGTTAATGGCACATTTCCCAATGATGCCTTAGCTTTTTTATCTTCTGGCGCTATGGAGAGTTGGGACATTCCATATCTGTCTGTAGGCGTCCGAGTCCGTCTCCGTTGCTACCACGTAGAACATGGTGGTGTTCGTTAGAGAGGGGCCTCCAGCTCCAAATTTCCTGCTCTGTTTCAGTTGACAGCAGCACACTGCACAGAACAGCGCATGGGTTCATTAGCACTGCCTATTTCCCAAGGAGCAGGAGTGTTGCATTTCAGCCCTACATCCAAGACCTACAGTAAATGAAGTGGAACGGCTTTCAAGACTCTGGACAGGGAATCACAGACTCACGAGCACGGCCTTCGATGGTGACGCACTGCCCGTCTCGACATAATGGGCCCAGGTCCGCACTCTCAGTCTCCATACCTCGCCTCTCCCCAGGTAAGCTCGCGGTAAGGTATGTTGGGCAGGAGATTAGCTAGCTCTTCAGATGTCAAATCATAAGGCAATCTATTAGACAGTATAATATAACTGCTGATCCGATGAAGGACTCCTATTCAATGCTCACGAGCCTTCGTCAAGCCTTGATCCGATGACGACGACAGGAACCTGGTTCAAGTTCAAGCTCTTAATCGCACACCAGCAGCGTGTTGTTATCCAGAAGCGAGCAGGCAAGCAGCAGATTTGTGGGACTCGGTCCGGGAGCAGCCGGAGTGGCGCCAGCGGATGATCCCTGTCAAGCATTTTTTTGGTGCCCATGGGTTGTCAAAGCAATCCCACTATCAACGAGCCAAGCAACCTGATCTGCATGCATTGACGAACGGAACAGAGCGACAGAAACGACAACAGAGCGAAACCCCATTGTGCCAGTTTTATCAGACAACGAGACAGTCGGAAACTGCGTCAGGCGGCTTCCATTGCGAAACTTATTCGTCTTGAGCTGGCCAACACCCAACGGTCAACACCCAACAGCTGTCTTGGTCATGCACTTCACTTGACCTCCAAACGCCAATATCCTTTGTTGCAAGTACAGCCTCAAGCTGTGTGGGCTACCTGTCTCCACAAAGCTCAGACTCCCAGACACGGCAGCCGGCTGTTCGTTTGAGAGGGAGAACGGCAAGTGGTTGGCTGGCCTTGCAACAAGCTTGTAACAGTGACGGTGTGGCCATGGAGCGCAAAAGGATCGTGCACACTCTCGACACGCCATATTCCACAGTCGAATGGTCAGCGAGCCCCTTCAAAGCTTCCAACTTGCTTGTGTGATCTGTCTGCTGACTACATAGAAAGGCCGCAGATAAGCCAGGACGACCAGGATGCCGTTCTAGAGCTCCTTTGCCAGTAAGCCTGGTCCAAATCGTTCCTCCTCCGGTTTCTGACACGGTTCCCACCCAGGCTTCTGGCGCCCCTTGGGGCTCATCGCAGGTCCTTCATCACTCCATCCAAAGGGAAACGGAAACGGTCCAAAAAGACGGACGATGTAGAAATGCCCGTCGCGGCAACAGCGGCCCCTCCTGTGCCGGAACTGGCTAGCCACGTCGATGTCGGGCTCTCTAAAATCTCCCGGTCCTTGCAAGTCATGTCCGGCAAGGACAAGCCCGCGGTGCCGTCAGGAGGCGCGCCATCCAAATCGGGAGCAGCAGACGACGGCGGTGACAGCAGACCCTATGCTGTCGTCTTCGTGGCCCGCTCTGGCCAGTCCTCGGCCTTTCACTGCCATTTCCCCCAGATAGTAGCCCTTGCCGCTCGCTCCCAGTCATCCGACACACCCATCCGGTTGGTCGGCTTCTCCAAGGCTTGCGAGGACAGGCTGAGCGCGGCGCTCGGGATCCCTCGAGTCTCCAGCGTTGCGCTGCGGGAAGACACGCCACACGCCAAAGGGCTCGTCGACTTTGTCCGAGAGCACGTGCCGCCCGTTGAGGTCTCTTGGCTCCGGGAGGCTCGGTCTGGCAAATTCCTCGAGACCAAAATCGATGGTGTTCCCACCAAGGTCGGGACCAAGAAGCCGAGGGTTTCTTGATGCGAGCTCTGTTGGAATGCCGCTACCATTCATAGCCGGCATTTCCAGCTCTTTGGCGAAGAATCTAGTCAGAAACACCTCTCGCCGCTTGCCGATGCCTGTACCAGCCTCGTGGTGAGAAAGCATCCCGCACGGGGCATAGGTCAGNGGTCAAAACAAGCCTGCCACGTCAACGCACGTCTCCCAAGCGGTCAGGCAGTCTCGCTGTTGAGTGACGTCAAACACGAGGTGCACGGGGCGTGTGTTTAATTCCTATTTCAAGTCAGTCCTGCCTGTGGTTGTGAGAACCAAGAAATGTGTGCCTCTGAAACTCACCCCTACTCATCGAGTCCGCGGTTTCGTGCGAAGCTTCAAAAATAACCCCCCGACTCAACGACACGCCTTCTGTCCGCGGCAATGATCGAGGACGACACCGAGTCCCAACAAAGAGATGACCATGCACTTCTCGATACGCCGACACATACGACCGATACCGTGCCTGAGCTAGGGCTTGAGGGACAGGTCTCGGCGATAGAATGTGTCCCTTGGCCCGGCCGGGCATACATGATCAGACATCGGGCCTCAGATTGGGTTCTGGCGCGAGAGAATGGCCGTTTAGTGCTGAAGCGGGCCATGGATCTGGCCGGTTGCGGTTGGCATTGGGCTTGCGTTGAGAATGAGGATGGATGGCTTGGTTTCCGGGAGACAAGTTCGGGTGTTTACCTTGGACGTGATGATCGAGGGGGCTTCAGAGCCGCGGCTACAGAACACCGGACGCGGCAGTGCTTCGACTTGAGAGGGCATCCAGAGGGGGGCTATCAGCTGTTGTCGATCCGCTGGTGGACTCGGATGCGCATGGCTGCTGACGTGACGACCCAAAATGTCGTCGAAATCTCAGGGTCTGGAGACGAGAGTGTTGAAGCCGCGCTCTGGGATTTTGTGAAGATCGAAGATTATTTCATGTATCAGGATAGTCGTGTGGTTTGCTGAGGAAACAAACATTTTTCTTGTAACCGCCCAACCCCTCGGCCCCAACGCCCCCATCCCACAAGAAACAGCCCATAAGTAGTCTACCACACCCCCCACCNATCAAAACCGACTAATCCCCCTCCCAAAAATCCACGACACCACCCAATAAACCGGCACCAAAAACTTATTCCGCCACGACATACTCTTGGTCAAATACGCCCCGCGCCAGACCACCCACGCAGCCCATCCCTTGAGCTCGTCCGCCTGGCTCTGGTGTATGGCCTTCCAGCTGCCGAGGTACGTCAGGGTGCCCCAGTTGCGGAACTTGAACGGCCGGGCGGCGACGGCGGCCGCGCCGCCCGCGTTGAGCCGCTTGGCGAGGTGCGACGCCTGCTGCGCGGCGACCTGCGCCGTCTTGGGGAGGGAGGGGTCCGTCTCGAGGACGGCGCAGTCGCCGATTACGTAGACGTCGTCGAGGACTGGTGNGGGNNNTTGGTNGTCCCCTTGCTGGGAGGNGTTGGTTGTGCGAGCGCGGAGGTGGGCGTCGGTTAGGATGCCGCCACTGCGGGCGTCACGGAGGAGGTGGCGTGGGGCGGATTCGTTGGTGGTTGGGGGGTTGGGGCCCGGGGCGGCGATGTTTTTGGCCGCGAGCTTCGCGATTAAGGGGTTGGCCATGAGGCCGGTGCTCCAGACGACTAGGCCAGCGCCGACTTCGTCGTCGCCGGACTCTTTGATCTTGATCTTGACTGCGCCGTGGCGGTGGCCGAGGTCGCCGTCGGCGAGGCGGAGCCGCTCGAGATGGTGCTCGGTCTTGACCTGTATGTTTTGCCGGGCAAAGGTGTCCATGGCGTACTTGGCCAGCGCCTGGTCGAACATGGGAAGGACCTTTGGGGCTACGTCGTATACGGTGATAGTCACCAGGGGCACAAGTGCCGGGTACATTGGCGCGAGGTCATCGCGGATTAGGTCGTGGAGCTCAGCTGCGAACTCGATGCCCGTGGGCCCACCGCCGACGATGGCAAAGTGCAAAAGCTGGCGCTTGTCGGCGTCGCTGAGGTGGTCGGACCCGCGGGGGTACGAGCACTGCTCGAACAGGGAGAGAACTCGCAGGCGGATGCGCCTAGCGTCGCCAATGTCACGGAGGAAGTGGGCGTGTTCTCGTACCCCTTCGATGCCAAAGGTCTGGCTGTACGCGCCACATGCGATGACCAGCTTGTCGTACGGGATGTCGATCAGGTCACCCTTGGCGTCTCTCGGTGCCGCAGGAGCTTTCTTCAAGCTGTCGCCGGCCTCGGCGGGAAAAGGCGCTGGGACAACAGTCTTGCTGGCAGCCTCCTCGGCAGCATTGGTCTCGACACGGATCGTCTTGCGGTCAAAGTCGATGTCGTCGGCCCAGCCCTGGTAAAAGCCAATCTTTCCCGGCAGGCGGCGGACGGGCTCCANGATGNTGCGGAACTCGANGGTGCCGACNGAGGTGGAGGCCAGCAGCGGGGTGAAGACAAAGTAGGAGCG
>FJWA01003536.1_pt1 | contig 11244 bp, 5 predicted proteins | sample 1011891 | NCBI WGS metagenome assembly FJWA01 (sample SAMEA3912450, study PRJEB9761) | metagenome | biome: forest; material: soil | place: USA | collected 2011-06-22 | depth 0.1 m
GCACGACAAGCACCAAGCGTTCGCCTGGACTCGGATGGCTTCCGCGTTTACTAGCCACACCCGCCCGCCACCGGCCCCGGGAAGCGACCAATGATATGGAGCGTGCGATGTGGCTGTTCATCTACCGGCCCCGTCTCTACCCGTCGGCTCAGGGACGATGCCAGCTGGAGCGTGCTGCATGCCGTCCCGCGGCTTGGTGATGGATGATTTGTCGTGCCGGCTGATCTCAGCCAGCTGTGCGGCCACAGTGGCGCATCGCTGCGCAGGGCAAATGTGGCTTGCAGCCCGCACACCGAGCTCGCGACTCTGCAAATCCTGTTCGTTCCTCTTTGCCAGTTTGGACTCCGGATTTCCGCTTGCACTCGGAGGCCTTTTTTGTATTCCAAATCCTCGCTTGGCAATCCTGCAAGGAATACCCATTGCGCAAAGGGTCTGCATCACGGGACCGCGCTGCAGGAGATGCGTGTGTCTCCTGATGCCCATCACATGACCCAAGTACAGCTGAGTCCTGGATGCCTGCATCCGCTGTCCCAGCAGCACAGCGGCCTTGCAGCCGAGTGCAACTCTCGACATCGCAATCCCAACTCTGCTCGTCAGGTGAGTCAGACGGACGACAAGTGTTCACAGTCGTCCCGCACCGCACTGCGCCTGGGGACTTTTTTTGGTTATTCTGCAAGCGATTGCGATTCGCATGCCATTTTTGGCGATTTCCGAACGCCCTTACTTGCCAGCACGTCGTCGGAGTTAGTTGGGCGAAGAACCAGGCCGCGCGGGCTTGTTCCGTACATACGACGCTGCCTCCGAGACGAAATGGTCATCCCACGAACCTTGGAAGAAAACAATGACAATTCTAGCACCGGTGTCCCCGAAATCCGATCATGTTACTCCGTTGTTACGACTCTCTGCGCGCTCGACTCAGCACAATCGCGGCGGGGGACACGAGCCGGGGGACCCGGTCGGAGCTCGTGGGTCCCCGCTGCGGGGATAACGGCGAGATCCACCCCCGATCCGCACCGGGGTTGTCGGAGCAAGCAACATCCCGTGTGCTTCCAACAGCTTCTACCAACGACCTCCCTCGGTGACTAAACAAACAGCACTTGGGTTACGAGTACCTAGTACGCAACCACAAGGGCGGTGGGCAAGCCACAGCGGCTGTCTTCGCAAAAGTGCCAATGGACTTGCATTCGCCTCAACTCACTCGGCTTCCGACCCGGTTTCGGGCAACTTAACCGATGACACGGCCCTTGGCGACCACTCCCCTTCTCCCCAAGGGAAAAAGGAGGGCTGCCTGGCTGGGGCTGCTCAGCGTGGCTTTGCCCACATCATCATGCTTGCCTTCGAAAGAGGGAGCACGGCAGGTTGGCATTGACGAGGCCCATCACCCCATGTGTCGCTGGGCGACGTGGGACAGTACAGTACATCCACGCATGCACTGACCATCGACTGACAAATGGCAGAGGGATGCCATCCAGATCTGCCGCACTAGCATCCACGTGTCGCGTGCATCGAGCCGGTCGCACAGCGCTTTTGCGCTTCGACATGCCAACCGGTCCCACGTACAATGGGTACCCTCGTACCTGACCTGAGCTCAGGACCGGAAACAATGCTCAGCTACGGAAACTTGGTGTGGATGGGCGGTGCGATGCTCTGGAATCACCCACGCCCCCCTCTCCCGACCAATCATGGGCCTGGAAGTCCTGGCTGTGCCACGCATCTACTCGGCCCCACCTTCGTCGACCACAGCCAGCCAATGGGTCAAGGAGGCAGCCCTCCCTACCAGCGAGCTAGAGATGCAGATCTTTTTCCTTCTGTCGGCGGCCCCGGTTCTTGTCCCAGACGGCCGGGTGCCGACCGTTGGCGCGAGCACGAGGACACACGGCGTGCAGGTGCAACTGCCGCTGAGATGGGCCGACATCCTCAGGTTGGCAGGGGGTTCTCGGCGCCGATCGTTGCGATTTTTCGACGGAGGGAGCTCTCGGGCCTCATCGCCGACCTGAACCTCTCAGCTCGCAAGCTCTCGAGACACTGGAGGTCGAGCCAATGCGATGCGAGTCAGTGCAGGCAGTCAGCACTCCGCTTTCAACCTGAGTCGCCATCTGCTACCTACCTTACTATTACCTATGTGTGGAGTACAGGTTGCAGACTACATGTGCCGTACCTACCTACCTATATGTTGGTGTCCTATCATCCACAAGCTGACCACCAAGAGTCGACATCACCGCCCTCTGCCGCTGTCGGCGTTGCTCGCTGTCTCGCGATCTCGCTCCAATCTCGGAGTGTGGGACCCAAGCCACGCTGCATTGCACAATGCATTGCATGTGGGACGGCAACCCTTGAGCGACTGAAGGCTGTACAAGTTACAAACACTGCAGAATGTACTGCCCATAGGCAGTGTCCGGGTGTAACGCTATGGCAAGTGGCAGCCACACTCTGAGGAAAAAGGTAAAACCTCAACCCAAATGCAGGAAGAAAAATTTTCTGCTGAAAATTCCCATCCCCGAGGACGCGGGAGGGAGGGAATAGAACCGGAAATGCCCTTCTCTGGGGTTGCACGACAGGCCGCTAATGCAGGACATCGACGCTCCAACCTTAACTGAAGCTAAAAATGGTGCCTTTTCAGCGAGGTACTGCCACGCTAACCTCAAGGAGCCAATTGACACAGCGGGTCACGTCTGCAAAGGCCAGAGGGAGCGCACGCACAGGCCGTCGGTCGGGAGTCGCCGAGTTTGCAAGCACGGAATTCGGCCGCCTTGGCACCGACGGATTCATCGCCGTCTCTCACACAAGCGCTGGAGGTGAGGGTGTCACACCCTGAAAAAGCCACTTGCGTAATTTTTCCTGGCTGCCCCTGGATGTTCCGGTGCACAGTCCTGCGCGACAGGATTTTTCTAGAATGCCGTTGTCGCGCATGCGCGCTGTCAAGTCGATTACGAGATGGCATGCCTCGGTCGCACCAAGCAGCCCTCTCTCCACACACACCTCGCTGGCATCCGATGTTTGTGATCACTGACTATGCCAACCCTCCCACGACATCTTGTAGGTACCGCCGGACCGGATCCGCCCTGCATGCCGTCGCGCCGATTAACACCGAAGGAGGCGAGTATTCTTCGTAACGCCAAACCAGACACCGAGCGAGATTCTGTCATGATTACCAAAACCTGACCAAGCCTCGTCTTTCAGCCCGAAACATTACACACCCGTTCTGCCTCGGAAGAAGTCGGATTCGATTACTGAGCGCAAACCAGAGCCCTCTTTCTTACTACATAGTACCTAGGTATGTACGCAGTCTTGACGGAGTCCAGAGCATCAATGCCCCAAAAAGCCCAGACCACCGTACGCATCGTCAACGCACAAATCAAACGAGCCAGAGGCCCAGGCCCTGCCCTGTGCCTTGGCCAACCCCCCGGCCGGCCCCATCCGGCCCTATCCGCATGGCGCACCCGCCCAGCCAGGCGGGGCAGGAGCGCGGCACAGCTGAGTGACAGCCAGACAAGTCCAGGGAACCTGGGCCGTCCGCATGGCACCCTGGCAGGGCCAGAACCTGAACCACATCCCCGGAACCCCGAATGCAGTGAGATGCAGGAGCGGGACAAAAAGCAACAGGGGAGAAAACAACGCACGTCTGCGGCGCGGGCTTGCTTGCAGCAGGGAAGTGTGCGGAATAATTACCTTCCACGCGACAAGGACGGACGGCACTTTCTCCCCGAAACCGGGCAACCCACACGGGACACCGGCCAGCACACGGCGCCCCCGAGGTCGGCGAGGTGTTCGACCGAGGGTCGGCGGTGGGGGGGGGGCGGGAAGGAGGAGGGTGTTGGGTGTTGGGTGTGTTCGGGTCGAGACCCGGGTAATCAGGCATCGATCGGCAGCATTCAAGGGGAGTTAGGTAATAAGGCCGGCCGACCGGGTTTCGGCCAGCTCAACCCGCCCAAACCGTTGACCGACCGACCACACACATACACCACAGGATATGTTGCCCGAGGAAGGAAAAGGAAGGAAGCTGCCAGAGATATGGCAGAACCGTGAGGGGGGTGTAGAAATAGGCCCAGACCGAACACNCCCGGCCGTTAGATCCGCCATGTTCTGTTGCAGCAACACACGGATCACAAATGAACAAGTACCCGCATCAAGGGGATATGGGATGAGTGAGTGAGAGGGGAGTACGGATAGGGGTGTACTGTGTACAGAGTACAGAATACAGGATAGGAGATCACGCACACACGACACGGCGGTCCAACAGGGACACCAAGCGAACACCAACCGGGATCAACACAAACCGAAGCATTCTTTTCATTTCCGTCGTCGACTCCAGCTCACTCATGCTGAGCTCAACCATCCCGTCGTGGCTTACACTCCCACCGTCACAACACCAATAAGCGCTGACTCCTCAAAACATGCTGCCACCACCAACCACCACCACCCCCACGTCGCTTTTTTGCTCCGAAAAAGCATGCTCAAGAAAGAATGTTGAGAAAACGTCAACATGCAACGTAACATGACATGTAGTAGACAGACGGCAGTTGCGCACCCCCACCTCCCCTTTCGCTGATCACACACCCTCCAGACGGTCTGCCATCCCAGGCCAACACCCCCCCACACGCATGCAACCCCCCACTCAAATAATAATGAGCTGTAACCCCCAACATGTCAGCACACTCGGTCAAAACCAATCAACCAAAAACTCAACCCCACTGAACTCACCAACCCCCATCGAGGTATATTAAGAAAAAGGGGAACGGGGATGCAACGGGTAAGGTTTAAGAGAGAAAAAAAGAGAACCCACCTCAATCAACTTCTCCGTCAACCCAAAACACGCCCGATCCTGCTCCTGCTGCGTGAGGTTAAACGAGCAGCTCTTCCAGAGCCCCGCAAACCCCATATCCTCGAGGATCCCGTTCAGCACGGCGGTCGAGCTCTCGAGCGAGCCGGCGAACCTGGGATTGGACGTGAGCGTCTGCAGCAGCGCGTGCGCGGCCTCGAGCGTGGCCGACGTCTGGCAGTGCCGCAGGATGTCGTCGAGGAGGGCGATGATGGGGGAGCATCTGGAACGGACACGTATGTAGTTAGCAAAATGAACTGGAAACAATGAGAAGGGGAGGTGAGGGGGACAGACAGATGCATAACCACCCCCGGCCGGCCCATGGCAATGCGGTTGAGCCACAGCAGGCTGCGGTGCTGCACCGCGTCCTCGAGGTACTGGAAGTCGACGAGCTCGATGGCCGTGTTGAGCAGCAGGTCCTTGTCCTTGAGGCGCGCCAGGTCCTGCTCGGCCCGCAGCGTCGCCGGGTCCGGCAGCCCCGCCGCGCTGACGTTGATGCCCGCAGCCCAGAGGTGCTCGCGCAGCTCCTCGGCCGACCCCGTGCGCGCCAGGATGAGCGCCATGTACGGCGACGCCTCGAGGTCGTGGATGTCTCGCTTCGCCGTGCCGGGCTCGGCACCCGGCACCGGGTCGCTGCTGCTGCTCTTACCGCCGCCGCCTCCGGCGCTGGGCGTGGTCATCTCCAGGAACGTACACAAGACCCGCAGGGCCGTCGTCTTGGTCACGGTGTCCGTAAGCCCCCTGACCAGGCACGCGCACGCGGCGTAGTGGAAGTTCTCAAAGTTAAAGTGAATCCCATAGGCCTCGTCGAGCGGGAGCGCCGCCTCCTCGAGCTGGGCGCGCCCCTGCAGGAGGTACGGCACCATCTTGTCGCCGCGCATGTCGCCCGTGGTGCTGATGTTGGTGAGCACCGCCTCGAGGAACTGCGCGGTGCAGTTGAACAGGTTGGACGGGACCAGCCGGAGCAGTGAGATGGCGAGCCAGAAGAGCTGCAGCCCGTACCGGGACGCCGAGGGCAGCTTGGCCATCATCTTGGACAGCGACGTGACGATGGCCACGAGCATGTCGCTGTTGCTGTCCTCGCCGAAGCGGCCCACACTGTTGCGCAGCGCGACGAGCACCTGGTACAGCAGGTCGTCGTCGACTTCCTCGCGCGCGAGGCAGCCCATGACGGTGAAGGCCCGTGGCTGGATCGCGGGGTTGTTCTGGAACGCCGTGCTGGCCACGAGGCTCATCCACCGCGAGCGCCAGGCATTAGCAATGTCCACCGCCGGCGCCGCGACAGAGCACGTCTCAAACAGGATCGTCGCCAGATTCTCCGTCGCAGCCAGCGTAGGCCCGGCTTCCTGGTTCGTCGATATCGAAGCCCCGTCCCGGATAAACGTCACCGAGTTGACAAAGATGTCACTCTTGGGATCCGACAGCGTCTCCAGCGTTGCCCTGAGCTTGTTAAGCCGGTTCTCGTCGAGGGCAAACGAAGTGCATGCCGAGTGGATCGAGTTGATCAGCAGCCGGTGGACCACGACCCTGACATCCGGCATGCCCGTGTTGGCAAGCATCGTGACGACGTGGAAGATCTCCGGCAGATACAGCTGCGCCTGCACGCCGCTGTCGAACGACAGGGACAGACAGAACTGCAACAGCACGCAGATCTCGTTCCACACCGCATTGTCGGGGAGATACTTGGTGGGCCGCAGCGACGACCGATTCAGCGCTTTGCGCAGGCGCGAGATGATCTTCCCCCTCAGCGTGATGGTGCCGATGGCGTTGGCGATCGACGTCAGCGTCTCAATCTGGTCGTCCTCGAACCCGAGATTGAGGGCCGCCTTGACGATCTCCTCCAGGAAAATATCCAGCAGCACTTCATCCTGGTAAATGACGGGCCACACCGACTGCTCCAGTGCAAACGTCAGCGCCGGGTCCGTGAGCGCGACCTCGATCAGCTTCCTGAACAGCGCCGCGATCTTCTCCCTCGCCTTGTCGCTATCAAGCTCGCCCGCCAGCAACGACGTCCGGAGCCCGGGGATCCAGGGTGCCATGTACGCCAGACTCAGCGGCTTCTGCTCGTCTAGGAAGCTGTCCCAGCCGACGAAGAACTCGTTCAAAAAGTCCGACGTCAGCTGCGGCTCCGTCTGCGCCAGGTTCTTGCTGATCTTGATGATGAACTGCGACGGGTCGAGTGGCACCGAGACCTCCCTAGTGCTCATGAGCTTGGACGCCGCCGAAAACTTGAACGCTTTGCACAGGGCGCCGAGGAGGTTGTAAGACGACAGCCTCAGCACGGGGTCGGGGGTGGCCAAGTTTGTCAAAGCCAGGTTCAGCAGCGTCCCCGGTACGTCCTGCGGCCGGATGAGCCGCTCAAACGACTTTGTCGTCCTCGTGTCCTTGGCGTACTTTGCCTTGGCACCGCGGATTGCCTGCAGAACATCCGCCTTCTTAGGGCTGGTAAAGTACATGACAATCTTGCCGTTGTCTGCCCTGAGGCCAAAGGCCGAGTCGTCCTCGGTCTGAATCGATGTGGGCGCCTCATCGACGTCGCCGAGCCGGAAGATGTCATTGACCGTGGTGCCGAGGTGGAAGCCAGGCACCTCCTGCTTCTTGGTGGTCGTGACTTGCACGAACTGGCTGCCGACCTTGATGACAACATCGATTTTGCCCTTGGACTTCGACAGGCGAGTGATGGGCTGGAAGACGTAACGCGTATCGGTCACCACGCTGATCGTCTCCTTAGGCAGATGCAACTTGCTGAGATGGAAGTGCGCCTGGAGGTCTTGCAGGCTGCCGATGAGATGGTACTCGACGTTCGAAGGGCTAAACACGCTGTTTTCGGTCTTGGCGGAAACCCGAAGGATGCGTCGGAAGCACTTCTTGGAAGCACTATTCATGTTGTAGATGTAGATTCGCGTCAGTTGACGCGACAGTTCCGTCGGCGTAAGTAGCTCTAGCTTCTGGAACAACTCGTCCTTCGGCTCGTTCTGCCCATTATAGCAGGTTGCGTCGACGAGAAGGCCGAATGGGCGGTGCCAGAGCCGGCTGGCGATCTTGAGATAGCAGTATATCAGCGTATCAAAGTCGATTGATTCGCCGTCGATGTTGCGAAGAATGATGCAGATGATGGACAACCCATCCTTACTCTCGCCGCCATCGTACACCGCACGCGAGGTGAGGAACGATTCGGTGCTGCGGAACGCGTTGCGGAGCATGAAATCCTGGAACCTGAAGTAGGACGGCGGGCTATTTGCTGAAATCTGCGGCCGGTTCCATGTCACAGCCAGTGGCGGCGGCCCCAACTTCATGATAAGATTCCTCAGGGGCTCAAGCATCGGCGACCGGCTCCTCGTCGATTCGGCGGGTGACCGGATAAATTCCCTCCTCCCCTTGGAGGCCAACCGCTGGCGAACGTGGTCCCAGTGTTCGTACAGGAATCTGTGGAGCGCCACACACGAGCCGAAGTCGAACGACTCACCCCGTTTGCTGCTGCTGCTGCTCGCTATAGGGGTCGGCGGTGCCTGCATGACTCGTCAGCCCCAACCTCCTCTCCAACCACAACCAAGAATCATCAGGCTCACCGAAATCTCTCGCAAAAAGGTCGTGACCTTGTAGATATTGTCGGTCAAGAAGTCAATCAGCGGGAACATGTATGGCTCCTTCGCGCCAAACAGCACGTTGTTCGCCAGGTTCTGGATAACCTTGGCGATGAGCAGCAACCCGCGGCGCATCTCCTTGGACGGCGGGGCCGACACCAGGCCTTCCACCTCGGGGGCGACAATGGCCGGGCAGAAGAATCGCAGGAAGATGAACGCCCCGACGGCCGTGTACTTTGCGTCGGGGAACCTCTCCATGACCGATTCCGATATCTGTCGAGTGTCAGCCAACAGTCTCCATCTAACCCAACTGAGCACCGTCGTAGACTTACGATATTGCAGATATTGCGGAACGACACCGGGATGGTCGAGGTCGAGCCACAGATATTCTCGATGAACACCCTCGCCACTATCTGAAGATGCTCCGCATTGGTCTGCAGTTCCTCGGGCGAACTGACCCTGGTCGGATCCAGCTCCAGACTCAAGTCCTTGGAGGTCATCATAAGCCTCTCGACCACGTTCTGCAGCGTGTCCTTCAGGTAGCCGGAGCCCTTCCATTTGGCGTAGATCGACAACATCTTGGTGGCGACGCACGTCCTCCGGAGCAGCTCCGACTCGTTTTCTGCTCAGATTGTCAGCTGAGAACCCCTGTAACCCAGCAAATGCCGACGACCGACCTGTTTCCTCGATCTCCTGCTTGATCAGCGCCTCAAGCAGTACGAAACTCATCCCCCTCGCCTCAAAGATATTAAGCAGCGAGATGGTGAGCTCATCAACCTCGTGACTCGGGCAGACACCGCTCATAGCTGCCGCCAAGCTCGGATCGCTCGTGAGAAGCTAAGCAAACAAATTTTGTTAGCAACTCCATCCTCCTTCCAACCCGCCATCGGGACCCCTTCCGAGTGGTAGCAACTCACCTCCAACAGCTCATCATACTTCTCATTCACGGCGGCATCGCTCAAGTTGTTGAACTCGGTCCCCTGCATGAGGATGTTGTACAAGACCCTGACAAATGCAGTTCTTATGTCCGGGTTCTCATGGTACCCTATGCTCAGCGAGTTCTTAAGCCCAACGTCGATGTTAGCGCTGAGCAGATTCGAGAGGATGGTGATGGCGAGATCCGAGGTCGACGCCTCGGCCGTCGTGCCGGCGCTGCCAGACGAGCCGAAATGGTGGTGGCCATGGTAGCCATGCTGCTGGTCGCCAACACGCCCCAGATCCGCGCCGTTAGGCTCCATGTTCAGGAGCGACAGGAAGCGGTTGAAATACTGGTGGAACATCTGCGACTTGAGCTCGCTTGTATCGGCGTCGGTCTGTCCATCACCGGGCTGCAGCGGTAAGCGGAACGTGAGAGTAGCCAGGGAGCGGAGGCAGGCTTTGTCAAGATCGCGTTGGACGCGGGTCAGCTCGTCCTGACGCCCACCAAGGTGAGGAGCCGAGTCACGGGGCGACCGCGGACGGGCAATCCAACTAAAGATGTACTCGAGCAGCTGGTTCCGGTGGCGTACGTCGTCGCGGAGATTGAGCTGCTCCTTCCGCTTGGCAACTGCCTCGACGAGCTGGCAGATCTTGATCTTGACGCGCAGGCTGCTGGGCGTGTCGGGGACTACGCCGTCGAGGAACCTGGCAAAGTTGAGACACAGAGAGCCGAGATGGAGGCCGGATGCTGCGCCGAGATCAGAAGGGCTATCAAGCCGCTCGACGAGAGCCTTGAGAAGAGACGAAGATTGCTCGGCGAAGATAATATCGTTGTCTTGGCCCTTGACACTTGGCTCCAGAGCACCCGTGAAGAGCACGTCAAGCTCCGTCTCAAGTGCCTTGAATAGGGGCTGGAACAGGGATGGCGGGACCTCGGACGACAGGACCTCCCTGATGGTCTCGCGGACCCGGACATTGGCGCAGGCCAGCAGCTGGATGCTCAGCCTGAGGTAGCGCGTGAGGAGTGGCTCCTCGTGGCTGCCCGACGAAATCCGGTCGATCCACCTAAGCCCGCTGATGGCAGGCTCCTCGAGGTTGGTGGCTTGTTCGGCCGTACAGATGCCTCCCAGCGAGGCGAGGAAGCCCGAATAGTTGCGCCACTCAGCAACCATCCTCTCCGTGACGGCCTCGCCGCCGCCTGCTTGGGAGATATCCTTGGAGAGGTGCAGCCACCTGTCGAAGACCAGCTCCCATGCGTCGAGGATGCCGGTGCTAGGGTATTGCATGCGTCGCAAGAGTGCCCTAATTCTCTTTTGGAAAGCGACCAACCCCGTGAACCTGAAGTCGCGCGAGGAGATTTCGCCAAAAATGTCGCCATTCCGGAGCAGAGTCAGCGACGACTTTGCCGCCGCGGGAGCCGTGTCGATGAGCCGGCATTCTTCGAGGAAGGTACCGATGCAAGATGTCACCATCTGGCAGGCTTCCATATCTGCGGAGCAGAGCGAGACCAGGAAAAGCGTTTCCAGTTTGCTGGACGCAGCCGTCCGCTCCTCGATGTCATCAGCCGTCTGACCGAGCTCCTGTTCGTCGTCAGCAAGGTCGCTCACTACCATAAAAGCCCGATTGACCATGTACGCACTGGTAGCGATGTCAAGAGGAGTAACCTCGACTCAAGGTACCCATTGATAGACCTGAGCCCCTCGGCAGTGCAGGGCAGCCTTGACCTGTCGCAAATCGAGAGAAGAATGAGGGAGCTGGTTTTCGTCAGTTTTCTCCCCTATTCATGCTTTCATTCCGGGACAAGACCCACGTAAGACGCCAGAACTTGGTCTTGAACGCCTTGGACCCGAGTCCCTTAGATGCCTTCAGGTCCGCCAGCACCTGCTCCTTCGCAAACAGGCGCTTGGCGACGCCCGTGGCCAG
>FJWA01003559.1_pt1 | contig 11232 bp, 6 predicted proteins | sample 1011891 | NCBI WGS metagenome assembly FJWA01 (sample SAMEA3912450, study PRJEB9761) | metagenome | biome: forest; material: soil | place: USA | collected 2011-06-22 | depth 0.1 m
ATGCATCGGCAACAGGAACGGACCCGAGTCCATGGTTGACTGAGAAGTTTCCCTTGATGATGGTGCGGTTCAGGGCACGTTTCTGAAACCAGCCATGGCACGCAACCAAACACCCGTGTGTTCGGGTGCAAGGTGCCACAAAACTCGACCGTCACACAAAGCTGCGTCACAATGGGGGCCAGGACGCGGCTATTTTTCGTTCGGGGGGTACCCTCTGGTTTGACATACAGGCCACCGTTTATTAGTCGCATTGAAGGGTGTAAATCCCACCCGGTGTCAACAGGCAGGGAAGGAATCCGCTGTGCCATCCTCGAGGGAATTCCAAATGAACCTCATCGCCAAGACGAAGGGAGGAACCAAGGTTCAACCCGTTTGACTCAGCACCTAAATTCATCACCGCATCCATAACCGTGCGGAGGATAACTAAAGATACATGCCAGTAATCACCTGTTTCATGCGATCGCCTCACCCCGGCCAGGCAGCCAGCTGAGGTTGAGCATCAAATCCACCAACACCAACTCGGTCTGCAAAGCCACACGGGCGCTTGTTTCAGGTTTCGACCACACATGGAACCACACATGGCACAAAGACCAACACGCACGCATATAGACACAGAAAAACCAGCCACATTCGCCTGATTGTGGCTCAGCGTACTGCAGTGTAATTTTACCACCGAATACCTCCCGCAAACCATGACGATGGCTCCAATTAGGTCGAATTCCTGAGATACTTTAGGTACCGAGCTCTGTACGTAGACATCACATGATGCATAGGTACAGCCACACGACTTCCAACGCCTCCACACCGGCCAGAGCAGTGAGGTGTCCGGTTGGCTCGGGTTGCTGCGGCCGGTTGGCCGGCCAGCCCTGTTCTGTTGGTCCGTCGCAGATCCGGACATGCCGCGGGAACGGAAATGAACGTGGGGGGAATCCCTCCGGCCTTAAAGTCGCAAACATCGGCTCCGAAAGACGGCCGGTGGTTTTTTGTCTTTTTTTGGACGGACTCTCGGCTTCGGCCTGTTCGGGTTGTCTGTAAGGTGTTTTGTTGTTCGGTGCTGTGCGTGCTCGCGTAAGCAATTTAGGGGAAGGGAGACGGGTGAGGTGGCGGCGGCGGCAGTCCTGCGGCACCCCGCCTGGCAAGAGCCGGCCGGACGTACCCGTGAGGCGCGTCACGGGCGAGAGCAAGGTTTGGAAGGGCATTTTTCGTCTGGTATTGTTTGGCATGCGGGGAACATCTGTTTGTCGTGGCTGGGATCATACTCTAGTGTACAGGGTTGATGATGAGATAGGAAATGGGGAATCTGCTTCTATGCATAACACATAGAAAACAAAACAGGAAAAAAAAAGGTAAAATACAAGGCTGTGCGGGAGGGATATCATGACAAGGAAAAAGTACACGGCACAGGGTGTGCCTCCGTTCGTCAATCATGATGAGAACAGGGATACAGTTTGGGGGAAAGGACACAAAACGCTCAGAGGCTGGGTACCCAAACATTCTCCAGCCACCTCCTGAACGTCAGGGGTTGCACCTGGGTGGCTGCGTTGAGGTTGGATTCGCGCACGTGGTAGCGCCCGTTGGCCGTTTGCAGCAGCCTCTGGAAGTAGTACCACTGCGGCCAGTCCTCCAGTTGCTGGCAGGCCTCGGCTTGGGCCTCCACTTCCTGGTAGTGACGGGTGATGAGACTGATTGGAACTGTAACGGCATCAGTCGGTCTTCCGAGTAGCAAAAGAGGTGCGGGGAAAGGAAAGTGACGGGACAACTGACCTCCAAGGGCATTCGAGCATGTCTCGACCAGTTCCCGGACTGTCACGGAGTCGCCTCTCATCCTGAACTCCTTCGGCCAAGTGTCCAGGCCTAGTTCGATAGCGGCCGTGATGAACTGGGCAACGTCGTAGACCGAGGTCAGGGAGACCCGGACGGGAGCCCCGCTCGAGTTTGTCGGGATGATCTCTGCTTTCGCCTCCTGGATGTTGACGAGATAGTCGTCCGGGCCCTGGATCCCGCAACCAGCCCCAATTCCGTACGTCTGCAGACCTCCGGGACCAAAACGCTCCATGAAGACTCCGCAGGAGAAGACGGTGTATCGTAGCCTCTGCGACTTGGAATGAGACCAGCTCTCAAGGAGCTGGAGAGCCGACTGCGAGCCGCGGTCGAGAGGGTCGTTTGCCGGCCGATGGTTCAGGTCACCTTCGAACTCGGAGGGAACAAAGACCCTCACACGGGCCCGTCGTGCCGCATCGATGAGGTTGAGCTGTTCGTTGCCGGAGATGGTTGAGATGACCAGGTCCACGCCCTGGAGGGTATACCGCAAGTTCTCGACATCTTCGTAATTCACGACGGCGACCTGGCATCCGGGACAGCACTCTTCGAGCTCGGGATGCGGCTATCATCACATCGTTAGTGGACTGTGACGTCACACGGATGAGAGACAGGAACTTACTCTGCGGGAGAGAACGAGCAGAGAGTGTGCTGTTTCGATAATCTGCTGGGCGAGGATTTGGGCAAAGCCACCGGCACCCGCAATGGCGATCCTCATCATGGCAGGACGAGAGGTCCTCTGCTTCATTGTAAGTATGGGAGGATCGGTGATGTCGGAGCTGATGGTGGGAACGGCTGGTTCGGGAGTTGATATCTCTGGGGTATCTCATCGGAGGGTCGGGACAAAAGTGCGGTCCAAGGGTCTCTTTATACAAGTCCCCTTTGTCGAGGCAACGGTGTGGAGGTTTATGGCACGGCGAGGATGTGCCCGAAAAGTCAGGACGTCGAGGCGCATGCTCGATTCGTGTCATGGCCTCGGCCACGATTCAAGGCAACCAACCCGGGCATCCTTTGAGGCTCGTCGTGATTGGCATCTGACCCGAGGGCCAGGGCGTACGTATCACGATGCTTAGACCAAAGTACCCATACCGTCTGAAGATCTGCAAATCCTCAAGAAGGGACGCTTGCGCCAAGAGGCTATCTTGGAGAAGCGGGCGGTTCCTTCAATGTGGCACAGAGGTAGGTGTGCTAGACAACTCGGGGCATGGCTGGGGGTGTATATAGGGTATGGAATCTATTCTTCGCCGTCGTCGAGTTCATGCAGACGCGGCATGCCGCACAGTGGTGCAGCGGGCCATGGCACCCGATCCCTAGATTGACAAGGGGGTCCGGCGTGGGGAGCAGGTATCTTCCAGCTCAGACGAAGGCCAAGGCCTTGCAAAGGCCTTGATTCGGCGACTTGGGCATGGCAGGACGGCCTCGCGCCGTCCGTCGTAAAAGTGGACCGAACTAGGCTTCCGCTGGGTGAGTCGAACCGGTGGCCACAGAAGGGTGCCGAGGCTCAGGCCACAGTCTGGCGGGATTTGGGGGCCCTTCTGGCGAAACCGGAAGACAGGCCGGGGAAAGACAGCGGAATACCGCCCGTCAAGTGAAAGTTACTGGGCGCAGGCGGGCCAAGGTGGTCTCAGGAACCGGATGGCGCCGTTAGGCGAAGCGTGGCAAAGGGGGCTCTTTCGGATGGCTGGGGGGAGATGGGTCAGCATCGTCAAACAACCCGTGCCTTTTCAGATTCGGCGGCAAGGAGCAGCAGCAGTGCCGAAATGCGGGATCTGGAATCCGTCTCGTCACCGTAACGTGAGCCTGAGCCCTGGCGTTAGGGTAGTAGCGCCAGCCAAGCAGTCGCGGCTAGCTCCAAAATTAGACGCCGGCGCGGGGGGACTGGGGCTGTCAACGCTGGTTATCACATAAGGTATCGAAGGGGACTGCGCCGAGAAAGCCATTATCCTGGCATGGATGGTCGTGGTCATGGTTGAAGACGTCGAAGAAAAAGACCATGATTAGCGTGATTTGTGCAGGTTACACAGGTGACACAGGCAGGACGGGAGACAGCTTTGTGAAACCTCGCGGCCAAGGTTTCAGATCAGGCAACCAGGGTCGGCCCTGAGCAGCGCGAGACGTCGGTTGAGCAGGCCAGCATCACCACCTGGCTCCATGCTAAAAGGCACGAGACGACGGAGAGCGCGGAGAACACGTCAATTCGAAGACGGGCCCGACAGTCGAGCGGGCCGTTTTGCACATTCACCTGCCTGCTGACCGGTTCGATGCCACAGCGGAAACGTCAAGGTTGAGTGAAGTGAGTGCTTGGAGAGTGCTTTCCAGAATGACAAGGTTTGGCTGGTTGGGGGCCGGATCTTGCGCCTGTCAAGTTGGGCTGGTGGCTGCAGGGGCTTGTCGAGGGAGGCTTGGCAGTCGGGGGGAACCGAGCACCCTGGGCCTGGCTGCGGACGGGTTGCAGGGGGCTCGCAGGATGGTGGCTCAACGCTGGCGGCTCAAGAGGCGGGCGCCCCGACGGTCAATTCCAGGGTCCTTTGTCAAGAAATGGATGCCAACCTCAAATAACCACGTGCTTCAGTTTTAAACCCTGAATCCTCATCCTCCATCAACTATCACGCCGCGCTGCAAGTCCGGAATTGGAATCTGCATGTCAACTTGGCGCCCACTTGCAGGATCCGCTGCGGGAAGGAACAGAGGCTCCACCGAACAAGGTTTATGCCGGTGGAGCTGGCTGCCAACCCAACCTTCGACTTGCTTTAGGCAGGGCAGGGGGTGAATCTCAACTTCTCAACTTCACCCCAAAACACCGCCAGTGGCAACGAGATGGCAATATCGTTTTCTTGAGTTGAGAACAACCGAGCCCCTGTGAATGAATGGCCTCCACAAGGCGGCCAGCGCCGACTCGAGGGCCGCGCCACCGGCCCGCTCGAATACCGGCCTATCGTTGTTGGGCCTTCTCCCCTTGGCCCAACTTCCCAACACAACGCCGAACTGACTTCCATACGAGCAGAGAGGGAAATAGGGGGGGGGACGAGAGAATAGGGCAGCTATTTCCGTTGTTCGTGACAGAACCCGGTTGCGCCACACTCTCACCCCGACATGGCATCTTCTCCCGTGTGTCAGAAGGCCGTTCAAGGAGACTCGTGGTGTCTACTGCCTAAACCCCCAACCTCTCAACGCCATGACGCCCTCTCCAGAGCTAGCATTCGGTCTTGTCCCGTTTCCAGACCGATAACCTGTCGTTGATCAGAACACCCCTTGCGCACGAATCAACATCCCCCATCACGAGCGCCGTCCAAAACCTTCCGAATCCGGACAGAATTCCGGGTGGCGATGGCACAATAACACTGGCTGAAGGTAGAAACGACGCTCTCCATTGGCTGCGTTGGCAGCCACTAACACGGACATCACACATGCAAACCGCTTCCTCTCCAACACGCGGCTCGTATCACAAACACCAAGCCGACAGATACTGCGGGCAAGAGGCTCGACATTCTGCTGCCTAGAAGCTATGCGATGCCCCGGTCCCTTCTACGGGGTATCTTTGCACAACAACAAGTCCTTCCTGCGCCCATGTTCCACGAAAGAGAGACCAAAATCGAGAGAGGTACGAAACGTCAAGCCATCACTGACGAGCCTCAGCCTGCTTCTGGATATCGTGCTCGACCCCACGCTGCTGCGTCTTGCCCACGTCGTGCTGGTCCTGGTACTCGGTCTGCTTCACGCGGTCGCCGGTCAGGCCCGCCGCGGCGCTGCCCACCGCGCCTGACACGCGGTCCCCGAGACCGGACGTGTAGTCCTTGACCTGTCCGCGAGCCTCCTGCTCCTGGCCGGACAGGTTCTGCTCGCGCCCGGACTGCTTCAAGTTCTGTGGCGTTTCCCATGTCAGTCAAGAGTTGTGAGGGTGGCACTTTGTGTGCGGTGTGTGTGTCTGGACGTACCTCGCTGCCGATGAGACCGCCGACAAACTCCTTGGCGGACCCGGCCGTCTGGTTCCACGAGCCGGTGGTGCGATCGGGGTCGTCTTTGGCGACGCCCTGCGTGGTCGCTGTCGCGCCGGGTAGCTTGGCAGTAGCGTGGGATGCGTCGTACTCGTAGTCAGCCTTTTGCTGCTTGGCGCGGCCCTCGGCCTGTCGTATCGCGAGTCAGTATGGGGGGTTCTGTCCCGTCCCAGGTGCCACCCGGGTATAGCTTGAATGTGCGTGCTCACCTCGTCGCCGGTGCTGCCGATAATGCTGCCTACGACATTCTGGACTGCGCCCGTGGCGGAGTCGACGTAGGACTTGAGGGTGGAAGAGTTGTTGTTGTTGTTGTTGGCAGACATGGTGGTGGTTGATGGTAGTCAGGTTTGTAAGTGGATGGTTTGATGAGTTTGTTGCAGTCAGTTGATTGGTGAAGAAGAAAACTCAAGCATTCGAGAGGAACATATGTTCTTATATATTCCGAATTCCATATGTTCAATTCACGACTTCCATATCCTGGTTGTTCCTGTTCGTCACTCCTTCTGTGTTGTTGATGTTGCTGGCGGTGATGTCATAGGACCCTGGNATTNATGACATCATACCCCACACCCCTGCCCCCCTCAGATCTGAACTCAGCCAGCCTTCTGGGATGAAACATCAACACACACTTTCTCCAGGGCCATTTTTGGCTCGGGCGTCTTCTTGGACGTGTCTTTGACATGACGTCTTCAAGATCCACCCCCACAACCCCTGCATCAGGAGCACATGCCCACGATGCCTCACGGAAGCCGCACTCAAACACACCAGCCCACCAGCTTCATCCAGGGACTTGGAACCCTCGAAAAGTGATCTAAATCGTGTCCGTCAATGCATCCGGGGACGGGACGGGACGGCATGTCAACACAGCCCTTCCCCATATCGGGTACCGAATTATGGCGTCCCTCCAGTCAGCGTCAAAGCCACACAACTCCTGCCCTGTAACTCCAGTGACGCTCAGACGCCATCCCTTCCTGCGTCAGCAACGACACCGAAAGCAGAAGGTAGAAAAACGCACGATACGAGAAAAAGGGAGTCATGACGGGCTCGGAAAGGGTTCTCGAGAAATCAAAGGGACTTGCTTGCAAACATTCAGAAATGAAAGCGTGACCGAGGGTTTGACCCGCACATTAGCGTTGTTACACGTGCTGGCTAAACCAACACCCACGGGATTGAGGCATTCGGGAGAAACCCCCTACAGAAGCGAAACGGCGAGGCTGAATCTCCTATTTTCTACCACGACCGACCCATCGTCGCCGCCGCCAGGTCAGCCTCAAGTCATATCGGCCTGTCCGTGAGGTGATGAGAAGTGAGCAGAGAGAGTGGTGTTCGCAGGGCGTCATCGGCCCCTATCCTCGCACACACAGCAGAAAAGCTCAGGGCATCATTCTCTGCGCCCGGCCAAAGAAAATACATGATATTTATACAGATTGCTTGCTCCAAGGCCTGGCAGACACTCGTCGCTCCTTCGCTGGGTCACAAATTCCCCAGCCCATCCATCTGCCATGGCCCCCCTGCGCCCCCAGCACGAAGCACCCCTTNCCCCCCTTTCCTTCCTGATGACACCCTCCCGCCAGATCCAACTAGTGCTGAGTCCACTCGATCGTGTTCAGGTCGACGCCGTCCTGGACGAGCTCCCACAGGGGGCTGAGCTCGCGGAGGAAGCCGACGCGCTCGGTGACGGCCTTGAGGACGTAGTCGATCTCGGCCGTGGTCGTAAAGCGGCCAATGCCGAAGCGGATGCTGGAGTGGGCGTTCTCGTCGCTGTTGCCGAGCGCCCGCAACACGTAGCTGGGCTCGAGCGACGCCGACGTGCACGCGCTGCCCGACGACAGCGCGATGTCCTTGAGCGCCATGAGCAGCGACTCGCCCTCGACGTAGGCGAACGACACGTTCACGCAGCCCGGGTAGAAATGGTCCGGGTCGCCGTTCTGGTTGGTGTGCTCCATGGAGAGGAGGCCGTTGAGCAGCCGGTCGGAGAGAAACTTGATGCGCTTGGAATCGTACTAATTCGTGTCTGTTAGTTCAAAACCGCTCTGTCAAGAAGCACCCGGGTCGTTGCTCGAGTTCAGACATACCTCGAGCTCCTGCGCGGCGATGCGGCAGGCCTCTCCGAAGCCGACAACGAGAGCGGGAGCGAGGGTGCCGCTGCGAAGACCGCGTTCCTGCCCGCCTCCGCTGATCAGGGGCTCCAGCCTGACCCTTGGCCGCCGGCGCACGTAGCACGCGCCTATCCCCTTGGGGCCGTAGATCTTGTGGGACGAGATGGACATCAAGTCGATGTTCAGGGCGTTGACGTCGAGCGGGATCTTGCCCACGGCCTGGGCGGCATCGGTGTGGAAGAAGACCTTGTTTGCCCGGCAGATCTTGCCAATCTCGGCCATGGGCTGGATCACGCCAATCTCGTTGTTCACGGCCATGATGCTGACCAGGGCCGTCTCCGGGCGGATGGCCGCCTTGAGCTGCTCGAGATCGATCAGGCCGTTGTTGTTGACGGGCAGGTAGGTGACCTCGAAGCCCTCGTCCTGCAGATGCCTGCAGCTGTCGAGCACGCACTTGTGCTCCGTCTGGCTGGTNATGACGTGCTTCTTCTTGCCCGACCGGCCGAAGAACCTGGCCACGCCCTTGATGCTCATGTTGTTGCTCTCGGTGGCGCCGCTGGTGAAGATGATTTCCTTGGGGTCGGCGCCGATCAGGCTCGCGATGTACTCTCTGGCCTGCTCGACGGCGTGCTCGCTCTCCCAGCCGTATGCGTGCGTCCTCGAGTGGGGGTTGCCGAACACGCCGGTGTAGTAGGGCAGCATGGCGTCCAGCACGCGCGGGTCTACTGGTGTTGTGGCCTGCATGTCGAGGTAGATGGGCCGCTGCCCCTCGTCCATCTGGACTGCCTGCTTGAGGACATCTGGTCCGAGCTTGTTAACTCCGAGGCTCGACTCGCCGCTTGCGACAGCACCAAGCAAAGCACAACAGGGCACGGCTTACCAGCCATGGGGCTGACATGTGTCGTCGACCCATTCCGAGCCTCCAGGGCGGCCTCGGCCTTCTCTATCTCTGCCCTGTCCAGCCGGATAGCCGTGTCGACCTGGACCTGGGCGTGGTCGGACCTGGACTGTGTCACATAGCATCTCTGGCAGGCGGCGCGCGCGGGTGTGGGAGTGGCGGCGGCTCGCGATACCGCTTGAAGGCCCCGCCGCGATGTAGCCGAGAGGGCCGACTTCGACGCCAGACGGGAGGCCTGGCGGAGGACTGATGGTGCGAGGTTGGCCATGATGGCGGGTGTTGCTTGTGTGTTGTTTTTGCGATGTCGGCGGGGAAAAGTTCAGTCCGCCGCTGCGCAGNTCTGCATGCGGATGATTGTGGGATGCTGATGCGCGGAGCTATCGGTTTTGTCGTAATTCGACGAATTCACCGAATTCTCCACGGCGGGAGAGCGGGATCTCCGATCCTCCTTCATCCATGGAGAAGCCCCAGCCAATCAGCGGCCCGTTGGGCCGTCCCTGCGCCGTGGTTGGCCTCGCCTCGCCGAACCCCACCTATTTCCTATCGCAGTAATCTGTATGCTGTCAGTCTTGGAATGACGAAACCTGGAGGCTGTGGCAGCACCAGCGGTCGGTTTGTGACGTTTTCGCACCAAACCAAGTGATCTTGGGTCCTGGATTTGGTGTGAATTATCCTGTACAACACAGCAGGTACAAATACAAGCCAATGTTAACGTGACCTGGAATGACTTGCACTTCGTATTCCCAACCCTAAATTGACGATTCCAACGCCCGCCGCCAGACCTGCCCTTTCCTTTCCCTCATCCTGACTGAACAACGCCGTACCTGACACGTGAATCCCGGCAGTCGACTATTACCTCTGGCCTCCTCCTAATAAGCCCCTACCGTTAGTTTATGCAGCACTCCATCGCGCCGGCATTTCCATCCCCAACCCTGCAGCATCGTTGGTAGTTTGGTCTTGGCAGAGGGTCAGAGACGGGCTTTGGCTGACAGCGCCACCTTCTCCATCCCCTCAGCCAAGGAAAGCTGAAGAAGCCCCGGCTCCGCCTCGGGAACATCGTCATCACCGATCGCCGCGCCCCCCGGCCAGAGGCATCAGGCGCGGTCCATTACCTACCCCGTTGTCCGTACCGACTCCATCCTCGAAAGGGCCTCCCTCAAACTTCGCTCAAGCCCCCGACGCCGACCACCTAAGCTCCTAAGGTACCAACGCTTCTGCACCCTACCGCACCCCTCTCGCCTTATTTTCAGCACGAACGGCAGAGCCGGCAGAACCGGCACCCGATCCGCCCAACGACCTGCAAGATTTCGCTTGGATAAAGGAATTGCATCACAGCCGGAGGATGAGCTTTAAGGGGCTTCAGAAGGGCCTTGCCCGCGTTAGTTGCTGCCCCGCGTTGCATTCACATTAGCTCCCCCCTTGACCCCCGAAAACCCCAAAACTCCAAAACTCCAAAAACGACACTGACCGCGGCGCATCATGATGGCAGGCGCCCCAACAATTCAAGCTCAAGTTCAACCTTGGCGAGCACACCAAAGACGCCGTCTACATCGACTCGGAACGCCGATTCCAGGACCTCGAGACCGAGACTAGGCACCTCCACGATGAGAGCAGAAAGTACTTCGATGCCATCAACGGCATGCTCGCCCACCAGATCGACTTCTCCCAGGCCATGACCGAGATCTACAAGCCGATTAGCGGCCGCGTGTCGGATCCGGACTCGCTCGTCGTGCATGGGAACCCCGAGGGCATCCGCGCGTGCGAGGAGTACGAGGCCGTGGTCAAGGGCCTGCAGGAGACGCTGGCGCCCGAGCTCGAGATGATCGACAGCCGCATCGTGCAGCCGGCCCGAGAGCTGCTCGACGTCATCAGCGCGATCCGCAAGACGGCCATCAAGCGCGACCACAAGAAGCTCGACTACGACCGCCACCGCGCCACCCTGAAGAAGCTGCAGGACAAGAAGGACAAGACGGCCAAGGACGAGAAGGCCATGTGGAAGGCCGAGAACGAAGTGGAGACGTCGACCCAGGAGTTCAACTACTTCAACGACCTCCTTAAGGAGGAGCTGCCCAAGCTGTTCGGCCTCGAGCGCGACTTCATCCAGCCGCTCTTCCAGTCCTTCTACTACATGCAGCTGAACATCTTCTACACCCTCCACGAGCGCATGCAGCAGGTAGATATCGGCTACTTCAACCTGACGCTCGATGTCGAGGATGCCTTCCACAAGAAGCGCGGCGACGTCCGGGAGCGCGCCGAGGCCCTGTCCATCGTCAAGTTCAAGACGTCCGGCCAGAAGCGTCCCCCCAAGTACGGGCGTCCGAAGCCGGCCGCCGCGATAGAGGGCGGCCACCAACCGGCCGGCCTGCTCACAGCCGGGTCACCCGACGACGACGACGACGCACAGCCAGCAGCAGCAGCAGCA
>FJWA01003666.1_pt1 | contig 11230 bp, 4 predicted proteins | sample 1011891 | NCBI WGS metagenome assembly FJWA01 (sample SAMEA3912450, study PRJEB9761) | metagenome | biome: forest; material: soil | place: USA | collected 2011-06-22 | depth 0.1 m
GGCTTGCATGACCGGCGTCTGGATGCTGCAAGTTGCTTTCTAACACTGCTTGCTCAAAGGGGGAGGGGTTGGGATACGGTGCGTATTTGGCACAAGACTACGGGATCTTATGTACTTCCCGCTTCGACGGGATATATTTCACCACCACTCTCGGGCATTTCGAGGTTACTAAGGTCAACTCCTCCTAATTTTGGTATCATTCAGGATCACCATCGGACGGACCTTGGTTTCGCAATCTGGAATAACGTTATACTGTTTCTTTGGTCCTCAATGGTGTGTGTTCGTCTCGTGACTCTTCCTGGAGCTGAATGAGCCTAACCGTAAACCAGCACCGGGCATCAGTGCCAATGAGGCGAGGGCTGAGACGCGATTGGTTCAGAAGGTATGAAGTTGCATACAGGACCTTCCGTCAAGCCACGCCACAGTTGTCTTCTGACCCTGCGGTGCCGTTTCGAACTGAAGTTCCTGAAAACAACGACGATCTGAGGACGGGATTGACAAAAGTGCTCATCCGTCTCTGGGCTGAAGACATTGTCACAGGTCCAGCAACTTGAGTTCAGACTGGGTACATGATTAGCTAGATGGCTACCAAGTAGTGAGTGTGGAGACTGGGACTAGAACTCATTTGTATGGCTATTCGGAGCCGAGACAAGGGCGCTGGTGGAAGCTATCGCGGCAGTTTGGCGCTTTTGTTTTCTTGACAACTGACTACCTCGGGATGTTTCTTGGTTGCTATTGTGGTCAGCAGCAGTAGCAGCATTCTACTAGGAGTAATTACTGCACAACAAGTTGAAATAGATCGAATTAATTAATCACGCCGAGCACCATGCGTAGATGAGTAGTACTAGCAGTGCCAATTAGATGTCAAAACTCGGGATTTTAAAGCCGCGTATTCATTCATTCGAGACAACGTGTCACGTTGGGTGGCAATACGGTAGATGTGCAGTGCTTGACAGAGCCTCCAAGGCCACAGCAACTTCTGGGCCCAACCATTCTTGAACACGGACAGTCAAATCACAAGCCGTGGTCCTGAGGAGATATTTCAAATGCCAGGCTCAGTGACTTCGATTGTGATATGGCCTGGGGGCAAATTTGGCTGTAGCCGGAGACGTGTCGAGTTATTCTAGGAATAAAATAGTGGTGCCTCAGACTTCAAGGTCGTTGTTCTGCTCAGCGATTCGTGCTGTGGGGGTCAAGGCAACCTTTTGAACTTGGTGGATATTGATCCTGGGACTTGGGCTGATGTCTACCAAAACGACTTGTGTAAATGTGCCACAATCTCTCACACAGGCTCAAGCTCTCCATAGCTGAAATATTCCACATTGCCTTTATTTTAGTCTGTCGGCCATTCGTCATTGGCATTTATTCTGGCGTTCTTGGGCGCTCAAACCCAGAGTCCAAGCACCTCGGGTCGTGATGCAGCCCCCACAGCCGCCTCTTGGCTGCATCCGACCGCCCATTTAGAGACTTTTCAGGTCTCCGCTTGACAGTCTCTTCCACCTTAAATCAAATTGAAGCAATACCCATCCAGGCATCATCAACTTTGGATGGTTGGTTGCCATTGACAGGGGTGTTAGTGGGATACCCGCCGCCACGCGTAATTTGTGCGTTTGTTTCGGTACCGTGCTACCGCGATCGCCGCTAACCGTTCAGGGGCCAGGACAGAGAGGACGCCCCACGAGGCCACGACCAGGGCGGTCGCCCAGCGGCACGAATCAACAGCACCCAATTCCCGAGTCGCGATATGAGAATCTTGTCGTCTTCGGCTACGGTACGCGTCTCCCCCGTCAACTGCTGTGTTGCTCCACTGCTGTGCCCCTATTCCGATATTTCCAGCCCTCTTGACTGTACATGCCACATCTCGTATCCGATGCACCGACTGGGCAGCTTTTGTTGATTTTTTAACAGGCGGTGCCCGCCATTGTTGGCTGCTCTCGCGTGCAACCAACCGCAGCAGCCCCAGTGGTGGTGTCGCGGTTGCAGGTGTCTGTCTGGTCAGTTTCCAAGCCGCCATCACATCTTAAGTNTTCAACACATCGGCGAACTCACACAAGGAGGCAGACTATCCATCCCACCCGACGGCACCTGTTGCTGCTGCTGCTGTCTCTTCTAGACACACCTTCCTCAACCCAAACCCGCAATCTCTCACTCCACGCACACAATTCGACCTTTTTCTCAAGCCTCGAATCCTCACACTCTCCCTCATCACTATTACTACCTACCNTCCCTGCCTGATTCATCTCACAAACCACTTAACCTACTCCACATCTTTGTCGTCTCCAGGCCCAACGCCATCCTATCCACATACATCACCTTCACGTTTCGCGCTTCACGCTACCCATCCCCCCGGACAATGCGGCTTTCTCTTGTCCTTCTAGCCCATTGACCCCTGCACAAATCTCACGCGNCTTTCTTTCAAGCAAAGACGATTGTCACGCTCCGACGCGCTGATGATTTCTGGCAACGATGACGACCTTTAGCCATCGCAATCGCCGCCTGCCCTTCCTGCATCGGAATTGGCTCAAGGCGACCAACCACTGGAACTCCAAGATGGGCAACCAGGCCTCCTCACATTCACGCGACCCTGCCGACAAGCTCGCCGACGACGATCATCAGCCGCAACGTGCTGCAAAGCGCCGCCGTATCGACAATGAGTACGATGGCTTTGCGCTCTTCGAGGACTACGGGACTGCCCAGCGCGCCCTCCGCATTGAGGTCCTCAAGATCAGCCACAAGGACTCGCCGCGTGTGAAGAACGGCATTTTGAATGGCGTCATCCCTCCCAATGTCAGGGATGTCGTGCAGGTCAAGGCCCGCTGCAAGCTCACCATCTGCGGCCACAAGGGCGGCGAGGCTGTCGTCTTGCATGTCGACAGCCAGGTCTGCGACATTCGCNTCTTCAAGACTCCCGCTGGATCGACCCCCATGGCCCGCTTCTCCTCNATCAAGCCCTTCCATGTCCCCGAGGAGAAGATCTTTCTCGAGCGCGACGACGACGCCATCTTCGGTCTGGCCAACTCCTACTCGGTGCTCCTTGAGCTTGAGTCTGCCGGCGATTCCAACTGGCCGCCGACCGACCTCGTCCCCATTAGTGATGAGGACACGTTCTACAACCGGGGCCTGCCCTCCCGCCAGTGGGTGCTCACTGCAAGCATCACCGACGTCTTTAGCAGCCGCAACCGCAAGTCAGTCCGCCTGCGGGTCAAGAAGCAACCTCTCACTGATGTCGCCACCAACTTCCTCATGGACATGGATGTCCGCTGGTTGACGCCCATCTCCAGCCAGCTGAAGCCGAGGGAGCACACCAAGGACGTCTTGCCCTCTATCTCGGTTTTTGACCCGAACGAGCCGGCTGTGCCTATCGTTAATGGTGTAAACGGCCTTAACAAGCATCGCCGCGAGTCTCAGGTGAATGGTGAGGGGGATATCACCACGAATGGGCAAACAAACGGTGCCAGCCTCGATCCCGCTGACGATTTGGCCGAGGGCGAGCTTACCCCCGGTCGCGCTCGGCGGCGAGCAAGGCAGGACATCAACTACAACGTCAAGCAGATGTGGAACAACGCAGTTGGGAGAGAGACCAGGAAGCGGCGCAAGTTCAGTGACGAACATGGCCAGGTTGATGACCACACCATCACCTATCTGCTCCCTCCGGAACAGGTCCAAACCGACAAATTCGCGTGCCTGCTTTGCGGTGCTGAAAACGACCGACTCAGCCAGCTGCGCGCCCATTACCTGAGTCACCCGCAGTATGACTTCCACTTTGAATTCAGGCCCAAAGCAGGGTACTGCGTTACCGTAAAGCCGAGTGCCAGCGGCCACGGTTCTCCGCTGCGCCCGAGGGTGTATCAGCTCGGTCTGCCGGTCAAGCCCCTGGACCTGGACAAGTATGTGAACGGGGATGACTCCTGGGTTACCTCCCGCCTCGGCCCCGACGACGGCCGTGAAGTCTTTGGGGAAATCGTACCTAAAGCAGCTCGGACTGTAAGGCAATAACCCAACAGCCCCCCCTTTTACCCTAAACAAGACTAATCGCATACCTCCTTACTAGAAGCTTGCCGCAAAGCGCACCCGCAAGACAGTCCTCGTCCCCAAAACTAAACAGCCCCTCTTCGACACCCTCAGCAAAGTCCAGCTCCAGCCCGGTACCCCTGTCCCACAACACCCAATCGACGACTCGTGGCTCCTGCTCAAGCATCGCGACAACGTGCAGGACTTTATCGACCTGGGCCACAACGAAAAGGAGTACCTCCAGGAGTGGGACGCCTTTGTGCTGCGCAAGCACATCTCGTCGGAACAGTACCTGCCGCGCCACTTCTTGCGCTTTGTGCGCGAAAAGGCCGCCTGGATGGCCGCTAAACCGTCGAGAGCCGAGGAGTTCAGTTTGCATGTTGCTACCTTGCTGGCCCGCAGGGTGTTGCCCGATGCCGTCATCTTTGAGGCCACGCAGCTGCTGAATGATGCGAGGAGTCGGAAGGCCGCCGGTGAGGGGGGCGCGGAGGAGCTGGCCTCGGCGACGACGACTAGGAGTAAGGCGTCGGGCAGCTGCTGCTGTGCTTGTGGGACGCCCGTGGCGGTGCCGGCTATGCTGGTTTGCGTGAACAAGGCAAGCCACTTTTGTTCCTTGAGGACTATGGACGCTAACAGATGTTCTCTTGTCAAGGAATGTGAGAACCGTCTCTACCACGACAGTTGCGTGGAGAATCCGGAGGGGGCGGTGGCCAACAGGAAGCACTGGAAGTGCAAGGCGTGCTCGTAGATTTTGGGAAGGGGAGGAAAGCGGCGGGTTGCACAAGATAATGGGAATGAGCGGGAGAGGGGCGAGCCAAAGGCAGACGTGGTAATCGGATGGATGAACAGTACTGTAGATACGAGACAGCTAGGACAGGAGAGGAATGAAGTGGAATTCAATAGCGAGCATGGCAAGTGTGCTTTTCCCCTCGTTCTCGCGGAGGCCGTAGCCTGGGAGCAATGTGCAAGATGCGGTGCACGTGTAACACNCTTCGAAGCCGAGCTGAGACCGACGCAGGTGAGAGACAGAGTGTGGGTGGGATATCAATGGTAAACTCTGTTGCAGCTGTGACTGCTCCTTCTGGCCCCTCATACGTTCAGAATCTTCACAGTAGAAAGCAGCCAGCTGCCTCCAAGAGCGAGAACAACAAGAGAGGTAAAGATACGACTACTAGCGGAGAACGGGCTTAAAGTGGGCAGGCAGAGAACCGACTGCTGATTTGACAACACAGACCTCACAAAGGGCTCTGGACAAACAGTGATATTTGGTCTGTCTTTCTCTTCGACCTGCCCGACATCCTAAGTGTACATCCCCACAAGCCCATTTGTTCACAGTTGCACCCAAACGCCCAAGTCTGATGCCGAAACTCCACCAAACCCTCGAGTTACCAAAAACAGTCTCACAACTCTTTCCCGCGCCCTACTTCCGCCCCCTCTCCTTCTCCCGCTCGCCCCGCCTCTCTTCCTCCCTCCGCTGCCTCTTCCGGCTCTCTTGCGCAATCATGTCAGTCAGGTCCTCCTCGTAGGCCGTCTTGTTCCACTGGGCGCCGACGCCCTCCTCCCTCCTCCCCGCCTCGAACTTGCGCCGCAGCTCCTCCTTGTCGAGCCCGCCCGAGGCCACCAGGGCGTCCGGATCGAGGGCGATCTCGACGTCGCCCGGCTTCTTGCGCTTGCGCGAGGCGTCGTCGTCCTGGCCCAGCACGGGCACAGGCGGGCCGTGGCCGTGGCCGGGCTTGGACAGGTCGTAGGTCTTGTCGCTGCCGAAGAAGCCCTCGGCGCGGCCCTGGCGCTCGGGGATGACGGTGTAGGCCTGGCGGGGACCGCCGTACGACGACTCCTCCGTCTCGAAGCCGCCGCGGCGGGTCTTGCGGAGGTCGAACTCGCCCGCCATGTTGGTCTCGACGCCGGCGGGCGTCTGCATGTCGGGGTGGGCGGTGCTGGCGTAGCCGCCAGGGGTCTCGAGGCCGCTGGCTGTCTCGGTGCCGCCGGGCGGGATGTCGCCCGCCTCGGAGCCTTCCTCTTCCGATTCCTCTTCTTCCGACTCTTCCTCCTCGGATTCTTCGGCGGGCGGTTGGAGCTCGCCCCAGAGGGTGCGCTCGACGGGCTCGCCGAGCGAGGTGGCCGCGGTTTGGGGTTGTTGCGGCTGTTGTTGTTGATACGGCGCGGCTGCCCCGGGCTGCCCCGGGGCCATGATGCCGAAGATGTCGCCGCCATAGAGAGGGCGGTTGTACTCGTCNAGTGGGGGCTTGCCCCATTGACCGGGCTGGAAGCCCCAGGCGGCNGTTTGGGGGAGGGGGGCATTGAGACCGGGAATCTTGAGGGTTGGGTAAGAGGGAGGCGGGCCGACGCGCTGTTGCTGGAGCAGCCACGGAGGTGGGAAGCCGGGCTGCATGCCCAAGGCTTCCCGGAGGGCGTCGCTCGCCTCGCCGGGCTTGAACACCTTGTAGTCTGCCTCCCACTCCTTGCCCTCGTAGTACACGTCACCGAAGCGTGTCAGATCGGGCTTGGTCTGGTGACGGAAGAATGCGTCGTAGAGCCTTTGGTAGTCGATGTCCAGCTTGCCCATCTTGGGTTGCACCCGCTCGCGCTGCTTCTGCTTGAGCGTCTGCTCGGCCTGCTTCTCGAGGACGGCATCGCGCATCTCGGTGATGCCGGTCTCGGCGATGAACTTGGGCAGTTTGAACGGAGGCTTCTCGATACCGCGCTTGCTGGAGAGGTACTCTCGTTTCAGGGACCAATGGGTCGGCACCGGCACGATGTTTCGCTGCGCCTTGATCTGGACCAAGAGGCGGGGGTCTGACGACGAGACGTCGTGCCATTCGACAACCTCGGGGTTCCGCACCAGGGCCTTGAGCTCGGCAATGGACAGCTTGTTGAGCTTCTTCCTCTTCTTCTTGGACATCTTCGGCTGCGCGTCCTCGTCCTCGCTGGGGATCTCGTCGTCCTGGTCGAAGAAGACCTCGCCCTTGTTGCCGGCGTTTGCTTCCCTCGAGACCTCTTCACCGTCGCCCAGGCCAATGCCAAACTTCTCGAACACGATCTTGTACGCGGCAAATGTAGGGTCATCCTCCTCGAGAAGGTAGTCATCGGCGGGGCCGTCTGCATCGATCTTGTCGGACGCGTCGGGGTCCTTCTTGACCTCGAGATCGGAGGGTTTGCTCTCGCCGTCGGCCGGTGTCTCTTGTGTCTTGGCCTTGTCCTCGTCCTCGTCCTCGTCCTCGTCCTTGGGTTCCTTGGAGCCGTTTTGCTGCGACGGTTAGCCATGGCGACGAGAACAGTAAAACGATAACAAGGACAAAAAAAGACGACGAACCTCGACCTGGGCCTTCTTCTGCTCCTTCTTCTTGGCCCGGCGCATCTGGTTCTTGGTCATCTTTGGCGCCGCCATCTTTGCCTGCTGCTGCGAGCCGGGGGCTCAGAATCCGTTTACACAGTCGAGGGTGTAGAGTATCCAAGATGGCACGGTGCTTGGGCTTGGGTTGGCGATGGCTATCGGGCTGGCTGCCGTTGTCGTTGCAGGGTTGGAGATGGATGTGCCGTGGCGGAGCTGCATGCGCGATCTCTCAAGAGCCTGGCTTATCACGGTTGCGCGCCATCCAAAAGTTTGAGAACCCCAGCAGGAGCTCAGACCCGGAGCTTGTGGCGGGTCGGAAAATTTCTTGGCGCTGTGGCATCGCTGAAGCCGCAGCGACCGCTGCCTGTGGCGGTGCCGTTCTCAGGCCAAAAAGACTCGAAACAGGGTCCACCAGCCCGCCGCGCGTGCTGGGTCTGAGATAGTGGATTCGACGACCCGTTCAAGGCTAGGCCGCTGCAGGCCAGACCGAACGCTGAGTCGCGCCCCTCCAAATCGAGAAAGCCACCGAATGGCGTGCAACCGCCAATTGCCGCGAATTGTTTCTGCCTCGTGTTTGCACCCGAACGGACACGCCCCTGCAGAACAGCCCGAGCAGACAGAGGTGGCCATGATCACATAGGACAGTGCGCGACAGCACTTCCACTCCCAACCACTGCCACTCGTTTCACTGCTTCGCTGCTGCTTGAATTCGAATCCCCGAGTGCCCTCGAGGCTTGCTCGCCGCGCGATGCCGCATTCAACTTCTGCGTCGCACTCGGCCGGCTCCCACATGCGCGCTGCATCTCGCTCCTCGACCACACGATCGTTTGCCGAGCCGAACGGCGCTTCGGGATCGGCCCAGGGAGGAGAGACAGAAAAGTTTCCTGACTTTGACGCCGGGACCGCTGGTCACGCCTTGCCAAACGGCCAACAAAGCCAGCGCTGGCCGCAGAATGGCTACACAAACGGGAACGGGAACGGCACCGCCACAAAGCCGTTGGACCGATGGCAGGCCCGGAGAGACAGCCGGGTGAGATGGGCTCCCGGCCACGGGAGGCAGGCTAGCATCACCAACGCTGTCCACCGGATGCGTTCTGCGAGCATGAGCCAGAATGCCCACGAGATCGCCGAGGCCCTGCGGGCGCCCGTCTCGTGGAAGCTGATCGTACGTCGCTGTCTTTGGATCTTGCGGGAGTAAACTCGACCAATGCTGCTCGATGCTGATGCCTCCTCGCTTTGTTGCAGACACTTTGCGTCATGTGGTACTGGTCGTCGGCCCTGACCAACACCTCCTCCAAGGCGATTCTCACGGCCTTCGACAAGCCCGCGACCCTGACCCTCGTCCAGTTCGCCTTCGTCTCCTCCTACTGCCTGCTGCTCTCCTGGCTGGCGTCCACATTCCCGCGCCTCCGAACCGCCATACCCGCGCTCAAATATCCGATCCGATATCCCTCCCGTGATGTGATCAGGACCACGCTGCCCCTGGCGGCCTTTCAGATCGCCGGCCACCTCCTGAGCTCGAACGCTACGTCTAAGATCCCAGTGTCGCTCGTGCACACCATCAAGGGGCTCTCGCCCCTTTTCACCGTGCTGGCCTACCGCTTTATCTTCGACATCCGCTACCCGAAAGCGACCTACCTCTCGCTCGTCCCGCTTACGACCGGCGTTATGCTCGCCTGCTCGGGCAACCGTGCGGTGGGCCCCCAATTCCTCGGCATCTTCTACGCCTTCTTCGCTGCCATGATCTTTGTCACGCAGAACATTTTCTCCAAGCGTCTCTTTAACGAGGCGGCGCGCCTCGAGCAGGAAGGACCCAACTCGCAGTCCCGCAAGCTCGACAAGCTCAACCTCCTCTGCTACTCGTCCGGCATGGCCTTCCTCCTCACGGGGCCCATCTGGCTGTGGTCCGAGGGTGTTGGCATAATAGGCGATTTCCTGTGGGACGGCAGCGTGGACCTTAACCAGACGCCCAACTCGCTCGACCACGGCCCGCTGGTGCTCGAGTACGTCTTCAACGGCACCTTCCACTTCGCCCAGAACATCCTCGCCTTCGTGCTGCTCTCGATGGTCTCGCCCGTCACGTATTCGGTCGCGTCGCTCATCAAGCGTGTCTTTGTTATCATCATCGCCATCATCTGGTTCCGCAGCCCGACCACCAGGGTCCAGGCCGCCGGCATCGCCCTGACCTTTCTGGGGCTGTACCTCTACGACCGCAGCAACGACAAGAACAAGGCCGACCAGCGCGCCCGGTCCATGACCGAGACCAAGAGGGACGCCACCCTGCTCCCGCTGAGCACCAAACACGCCTCCCTCCTCCCGACCGGCGCGCAGGGCGGCCAGAACGGGTCGCTCATGTTTGAGAGCCCCGTGGGCATGTCCGAGGGGGCGGGGCATGCCTACACGCAAGGCAGCGCGGCCGCGGCCACGTTTGCCTCGGGCGACAGCAAGAAGACGGATGACGCGGGCGGGCGGAACCGTGGCATGAGCAATGCCGGCAATGCCGGCTGGCGGCCGCCGGGGACTAGAGCCGAAGATACCTGGCGGGCGGGCGATATCCAGACAGCAGCTGCCAGGTAACGCAGGGGCAGGGCGTCTCCGTCCGGGTGCATGTTTACGCGAAGGTCTAACCTGGTTACTGATGGATTCAGACCCGTGATAGGAAAGGTATGAACGACACACTTAGTACGTGTGTGTGTTGTACGTTTAGAAAGACCCCTGTTTTGGTTCGTACGCTGAGGGAGAGGGAGGGTTGGCTAGAAGGGACGGAATAGGGCGTTTTTGTATGGCGTTTTAGTTGACGTTGTAATGAATATCAATCAATAGACGGATGCGATGTGCTTGCCTCGCCCCCATAACCTCATCGCCCGCCTGCCCTCACTCATCAACCACTCCTCCACCACCTACTCAATCAACCANTCCTCCACCTCAACCCCCACCCCTCTCCCTAAACCCCGAATCACCTCCCATCCCACATTGACCCTCCACTTCCCGCCACAGTCCATCACATCCCCCCCCGCGGCGGCGCCACCAACCCTCACCAGCAACCTCAAACTCGCCAGCGTAGAGATCGCCATCCCAAGATCCGCATCCTCCTCTCTCCCTTCCGCCCTCATCTCCCACTCCCCCCGGACAGCCGCAAAGATCGCCAGCATCCGCTCCAGCACAAAGACGTGCGCACCGAGCAGCTTGCGCGCGATCTTGCGGTGCTTGGGCCGGCCGCCGCCGCGGCCGACGCCGACGGCGAGCCCGCCACGCCTGCGGCGGCGGCCGTGGTGGTGTGTCGAGAAGAGGGTGAGGTCGTGCCGGGTTGTGTTGTGCGAGGCGAGGTAGGCGGCGAGGAGGAGCAGGCGTGGGGTTGTTGGGAGGAGAGCGGCGAGGTCGGCGCCGGCGCTGGGGGCTGCTGACGTCTGTGGGAGGGGGGGGTTGGGTTTGGGTGGCTGTGTGGTGGTTGGTTTGGTGGTGCTTTTGAGGAGGGCTGTGGGCGGGGCGAGGACGCCCGGGTCGAGGAGGCGTTCGTCCTGGAAGTGGGTGCGTGCCGCGACGAGGAGCTTGGAGAACTCGCGCGCCGAGTGGGTGCGCGCGTGGATGGGCGCTGTGAAGCGCGGCCAGAGGGCGGTGCAGGCGTGGGAGAAGGACGGGAGGGTGCGGGAGGCGGAGCGGGCGAGGGCGTCGTGGACGGCGGCGGTGAAGCGCGTCCAGAGGTCGGCGGTTTCTTGGAGGGTGGTGTTGGGTAAGGCTGGAGGCGGGGAGAGGGCGAGGATGGAGATGAAGTCCGATTTAGTGTACGTTGGGAAGTGGAGGTGGGGGACCGAGGAGGCGAGGAGGAAGTGAGGGGGTGGGGAGGTGACAATGAAGACAGTTGTGAGGGAGGGGATCTGTGGAGGG
>FJWA01007089.1_pt1 | contig 11220 bp, 4 predicted proteins | sample 1011891 | NCBI WGS metagenome assembly FJWA01 (sample SAMEA3912450, study PRJEB9761) | metagenome | biome: forest; material: soil | place: USA | collected 2011-06-22 | depth 0.1 m
CGGCCAGGTACTCGTCGTAGAGGACGTCTCCAAACTCCTGTGCGAGTGCCGAGATGGCGAGGATGCGATCCGTCGTGACGGTGAGGTCGCGGTCGGTGTACGTCTCGACGAGCTGTCCCCACTTTGCCAATATCCACATCTTGTCTCCCCCAATGTCTCCTCCGCCATCCGAACGGAGGCTGGCTTTCACCTCCCTCATGACGTCGTAGTTGCCCGATGGCCATTCTTCATTCGGCTTCCACCCGTTGATCGACCATGCCTGGTTTTTTGAGCTGTCGCACACCCAGCGCATCTGCAACTTGCCGTAGTCGAGAAGCCTGGGAGACAGGCAGCGTTCCTGTAGAGTCCACCCACGCCGGTAGAGGTCTGAAAACAAGCTGCTCCGTTCGGGGATACCGATGAGGTAGGTCGAACCTATACTGCCGTTGGGGCACTTGTAGCGGAGTNGGAATGATTCCGTGAGAAACTGCCGGCTGTCAATGTCCTCCAAAAAGCCGTCAACCACGCGACTCGCTCTGGAGGCCGATATCGTAACGGCGGCGTGGCCGTATACTTCGGGCATTTTGGCGATCTCCATTGCGACGTTTGTTGGGTCGTCCTGGACGATGCACATCGAGTCGATCCAGACATGGGATATCCCAAGGTCAGCCGCGACTCTTATCGTGTCTTGTATGGTTGCTGGCAGCCGTTGAATGTCGATACCGATTTCATAATCCTGCTGGTTCGAGCGCGTGAGTTTGTGAGGTTGGTCTCCACCCCAGCAGTAGGTCAGCGCGGCATACGGCTCCACGACCGAAGATTGCTGGAGCTTGAGGCAACCTGTTCTTGGATCCAGTCTCAGAGTCCGCGTGGGCATATACTTCTGCGAAGCCGGCTTGCAATGCTCATGCTNGATCCCGCCGCCAGCAATNCAGCTGGAAAACCAGGTCCTGGCCAGATGAAAATTGCCCGGCGAGGCCGGGCAGGTATTAATGGGCCGGCAAGCGATGTCCTTAGCAGCTGGGTCATCTGAACGATAGCGGTTAGAGTTAGAAGCACGAGATATGGAACACGTTTGAGAAGCGGACGGAGCAAGAGACATGCCAGCTGTAGTGTAAAGCACGAATGAGGAACCGTTGCCGGAGATGCGAGTAGAAACGACCGCTTCACTGACGNTACCCTCCTTAGGGTAGAGACCAATGGATCTGACGTCGATGCCGTGACCAGCTTTGAAGACCTGGAAACACACGTCGAGATTGTCAAACTGGCCGGGGTGGTGCCCTGGAGCTTTTTAAGCCCGCGTTAGATCTCTGCGGAGCTGGTCGAGCAGGTACTGGGCGAATGCACATTGCGATGCGGCGGGTCCTCCGAGGTCGGAAAATGTACAGTTGAGGAAAAGCCGGTCTCCCTCTCTCGTCTCAAGCTCCCCTAGAAGCGACTCGCAAAATTCACAACTGTGGAAACGCAAAGTCGAGGCCATGGGATTTTACCGACGACTGGATAACGGTGCTTCAATCGGGTTGGAGCTTGTTGGATTCGCTGGGCAGCCTGTTGTGGTGGTGGGAAACAGAGAAAAGGGGGGGAGGCGGGGAGGGAGGGAGGAGACAGAGATTCAGGCCCAGACGGTAATGGATTGCCCTGCCAAAAGGAAGTACGGTCCGTACATAGGTACATACAGTAAAAAGCGGCCGAGCCAAAGGATGACCCGTTTCTGGGTAGGCTCTGCCGGCAACAGCCAGTCAAGAAGCCCGACGCGTTTCTGGATAACCCTCAATACTCCGTACCGGACTCCGTCGCCTACGTTAAATTGAGCCACTGTACCAGCATGGCGGCTTGAGGACCAAGTTTATGTATTTTTCTGTGAGCACATGGGTTTTCTCCCTCCCCGACCTACATAGAATGGACGAAGCTCGCTCGCACCGTGCCTTGACTGTTGGAAGATGACGGGGAGGGTCAGACCGTCGGACCCGGGCGTCGTTGAGTGGTCCTCGCATTGACGATGCTTGCCTGCAGACCTAGGCAACTAAGAGCTACTTAAAACCGGGCTGTCTTTTCATTAGCGCGGACACGAGAGAGAGAGTCCGTGCCACACATCTATTGTGGATGCTTGTTGCAACCTCGAGAATAAGAATGACGCGAGGATCATTCAAGACATCTCAAGGCTTATCGTTCCTTCGACGGAAGCGCTTGCACTCCGGAACAAGAACTATAAATGATCTGTCGAAAGCGTCAACGAAGGGTGGAACAATTCGATCCCCCTCACCAGCACCCGTCCACCGCCTGACTACTCCGTTGGGTTCAAACGAGACGCATTCACCGAGGACCAGCTCGCCAAGCTGTCGCCATTCATTGGCGACTTCATCACCGGGGACCAGTCCTTCTTCATGGCCAGTACTACATGTACTTCCCGTTCCTGACCTGCGAGGTCAAATGCGGCGCGTGCGCTGGACAGATTGAGGGGGGACGCTAAACTTGGGAAGGGGGTTCTTGGGCCTCTTGCTGACGTTACACCAAACCGGGGCCCCAAAGAAAATCGATTTGCCGGGACGCGTTTGAAGCGTTTGTTCGTCACTCCTGCATTCTTTCCTGCATCGGCAGCCACACCACATCCTCGCCTCCCGCTTTCTATCTCACCGCTGGTCCATGAATCTATTACCTCCATTAGAAGCATAATCTCCGGCCGCCAGGGACAGAGTCTGTGTCGGATCACGTTCGCTGAAGTGACACGGTCGTCCGACTTGAAGCCGGCAAACCCCAGGACTGACCACCAGGGAAAGAAGGACAACCCCGAGATTAAACGCCATAATGCACGTATGGCGCCCATCGCGTGACGTGATCCGCGCTCCACCGCCGCGTTGAGTTTGAGTCGGCGGGTGCACCGAAAGGACTGACTCCAACCCCGAACCGACTCGGGCCTGGTCCGGGGAAAGCTTCAGGTCCTTCCTCAATCTCATCAAGCTCGTCTACCCCGTCTGTCTCGTCTATGGCATCCGCCTGTTGCTGCCCCTCTTCCTCGCCACGAGGTCGCTTCCTATTGATCGGGAGCCGCGTCCGCTCAAACCGTCCCTCTCGGACCTCCCGAATCGCCTCATGCAACGCGCGACACACTCCGTCGTCGCTCAGATTCCCATCGCCGCCGTCCTTGCCACCAACGGGGAGAAGAAGACGGCGGTAGAACTTGACGGCAATCTGGACGCAGTACCAGTCCGCGACCTCCCACAACGTGCCGATGACGTGGCGGAACCGCGCGAGCTGCATCCCCGCGACGAGGTGGATCGCCTCGTCGGCAAGGCTCGGGTCTCCCACGGCCCCGGTCGAGCACGCCGAGAGGTACGCGAGGAACCGCGGGGGAGGCTCCGGCGTGCCATTCTCCTCGTTGTTCTCTCGAGCCACTCCACCACCCCGGTCATCGCGGACCGCCTCCATCGTCAGGGGCTCCGACTCGTGGTCGCTCAGCAACAGGGCGCTGCGAGACGGGACACGCTGGTCGACCTTTGCGTGGCCGGCAAAGTGGAAGATACTGCTGCTTCGGAGCGCAGCGAGGCAGGCCGCGTGTGTCTTGTCAGAGAGAGCGACGACAGGCTCAAAGCTGCGCCGGCCGCTGTGGTGGTGAAGCTGTGCCTCCACCGCGCGCACCTCGTTTTCGGCGTGGGGCAGCTCGCCGTACTTGTCCCCCGGCGTCACCCCCATCGAGACCAGGAGGGCCTGGTAATGCCGCTGCACACCCGCGCTGGTATCCGTGGTTGTGGGTAGGCCTGTTTGGATTGTCTTGGTGATGCGCCGGGCGTAGAGGAGCGACATGACCGAGGTTGCGTACGACGACATGACGCGGTCGAGCACCGAGTCCTGGCTTGGGCCGCCTGCGAGACTCGCCGCGTGAATTGGGACATCCGTGAGCACACCGGTCAGCACCCACCACACGCGCGGCCAGCGGCCGTCTGCGGGTTCGGGGAGGGCAGCCACCGACAGTATCGGGGATGCCACATGCTGCCACAGCCACTCCATCAGGACCGGAATCTCCTGCCCCTTGGCCCTCGCGACCGACTGCTCGTCTACACCGTCCAGCTGCTTGGACTCAACCCCAGCCTTGGATATGAGGAAGGCGTCGCTCCGCTGCTTGCCGATATTGATCACAACAATCATGCCATCCCCGGCCGCGGCCTGCATCTCGGCCGTCTGCGGCGGGAGCAAGAAGTGCTTGAACTTGGCCTTCGCTCGGATGCGCGCGCAGGCGTCTTCAAACTCTTGCTCGATCTGCACCTGTCGCTTGTACTTGGCCGCGGCGATGGGGGATATCGTGGTCGAGTATTCCTCCTGGCGATCGCCAGGCGAGCCAGCAAATGTGTAGAGCTTTCTGCGAGCCTCGAGGTACGCATCGGCGAGCTGCTCGTCGTCTTGCCGGATGAGGTCGACCTCGGCGGTCTGCTCGAGTGAGAGGCGCGAGATGATGGAACGGCCGAGTTCCAGATATCTCAGGGCGGCCAGCGCGCCATACGCAGGCTCGCTTTGCTCCTCCCTGGTTGGCGCTCCGTCTCCATGGCTGTCCGTCTCGGCGGCGGCGTTCATCAACGCCTCGGCACACGACGACGCAAGCCCGCCGTAGCGCTTCATGATGTGCTGCTGGTTGGCGTCTCCTGAAGCCAGCCCGGTCACCCGCGGCAGCATGCGCACGCACGCCATCAAGATGTCGGCGGCGTCCGCCCATTCGCCCAGTATCCCGAGCAGCTGGGCAGCTGCACGCCCGCACTTGATGCGCGCCGCCGTGTCAGCGTTTCCGTGCTCCCAACCCTGTCGGTAGTGGTAGATGGCCTTCCGCAGGACGCTTTCGTCCCGAGCTCCCGGCGTCCCGGCTTCGTACTTGCGGTGGTACAACATACCCAGGTTCTCCAAGGTGGCTGACCGGTAATAGGCATTGGTGACGCGGAGCTTGAGCGACTCCTCCGACACCCGGATCCCGTGGTCCAGGTCGCTGGCGTACTTCTCCTTGTCCGAGTCATATCTCAGCAAGAGGCACTCGGCGAGATCCGACACGTGCATCTCGTATTGCGACTGATGCGTGGGCGTCTTCCGCACCGACGTCTGCATCGTGCTGACGGCATAGTCGAGAAACACGGCCTTCTTGCTGCGCCGGTAGGTTCGGAGGAGCGATGCCTTGACCATGTGGCCCAGGTCGCCGTTGTGGACGCCGTCTCCCGACTGTACGATCTTGGCCACGCGCGTCATCGCCTTGCGGAAGTCGAGTTCCTTCCCCGTCCTCTCGTAGCTCAAGATCATAGCAACCCCCAGGTTGGTGGCAAAGCTGAGCTCGCGGGGATACAGCTTGGCGGCCCCCGTGCCGTACTCGATGGCCATGTTGATGTCCTCCTCGTTGGAGCTCACGCGGTACCGGTTGGTGTAAGCATCGCACAGGACGTCGAGCATCGAGGCCTTGGCGGCCGTGTCCAGACCCACCGAGTGCAGCACGGCCTCGGCTTCCTTCAGACCCGTGTCGAGCTCGGCCTCGTCGAGAGTCAAGTTGTATTTGGCATTCCGTGCCCTGAGGAGCGCCAGCGTGCATTTCCATTCCTTGCCCGAGCAGTTGGTCATGTCGCGGCCCTCGATGGCGAGCCGCATGGCCTCCTCAAGATCCGCTCTCGATCCCTCGGCCTGGAACCGCGATACTAGCATGCTGGCCGTGTCGCCGAGGAGCTCTCTTCTGTAGGTTCGCCAAGCACGACCCGTCGCGTTCGGATCGGCCAGGGCGAGTCCCTCCCTCTGGAATTCGAGGGCCCGGTTGAGCTCGTCCATATTCCCGTCCTGACTTCTCAGGAAACGCCAGCCGACGAGGCGACCTGCGAGTATAAGGTTCCGCATACGCTGGAGTGACCGGTCGTTGACCCTCTCCAACCAGCTCGTGACGTATCCCACCGCCGCGTCCATGTCATCCTTGGTGGCCACGCGGAAGTGGAGGATCTTCTCGGCGTACAACTCGGTGAGTGTATGCAGGGTATGCGCCATGTCGTCCTCGTCAGTGGCAGGCATGTCCAGCAGCGGCGTCGCGCATGCGATCGCCTCGTCGAGGTCTTCCACCGTTTTTGATCTCTCATATTTCAACTTGAGCAGCTCGGCCAGGCGTGCTGTGATGTCGCGCCGCTCCGTGTCAAGGGACACCGCAATGGCTGCGTCCTGTGCCTCCTTCGTGGCCTTGATGGCAGCCTCGATCCGGGCGTCGGCTTGGTCGTCGTCGTCATCGGCCTTCTCGCCGTGCGTACACACGTAAAACATGACCTCGGACAGAACATCACGGGCATGCGCCCCGTCGGTCGAGTTGGGGGGCGAGGCTTTGACGGCCTGCTGCGCCAGCTGGAACGCCTGCCCCAAGTATTTTCTTGCCCCGTCGTCGTCGTCTCTGGTTATGCCCGAGAAGAACCGGGAGAGGCACAGCATGGCCTGCAGGCATAAGCCACCAGGAACGATGTCGTGTTTGCCCCAACGACTGGTAGCCTCGGAGAGCTTCGCCGCGTTTTGCGCCCACTTGATCAGCTTTTTCTCGTCCTCCTCGTCCACAGGCTTGTGCCGGGAAAGATTGAAGAGGACGCGCTTGATCACCTTCTCCGACACGAAGTCCGTGAAGGAGGTATAGCTGTGCAAGACAACTTCGTCGGGGTTGCGCGCCTCGGCCAGTGACGTGTTTAGCCTTTCGTCATCGGAGTCTTTCTCTTCTCTAGGTACCAGGTAGGTTTGTCTTGCTCAGCTGGCAGTTCTTTTATGGATACTCAGGGGGTGCCTTACGAGTTTGTGTCGGAGACGGCCGTTTCTTGCACAACACTTGCCCGTGTGTTGCTCCACCTGCGCTGCTTCCCTGTCTCCTTTCTTGTCTGTCTGGGAGGTTCAGGCCTTGCCATCTCGCCGTCTTCCTCCCTCGAACTTCTCAACCGTCGATTGAGTACCGGGATGAGATCGTCCGCGTGGAACACTATCTTCTCCTCTTCCCCTCTGCTGGCGATTGTCCCGTCGTCACCCTTCTCATCTCGCCGAGTTGGTGCTAGGTAGGGTCCGTCACCAGCAGTGTAAACCTCCTCGACGATGGTGCGGGAGAGGGCAATGACATCGCGGCCGTTGGCCCACGACTTCGATCGGCTCAGCTTGGCCAGCACGTCGAGAACCATGTCGCGAGACCACGAGTCCGGGCTTGGCTCGATGCCCCCCAACACAATATCCACCTTTGCCAGGTGCGTCTGCAGCAATTCCAGGGCATCCTCGGCATTCATGGGCCTGAAGTCGACGTTGGTGGCAAAGCGGCTCCGGAGCCCGCGGTTCCACCGCATCAGGTCCTCCATGTCCTCCTTGTAGCCGGCGAGGACCACAACCAGCTTGCCGAAGAAGCGTTCCTTAGTCATGCAGTCAACTACCTCGCCGATAGCGTCAACTGCCCGGGCCTCGGCTAGCCGATATGCCTCGTCAATAAACAGGACCTTGCCCAACGCCCGCTCGAACGTGCGGATCACCCGCTTGCCCGACCCGGCCACGTACGACGACAGCAGATCGGCCACGGAGCACTCGACGACCTCGGGTGCGCTCAGGAAGCCCATATCGTAGTAGATCTTGGCCATCTTGCGCGCCACCGTGGTCTTGCCGGTCCCCGGCGGCCCGCGGAACACGAGCGCCCAGGGGATGTGGGATCGGGGGTCGTGACCGCGCCCCCGCAGCCGCGCCGTCATGACCTGGTAGCGCTGGAACCGGCCCATGATGTCGCCCATCCCCTGCATGTCCCCAAACAGGTCTCCGCAGCGCCGGGCCGCGTCCAGCGTGCGCTGCCAGTCCGCGTCAAAGTCCTCGGGAAGCAGCGCCATGTCGAGGTCCGCGTCCACGGCCACCTTGGCGCACCGGGCGTTGCGCGCCGCCTGCGCTGCGTGGAGGAGGTTCTCGACGTCGCCGCCGTTGCCAAAGTTGGGGCGGTGGCGCGCGATTGAGAGCATCTCCTCGGCCACGCGCATCGCCGTGTCCGAGGCAGCGATGTTATGCATGCGCAGCTTGAGCCGCAGGATGCGCGGCAGCTCCGCGTCGCTATAGGGCTTGAAGCGGAAGGACTGCTGTAAGGGAAACCGGCGCGCCAGACCTGGGTTGCTCTTCTCGAAGGCTTCGTTCATGGACTCGGGGTAGCCGATTAGAATTACGGCTTCCTTGCGCGTGCTGTTGGGGTCGATGTTGGCTACGATGGTGTCGATGACGGCAGCCCGGAACACGTCAGTCTTTTCTGTGTTGTGCATGCTGTCGGGGAGGAGGAGATGGAAGTCGTCTATGATGAGCACGCCACCGCGGGCTTCGTCGATGGCCTTCTTGGTCGCCTCCTCAGACCAGCCGACATAGCAGCCGATGAGATCTGAGGCACGCTTCTCCAAGATGATGTCGTTCTCCAGCAAGTCGAGATCCTTGAGGATCCGCGCGTACAGGTTGGCAGCAGTGGTCTTGCCTGTGCCGGGTGGTCCGATGAAGCAGCGGCAGTTCGACCAGGTGCCGAGGGTCGGCTTGCCCTCCATCTCGAGCCGCCCGCTGAGCGAGGCTTGACCGAGACACTGGCGGACGGATTCCTTGACATCTTCCATGCCGATCATCTGCTGCAGTTCGGCCCAGGCCGCGCTCTGATACCCCAGCTCGGCCGCACTGAGGCCGAGCAGGTCCGACTTGGTGAAGTGTACCTCCTCGGGCGATCGCGGTGCCCGCTCCGCCTCCTCGGCCTCGATCCTCTTCGCGCGCCGCCCCTTCACCTCTCCCACCGCTTCCATGACGGAATCGACGGTTTTCAAGCTTCCCTTGGCCGTCACACGCGAGACAAGCCTTCGTAACGGGGCTCCGTCCCAGCCTCCCTCGACTTCCTTGCTTCCGCACTCCTTCTTGATCTCCCTCGTGAACATGGCCAGCAGCTCGTCTTCAGTATGTCGCAGCCGGATGGCACGCATAGTAGGCACCTTGTCGGTTGGCTTGAGGATATAATCCGCAACGTCTTCAGCGGAACCCGGTGCATGTAAGATGATGACGGGGGGCCTGCAGTCTGTTGATTCTTCAAAGTAATAGGCCAGCTTGGCGTGGAGTGGTGACCAGCCGTCCCACTCTGGGTCATCGACGTGGAGGATCTGGAACCAGGATTGGCAAAGGTCAGACAGAACGCGTCGTGATCAAGACGTAGGGGTTGTTGTGCTTGGAGACCCTTACCTTGCGCTCTCCGCTTGCTGTGGCATTTTCCCAGACGTCGGACATGTGACGGTGTGGTTTCGTCCGGGCGACGTCCGTCGAAACCAGGGCCAACGACTGCAAGAGCTTGATGTAGAGTTCGGTAACCATGGCTCTGTCTAGCGGAGTTGTCAGGTTTAGGCTTCGTCGTGCGTGCGGCACAACGAGACATTGAATCGAGGACAAACAGGTCAAGCGTGAGGGGGATGATATTAGATAGGTTGCCGAGACAGAACAGGCCCACTCACCGCTGTCGTTCCCTTCCACAAAGCACACGTCCAAGTTCTTCGTCCCTTGAAGATCGTCGCCGCGCTTCCCTGCTGCTCGCGCTTCGTCGTACACGGACACGAAATGGGCCTTCACATCCTCGAAACCGTGAACCAACATCAGCTCGTCGAGTGCTTCGTTGTCCTGCCGGTCTTCTTCTTTCCGGAGGATCCACTGCCGTCGAGCAGGGGACTTGTCGTCCACGTCGCGCAGGCGACTGGTGCTGGGCGAGTCTTCGTACGGGACCTCTGGCGCATCATCGCTGCTGGAGGCCTCGGGTGATGTCGTGGCAGGTTGTGAGCTGTCTTCCGGCGGTTCTGCACCCGCGGGCGTCTCGATGTCTTTGTCAAGTGCCTGGGTCTTGTCATCCAGGGAGCTTTGCGAGATGTCTTGAGTTGCTTGCGCCTCCGTGGGCATCTCAATATCATTGTCAAGTGCTTGGGCAGTTCCATCCAAGGAGCGTTGCGCTATCTCGACAACATCCATCCCCGTGTCGGCACTGGTGGACTCGGCGTTATCGTCCTCGTTTGTTGATATTGCCGGCTCCTCTGCCATGGACGAACCCTTCGATTCGGCAGTTGGTGCATCTCCCAACAACTGCCCATCAGGTATGTCGTGTTCATTCTCAGGACAGGCATCGGCATCACTCGGCGTAGTCACCGCCACGTTGTCGTTCTCAACGACGCCTGGCTCTGGCGAGTCCAACACCGCCCCGTCCGAAGACGGGGTGGATGGGGTGGAGAGCCTGGGGTTCCCTGTTTCGAGGGGGGAACCATCGTGGTCGAGAAGGTCTGCGCGGGGGTCGCTCTCACCTCCATAGTTGCGTGGAGCCTCGTCGGAATCCTGGCTTGCATCCGCGGGGGCTTCCGGAACGCCGTCCGCGCTGGCGTCTTGTTGTCGGGTTGGAGTGTCCTGGCCAGTCGATTCGTCTTCTGCGCTGCTCATTGTGTTCAGTGGTGGTTTGATCGTCCGCTGGTCTACGAAAGGCCCTGGCACCGCAGCTCGGTGGTTGTTAATACCGGCTATCACGTCGATGGCACAATGGTGGTTGGGTAACAGCAAAGCCTGGTCCTCGTCACAATAGTCCCGGCAACCTTGGATGCCTGTCGTTTGTGGCTTGCAGCGGCCGCGCAGGGGCTGAATCAATCATGCAGCGAGGGCGGGGTTGCCAGATGGGCGGGCTTATGGGAGGCCTTCAAGCGCCAGCGCCCGTATGCCGGTGCCCAAGTCTTACCAAGGAGGTAGAGTAATGTACAGGTACATGTGGGGTGACGCCGCCCAATCCGAGATTCTCCTCTTCCCAACCCCCCTTGGGCACCGCCGCAGCAGCGGTGCCGGAGCCCGGCCGCGGACAAGAGACGAACGGTGGGGAGCGGGTGGAATTGGTCGGTAAATGCCAGGAGAAAAGGATTGTGCTCGACAGCATTTCTCCTTCCGTGTTAATAGCTCCTGACATCTCCTTCGCTGCACGGTCCACGCCACCTGAAAGCACGCTGCAAAGCGACATATGGCGACCTGCAGTCTGCTCTTCGACACCCCGATCCCTCGCGGGGCCATCCAGCTGGGCCAGCTGATCCTGGACCCCAAATACCCCACCGAGGATGCATGCCGCCCCTCGCTCCTCTCAACGCCACCAGCCGCTCCCGCCGCCACACCCGCCGACCCGCGGCCGCCCTCCGCCCACGTCGTGACCAGCACCTTCACCGACTTCAAACAAACCCTCGACCGCACACGCAGCACGCGCCTCGGCCTCGCCCTCGCCGA
>FJWA01000162.1_pt1 | contig 11219 bp, 15 predicted proteins | sample 1011891 | NCBI WGS metagenome assembly FJWA01 (sample SAMEA3912450, study PRJEB9761) | metagenome | biome: forest; material: soil | place: USA | collected 2011-06-22 | depth 0.1 m
TGGCATCTTATAGGGAGCAGTTTGGTTCAGATCGAGACCGGAAGCTTACTGCACGCCATGAAGCCGGGTAGGGCGGCTTGCGGAGGGAGGGGCAGTGCGTACAGACGTGTGGAGGTCCGCCGATGGTTGAGGTGCCCGATGGAGGGTCAAGACCACATGTCGACAACCGGGCAGGTATCAGGCACCGTACCAGAGGACCGGGCATCTCAGACCGGGCACGGAACGGAAACAAACACGTTGATTGCTCAGTCGGTTTGCCAGGGTGCGCTCCCCTAATCAGCAACAGAACCATAGTTTCAAGCGCCAACCACGGGTGAAGCAGTTCCGGGCTCCATCTTTGAGAATGGGACTGGCCTTGGCTGCTCCGGGAGCATCTGAGCGGTCGAGCCAAGCCCAGATCAGGTACCGGGCACTGAGTCGAACACATGAGCAGTTACGATGATCAGACCCCTCTTCCAGGCCGGACGGACAAATCAGACGATCGGTAGACCATAGGCGCCTGCCAACCCCCTCGCTGAAACTGGTGAATTCAGTTCCGTCAGGGAGCAGCACAGCGTCNAGCCACGCGGCTCGAAAGCCAAGGAAGGGCAGGTATCTCGGTTCAGGTCCAGCTTCGATCCGGCGTCGATCCCGCCGCGATCCAGGAATGCGGAAGCAGCAGCCGGACCCAAACTAGGACGACTCCTCTCAGCTACCAAGAGTGGTAATTCCGTCAGCAATGAACTTGTTCTCGCCCGTCGTAGCCGTGGAGATCGATCGAATCGGAGATGGGATGGCGGGCTTATTGAAACCGCGCCTCAATCTCCTTCTGAGTCTTTCTGAAAACAGCAATCGTCAACCAGAACAATCGCCATCTCCACGATAGCACCCGCCACTGTCAGACTCGACCACGTGTGTTCTGCGCAACGATCGTGATAAACAATAGGTCCTGAGGACTCGGAACGCAGATACGGTGTGGGGGGTGAACACGAGCGGGTATATTACCCCTCTTGCTGACACGGGGAGACGGCAACCCAAGCGATCAAGGACAAGTTCGAAATTCCAGATCATTGTCGAACAATATGGAAACCTGTCTGGATGCTGACGAGAGATGAGTTAGTTGCTGCTCGCACCACGTGGCTATGGCGAGAGAGTGGGCTGTTGTTGTTGTTGTTGACTCCTCGCCCCTCCTCTGTTTCTAGGACTATGATGGCCCTCAAGCAGCACGCGGAATCGAGAGATCGAGAGATCGAGGACATGGAGGGCACGACGTCACGCCAACTGAGAAATCTCACAACCACGCAAGGCAGAAGAGAGAGACAAGGCGGAATCAGAAGAACCAAAACCTTCCTCATACAATGCCCCGTATGCCCCCGCCAGACTCGCCTGTCCGACACGAGGCAAGAGGGGTCATATCCCTACACACACACCGGCCCGAGACCAACCCACATAGCCACGAAACCCAAACAGGCTGTCGCCGTCGGCCCGGGGACCACACCCAAGCCCCCACCCCCCTATGCCCAGCTTGAGCCCGAATTCCCGTCCTTCCTGTCCCTCGCAGGGCCCGGCTGCCTCGCTCTAAGTTTAGACAAAAATGGTCTTGGTCGATAGACAGATATAGGTGAAAATAGGAAAGAAGATGACCAGAAAGAGAAGAAAAGAATGAAAAAGAAAAGCCAGAGCCAAGTGAACCCGATATAAGATACCCCAGCACAAGTATGATATGATATGGATGTGGGTATCCCCCAACCCGCCAAACCAAACCAAACCAAAGCCCCACCGCCATCCATTTTTATCCCATCTCTCAGTAAACTCCCTTGGTGTCCCACCAGCAAGCACAACACAGCAGGCAGAAAAAGAAAAAGTAAAAAAACAACAGAGTGCCTGCTTCCCCACCCTTCCCGTCCACCTCAGATCCTTCCACCTTCCCTCGAGGAAAGAACGAGCCCTCAAGCCCAAGAAAGAACACTCTCGACTGCAGAAGACGATTTGGAAAAAGAAAATCCGAAATCGCTTTTGCGCTCTCTTGTGGTATAGATAGATAGACGCACACACAGATGGGTACGGAGTAAAAGGTAGTCCCAAAGGAGAAGAAGCAACAAGACACAAACTTGTGACCAACACGAAGGTGGGAAGCGAGAAAGAAACGGACAAAGGAGATTCAGAGATGGTAGTTGTGACGAGGCCTGAAAAGTAGGATATCCAGTCCAAGAGATCCGCCGGACTGATGGAGGGATTCCGTTGTGAAAGTTGTTGAAAGAAGGCGGGCTGCCCGTTTTGGTTGTGCATCAGGGGTATATACGCTTTCCGCTTGAAGCGCTTCATGTTTGTTGGTGAGACGTGAAACTGGCTGGCCGCTTGGTTCACGGTGTGCTCGAATGTTGAGGGTGGGTTGGCGTGAATAATCCAGTGGTTCCGGGCTCGTCGCGGTGGTCCCAGAGTCTCAGGGGCGGCAAGATCCCGGGCGGCTGTGTCTCCATCTCTCGGTGGTCCGTCCAATGCTGATCTCCAAAGCATGCAACCGCCGTGGCCACGTCACCGTCGGCCTCCCCGCTGGTCTCCTAGAACCTGCTGGGCTCGCCGGGCCGGTAACCGTTCACCCTGGGGGCATCGTACTGCACACCGGTCATCGAGTCGGGTGCGGGGGGTCCTGTGGGCGACTGCAGCGACCGGAGGGGCGGGAGCTCGGGCTGGCGTGACCGGCCGTACTGGTCCTGGGCGTACGGGTCTGCTGTCGGATGGGGCTGCTGGGCCCCGCGCATCTGGCTCATCTCACGCCGCAGCATCTCAATCTCGTTCTGCTGCGTCCCGTTGATGCTCTGGAGTTGCCGGATGATATCGGTTTGGCGCTGGTGCTCGGAGATGGCTGGTGGATGTCAGTTCATCGGTAAGAGCGGGCAGCGGGGCAAACGAAAAGAGCAGCGTTGACTCACCCTTGGTCAGGATCTCCCACTTGGAAGCCTTGGAGCCCCTCTCCTGGGGCATCAGGTCCCTCAGCTGGTCAAACAGCTCCTTCATCTCGGTGCGCCGCTTCCGCTCGGCTAGCTTGTGGCTTACACGGAGCTCGGGGGTCCGACTGTAGGGCTGGGCGCCGCCGTGAGCGCCCATCTCCTCGTTTCGGAGATCATCTAGTTGCTTATGCTGCAGTGTGTGGTGGTGGACTGTCGAGTATTCGCCCGACGCATTCGATAACCTCTGGAAAGGGCTCGCGAGNTTCTCCTCCAACCGTCTCTGCCCTGGNGGGAGCCTGGACTCGGTCGTGTACTGGCTGCTCGTGAACGACTCGGCAATGCTGCTCCTCCTCGAGTCGTTCAGCGGTTGGCTTGAGCCAGACGGCACTCTCTGGATCTCTTCTTCCGGGAAGGCCCAAGCCTGACCCTTAGTCGGCTCGGCTGCGCGGGCAATCTGGCTCGTGGCGGGTCCTGTAATGGCGGGTGCGATTCTCATCGTCTTTGGGTGTCCGTCGGGTGTGCGGTCCGCACTCGGCTGGTATCCATTCGAGATGCGGTGAACAGCCAGGNTGTCGAGGCCGGGCCGCGGGTTCCTGTGCTGCTGCAGTGTGGCGTGCATCGAGGTGGTGGAGTGGTTGTGTGTCGCATAAGGCGAGTTGTTCAGCCTCAGGTCATGGAAGCCCTGGTTGATCCTGCTGTCCACGCTCTCCCGCCGAGACAAGGACTCGGGCATGTCCCCATTCACAAAGCCGACGCTGCTCGGCATCGACTCGAGCGACTGCGGACGGTCGAAGCGCCGCGGGTCGGCACTGCCGGGGGTGGTCGGCGAGACCATCGACGCCACGCTCATGTTGCCGTTGCTGGTCGTGGGCGACACAAGCGGCTGCGGGAGAAAATGGTTTGTCGTGGTCGTCGGCGACGGGGTCTTCTCGACGGGGGAGGGCTGAAAGCCCGAGTGCGGAGGGCTTAACACGCCCATGCCAGACGCAGCCGAGGTGTCTGCCAGATCCGAGTTAGCCAATTGATGTGCGGTGCGCGATTNACAGGGGCGCGGGGGGGTCGAACGCTTGCTAGATGCGTCGGTGCTGGAGTAGTAGGCCGAGTCGCGGTTGTCCTCTGGCGAATTCAACACGCCCGCCAGGCCGGCTGGGAACTTCTGAGACGCTGGCCGGTGGTCCATGGCTGCATCAAGTGGGTGGGTCGATTTCAGTGGGAACTGCCCAACGAAGCTGTCGTCGGGATCCGGGTTCGGTGCTGCTGACTCGCGAGGCTTCACAACGCGCGGCGGAGAAGGCCTCGAGTCGCAGTCCGGAACGGAAGAAGGGTGCCGGGAGCAGACAGGAGGGGAGCCGTAGTGGTCCGGGACAGTCAGAGGGCGAGTCTCTGNCCGGTGAGCTCCGCGGAAACCCAATCTGTCTGATGGGTCGCAAATCGCGCCGAGTGGACTCGAGACGGCGCACGCTCGATCGGTAGTGCGGGCACCAAGGTCAAGGGTGGATGGGCATTGAAGGGCGCGACGGGTCGACAGACGGACGGAGGGGTCGGCTGGCGACGTGCGGAATTTACAATTGCGCAGTTTCGCATCGACGGGGCGGGTGAGTGAGCAAGTGGGTGAGCAAGTGGGTGAGCCGGTGGTGGGTGAGCAGTGGTGGTGGTGGGCAGATGCAATATCGACAGACGGGGTGTGCTGGACGGCTGCGCTGCTGGGCGCTGGGCGCTGCGACTGACGGGCGGGACTGACGGGACTGGCGGGGGGGCAGATGGACGAGCGGCAAGACCACGGAGCGTCAGGACGGGCCAGCACGTTTTTCAAAGCAGCCAGCATCTGGCACAGAGTGGAAAGCTGGGGCGGGTGTGCAGGCCCGGGTGGAGACCGAGGGGGACAGGGGCGGCGGCGACTGGCCAGCAGCGGCCGGCAGGGGTGGAATGTGGAATTGATGGCCACGCTTGCGCGCACGCCCCAAGGACTGACCCCGTTCCTCTGCACCCAAGCCACATGGTTGTCTGCCGCATGCGCTCTGGGTTCCCGGTACGTAGCACCAGCACAGCACGGACGCTGCGTTCCAGCCAGGGGTGTGCGAGTCCACCGGGTGCTCTTTGCACGACGCACACGGTCCAGCGAGGTACTCTTCCTTATTATTTTATTTTATTTTCTCCCCATCCCGATCGTCCTGGACTGTGCCCGGTCCCACCGCACCACCGCACCGCCGCCGACCGACCGCATTGAGCCCTAGCCGCCCGCCGAAACGGGCAGGAGAGAAAAAGGGCGGACCCGGGGCCGCTGGACCACCCGGAGGACCATGGGCCAGGAGGGGCCCCCAGGATGAGCCTGCGATCGTCACGGCGTGACTTCTGTTGTGCTACCGTCCTCCCCGCGGCGGGTTGGTCAATTGGGATGGCCACAGCCTCGACCCTGGGCACACCGGCACAGTGCTGGCAGACTGCACAGTCACGGTCGCTGCGACGAGCCTCGACTTTTCCGGGACCCCCGGGCCCGACTAAGCGCATGCATACTGTGTGCTGTGTGCGCCGTGGGAGGTAACCAACTACACGGCGCCTCTCGCGGCCTGCCGCAGGACTGTGGCCCTTGTGGACGGCGGGCGTGCTGTGCTGCGTGGTGCTGTCGTGGGGGTTGCGGGCGACAGAGACGTGGTGGCGTGGATCAAAGTTGGGCGAGACCGCTGGGTCTTGGGTCTGCCATGCCTCGTTCCAGCCTGCTGGATCCGACTGAAGCAGCAGTAACAGCGGGCGGCGTGCTCTGTACACAGTGACGTTGGCACGCAGGAGGGAGCCGTGGCGAGTCGACTTGTGCGCCGGTGTATCTGTGCAGCCCTCTGTGTCTCTGCATGTGTCTTGGGGGTGTGGGAGATTGCCTCGTGCAAAAGCGACCACTGGACCTGCGCGATCCCGAGGGCTGGGTAACACTGTCGGCGGCCTGACTTCTCAAACTGCATGTGTGCGACTCTACAAGGCTCAAGCCAGACTGACCGGGCAGGAGAGGCAACCTTGGAAGTTTTAAGCTTTGGTCTGCGCAGGGACATGGGCCGACGGTGCGGGCATTTAAACATGGCACTGTGTTGATCGCATCGATGGGACACACCGATCCTGTAATATTTTAGCCCAAGGTGCGTAGGACGCCGGCATGTGCTTGCTACCACAGTATCCCGTACAGAGCACACGTGTAATCCAGCAGCGGGATGCTGGTTCGGGGCCGACACACTGGCGAGGTCACAGGCATCTCCTGGAGAGTCGGCAGTTTGCAAGTCTGGGCACTCTCCTGTGTCCGAATGCCGTAACAGTAGGAGCTATTTTCTGCGGCCTATCGGAACCGCAGTCGTCAGTCCGCAGCGCGTGGCGTGTGGATTTGGAACAACGACCTTACCACACAGCGTTGGCTCGTCCGTCCACGAGGCGATACCAATTGCCTAGCGCTCGTTGGCCTTGACCCCCTGAGATAGATAGATGCGGGGTACCGATCATGGCCGAGGACGGACGGCCGCATGTTCTTTGACAGTGAGTGGAGTCCAAGGTGAAGAAACTGAGTCGACAGCGCCAGTTGCCAGAACCTGAACGTGAAGCCGAGAATGGGCCCGTCGCCTGCCGGAATAAGCAGCGTCCATCCGATGCGAGGCTTGGGACAAGAAAACGCAGGACGGAGGCTGCTGCTGCCTGCAGCGCGGGAGTCAGTGTGGTTGCGTCGGTTGCCTGTAATAATCTGCACGGACGGGACCTTTTCCGGAACCCAGAATCAAGAGACGACCCTGATTGCGGTACAGAATAATTACACCCTTGGCCGGCAGCACGAAACCCAGAAATATACACGAATGGTCCCCGAGGCGGCTCACAATGCGCCGGCACCCCCCTCGGCGCAATTCCAGCGGCGTAACCATCTCGAGATGACGAGGTCGGCTCCAAGTGACCTGTCCGCGGCGCACCGCAAGGCCAATGGAAAGGCCAGCGCAATGCCAATGTCGGGCGGATCGTTGCAGGAAGAGCTGGGACTCGAGCTGGGACTCGGCCCTCGTCTGACCCCAACCCCACTGCGGTCGTCAGGCGAGATGGGATACCGATGGACGGAGAAAAACAAAACCAAGAAAAAAAACAATCCCATCCAAAGAAAAGGGCCGGCCCTCGAGATGTTGCCTCGAGGGTCCTCCCGTCCCGCAGGCCAACTCCCGGCCAAGCGGCCCCGTTGCTCAACCTTAACGTTAACGTTATCGTCCGCAGGTTTTCACCGTGCATGCTCCCGATCTCCGGCCTGGCCTGGCCTGCCTCGCTCGACCCAGATCACGGNGCACGGCGATNCGCCTGGTCGCCGANNGTCGCAGCGGCGCGGTGACGCCTCCCAACGCCAGAAGACGGCGAGGTTCCGCACACACCTCCCAAAAGGCAGGGCTCTGCGGCTTCCCGGCTTTCCGGCGGCCCATCACCGAGGTGGGATCGGGAAGGTCCATGTCGCGCGCTCAGAAGCAAAACGCAAAATGCCTGTCGGTATTTGCCACTCGGTTGCTCGTTTTGGGCCTCAGCAGCGCCGCAAGGTACCGGCCGGGCCCTCGCCGCCCTCTTGACAGGGCCAGGCGAGCCAGGGCCCAGACGATCCGGGGATGCACTCTCACGCTAGCGCCGAGCGACAACTCAGAATCTCAGATCGCGACCCCACACAACACGCTCACATTCCCATTCCCGCCATTCCTGCGAATCCTGCCGAGAGGCGATGGGCGCTCGGCACGTGTTGTCGATGCCATGCCAATGGGAAATTCGGCCAAATCTCCACCCCGGTCCTGTCAGGGAGCATGGGAAATCGCCCCACTCCCAGGGACGGCACGTTGTCCCATTGTTTTGTGGTTTTGTGGGCCGTTGATTCCCATCGTCAGCGATGCTGTCGAGAGGGAGGGGCGAGCTTGTGTACTATGGTAGTCTGTATTCTGTGCTGACGTTACTACCTATGTAGACTACTTATTACTGTATGCAGAAAGAGGGGAGGACCCAGTCGGGCAGGTCAACGATTCCAGTCGACAATCCCGGCGAGATCTTGATTGGCGACGGACGAAGCCCTTTGCACAGCCGCGGGCGATTGCTGCGACATCCGCTTCGGTACCAGCAGGGCAAGGCGGCCGCCCCCTGGCAGGACGTGCTTCAGCTTTCCCCGAATCCTGGACGCCTGCCCAATTCGATGCCAGGGAGCTTTCACGGCCGTCGGCCCGTCTTGCGAGGAAACGTTCCTTCGAACTACACAGTACCACAGTACAGCAGGCTCACCGTTCACAACCTTGACCCTGTTGCTTCCCTGGACTCACAAGAGCCNNGGCCGTTGCGCGNCTCGAAAGCCCTCGAGCAAGCCTGTCTCAGAGAATTGTCCGACNTTGGCATCGGGATGGCGTGCGGATGTCTCTCCTTCCAGCTCCCTCGCCTTGTGGCGTCTCAGGGCCCTCGACTCGAAGTCTTCCGCCTCGGGGACGACCAAAAAAAGCATTCTCACCTCGGCGACGCTAAGGCAGACCAAGCCGGCTGCAAAGCGTCTCGGGGACTGGCGTATTCCCGCCGCCAAACAGCATGCATGGGCGCCGCCCATGTCGTCACCCAAACCCCCCGACCGCTACTGCATCGAAACGCATCACCCCCGCGATCCACTTGCTATCAGCCCGATGAGGGGGGATGTGGAATTCTGGGTCTTGGAAGCGGTCCGCCTCGGAAGCCCATGATGACGTCTGTGTTGATGCCAGCGGTGCCTCCACCGACCACACGCTCCTTCGTCGTGGTCCTCTCAAGCTTCAGTCCCTCGAACCCGGACAGATGCCAGAGGACCAGATCCAACTAAACTCAATTTCTCTCTTGCCGCCGTATTGCTGCACGAGACTGACCAAGGCCAAAGGATCATGCTGGCGCTATGTATGTATCATATCACACAGTGTCACATCCTCAACTCCCCCCTCTTGCTTGTGGCCGGCTGAGAGGTCGGCGCCCATGGTGGCGCTCTCCCCAGTCCCCAGGGCACAACGTCGAGGTCAACGTTATCGTGCCGGAGGCGGCGCCCCAAAACCAATCCTCGGCCCGTTGCTAGTCTTGATGGAGTTTCACGTGCATCGGGAGCCGACTGGTCCCACACCGAAACCCCATGTCTCCGACCATCGATGCGGCTGGCGCCGTGCAGGAACGGGATCGATGCTGCACCCTCGAAACAGCATGTACGAAGCCTCCATCCAGTTCACGAATAAGTCGACTCTCGAGTTTTTGTGGCGGAGTCGTGTCGAAGCTCTCCTGTCGAAGCCCTCTTGTCGTCGCCGGGACCGACGTGATACGTTTCTGGTCGCACCGGTGCATTTCTCGCGGCTTCAGCAGGCCGAGCGCCAGACAGGCGAAGGCGTTGCGGCCGAACAATGTCGGTCATTAGCGTGCCAGGCTCCGAAGAAAATGGTCCTTGCCGGCTAGCCACCGGCTAGCCACCGCTGGTCACCCCATCCATCGAACCGTGCGTGAGGGTCTCACGGGATCTCTGGCCACCCCCATTGTTGCGCCTTGCCCCGACCGCTGCGGGAATCGTACGAGGTTCACAGCAGGCAAGCCACAGCACCCTTGGCCTGATCGACCGGCACCATCCGCCGCAGGAAGACAAGATGCAGTCCCACATCACCTGCATCTGGAAATGCCGATTCGGGNCCAGCCACGCGCATGNGGCATCCAATAACGTTTGTGGCTTGACCTCGCGCAACCCTTCTCGCAGCACCCACCCCCCTCCGATCCCTTCCCGATACTCGTCGGCGGCCAGGGTCGGATCTTGCTTTTCGTGCTCGTATCTGCGAGCCACGGCATCTCGATCTCTTTTGCTGCCGGTACCTCCCCGTCCCGCCAATCGGGTCGACAAGCGGCCGATATCTGGGTTGAAGAAGCACTCTCTCCGCGCCTTGCGCTTGCCGGCCAGCTCTCCCCAGACGCACATCAGGTCCCCGAGCGCCGGGCCCTATGAGCCACCCCTCCCCCACGTGATGTTTCTTTTCTCGTTCGAGCCAGGCGAAACCATCTCGTCTTCTCCATTGGGCCCAGCAAGATCTACCCCTGGCCTAACACGAGATGGACTTCTTGCGCGCGCAGGCAAGCTGAATGGCAGACGGTGCAGCCTCGACGCCGACACCGTGCTNTGCGCGCAGCCTCCGGCCCATCCCTGTACCGGACTGTACCTCACAGCCCGGCGGGTTCGAACGGCGATGATCCCCGACACCGCACAGAAGCACGGCAGCGCCGTAGATGTGACAGACGACNCCTNGAGCCTCCAACGGCACGCGGGCACGCGGGGGCACACACGCGCAGGAACGGGACGATCAGGTAGAGGTGTAGGTCCAAGGGGCCGGCTGTGTTACGTGCCTATCTGAAGTTGGAGTGCCTGCCCGTGCCAGCGTGCGTTTGCGCAGAAAAAAGAGAGAGGAGAAGGAATGGACATGATCAAGTCCTGTCATGGTCACACCGGCCAAGTCCTCGAGGCCAGCCATACAGTTCTGTGTCTGAGAGCTACACAACACAACAATCCACAGTCCCACCACGACACAAAACACACANAACACGNGGCNGGGAGACGGAGGCACAGGGCCGNAGCCCCTTTTCCTCTTGTCCAATACTCGCACGGCACAGAATACAAGCACAGCACGGGGGCTCGGCTCGGCTTGTGCTGAGGGTGGTGTTTGCCGATGTGTTAGTCTGCTCCATGGACACCTCGGAGAGTGGAAACTAGATTGGTATTGGGGAGGGGTGAGGTTGGGTTGGTGAGAGCGGTGTAGTCAGTTGATGTGTTTGACTTGCCAGGTTCCTGCTCTGGACAGATTCCCAGAAGTGGTAACTGGATATGGGCTGCGAAAAGTAGTGGNCGTCCGGCCATCCGTGTATGTTGTTGTGTGAAGGCGGAAGACGGACCGAGAGAAGACTCGACCTGGGAATGTCGTCGAGCTGTCAGCATGCGAAGCTGAACCGGGGACAGAGCTCGCTCTCGCGACGAAAGCCGTGCAAAGATTCTCGGTCGTTGTCTGTCCTGGAAATCGGAGCAGCTCGTCGAGGGGCATCGATGCCTCGGTTCCAGCCCAAAAAATCACCAAAAGTATTACTGAACCTCTGTCTTCACAGACTCTTGCGCCAAGAGGGAATCGAACCCCCCCCTCAACCTTGGAAGGGTTGAATCCTAACCACTAGACCATTGGCGCAAACGCTGTGGACGGGCTGGGAATCGAACCCAGGACCTTTCGCAGGGACCGACCTCAGGAGATCAATGCTAAGCGAACGCTCTACCAACTGAGCCACACGCCC
>FJWA01003875.1_pt1 | contig 11219 bp, 8 predicted proteins | sample 1011891 | NCBI WGS metagenome assembly FJWA01 (sample SAMEA3912450, study PRJEB9761) | metagenome | biome: forest; material: soil | place: USA | collected 2011-06-22 | depth 0.1 m
GGGATGGGAGGGCTGCCGGCTCCTCCTCCGGGTGATGTGCTGCCGGTGGGGGAGGTCGGTTCTTTGCCTTTTGCTTTTTCCGTCGCCACTGCCATGCACACACAGGGGGGGTTAGGATGGAAGGAAGGTGGTTAGGGTGGAAGGTTAGGTGGGGGGGACGTACTGCGGTAGAGATGCGCCTGCTGGGCGAGATCATCGTCCGAGTCGCTGTCGGCGTCGATGGAGCGGTCGAGCTGCTCGAAGGTCATGAGGGCGGTGACCAGCTCGTCGTTGGCGTGCAGCAGGCCGCCCAGCCACTGCTCCGACTCGACGTGGTGGATGTAGCGGAGAATCTTCCTACGGAGTTGCTTACACGCCTCGAANCGCTGCAGNGCCAGCTGGTTCTCCGAGATGCGCTCCCGCTCCCGGTTGATGGTCTGCAGCGTGTTGGTCAGGTTGGTCGTGGCGATCAGGGCCTCGGCGATGTGGCTCTTCATTTGCTCCTTTTCGGCTTCGAGGTTGAACGGCTTGGCCTTCTTGCTCTTCTTGTCCTTCTTTTTCTTGCGCGCGTCGGGGCTGGTTGCTGGCGACCCGCCGAAGCTGTGCTTAGAGAGCTGGTTGGACTGGGACGGCGTTCTAGAATGCGATCCGGACGGGCCCCCGGGGCTGGGCTTGTCGTCGTCGTCTTCCTCCTCGCCGAACGGGTTTTCTGTCTCCCTGATGACTTTGGACCTTTCTTGCGTGACAGCTTGCTTGCGCCGAGGGAGTTCCTAGAAGGTGTGAGCCCGCCGATTCGTCACCTGCGAGAGGAAAAGCAACCTACCTTGTAGAGGTTGGCAACCTGCCCCATTCCGGGCGTGTTCCTGTACTCGGCGGCCCAGCCGGCAAACAGTTCCGAGCACTTCTTCCTCACTTCCGGGTCCGACAGCGCCGCCGTGCCGCAGAAACGCAAGCGCTCAAGAAGGGCTTCGTCTGCGAAGGACCTTTGGAAGCGAGGACCGGCATTTTGGATGAGGCCGTCGAGAATGTTCAGGGCACGGAGCTGACGGTGAAGGTTACCGTACTTGAGCTTCTTCCTGATGGCACGGGCGGCCTCGGAAGGGCCCGTGTCTTGGAGATTAACGACTTCGACGAGATCCGGGATGCCGCTGAAGTCATCAATGGGTACCGCCTCACTTGTGAGTCGCTCGATGGTCACGGTGACTGCCGAGTAAGGTTTCTTCTGTCCGACGCATTAGCCCGACTCTTGGAAGGAGGGCGGATGAGGGTACCTGGGAGAACATGATGGCGACTGCTGCTGCTTCGCCACAGCTCTGCGCGTTTAATTATGAGGCAAATGAGTGTAAATACCGTTGACGATGGCCGGATCCTCAAGTCAGAGCAAGGTGGGACCAATCAAACGGTTGTTTCTACCGTTGGCTGACTGACTGTTGGCGAACTGGAGTGACCGGACGAGACGAGGCTGAACGACGGCAGGGAGCTTCCGAGCCCGGGAGTGGCTGTTGTCCGGGTCGCGGAGTTTCTCGAGTTTGGAGTGACGAATAACAACAAGTATTTCTCGGGGTTTCGCCTCGAAAAGGGCCCGAACACAAGCTCCGAGGCTGGACGAGGCTGGCTGGGTCAGTGCGTGTGTGTGTTTTGGTGGTTGGACAGTGGCACGGGGTGTTGGAGCGATAAGATAACGCGATGGCGGGGTAGCTTCCTGCTCTTGGAGCGGGCGTGACTGACAGGAGACGCAAAGCAGGGAACTTTGAACAGAAAGAGTCAAGGGTCTGACGGTTTGACCAGGGGTCGGTCGCGAAATCACGCGCGTTCCCAAGACAGTGGGCGTGAAGGAGAGAGAGGAAGGACCAAGCTGGGATCGTCACTGCGGCCGAAGATTTTAAACACTGCCCCTTGGACACATGATTCCTCGGCAGCAAAGGACCTGGCGGTTGACAGGGGGCAGGGCGGCAACACAACAGCTCAGGCCAAATGTCAGGCCAACTGCTGTCCATCACTTTTTTCATGCAGGATGGAATATCGGAGCAAACCACTGGATGCCATGTTCATTTCTCATGGTATAAACATCAATCAACAACCAACCAAGCACCACCCGCCTCCCGGCAGGCCCGAATCGCCCAACAGCATCCTCCACTCCAACACTCAACGCAGGTAGGTGGCCGGATGGGGCGCCCTCTCCTTGATGCCCAGGTTGGTCTGCAGCATCCCCTTGCTCTTTTGGTTCTTCCACTCCTGGTTCCGGCCCTTGTTGATGACAGCCCTCGTCCGCTGATCGTCGACGCCGGTGACGCCAAGCCCCCGCATGTCCCGGTTGATCAGCGCACGCCCGCGAGCTGCGGCATCTCTGGTAGGACGGGCCGCGCCGTCCACGTCCATTTCGTTCTCCCTCTCGGCCTCCTCGATGGCGAGGCGTGCCGCCCGCTCCTCCCGCTCCTCGGGGGTCGGGTGGTTGTACAGGTTCTGGCGGTAGTACTTGTTGAGTGACCGGTGGCCGACCGACTTGCCAGACGGGAGGTGAAGCTCGTATTCGTCGTGGTAGACGGCCTGCGCCCGCTTGTTTCCGTGCGCATGCCAGCCGTCCGCTTGGTGGTGGGGGCGAGTCGTGCTGCGCGAGTGGTGGGGGTGCTTGTCCAGGCGGTCGTACTGGTGGTAGTGCTGCTCGGCTGGGACGGCGTGGAGGTCGTTCGAGTCGAGCGACGATGCTTCGCTATCTGTCTCCCAGCTCTCGTCCTGCATCACTACGTCGCCATCCTGCCCGGTGATCTTGCTTTCGCGCTTCGCCCCGAGCTTGGCACCGCCGGCCTGCTGCTCCTCGTCCTCCGACTCGTCCTCCCAATCTTCTTCCCCGTCCGAGTACGTGCTGCGGAAGTCGTAGAAATCGCCGATATCCAACTGCTCCTCCTCAGTCGTGTACGGGATCTGGCAATGGCTCTTGTCTCGCATATGTGTTTGCACGGCATACGCGTTCGCCTTCACCTTGCCGCAAGTGAGACACTCGTTTAGCGCAAAGACCTGCTCCTGAAGGTAGCCAAGCAAGCCTTCGAGATTCACAAGATACTTCTGCTCGGGAATGAACATGCCGTGAATGCGCTCCATGTGCGTGACGTTGAGCGGTGGTGTCGGGGACTGGTAGTTGCAGAACAGGCACGTGCTGAGCGACGGAGCGGCCGTGGCAGGCTTGTCCCCAGTGGGAGTGGGTGCCGAGGGCGTGGCCGAGGCCAACTCCTCCTCGCTGGACGTCTGGGATACGGGGTGCTCTGGCTTGTTCTGTGCCTCGGCGGACAAGTGCGGATTTGAGGGCCGTTTGACCGGAGATTCCGTGTCGTGAAGTCCGGTGTTCTTCAGCCCCTCCACCACCTCGCTGAACTCCTCCTCAGCATCCGAGTCTACCGCCGAGTCGGCCGCAGGCTCGCCCAACGAGAAGGACATGGAGGTGGCTTCGTCATCCACTTTGCTACCGGGCTGCGCCTCCAGGGATGCGGCCTTCGCCTTGTGCTTGGCGCTGCTGAGGTGGTTCCGGAACGAGTTTTCGCTGTAGTATGTCTTCTGGCAAGTCTCGCAGGGACGCTCGAAGCCGGCCTTGTCCGCCTGCGCACTAGTCTCGGCCCGAGCCTGGAGGACCTTTTCGGAGAACACCTCGGACGGGATCGGCGGCAGAGAAGCAACACGGCGCTTCAGGTTGTAGCGGCTAGGGATCGGTGTAAGCCAACGAAGAGAGGTCATCGCCCAACAGGCAACACGGGAAACAGGGTCACGTACTGCCAGTCGCCGCGCATATGGCCCCTCTGTAGGTCGCCGTTGCGGAAAGCCACCTGGCAGGTGTTGCATGTGTATGGGTGTGTAGCGCCGAGGTCCGCTGTCAAGACGTCGCCGGCCGGAGCAGCCCGACTGCTAGAAATCGTCGCCATCGTATCGAATATGTCGAGGGTCCACGGTGATCGGGTTTCTTTTTTCGAAAATCCAGGAGAAAGTTAACCTTTGCCGAGATCAACTGCGGTATCACTGAAAAGGAGCGGCGTCTCGGGATATAAAGGCGCCCTTCTGCTGAATAATGCGAGCAGAAGAAGAGGCCGAGGAGGTACTTGGGCCCTTATCGACTAATTTGGCTGAACGTGAAGTAAATTTCTGGTGGCGGTTTTCATGGCGGGGTCAGACTGGGACGTCACAGTTGCTTGGCATGCGGGAAGCCCTGGCTGCCGCTAAGACGCTTCGGGCCAGAGATCGTCCCAGGTTCCCAGTTCCAATGCCGATAGGGTTAGACGTCCTGGGCCTTTGCCCATATCTATCAGACATATCCCGCTCCTTCATGCATGATACACAGGTTCACAGACAGATGTGATTATTCATTCATCCTGAATTTTTCTATTTTATTTTAGTTTTTTGTTGCTGAATGGTGCAACTTGGAGGTGCCAGTGAGTCACGGGACACTTGTGCCAGTGTGATCCGTAAGCGGGGCCACTCGGCGCGCGCTGCAGAGAGCCCCGGCCAGCTGTGGATCCCAGCTGGGGGCTCTGCGATGCTGCCAGGGCCTGTGCAAGAGTGCAAGACCCCCGAAGGCGGCAAGCTGAATGCAGCATCACGGGCAGCCCCCGGACCTTGGAACTCGACGACAAATTCCTGACCCGCAACTCCAATCCATCCAACACTCTGCCGTCCGATCCCGCCGCCTACACGCCCTTGTATCCATTACTGCCCACCTTCCAACTGCCGCCGAGCCCAGTTGCAGCGCATCACACCATCCACCTAGCCCTCCCGGCTTTCCTATCCGACCGCGCCGCCCACTCCTCGAGTGTCTTGGTTTGCCTCGTTTCCGTCGCCGTCTCGAAGGCGAAGCCATCCACGACCACGCCGGTCTCAGCGCTTCTGTTCCAAACCTTCTCGCAAATCCACCTCCTCCTCCATCCATGTCATGACGCGGGACGCCATGCGGCCAGCTAGCGCCGACCACCACAACAACAAACATACCGATGACCTCGATCTCCTGGCTGGCCTTTGGGAGGAGGCGCGTTTCGCAAGGCTGCCTTGGGATGCGCCCAGCGAGCTGAGAGACTTGGTCGACGACATCGACAACCCGAAGCGCGTCTATGCCGTCCATAAGGCGAGCCGTCGTCACAATTTCCAACAGCTCGTGCAGAAGTGAGTCCCGTCCTGCTGCCAGGTTTTGGCCTCCCTGCTGACGCCTGCCCATCGCGACAGGTACATCGTGCAGCTTCGCGAAGGCTGTGGCGCCGAACATTGCACAACGTCGACATGCTTCACTTGCAGAAAAAGGGTCGTGGGTCGGGCTCCAATCCGCCGGTACAACACGACGAGCGCAAGAACGATGGCCCTATATCTCGCGAGCCAAGACAACCCAGAGAGCGGCCTCTGTCCCAATTTGAGACTCCCCAAAGCGCCACCTGCAGCCCTCAGCTCCCTGGTATTTGTACCGAACCCAAAGCTCCGACTACGTGATGAGCACCTCCCGCCTGCCTCACCAAAGGCGCAAGCCGTCCATGCCCGCCCGGGGTCGCCAAAGTCGGGCCACAGCAACGGCGCGCCGCCACCCACACCAGTGCGGGCCCGCCGTAACACAGTGGATGGAGATAAGAAAGAGAAGGCAATACCGGGAACCCCCCAGGGTCGATCAGATACTCAGAGACAACCACATCATCCCGGCTTCACCATTGTCGAAGAGCCCACGAGCAAAGACCACCGGTCCTTTGCTGCCAATGTGTTTGGCACCGTGGCTTTCAAAATGCTAGAGTGGCTGACTCCGGCTGCACTCGAAGACTTGTCCCGGAGGACCCGCGATCTCCGTGGCGACCCAGAGCCCGAGGATGGGGATATGACGGCTACCAAATCCGAGTCCAAGTTGGAGAACGACACCGTGTTGCCACAGGAGCCACCCGTCTTGCCGACCGAGCTTAAAGGGAACTTAGCCAACGGTCGATGCTCAACTGGGCGTGTTGAAAACGATAAGGAACCTCGCGGCCCAAAGGACGAACCTCTGCCGGGCGCTCGTGCGACGGCCCCTCGCCGTAACTCGAATGCCAAAGTCCGAACTCCATCCGGCCCGAAACCGAAGCGGCAACTCTCGATCGATCCTTATGCCCAAGACACCTCGAATGAAGAATCCTACGCGGCGATACTGAGATCTCCTCGAGCCACTGGCGGGTCCGTGGACAAGGGCTCACGAGTCCCGAAAACGGCCGGCTCGAGTCTCTCCCGGCCAATCTCTCAACTCTCCTCCGCAGGCTTCTTCGACGACGTCACGCTGGAGAAAATGCCACCGCTCAAGCCCCTGGATCTCAAGTCAAGGACTAGCCGAACTCAGCTGGATGGAGGAAAACCCGGCGAGTCCCGCAGCCCAAAGGCACCTAGTGTACTCTCGGGTGTGTCCTCCGAGAAGTCAAGCAGCGACGGCTCGGTTGGTGCCCAGGGCCATGACTCGGAATCGGAGGACGAGAGCCTGCTTCCCCAGGCGTTCTCCCGGCTAGACGCCGACCTTGTCGACTTTGTTTGCGATGCCATCCAGGAGGACGGGACCGCCGAGAAGCACCTACTTGAGCCCCAGTCCGTTGGCAGGTTCCATAACCGGCACGCAGGGCAAGGAAAGCCGGTCAGGCGGAAGCGTAAGCCAGTTGCAGGACACCCCACCAATATGATGAGACTCGAGTGGAAGCTGTTCGCCGAGCAGACCTTCTTTTACGTCCTCAGCGATCCGCAGTTGGCCCTCCGGTCGTTTACCAAAAAAGGACGGCTATACGACTCACAGACGCTGTGGTATTGCATGCTCAGGATGACGCGCGTCGCGCCCAGCCTAGTATTCCACAGCCTGTGGATGGCGGCCGCCAGTCTCTTCGCCCCTCCCAAGCCCCTCCAGTCCCTGAGATCGCCGACGACGAAGGTGTTCCCCAAGAACGAGTCGTCCCTTTCCAACCTCGAGGCTGGGCGGCTGATGTCGATATGCCTACACGCTTTGATTGCTGCGGCTCCCCTAGTCACTGACTCCCGGGAGCTCTACGATATGTCGAGAATTCGATCGCACGGCTTGAGCCTTGCGGGAAGCGGCGCGGTGGCCCGACAACCGACAGAACTCTGCTTGCAGTATGAAGATGCCTTTACTGATAGCATGGCGATGCGGTTAGCGAGGCGGTTGTTCACGGCCATTACCACACGCCGACGCTTTGACGCGCTCAGCGAGTCCAACATGGGCCCAGACGAGCACACCGAGCATGACGTCCTAGCCCCGCTCTTTTCACAGCTGGATTTCCTCAATATGGATGCCATCTATGTTCTCGATTTCTCGTTTCCCGACCGTGCCCTCCACGAGACCCGCGTTCCGGTTTTGCTACTCGACTGGGCGAGGGCAGTCATGCTCAACGACTGGGAGGGCACCCCTGAGATCCCAGGCGACGGACCCTTTGGCGGGGCCCTCGCCCTGATCGAGGCCATGTGTAAGTCAACTCGCCATCCTGCCAGCTGGTTATGGTCCACCTACTGATAGCCATTGCAGACAAGAGACGCCACGAACTCCTCTTGCCAGATGCTCAATTCCGGTCTGATTATTTCGCGGAGCGGCTCGACACAATCAAAATGCCCCTTTCGTGGCTGTCTCACAACGCAACACGAGGTCGGCTGCATCTTCTGGACTTCCCCTACATATTCAACTCATCGAGCCTGGTGTCGTACTTTCGGTCCATCAACTTCTCGCGGATGAGTCGTTCCCATGAAGAGGCTGCTGCCTTCTACGACAAGATCAAGGTCCTCACAGAGCGGGCAGGTCTGACTCAACACCACAAGGAGGTGCTGGAGGAACGGATGAGATCGGCGGGCTCCAGATATCTGATTCTGGATATCCGAAGGGGGACAGTCCTCGAAGATGCATTCGACCAATTGTGGCGGCGGGAAGAACGCGAGCTGCTAAGGCCTCTGAAAGTCCACTTGGGCGAGTCAAACGGCGAGGAAGGATTTGATTCTGGCGGTGTCCAACAGGAGTTCTTCAGGTTGGCCATTGCGGAGGCCCTCAACCCCGACCGCGGCGCCTTCACCGTCGACGAGCGCACCCGCATGGCCTGGTTCCTGCCTGGCTCGATGGAGGATGAATGGAAGTTCGAGCTAGTTGGCCTACTCGTTTCGCTCGCTGTGTATAACGGCCTCACACTCCCCATCACTTTCCCCAAGGCTCTCTACCGCAAGCTCCTGGGCGATCCAGTCACCGAGCTGCACCACATCGCCGACGGCTGGCCCGACCTAGCAAGCGGCCTCACGTCGCTGCTCGAGTGGGACGAGAAAGACGGCGCGGTCGAAGACGTCTTCGCCCGCACCTACGAGTTCTCCGTCTCCGCCTTTGGCCAGCACGTCACAAGAGAAATGAAGCCACCTCCGTCTCCCAGCCACCACAACCACACCCGCGGCCCCAAAGCCTTCCCCGCCCAACGTGAAAGCTGGCCGCAATTCCCCAAAACCCTCTCCCAATCCTCCTCCACCCCGGCCCCGCACCAGGGCAACCCTTCCGAAGACGACGCCCCGCTCGTCACCCGCGCCAACCGCAACGCGTACGTCTCCGACTACATCCGCTACCTCACCGACGTCTCGGTCCGCCCGCAGTACGACGCCTTCGCGCGCGGCTTCCACGCCTGCCTGCACCCCAAGTCCCTCGCCCTGCTCACCCCCAACCTGCTGCAGTCGGTCGTCGAGGGCGTTCAGGAGATCGACGTCTCCGAGCTGAAGCGCTACACCCGCTACGTCGGCTGGGACGCGTCGCACCGCACGGTCAAGGACTTTTGGAGCGTCGTCAAGCGGTTCGACGAGGCCACCAAGCGGAAGCTGCTCGAGTTCGTCACGGCCAGCGATCGCGTGCCCGTCGGCGGGGTTAAGAATATGATGTTTATCGTCCAGCGGAACGGAGAGGAGGAGAATCCGGCTGGACGCCTGCCGACGTCGTATACCTGCTATGGAACGCTGTTGTTGCCCGAGTATAGGGATCGCGACATGCTGAGGGAGAGGTTGAGCATGGCGTTGGAGAATGCGCAAGGGTTTGGGTTTGCTTGAGGGAGGCAGGTTGTTGGGAAGGGTTTGGAAGGGAGCGCAATAGTCTTGAGTTTTCCCTCCTGCGACTTTTGTCGTTCCCTCGCTCGTTTCTCGGCGGCTCTGCACTTGGGAGACGTGGGAGGGAGGGATGAGGGAGGGGACAACGGGGTCAACAACTGTATGGTGGAATGTGAGCGATCTTATTTTGGTGGTTTTGAAGGACATAGCATTCGGTTTTAATCCTGTGTAGGTAGTAGCAGCACTGTACTTTTCTTTCTTGACTCGGCGGGCCGGACCCCTTAGATAGATGGGCCTGGACTGTCCTGGGAAGTCAAAAAGCGCTTCGTTTCCTTCTCGCTCTGACTCACACCCCTTGTTCATCGTGTTAAGTGCTGGCACCACTTTGCCTCGGTGAATGTGCCTCGGTGAAATGAGCATACCACGAGCTGCCAGACAGAAATCATCTTGACTTCATACATCCATTCAACGCCACAGGTATCTAGCTATCTGAGGCGGCAACCCATTGGCCAAGAATCCCTTTATATCTCTACCCAGACCGATTTTAATAGTCGTCGTCGCCCGATCCGGCCACAATCACGTTATTCACCTTGAGCACCATGCGGCAGAGCTGCGTCGCCAGCATGAGCTGCTGCTTCTTGCCAATAAGCGGGTCGATCACAAACGCCTCCTTCATGTTGTTGGACCCGAGGCTCATGCAGTCGACGCCCAGGCGGCCGCGGCCGGCGGGGTCCTTGACCTGCTGGCTCTTGACCTCGGCGAGGGTGGCGATCGGGTTCAGACCGCTGTTCTCGGCCAGGGCCATGGGGATGGCGTCGAGGGCCTCGGCGAAGGCGCGCATCGCGTACTGCTCCAGGCCGGGTGTCTTGACGGCGGCGTCCTCGACCGCGAGGCTGCAGGCGATCTCGGCGGAACCGCCGCCGTAGACCACGCGGTTGTCGCGGACCAGGTTGCGGACCACGCAGAGGGCGTCGTGGAGGGAGCGCTTGGCTTCGTCGATGATCTAGGAGAGGTGAGATATCTGCGTTTCGGAAAGAGTCAGGCAAGGAACTAAACTTACCATCTTGTTGCTGCCCCTGACAAAGACGGTGACGGCCCGCGTGTTGGCGCACTCTTCGATGACGAGCATCTTGTCTCTTGTTGTGCCAAAGGTCATCTCGCGGACGATACCGGCCCTTCCGAGCTTCTCGGGCTTGAGGTCCTCAAAGCGGGGGACGATCCGGCCGTTGGTCGCAATCGCAATCAGCTCGATCTCCGGGCCGCCCACCCACCTTACCGCGGGGAGGTTGTTCTGGAGAAGGAGATGGTTGGCTTCGTCGTCGAAACCCCACTGGCAGATGGCCAGATTCGCGCCGGCATCCTTTATTTGTTGAATCATCTCGATGAACTTCTCGCGCTCGTAGGACTGGAGCTTCTTGAACTCCTCCACACTGCTGATCTCGAGCTTGTGCTTCGTCTTGGGCTTGGGCGGCTCAAACGCGCAGGTCAGGATGGCGATCTTGGCATCCCGCACTTCGGAGGGCATCTGCGGGTGCGAGAAGTCCTTGTCGACAATGACACCCTTGACGAGGATGGTGTCCTCGAGAGCACCGCCCATCTTGCCGTCCACCTTGATCAGCTCAAAGTCGACATCCTTGCGCTCCAGGTCGGCAACCGAGAGGACGGCATCGACGGCGATGTTGGCGAACTGGTCGTGCGCCTTGGAAACGATCTTGCTGCCCAAGCTTGTCCGCGCCACCTTGACCAGGTTTTCCGTCTGCTCCTTGCTGAACTCAATCACATCTGAGATCTTGTCAAGCTCGGCCACGGCAATGTCGCAGGCCTGGTCGTATCCGTCGGCAATCCGGATGGGGTGGATGCCCTTGTCGATGAGCTCGGCGGCCTGCTCCAGGAGGGCGCCGGCCAGGACAACCACGCCCGTTGTACCGTCACCGATCTCGTCGTCTTGTGACTTGGACAGCTCCACCAACAACTTGGCGACGTGGTTCGTGATCTCCATCTGCTGCAGAATGGTCGCACCATCGTTTGTTACTGTGATGTCGCCGTCGGGGGAGATGAGGATCTTGTCGAGGCCGCGGGGGCCTAATGATGTCTTGATAATGTTGGCGACGGTCCGGGCGGCGAGAATGTGGGACTTGACGGCCTCGTTGCCGAACTGGCGCTTCTTCTTGCCCTGGCTGGGGAGGGGTCAGTCGGGGGTAAGG
>FJWA01004323.1_pt1 | contig 11218 bp, 7 predicted proteins | sample 1011891 | NCBI WGS metagenome assembly FJWA01 (sample SAMEA3912450, study PRJEB9761) | metagenome | biome: forest; material: soil | place: USA | collected 2011-06-22 | depth 0.1 m
GTGCCAGGCCCCGGGGTGGCCTGTCGAGGGAACTGGATGCCGGACAGATCCAGAGACTTGAGCGTCCGGCAGAGGTAGATGAAGAGACACAGATGCTTCCACCCCTCGGGCCCAATCTTATTGTTCTTTAACACCAGCCGCTCCACGACGCCGCCCTGGTCCGCCAGGCCGCCATCGGACCCGTTGAGCACCTTACGCCTGCGGGTCTTGCCTTTCCTCGCGGCGAGCAGTCCCGCGAGAACTACGCGCAGGCACTCGTCGGTCAGGCCGCAGTTTTCGAGGATGACTTCCCTCACGGGGACGACGGCCAGGTAGTCGCCGAGGGTGACGAAATCCGGCAGCTGCATCCAGTAGCCGCTGAGGTCGAGCTTCTCCACCATGCCCGGCTCGGCGGAGCAGTTAGCCGGGTCCGTGAGCTGCTCGGTGATCTTTCGGAGGATGGGCGTCTCCCTGAGCTGGCAACAGCGGCGGTAGATCCTGACCGGGTTGGTGGTCGGCACGGATTGGAGCTTGGGGGTGCCGGGACGGGGTGTTGCGGCGCTGGAGGAGGAGTCGCTGCCGTCATAATGGAGTTCCATCGGGACGCTACCGTTGGCCTCGGCTTGTTTCCGCTTCTTGTCTTTCCTGGCTTTCCGCTCCTCTTCGCTCTTCTTTTTCTTCTCCTTCTTCTTGTCGGTTGGACCCGCCTTATCGGGTGGGCTGTCTATGCTCTCCCTCGAGCCGTTGCTGCTGGGTTCGAGGCTTCCTTTGGGGGATTCCTTCGGAACTTCGATGCCGGTCGCCTTGACCTCTCCCAGGTCCACCTCGTTCTGGATTTCCACCGCTTGGAGCTGCTTCAGGGCCTCGCCCTCGCCTTTCTCCCCCGTCTTCTTTTTCTGGTTGGGCTTGGCCGCCGCTTTGTCCTTGGCTTCCGTCCCGTCTGCGTACTTGGGCATGGGCGCAATCTCCACGTCGACACAGAAGGCAACCCGGCGGAGCTTCGCCTGGTTTAGGCCGGCGATGCCGCAGCGCTCCCGTTGGCGGTCGACATTCAGTACGCGGCGTTCCACCAGCCCGTGGTTGTGGGATTTCATGTTGGGACTGAGCGTGCCGCTAGAGGTTGACAACCGCCGGAAGACCTGGAGCAGGCCGGTCTGTGACGACTTTGGGGGGGCTGGAGTGTAGGGGCCTTCGCCTGCGTGCTTCGACCCATGTTGAAGGACGGCGTTCTTGGCCGGGACGACCTTGGGGACGGAGAACTCGGCGGGCTTGGGCGAGGCGGCGGTCGCCTGCGGGGGGCTCTGGTTGGCGGCGCTGCCTCCGGAGGTGAACTTGGACGAGATGTTGGTGAACCAGGAGTTGCGGCGTTGCGGGGTGGGCGTCGAGGGCGGTGTCCCCTTCTCGTCTGAACTTGTTCTTGCCGAGGTCGATCGGGTCAGTGTGGCTTGATTGCCCTGTTCTGTCTGGCTGCCGTTGGTTGCCGGAGACGAGGGAGGATTGGGGGCCGGAGCCGGGGTGGGAACGGAGGCGGGAGAGTCACGGCCGCCCGAGTTGGACAGCGATCTTGTCCGAGATATCGCATTTCTCGCAACTTTGTCTGGAGAAATTCACAATTCATTAGCCGGCTGCTTTTCGAGCCCAGCACCCATTTCTGTGCCACCCCGCTTCTTCTCTCCCTCCCCTCTCCCAGGCTGATAGGCCGTAGGTGGGTTGCGAACCTTTGGGATTCCCGTGCGTCATCCAGCTCACATCGAGGCTCTGAACGTGCTCCATCTTGCCGTCGTCGCGCCGCCACACTCGGCGTGGCCCAACCCAGCGACGCGGTCTCGAGACGTGCAAATAATCGAACGATGCGGTAACGGTATGCCGAGTCCAAGGTGTATTAATCCGGCCGTCGTTGTTCGTTGTTCCCGGCTCAAAGGCCAAGTCAGGTACTGCACGTGTGGGTGTGTCGGTGTGTGCGTGCTCTTTGTCGGCGGGGTTCCGTTACTGACGCCATCTGGTGGCACTCGAAGCAGCCATGGTCTGGTCTTGGTCGAGCTGAGGGCGGGCAGTCAACGTCGTTGGGGGCAGCAGTGGCAAGGTGAGACCGGTGGGTGCTTGCGTGCTTGTGATTTCTAATACTGTCTCGGCCGTGTCCCTAGGTCGGTGCTTTCTTTCCCCGGAGCCGACAGTCAATAATCGGGGGTTCTTCGTTGGTCGCAAGCCCGCGGCGGAGCTGAGAGCTAGAGCTGAGAGCTGAGAGCTGGTGTGAGACCCGTTCACTGCAGATCGATAACGCAACGGGAGGTGCAAGATAACTGGCTGCAGCGAGGAGAGTTGGTAATTAGGTAGTCTGTGGCGGCGGCGGAGGGGCTCTGCTCTGCTTGGGCATTCGCTCTGACAACCTGGGAATGGGTCAATGGGATGGACGGCGCTCAGTAAGGTCCGTCCCCGATGCCGCAAGACAAATGCGACAAATGCGCAATGCGGGTGTGGCAGCAAGAAATAATTACCAAAACAAGAAACAGAAAAAAAGAAAGAAAATAAGCGGCAGACAGGCGGACAGGGCCCGTCCAGAAGCCAAGAGAAACGATTTATCTCATGGCGTACCAGGCTGCAAATCGGAGTCCGGAAATTCGGCGTCTTTGTCTCCCAGTGTTCTCCCACTGTCGCCCACTCCAGCAGCATGACCGCAGCGGTGGCGGCTCTGGGGCGGGGGTGTGGTGGAAAGGTGACGGTGAGGGCGCTTCGCTATATAAACGGTGCATGGAACTAGAATAATCATAATATCCTGCCGTTCAGTGCGCCGTCGATGCTGGATACTCCCCGGATTTCGGTAAGCGGACAGTGCGTCTAGCAGCTCTTCAGCCCTTCCCCCGGATCGTCCCGAGCACCAAGCCCAAAAACGGTCGCGCTTCAGCCAAGCCAAGCCAGGATTCGCGCCAGGCTCGGCATGAGATCACGGGAAGCCAAGGACGGGCATCCGTCAGCGAGCCTCAACCTCAAGTTTCTATGGGACGCACGTCTTTGAGAGCCATGGGGGGGAAAAGAAGGCGAAATTTACAACGACGAGAAAAGATGCACTGTCTCACTGTGTAATGTTATTCTGTCCATCCAGACAGAAGAGAGGGCCTCAGACTCTCAATTCCTCTGGGATGATTGCAAGCAATGCTGGTCCCCATCTCGCCTCCCAATTGCGCCAAGTCTACTCATGTCCACATGACCTCACCATCAGTAGCGCATTGTTGACCCACCAAGCTTCCCGGTTGCTATGTGTATACCGGTGCTTCCGTACCTACGCAAATCCATCCTTCACCGTGGTCGGCCTCGCCGATCGCCCATGCGATACCGTTACATACGCTCTCTTCAGGCCCTATTCTTGGCCAACCGCCAACGCCGCACATGTCACACAACTCGGCTCCGGCTTGGGCCGGTCGTCAAACCGGCCGGCTTCCGGCTTGGAGCGGCTCTTGGGTTCATTACACACAACGAGGCATCAGGATCATCTGCACAGACTCTCTGAAGTGGATTGGCTTTTTTGTTGAACCCCTGGTCGATTGACCCCCATGTGCCCCCGCCCGATTGCGTGAATGCGCAAGAGAAACTCCTAAAGAACAAGCAGTCATGAGCCCAGACGATGCGACCAGTCCCCCGTCCCACAAGACAAGACACCAATTTACTCGGCCCGAAGCTCGGCAATGCGAGCCTGCACCCGCTCCTGGCGCTGCTCGTACGTGAGGCGGACCTGCTTGTGCTTGAGGGACTCCTGCTTCCACTCGGCCTTGCTCTTCTTGGGCGCGTCGCTCTCGTACTTCTTGTTAGGGTTCTCGCGGATGGCCTTGTGGGCATCGCCGTAGAGCTCCTCGAGCGCGTCGGCCTCGACGTCGTCCTCGATGTACTTGGAGAACTGGCTCTTGTAGCGCTCCTCGTCATCGTCGGCGAGGGTCTCCATGTACTCGGCGACGTGGCCGCCAAAGATGTACTTCTTGAGGGTCTCGGCGTCGAGCTCCTCCGACTCAACGTCGAAGCCGGGGAAGCGGTTCTCGGAGTGGGGGACCAGGATGCCGCCGTCCGAGGCGCCCTTCATGACGCCGAAGACGCGGGCACCGGTCGAGGTGCGGGCAAGGCCGACATCGAGGTTGGCCTTGAAGGGGCGGCGCTCGCCGTCGTCGGTCTCGGCGGCCTCGGTGAGGGTGTACTCGCCGTCGGCCTCCTCGACACCGGCGAAGTCGCCGTCAATGCCGAGCTTGGTGAGCACGCGGCGGGCGAGGAGCAGGCCCGTGGCGTAGGCAGCGGCCCAGTTGGTCAGGCCGTGCTCGATGCCGTAGGCGCGGAGCTCGTGCGAGTAGGCGGCGGCGAAGATCTTGTCGCCGTTGATCTCGGACGAGACGATCTGGGTGATGATGTCGCGGTTGGTGAAGCGGACGACCAGGCGGTACTTGGGCGCATTGTACTTGTTCTTGGCCTGGGTGATCAGGCGCTTGCGGGCATAGTAGTCGGTCTTGCCCTCTCTTCTGCGGCGGTACTTGGTCTGGAAGCGACTGCGGGGGGTCGGGGGTCAGCATACCTACACACCAAACGGCCACAGCAAATTGGGGATTTCCGTTCTCACCTGTAGTACGCGCTGTTCTTGACCAGCTTGGTGGAAGGCTGGTTGGTGTCGCAATCCCCGAGTCAGCAATTTGCGCTTCAGATTGTTTCTCCCGTCCGAAGCATCTTGCATTGACTCTCGACATCCCTCGTCAAGGGCAGGTGTCGTAGAAAAAATGCGGCGGCGTGTCAACTCACCATTTTGTCTGCTTGTCGGCGGGCGATGCGTACTTGCAGGTCGATCAAGGGATGCAAAATCGAAGAGCGAAATTCCGAGCCTCGAATATTTCGTGGGCCAAAATCCCACCCCACAGCCCTAAGTTGGATTGGCGGTGGGGGACGAGGGCGGGGCGGGGCGACAGCAGGGTTGGGGACGAGGATTATGTAAGGCATGCGGGCCGTTCTGCCAGTGGGTCTTTTTCCGGAACACAGGCTGCCAGGACCAGGTCCGAACCCACACAGCGGGTTTCACAGTGGAGGGAAGCCGAGCCGAGGTTCTCCATAGCCGCTCCGGACTCGGTCCCTGGCCCGGCCCGGCGTCTTAAACGCGATGCCCCCGAAGGGCCATCATCCTTTTGATGATGCTCTGTAACTATAATTAATAATTTACACTTGGTTGCGGGATCGCTTGACGTCTGACATTAGCCCCGACCGGGATGCTCTCTGAAGAATTCCCCGTCGAAGTCATCCTCGAAGCACTCGACAACATGGCCGAGTCCCAGAAGGCCCAGCAGAGGCCCAAGGTCATCCTCTTTGACATTGGCGGTGTCTGCGTATGCACCCTCGACCTCAACTTCACAGTCATCTTCTCAAAAATAAAAACTAACACCTCCCAGGTCGTCTCCCCCTTCCAGGCGATCCTCGACTACGAGCTCAGCCTGGGCATCCCCCCGGGCTGGGTCAACTACTCCATCTCGCGCACCGCGCCCTCGGGATTCTGGCACCGCCTCGAGACCGGCAGCATCCCCATGGACGCCGCCTTCTTCGCCGGCTTCAACGCAGACCTGCACGACCCGGACCGCTGGGCCGCCTTCTACACCGCCCAGCAGGCCGGCAACCCCTCCCTCCCCAAAACCATCCCGCCGCTGCCACGGCTCGACGGCGAGTGGCTCTTCTTCGACATGATGGCCGCCGCGCGCTCCCCGGACCCCTGGATCTTCCCGGCCCTCAAGGCCCTCAAGGCCAGCGGCAAGTACATGGTGGCCGCCCTCAGCAACACCGTCATCTTCCCGCCCGACCACGAGTACTCGCAGGTCGAGTTCCTCGACGACCCCGTGCGGAGCCTCTTCGACGTGTTTGTCTCGTCCGCCCACGTTGGCCTGCGCAAGCCCGACCCGCGCATCTACCGCCTCGCCCTGGACAAGGTGGACGAGTACGCGAGGGCCCACGCCGGCTCGGAGAGGGGCCGCGCCGGCGGCTGGGCCGAGGGGGTCGGCGCGGGGGACGTCGTGTTTCTGGACGACATTGGAGAGAATCTGAAGGCCGCGAAGGTGGCCGGGTTCGGAACCATCAGGGTGCCTCTGGGGAAGGCGTATGAGGCTGTGGACGAGTTGGAGGCTGTCACCGGGNTGCAGTTGGCCGGTGACCATCCCAGGATACCCGTGAAACCAAACTTTAAGGGCAGNAAGGCCAAGATTTGAANGCGGCTTNGACTGCGGTATGTAGCCTGNAGGCATGTGTTGATACCCAGAATCTGTTGAACGAGACTTTTTCTCGAGGCAAATCCATATTCAGCAAATGACTGACTTCCTCCTTCCGGCACTCCTCCCCATCGCCATTTGAGCCTCGCCAACGGGCCCTCCATCAGGAAGACGGCTCGTGGACTATGGTAAACCGCATGGAACTACGTAAATAAACCATCTCGTCTCTCGGCCCGAGTCACTCCCAACCCCCGGAAATCATACGCAGAGAGACATTACATAGCACAATTACTAGCACTAGTATCTCGACAGACACAAAAAACCCCGTCCCATCATCACCCTTCATAAGCACACCCTCTTCCTCTCATTTCAAAGAACCACAACCAAAAGAGACCAACCCAAACACCGCCCCCTATAACGCCCTCCCCCACCAATAGCAACCAGCACAAGCCTCTAAACCCAAAGCAAACCTCGTACCTATCTAGCAGCAGCAGCAACCCCCCCCCTCCCCCGGCCGGGCCTCGCCAGGGTATACTTGGCAAACGCCCTGGCCAGCGCCTTCTTGCAGCTGACCTTTTGGCTGCCGACGAAGCTGTCGACCGTGACGGCAATGGCGCGGTCCATGTCCTGCGCGGAGCAGTACTCGGACAGGCGCATGCGGCAGAAGGACTCGCTGATGCGGATGATGGCTTCGAGGTGGCGGACCTAGACACACGGCATGTTAGCTTTGATATCGGTAATGCTATTCTTTTCGGGGGACGGGACGTACGGTGATGGGATAGGCGCCCGTGGCCAGGCTCTCGCGGCGCATGTCGGCGAACAGGCGGGCCACCTTGTCCTCGTCCATGTGGTACAGCTTGGGGGAGCAGCGCTCGCGGGCGTAGAGGATGTACTTGCGCAAGAGTTCCTGGGGGATCTCGCCCACCTTGTTGTTGGCCGAGGAGGCGCCGGTGGCGGTGGTGGCTTGCGTGTCGACGCGCATCGAGTCGGCTTCCACCTCCATCGACTGCCCGGCGGCGCCTCCCTGGGTGTTGTTGTTGGTCAGCGGGTGGCTGCGGCTGTGGGAGCCGACGATGAAACGGGCCAGGCGCTCGTCCTCCTCGGGCTCGACCGTGTCGCGGACGACGACGAGGATGTCGAAACGCGACAGGATGGGCTCGGTGAGCTCGACGTTGGCCGAGAAGGGGATGGTGGAGTTGTAGCGGCCGCCGATGGGGTTGGCGGCGGCGATGATGCCGCAGCGGGCCTGCAGGGTGGTGACGATGCCCGCCTTGGAAATGGAGATGGTCTGCTGCTCCATGGCTTCGTGGATCGACGTGCGGTCCTGGTCGTTCATCTTGTCGAACTCGTCGATCAGGCAGGTGCCCTTGTCGGCGAGCACCAGCGCGCCGCCCTCCAGCGTCCACTCGCTCGTCAGCGGGTCTCGCCGGACGCTAGCCGTGAGACCGACGGCGCTGGCGCCCTGGCCGGTGGCAAAGACGGCCCTGTGGGCCGTCTTCTCGACGTACTTGAGCACTTGCGACTTGGCAGTGCCGGGGTCGCCGAGGAGGAGTACGTTGATGTCGCCTCTGACGTGGTGTTCGCCCCTGGTGACCTTGGCTACGCCGCCAAAGAGCGAAAGGGCGACGGCCGTCTTGATGTCGGTGTGGCCGTAGATGCTGGGCGCAATCGAGTTGATAATCTTGTCGACGATCTGAGGGTCCTTGGACAGCTGACGGATCTTGTGCTCGTCTTCCTCGGTCATGCGGAAACCAGCCAGCTGGTCGTGCGACTTGACGACATTGTTGGCCTCGAGGATGGTGGCGAAGACGGGGAAGCCGTTGCGGTTGTTGAGCTGGGCGTCGTAGTTGTTCTGGTAGATGCCCGTCACCTCAATCTCCTCACCAGGCTTGGCCTTGTCGATGAGATCCCAGAGCAGAATCACTTCGCGGTGGCGGGGGAGACGGCCGGCGGGGACGGTGCCAGGGGACTCCTGGAGGGTGAGCTTCTGGTAGTTGCGGTAGACCGTCTTCTCCGAGTTGAGGGTGAAGGGACCGCGGGACTGGCAGCTCTGGCAGTACGAGAGCTTGACCTCGACGTTTGCTTCCTGTTGGAAGGGGCCGAGGGTGACACCGCACTTGTTGCAGTCAAACTTGACATACTTGAGCTGAGGGAAGACGCCCGATCTCCTGGTCACGACGCCGCTGACGCGCACCAAGCAGTTGAGGTGCGACTGGCGAAGCTGGCGGAGGGTGTAGTGGACCGGGAGGTCAAAGATGCGGACGTGGATCTCGGCGTGGATGCGCTCGTAGTCGGGGTAGTGGAGCAGGACGACGTCCATGGCGACCTCGTCGAACAGCTTCAGCATCTCGGCAGGCGCGTTGGCGAGGAAGTAGGCTAGGATCGCCTTGGCGGTGGAGAGATGCTCGTACGAAACCTCCAGGGTCTCGGCGTTGATCTCACCCAGAGTGCGGATACGGTTGCCGTAGACGGAGGAGCCGCTGTCGTCGGTGTACTCGGTCAGGAAGGCCTTGAACTCCCGCTTGATGGTCCTCTGCACGGCGGGCTGGGCGACCCAGTCGGTCAAGCTGGAGGCCTTGACGTCGTGCAATGCCTCGAGCGAAAGCTCCTCGTCCATGATATCGGCATCCATGTCCTCGTCAGGGTCTTCGTCGTAGCGATGCCGGCGGCGACGGGGCTGGGCAGCGAGGTCGATGTCACGGTCGTCGTCTTCCCCAGGAAGGAATGCAGCGGGGATGCGCTGTCTCCGGGCGACCTCGCGATCTCTGCGGTTCAGCTGGGCCTCGAGGAGACGCCTGTCACCCAGGTTCATGTCGTCGAAGTCGCCATCGTCGTCGATGTCTATGCCCTCGTAGGTGTCGTCGGCGCGGTCGCGGTAATCGCGCTCGAAGCCCTCCCGGAACAGGTCGACTTCGTCCTCGGCCATCTCGTCCAGCTCGTCGATGTCGTCCTGGATCTCGGCTTCGTCCTCGATGTCGTCCTCGTCGTCGCCGCCGTGGGCGATATTGAAGGCGGGCGGGGAGGAGGGCATGATGGGGCTCGAGGCGGCGCCGACCGAGGAGGCGGCATCGTCACCATTGGTGCGCGCACGCTTCCGACCGGCTCTGCCAGGCGCCGTGCCCCTGTTTGCCGAGGACGGGTGCTCGCGGAGCGGGGAGCTGGAGGGGGGGGATGTGGTCAGGACATTGCTCATGATTCGGTGTGCCGCGTTGCGGGGTTCGGATTGGAGGCGGAAACACACCTCATGTTTGTAATTTGTGATTTGTGGTGTCTCGGAGGAAGAGAGAAGATAGGTTCAGAAATGAGACCACCGAGGGGGAAAAGCAGAGGGCAAGTCTGTTGTTGCGGTGGTTGCAGTGGTTGCGGGAGAGAACACGCGGCAGCCAAAGTTGTGGAGGGGGTGCAGGGTGCAAAATGACAGGAATTGGGCGGCAGTGGCCCGCTGCTGCTCCCCCTGCTTTTCGCGTCGAACTGGGCGTGTCAACGCGCTTTCGCGACGCCGCTAAGCCGAATACGGGATGTCGCGTTAAGTGGTTGCTGTGCACCGCGAAACATACCTACCGTATCCCTGCCATGGATGTAATGGAAGTTACAGCACCCAGGTGCTGAGTTAGCTGCCTGCACCACCACCACACCATCCAGGTCCCAACACAAACCCAATCACCATCGCAGTCGATTCCGCACCTATTTCCATCGGCGGGAAGGAATTGGTCGCGCCGGGAATCTCGACTCCAGACCAGTTGCAGCATTTCATCACATCAATCCGCCGCCGCAATGGAGCCTCCGGTTCCCCAGCCCGCCGACAGCGCCGACAGCGCCGACGCGACTCTGGCTGCGCGCACCAAGCCGCGCACCGAGAGCATGTCGCAGAGGTCCGATAACTCGCAGACTGCAGCAGAGTATGTCCTCTGCCATCGTCCACAGGGGACAGACCCCTCTAACTCTCCGTCCAGCTTTATCAGAGACCAGATGCAGCTCGAGGCCGATGCCCGCGAAGCCCTCCCCTACGTACGAAGCGACCGACCCATCATCACCCTGAACCACCGATCCAGCTAACATCGCCACTTTCCAGAGCATCGAGAATTGCACCAACCCCCTGGGCCCGCTCCGACAACAGGTCTTCGCCTGCCTGACCTGCAACCCGCCGCCCGAGAACCCCGCGGTTCCCTACAATGCCGCCGGCGTCTGCTACGCCTGCTCAGTGCAGTGCCACGGCGAGCACACACTCGTCGAGATATTCAACAAGCGCAACTTTACCTGCGACTGCGGCACCACGCGCTTCCCCGCGTCCAGCCCCTGTAGCCTGCGCCTCAACCCAAAGACGAACACCAAGGGCGGCGTCCACTCAGAGGAGCCCAGCCCCAACAACAAGTACAACCAGAACTTCCGGAACCGATTCTGCGGCTGCGAGTGCGACTACGACCCGTTCCAGCAGAAGGGCACCATGTTTCAATGTCTGGGCTTGGGAACCATTGAGACGGGCGGCTGTGGCGAGGACTGGTACCATTCTGGCTGCGTCGTTGGCCTAGGTCCGAAATGGTATGAGGAAATCGCGGCGGGCAAGGTGAAGCGGGAGGCCAAGGATGCCTATACAAATGGCTCGCTGCCAACCATTGCCGAGGATGGGGACGCGACCGAGCAGGGTGGCGACGCCGCGCCCGAGGAGGCCGAGGACGAGGACGACAACGACCTCCCGCCTCCGCCAGGCTTTCCTGCCGAGGAAGACTTTGACGGCTTCATCTGCTATAAATGCGTCGAGGCGCATCCCTGGGTCAAACGATATGCCGGCACTCCCGGGTTTCTTGCGCCGGTCTACCACCAGAACGCCTCGGTTCAGCTCCCGCTTCCAGCTCCCAGCGGCGAGCCGAAAACAGAGCCTACCAAGAAGCGCAAAGCCGACGACGAGGACGACAACGACGACAACGACGCCGATTCCCAGACCTCAAAGCGCCCAAAGAACGAACCCGAAGCCACTCCCACCTCTACCGAGCACCACCCCGCCGCGCACCACCCGGCCGAGCCCCACC
>FJWA01004848.1_pt1 | contig 11218 bp, 21 predicted proteins | sample 1011891 | NCBI WGS metagenome assembly FJWA01 (sample SAMEA3912450, study PRJEB9761) | metagenome | biome: forest; material: soil | place: USA | collected 2011-06-22 | depth 0.1 m
GGTGGCCGTCGTCACCCGCGTCGGCGGCGTCAACACCGTCAACCAGCTGGGCATATCCTCCGCCACCGGGGCCGTCACCCTGGGCACCGCGATCACCGCCACCGGCGTCGACGTCAACTTCTCGGTCAACGTGCCGATGGGCAACATCACCTGACGCGAGCCGAGTACTCCCAGCGGAACCCCCCGCAACCTGCAACCGCCCGGAAACCCCCTGGCAGAGATACGTTCCGGTATCACCGGGGCGGGCGCGAAGCTACCGCCCATGGACAGCATCAGGTTCGCCGGCACCAACGCCGAAGCCCCGGTTCCCGCGCCGGATGAGCGGTACCGCATCGAGCTGAGCATCATCGGCTACCCGCCGGCGGGGTACGGCGCCCCCCTGGTCGACCCGGAGGGCCAGGCGTGGGCCAAGCTCGCTGGCCCGTGGCACGAGCAGTTGATCGCCGGCGCCCTCTACCAGGACTTCACGCTGCCGATGCACGGCAACCCGGCCGAGCAGTTCCGCGTGTCGCTGGAGAACGTGCGCCACGCCCAGCCCGGCTGGCTCGCCGGCCGCATGCGCCTGCTGGCCGCCACCGGCGAGGAACTGGGCAGCATGCGCCCGTTCCTGCTCTACGCGCGGGAGTGCGACATCGCGACCTACACCTACTTCACCGACACCCACCCCGCCGTCGACGGGGCGTTCGCTGTCGGCATCCGCGTCACCCGCGAGCCCTGAGCCCGCACCCACCCCCCGACCGACCGACCCGGAAGGCCCCGCAGATGAGCCGCACCATGTACGACACCGTGGAAGCCCAGAGCGCCCCCGCCGGCGCGAGCCTGCTCGCCGGGTACGTCAACGGCCGGTACGCCAACATGGACGCCCTGCGCGCCCGCTACCCGCACGCGCTGCTGGTCGGCATCGCGGTCACCGCCGACCACGACGGCGGCGTCGTCCTGGACGTCGAGCGCGGAGACGCCACCCCCGCCGAGGCCCCCGGGTGGGTGACCCGGCGCCGGGCGGCCGGGGTGGACCCCACGGTGTATTGCAGTGCGAGCGTCTGGCCGGCCGTGCGCGCGGCCTTCCACGTCGCGCACGTCGCCGAGCCGCACTACTGGATCGCCCAGTGGGACGACCGGGCGGCCGTCATGCCCGGCGCGGTCGCCAAGCAGTACGCCAATCACCCCGGCTACGACGTCTCCGTGGTGGCCGCGTACTGGCCCGGCGTCGACCCGCACCCGGGCCCGCCGCCCGTGCACGCCGGCGGCACGTACACCGTGAAGGAGGGCGACAACCTGTCCACGATCGCCGCCCACCACGGCTGCACGCTCGCCGAGCTGGAGCACGTCAACCCGCAGATCCACAACTACGACCTGATCTTCCCCGGGCAGGTCATCCATCTCCCGTGACCCCCAAGGAAGATGACGGGCTGTGACCAGGTGTAGGCGATGCACAAACGAGCGGATGATCCCATTCCGTAGCGTACGCACAGACACCTTGGTACCGTGACGATCGGTCGACTGGGAGCGATCACCGGACCCCCCGCTCCCTCCTCCGACCTGGGCCGTTACCCCCCCACAGCCCGGGGACACGAGGCCGCCGCACCTGAACCCCCCGGTGCGGCGGCCTCCGCCATGAATGTGCGATCGTTCGAACAGCGCCCTCCCACATACCCCGTGGGAGGGCGCGCTCAGCTTGGCGGCATGCTGAACAACTGCTTCGCCGCGATGCCGCCCACGATGTGGTCCAGGATGTCGCCGAGCACCGCCAGGCGGTCCTGACGCGACATCGACCGCAGCACCCGCGCCGCCCCCTCCCCGCCCGGCATCCGGATCGCGACCACGCCCAGCGCGGTCTGCCCGGTCAGCGGCGGGAACCGCAGCTCGCCCAGGACCCGGCGCGTCTGCGGGTCCAGGGCCTGCACCGAGGCCCCCGGGAACAGGTCCAGGCCCGTGGTCGGCATCGGCATGCCGTCGGTGTAGTAGCCGATCATGACCAGTCGCTCCAGCGCGCCCAGCACGAACGTGGTGAACAGCTTGCCGTAGGACTCGTTGGCCGGGTCCCGGCTGATGAGCACGGACAGGCGGTGGTCGCAGGCGTGGCAGGAGTCCAGGCCGGCCGCGACCACCAGGTCCGCGGTGGCGTCGCCCCAGGAGTCCTCGGCCGCCGGCAGGCGGTGGATCCCGTTCGTCGTGCAGATGCTCATACCGTGCTCTCCTTCGTCGTGGTGGTGGTCGGCTCCTCGACCAGGGCGCCGTGCTTGCGCGCCGACATCGCGAGCCACTCGATCTTCTGCGCGGCCAGGTCCTCCCGGCCGGCCTCGCGCGCGGCCGCCGCGTACCCGTACGCGTAGCCGACCATCGTGTTGAAGCGGGGCCGGAACCTCATCTCACGGTCCCGCAGGAACCGGAACCAGCCCTCTACCTGCGCGTTCGTCACCATCTCGCCCACTGCTCTCTCCTCCATCAGTCGCCGGTGCACGGGCACGTGGACCGGCCCTCGTCGTACGTCCCCGTGCCGCCCTGCGGGCAGCCGGAGCCCGGGCCGAAGTGGCAGTCGTCCTCGGTGCAGCACATGCAGTCCCCGCACCGCTCGCCCGATGCCCGGTACGGCTGCGGCTCGCCACCGCTCCTCAGGTCCGCCGCGAAGGACGACCAGCCGTTGTCCGCGAGCCACTGGATGACCTCTTCGCGCTCCGTCACGCCGACTCCTGGAACTCGCGGGCCAGCTCGTCCCCGAGGCGCAGGCCGGCGCGGCCGAGCTCCGCCGCCTCCGCCATCTCCGCCTCCGGGCGGGGGATCTCCGCGCGCAGAGTGATCGTGGTCAGCGCCCCGCGCTTCGTGCGGTACCGCGCGGTGGCCTTGACGTGCTCCACCCCGCTCCCCGTCCAGGACTCGCCCACCACCAGGTCGAGAACGTCCACCCAGGCCCGCCAGACCTCGCGCTCATCGGCGCGCCCGTACCCCGCAGGGACCTTGCCTTGCAGGCCCCCGGGCCCGTTGACGGACCACCACACCACCGGCAGGTCCCGCTTGAACCCCAGGTCCAGCACCTCCACCAGCGCGGCCGCCGCGACCACCTGCCACGCCAGCCGGTCCTTGTTGTCGACCGGTCCGAACACGCTCATGCCGCTCTCCCCTTGCTGTAGTCGGGCGTGGGGACGGTCTCCCCGTGCGCCACGGACAGGTGGCGCTGAGCCGCCCACCAGCCCGCCTCATCGGCCTCGACGGGCCACGCCACGCCCGCCGGCCTCAGCACGTCCCGGTACTCCCGGCACCGGGCACAGAACGCCGCCCCCGTGCCCGTGGACGCCCGGCACCCCAGCACCAGACCCACCGTCAACATGTCGTCCCACGTCACGGCGTCACCGCCGGGCTGACGGGACGCACCGGCAGAGTCGCGAACAGGCACGGCAGCTCGGAGAGCACGAACTTGGTCTCGAACCACTCCCAGTCCGCGAGGGGAACGGACTCGTAGCCCAGCCTCTGCAGGGCCTCCGTGCGCTGCTGCGGGGTCGGCGGCCGGATCCCCGGCTTCTGCAGCGGGGTGCGCAACGTCTCGCCGGCGACCCACCGGCCGCGCAGGCCCCGTGCGCTGTCCCACACCCACGGCATGATGGTCATCTCCCAGCCCCGCTGACCCAGCGACGGGTCGAGCTGGGCGAGGTGGGCGAACGTCTCCGGGCTCACGACGTCGCTACTCCAGAGCCGGGCCGTGACCTCCCCCGCCGGCTTGGTGAACGTCATCTGCGTCATGCGGCTCTCCTGTGCTGGTCAGCGGCGAGGGCGTACAGGCGGTTTCGCTCCGCGTCGTGGCACGGGCAGCGGCAGCCGGTCACCGGGGCCGGCCGGACCGGGCCGCTACTCCAGAGCCGGACCCCGACGCGGCAGCGGTGCACCTCCAGCGGCCCGGAGCATCCCGGCGCGATGTACGGGACCCTGCTGTCCGGCGGGGTCCCCCCCTTGTTCCTCATCTGTCTCACTCCTTCGTGTGGCTCCCCGCTCCGGGGAGCTGGTCGACGGCCAGGCGGCCGGCGTCGTCGCCGACGGCCGCGTATCCGGCCGTGGTCTTCGGTGAGTCGTGGCGCATGAGCTGTTGGGTCATCAGCAGGTCGTGGCTGATGCGGTAGACCGCGGTGCCGTAGCGGTGGCGCAGGCGGTGGTAGCGGAAGGACTCCAGCCCCACCCGGCGCGCGGTGCGGCCGATGTTCTTGCTGACCTTCCCGGGGTACGTGCCCGGCCACAGCGGGCCGGCGATGCCCGCGAAGGGCTGGAGCGCGGCCGCGAGGACGGGCGGGACGGGCAGGAAGTCGGTGCGGCCGCGCTTGCCCTTGACCCGCAGCTGGTCGCCGCGCAGGTCGGTACTGCTGATCCGTGCGGTCTCGGAGGCCCGGAATCCGGCGAAGGCGCCCAGCAGGATCCAGGCCGTGGTCAGGTCGTCGCCGTGCACCGACCGCAGCAGCCACTCCAACTCCTGTTCCGGCAGGGGGTCCGGCTGCGCGGGCGGGATGTGGGGGCGGCGGATGCCGGTGGTGATCTCGGGGCGGCCGATGAAGTCCGCCCAGGCCGTCAGATGCGCGAGGTAGGCGCATCGGGTGGCGGGGGCGTAATCGCGGTGCGCGAGCCAGGTCACGACCTGGTCGCGGGTCAGATCCTCCGGGTCGACGCCGGCGTGGCTGCCGGCGTGGCGGACGACCTTGGACCGGGTGGTGATGGTGGAGGGGGCGAAGCCTTCGGCGAGCTGGGCGGTGGCCCAGGAATCGAACGTTTGTGTCATACGCCGATGTTTCGTCCGACCAGGTCACGCCGCCAGCGGCATTGCTCCGTAAGAGCGCCGATAACATGCGTTAACGCCCCCCTCCGAGCCGGCGCCGCCCTCCGGCAGCCCCAGCCACGACCAGGGCCCGGCCAGGATCTGGTCAATGCTCATGCCGTAGCGCGTGGACAGGTTCTCAACGTCCGCCAGAGTCCAGCGAATGCGACCCGTTCGCTTGCCGGCTGCCGATGACTCGGACTGGCCCAGGGCGGTCCCAATGGCCGCGTTCGTGTCGCCGTAGAGCGTCGCGAGAACACGGATGCTCTCGGTGATGCGCTTCTGATTGGTCATGGAAGGAACTTAGCAGCTGTCATCAGATCTTGCAATTGCCAGTCAGAACCTATAAAACTCATGGTGAGCGGAGGGGCTTCCTCCGTGGGTTTCGCATCGTCGCGTGGGAGGGGTCCCTCACGACGACGGCTCACCTTGGGACGAACCATGTCTGATGAGTCGGCAACAACGCACGTGTACACCGTCGGCACGCCTGGGGAGGCCTGCTGATGTACGACTCTCTGCTCTGGGCGATGCACGACGCGCCCACGGCGACGGCCAATGAGCGCCTGGTGCTGGAGCACTACGCGCTCCATGCCGATCCGGACGGCTGCAATGCCTTCCCATCTCACTCAACTATCGCCAGGCGTACGCACCTTGATGCACAGACGGTCAAGCGAACGGTCCGATCCCTGCTGACTCGACGCCTCATGGCGCGAGGGGATCAAAGCGCGGCTACGGCCCTTCCCAGGAACTACCGCCCCGTGGTCTACGACCTCATGGTCCCGGCTGGCTGGTTCCCGAACCTCGAACGGATCAATGCCGATCGGGCGAGCAAGGGCAAGCCGCCCCTCACGGGAAAGGAGCGGCCCTTGCTCGCTCCTGCACCAGCGAAATCCAAGCGGAGCGACACCGGCCGGAAGCGGATTCCCGAGGGGTCTACAAGTCCCCTCGGAGGGGTCTCAGAGACCCCCCTAGGCGATAACCAGGGGGGTCTACAAGACCCCTCCGAGGGGTCTACAAGACCGGTCGGAGGGGTCTTCAAGACCGGTCCGGGGGGTCTTGAAGACCCCCAACCTTCCCCGTACCTAAAAGACCAAAAAGACCCGTGGTCCTCCTCCGTTGTTACCCCTGGGGTCCCCGGGGCGCGGGTGGGCGACTGGGAGGAGGACAAGAGCGGCGGCGTGGGGTTGGCTCCGGACGTGCGGGAAGCGCTGGACCTGCTGCACCGGGTCCCCGCGCCGGCGGGGCGTCGGGGGATGACGTACACCGAGATGCTGGAGCTGGTCCCGTTCGTCGTCCGGTGCCTGGGCGACCCGTGGCCCTGGTCGAAGATCGAGCTGCTGCATGAGCTGTCGCGGGACCTGGGCGACGCCCGGAACGTTCAGCGGCTGCTGTTGCAGCGGCTGTCCTCGCAGATCGATCCGCTCCGGGTCCCTGACGACGGCGGCCTGTGGGCGCACGAGCGTCCGCCTGTGCCGGTGGCTCAGGTCCTGGTCGACTGCGTCGAGTGCCAGGCGCCGATGAAGGCCGCGACCCATGACGGCATGTGCGTGGGGTGCCGGAACACGCTGCTGCGGGCGATGGACGATCTCAGCGCCCAGGTGCGGTCGGAGATGGAGCCGGTCGACCTGGTCGACGTCGACCAGGAGGACCAGGTGCCGGGCCAGCTCGGTGTGCCGGTCGAGTACCAGCAGGTCCGGGATTCCCTGCGCCGCCCTGCTGCTGAGGCGGCATCACCTGCGGGGGGATCTGTCGAGTGATCCATAGTGGGCCCGCCGGCAGGCCTGCGTGACTGCCTGCGGGCCTGTGGGTGCGGGTCAAGACAACGACGCGACAGGGGCCGAGATCGGCCCGCTACGGGGCACCTGTGACCGTCGGGGGGTTTGGGGCTGAGGGTCCCTTGTGTTTCGGGTATCGATACGTGCGGAGATTTAGCGACATTTTCACGCCATGCTTGGGCAGGTTTCGTGAGGGTGATCGCCGGTGGTAATGACCGCTGGTAGCCTCGCGTATCAGCGCCCCGACCTGCGGTATTCACGGCTAATGTCCGTCGCGCGGGTCCTCCCGGAGGGGTCCGGCGGGAACGGTGCGCTTGAGTAGCACCCGGCCCCCCTGTCGCTCCGAATGCGACAGGGGGGCCGGTGCTATGAGGTGAAGGGGTCAGCCCGCTGCCGGCAGGGTGGCCGGGAGGTAGACCTCGGGCTGGGACTGAGAGCAGATCCGGATGATGTGCGGCTGCTTGAGCTGCGTGTCGCGGGCGGCCTGGTGGCCGGCGTACCCGGCGTCGATGGCCGTGACGATCAGCTCGTTGCGGGACTCCAGCGCGGCCTTGTACAGGGCGTGGCAGTCGCGGACGTAGTCGGCGGAGGCGCGCAGGCGGTCGCCGAACGAGGGGATGCTCTTGGACATGGTGGGGTCCTCCCATGTGCCGGTGGAGCGAACCATCCTGTGTTGACGGATTGATTCGTTCCGGTCGGGTCGGACCCCTGGTCAGAGTATGGCGCGTGGCTACGACAACGGGCAGTAGGCGGCGCGGCGGGTCCGTGCGGGNGCGCGGCGTCTGCACGGACGGGCACGTCACCGAGACGACGTCGGACCCCGGCCGGGTGACCTGGCACGGGGAGTGCGCGACGAAGGGATGCACCCGGCAGGTGTACGCGAAGCGCGTGCCGGCCGACACGCGCCCGCCTGCCGAGGACGCCGTGGTCGCGCCCCCCGCCGATGATGACGACGCTGTCCGAGAGGTGTCCTGGAATGTCCCCCAGCCCAAGCACGGACGGGGCGAGCCCGCTCTCCCCGATGAGCGACCCGGCGAGCCCGGCGAGCGTCCCGACGTCCAGCCTGTTCCTCCAGCCGGCCCCGAACTCCCCGCTCTCGTCGTCGTCGACGACCGGGACGACGAGTCCGAGCCGCCCGGAGGCCGCGGCGACGGCCGACTGGTCCAGCCCGGCCGCAAGCGGCGAGACCACCGCGACGTACGGGTCTGGCGACACCCACTCGACTGGTGACGCCCCGGCGACGCCTTCGCCGACCACCAAGTCCGGCATCCGCGCGGTGTGCCGACAGGCCGTCAAGCAGATCACGAGCTTGGCCAGTGGCTTCCTGGCGCGGGACCAGGAGGAGGCCGACCTCGACCTCTGGAAAGCGGACGACGACGACCTGACCGACATCAGCAACCCCGCCTCGCGGCTGATCTACCGTCGACTGCCGGACGACGCCAAGGGCGGGTCCGATCCGATCGACCTGGTGCAGCTCGCCGTCGCGGTGGCCGGCTACGTCGCCAAGAACCTCCAGAAGCGCGGCAGGTTGGCCGCTGCCAGGGCGCTGGACCAGGTGGCGGAGGAGACGCCGGCGTGACCGCGACGGTTCCGTACCCCGTCATCGACCCGGCGGTGAACCAGATCATCCTGGCCGTCGGCCGCAAGGGATCGGGCAAGAGCGCGGCCGCGCGCGAGCACTTCCGGGCCTGGCCCACCGTGGACCGCCTGGTGGTCGACGTCAACGGGGATGCGGACCCCGGCGACGACGTCGACGCCCAACTGCTGCACGGCTCCGTCACCCAGCTCCCGCAACGCCGGCACCCGGACCGGCCGGAGACGTACCGGTGGATCGCGGACCCGCAGAAGGCGACGTTCGCGGAGGAGATCGACCACGCCCTGGGCGCCGGGCTCTACCCCCGCGCCCGGAAGTGCGTGATGTGGGTGGACGAGGCCGGCGAGGCGTTCCCCGCCGGCCGCCTGGGGCCGAACGCGCGGGTGTGGCTGCACCAGTCCCGGCACTTCAACGCGTCCGGGATCCTGTGCTGCCCGCGCCCGAAGGGCATCGACCCGTTGTGCCTGAGCCAGGCGGACCGGGTGCTGATGTTCGACGTCCCGCACCCGCTGGACCGTCAGCGCCTGGCGGAGGGCATGGGCATCCGCCCGGCCGTCCTGGACCGCGAGCTGGACGAGACCCGGCGGCGCGGCGACCACTGGTCGACCATGTACCTCGCCTCCGAGCACCGCCTCTACCGCGTCCCACCTTTCGAGCTCACCGGATAAGGATTGGCATGGACGTCATCTACTTCGTGCTGACTGGCAAAGGCGAGTACATGCGGATTTTCGACGTGACCGACAACGCCGAGAGAGCCCGTGAAATAGCTCAGAACGTCTACGGCGTGGCCATCGGATTCCCCATCAACTACTTCATCGCCGACTTCCGAGAGCAGGCAAACGAGTGAGAATCCGACGTCGCCCTGATCGGTGGGCAATTCCCAACCATGGCTACGCGTGCAATCCGGTGTGCGGCTACCTCTTCGAATTGCGGCATGGGTCCTGGTATGTCAACACCGAGCCGCTGGACCTGGGGATGGGGGCAACCGGATATGCCCAGCACCGGTGGAAGAAGGTCGGCACGGGCACGTGGGCGGACGTGGAGGATTGGTACGGGGACTGCTCGGCGTTCCTGGTGCGCAACTACGCGGGCCGCTCCGGCAAGAACGACCGGGTGCTGAGGCCTGCGGCCGCCACCTTCCTGGCGACCTTGCAGGGGCGCTGAGTGATGAGCCGGAGGACAGATCGATGCCGATGACCGGCCCCCGCGGCGAGCTGCTGCGGCGCATTGCAGGGCTCTGGCGCGGCGACTGGTCCGCCACGACCTTCGACGGCAAGGACGGCTCGGGGTGGATCCTCACTGCCCTTGAGGGCGACGAGGCCGCGCTGCAGAAGCTGGCCCAGGAGCTCACCGAGGTCGAGCAGTCGTACTACTGAGGCGTCCCTGAAACGACCGGAGGTAGAGCCTTGGACAGTGAGGATGCGGCTGCCGCCATCGTGCGCAGCTTCGGCCCCTGGGCATTCCTGAAAGCCATCGAGCTACGGCCCAACAGGGGCCTCGACGGATATACAGCGTGGCTCGCCAGCAGATGCTGCGACCTGTTCCAGGCCTGCCTGGACGGCCCGGCGTTCGGGCTGTACGACTGCCCGCGCTGCATGGACGCCGTGGTGGATCTGCGCGAGCACCTGACGTGGTGCCAACAGTAGAGCCCGGGGAGGGGTTCGTCCTGCTCGGAAATTAGCCCGGCGGAAGGTTCCGCCGGGCCTTTTCCATGCCTGCGGCTATCGGTGAGCGTCGAGATCTCCACTCGTCTCCGAAGGGGAGTTCTCGTGCGTCTCAACGGCTTTCTCGTGACGGCCCTCATCTCGCTCGGTGTGGTTGTCGCCTACAACAAGGTCTCCGCCGGCGGCCACGCGGGCACCGGTATGCGCCGGGCGGCCTGATGCGCGGCGCGCGCGGGCTCGCTTTCTACGGCTCGGTCGCCTGCACGTCGATCGTCTCGCTCCTGGCCCTGAACCTCGCGGCTGACCGCACCCACATCCGGGGCCTCCAGACGCTCCGCGACTACATCACACGGAGGAACGGCTGATGTCCGCTGTCACCGCAACCGCTGGACCCGTCCGCTACATGCAGGGCATCGCCGTCCCGGCCGAGTCGGTCCAGCCGGCGTCCTTCTTCGCCCGCACCCGCCGGCGGACCTTCAACGAGGGCTCCCAGACGTGGAACGGCTTCGGCGGCCAGAACACCTGGGAGCTGAAGAAGAGCGACATCCTGGCGACCGGCCTGCTCCGGTTCGTGGGGACCCTGGTGGTCACCCCGGGCACCGGCACCGTCGCCTCGACCGCGCGCTGGCCCTACGACCTCCCCAAGGCCGTGCGCTTCACCGCCAACGGCGCGAGCAACGTCATCAACGCCTCCGGGCTCAAGCTCAAGCTGCGCGAGTTCCAGAAGCACAGCGACCTGACCGACCGTGGCGTGGTGCAGACCGTCGGCGGCGTGCAGGTCAACCAGGGCACCCTGTCCAGCGCGGCGGAGTCCTGGGGCGTCGGTTCCAACACCTCCGCCATCGGCGCCGGATCCTACCCGGTGGACCTGCACTGGATCATCCCGATCGCCGAGGACGAGATCGACCTCAGCGGTGCCATCTTCGCGGCCACCAGCTCCACCGACCTGACCGTGCAGGTCGACATGGAGACCGCCGGGAACCTGTTCGGCCTGACCGGCAACGCCACCGTCACGCTGACCGGGCAGATCCAGCTGACCTCGGTGAAGTACAGCATTCCGATCGGCGCGAACGGCGAGATCGTCGTCCCGGACCTGTCGCTGTTCCACTCCTACATCCAGTCGCGGACCACCTCGATCGGCAACGGCGGCAACGAGACCCGCGTCATCGGCCAGGGCGCCGGCAAGACCCTGCTGCGGATGTCCTTCCAGACCTGGAACGGCACCGCGCCCGGGGTCCCGCTCGCCATGAACGACACGAACTACGGGGAGCTTGCCTGGCGCTACGGCTCCAACGAGACCCCCGACGACTACCTGTCCGGCGCGGTACTCCGCAAGATCAACGAGCGGCAGTACAACGCCGACATCGGCGGCGTGTGGGGCTTCGGCGCGATC
>FJWA01006933.1_pt1 | contig 11206 bp, 9 predicted proteins | sample 1011891 | NCBI WGS metagenome assembly FJWA01 (sample SAMEA3912450, study PRJEB9761) | metagenome | biome: forest; material: soil | place: USA | collected 2011-06-22 | depth 0.1 m
CGCAATTAGCGGTATCCTCGGCCCTGACGTCGTCTCGGCGGCGTGGTGTACGAGCCGCACGTCGAGATTTTCGGTCGCGCTCACCGCCCTCCTCGTGAACCGTGCCAGATCGCAGCCGCTGACCTGCGCTTTTTCGTAGTGTGAGCGCCATGACGAAGCGGTCCAGGGCGGCGGATCCTGGTCCAGTAATTGGAGGTTGCCCACAATTTTGCAAGTTCCCTTGATGCTGACGATGCCTTCGACCAGCTGACCGTCCAGCCTGAGGTCGACGGTGACATACTCGGGCGCGAGGCGCAGACAGTGCCGAACGTATGACAGGTAGAGAGACTTCCAGTATTCGTCTGACAGGGCGGCTTCGGGAAAAGCCACATGAAGGAAGATGGGGATGACGGTATCTCGTCGAATCTGTGCCATGACACGACTGATCTCGCTGGCTCGGTGCGCCAGGATTTCAGCTGATGGCCGCGAACGGGCGGCGTAATCGGCAACGAGGTCTTCGACGATGATCTCTATGGCATCAGCGCCCACTTCGAGCTCCTGGATGTCGAGGTCACCCCCGGTGAATGACGAGAGCGGCAGGGAGATGGCGTAGGTGAATTGCCTCTCCTCGGCGGGGATACTGGCCAGGGGGAAGGCAGACTCGCTGAAGGGAATGGCGCCACTCGGTAGTATCAGCGACAGAAATTTGAGAAAGTGTCTCTCGGCTCTCTTGAGCGTGAGATATGGCGCCGTAGGGCGGTCGGGTTCGCCAGAGGGCGAGGGGAGACGCTCATTTGCGAATTCGCCAGGCATGCTATTATCCTCGGAGACGTTGAAGAACTCATGTCGAGTGCATTTTCGGAAAAAGGTACTGCTCGCGTCGAGAATGTCGCGGGCCTTCTGGATACTCTCAATCCTAAGATGGCTCTGGATAGCTTTGGCGTCGCGGAGAACGTAGATTACCGGGTTCGTCTTCCCTAGCTGCTCCAGGGCCGACTGGATGCTCTTCTCGATCCACGAGCAGACGATGACGGTGTTCTTCCCGTGCCTCTCGAGAACTTCGTACAGGAGGCTCACCTCCCGGCTCTGGCAAGCGGCGCCGCCATAAGACTTCTTGTAGGCCGGGCTAGAGAAGCCTGTCACCTCGCGAAATGCCATTTCGAGGTCGACGACCTTGCGGTTCATGGCGGACGAAGCGATGACGGCCAGGGTCGTCTTGCCCGCACCGCGGATGCCGGCGAGGATGATGGATGCGTCTGCATCGTAGGAGGCAGCCGATGAGATGGGGCTTTTGTGCCGTAGCAATGGAGACGCCGAGGGATACTCTGGTGTGTGTGGTCAGTTGAGGAGGCCCGGACACGGCAGGGCGGAGTGGGCAAGGTGAGTGCTGATGAGTCTTACCTCCGGGAGCTGGCCCGGCCGAAAAGGCCGGAGTTGTGTGGAACGAGGGCAGATAGATGGGGTCCGTTCCCTCGGCGGGAGCAAAGGCCCGGGTTGGTGGGCGTGACTCGGGGCGCGAGTCTGGAGGCTGGCCCCAGGACAAGGCCATGGTGGCATATGAGCGCTTCACGCCGGCAACCGCGGGCGAGGCCATATTGTGGCAGGCACTCGAGGCACGCTGATTGCCGAGGAAGCACCAAGCATCGACGACGAGGCACACGATGCAGTCAGGCGAGGGGCAAGCAGCCCCGGCGTCCACGAAGGTCCACGCTCGGTCTCGGTGTGGGCAGCGCCGGAAGCGGCTTCAACCGAATCGGCGTCCAATCGAACAGCGAAATGGAGAGCAAGGACGGGGTACCGTTCCCGCACCGGCAGGCAAAGGCGCCGATGATCCGTGTGATCTAAACTCCCGTGTCGTCGTCGTCGATGTCGACCTTGGCCAGACGAGGAATGTGGCTGCCAGGGCGGGCGGAAGAAACCTCGACAGCCCGGCGGCGGCAGTGGAAGTGAGTGGAGTGGGCGGGGGAGAAATCCTGGGGTTCCGCGACAGGGATGCTGATGGAGTGGCTGCAGCAGGGGTCGCCGCGGGCGGGGGTGATTATTCTCCCTCCCGAAGCGCCCCGCTCCGTGTAATCGCTTTTCCCCATCGAGGTTTCGACTTCGTTCGTCATCACCATCTCGCCAAGCAGGGCATGCTTCCACAGCGCCGTCGACACAGGTACGTGAGCCTTTGGCGTTTTGTTGTCACAGGGGGAAATGAAAGCCGAAACAGACGATCGGCACCCCGCATCGGCACCCGCGAGTACGCCCCGACAGGCCCACGGCGGTCGAACCAAGGCGCCCGATCGGTCCCCCGCAGATTGACTCGTGCGGGCTCCATACTGGCCGCAACCCCGGATTCCATCCTTCTTGACAATCTCCGAGGACGGGCCACACGCCAAGGGGCATTGACTTCTTCCGAACCAGCTGCGCGACGATCCGACACGGCGGTGCGGGACGGCTGTCGTTCCCGACTGACGGATATGGTGCGCTAGGCGACCTTGCTGCTGTTGTTGGTGCGAGTTTGTTGGCGTCGGACTATCCGACGCACCCACTCCTTCGCCATGCCACTGAAGCGGAAGGCGCCCGGCATCGAAACACCCATCAACCCCAACCGCGGCGATTCAGTTGGCCAGCCTGAAGTGCTGCCGCCCCCCGCCCAGCCTGCTCCTGCCAAGCGCCAGAGGGTATCACGAGCCTGCGACCAGTGCCGCGCCGCTCGGGAGAGATGCGATGGTAAACAGCCCCGGTGTTATCCTTGCATATCCCAGAGCAGGCCGTGTACGTACGAGGTGAGCCCCAAGAAAAGGGGCGTCCAGACCGGCTACATACGCACCCTCGAGCTGGCTCTTGGTTGGGTCTTTGAGAAGGTCCCTGGCAGCGAGGACACTCTTAGTACGCTCCTTTCTCGAGCGGATGGCCAAGGCGCCCAGGTGTTGGCTGGCAAGGACGCTGGCGGAGCGGACCGCCTGCAAAAGAGGTGGAGGAAAAGTCGAGTACACAGAGGGATAGACCGCATCCTGTCTGGCGACGCGGGCCCCTCGCCGGAAGAAGACCGACGCTCTCCTTCCGCCGACGCGAGCGACACCGACGGCGACGTCGCTCGAGGACACGCCCATTCGAACCTGATTACCCCAGACACAGAAACTGTTGCGCGAGAATCGCCCACCTCTCGGCGTCTGAGCCCCGCTCGCTACCCACCCATCACACCGAGCAGCGAACCGCCAGGCGCCGAACGACCACGACAAATGCCGACGGGTGGCATGCCCCAAAACGCTCAACTCTCATCAAGCCGCGTTAAGCTCCCCTCCAACCACTGGCGCTTGCTTGATATCTACTTTTCATACACGCATTCGTGGCTCCCCATTCTTGAAAAGCAAGATCTCTTCCAGGCTTCGTATCTCTATCCGGACCACGGGCTCGCCATTAGCCCGAACGATGCCTCGTTTGCGGTCCATGCCGAGTTATGGGCGGCGTTGGCATTGGCGTCGTTCCAGGATGCGGCCAGCCCGAACCCTTCCTCATCAGATTACGCAGACCCGTCCCCGAACGAAATCTACGAGATCGCTCGTGGCATCCTCCCGACGGAGAACGGGCCATTCCGAGTTCACCACGCTCGCGCCTTCTTGTTGCTTGGTCTTGTCAACTTGGGACAAGACAAACTCCCCGGCGCCGGCCTGCTGACGGGCTCCGCCATTCGCATTCTCCTAGACCCCAACACAAGCCGAGCCGGCACGCAAGACAAAAGCGGCCAGAGGATGAACTTGGCCTTGATGTCTTGCTTTATAATCGACACGATTCTATCCATCCGATGCAACACGCCTCCTCATTTGAGGGTAGACGACCTCGCTGGCCTCCCGCTGGTGTCCGAAGGGGGTCATGATCAGTGGGAACCGTGGACCCCCTGTGATGGCTTTGGGGCGGGCAAAGCCGCGTCTCGCTCGTCCAGAAGTTCGGCATTTTGCCTGAGTACCTTCAACCAGCTCTTCGCCATATTCAAGGTTGTTGCCAGGGAGACATCAACCAGACTGGGGTCATTGCCGGGCACATTCGTCACCACGCTCCAGGAGACCATAGACTCCAACCTGCCGTTTGGTAGCTTTGTCATCTCGCCGACCTGCGGGACCGCCTCAGTCCCAACACCCTACGTGGCCCGGGCCGCCTATCTTTGGGCGGGCGCTCTCGCCGAACCTGGGTCCGAGACCTTTCTGCCGTTGCTCCACGACACGCTCGATCAGTACCAGCGGCTGTTCGGGCGGGCCAGCACGCCTCCATTCATCTCCGCCTGTATCACGGCGTTTGCAAACGAGGACTATTTTCTTCGCTGCAGCGAGCAAAACCGACAGGTGCTGAGAAGCCTGGTGCCAACCTACTCCTTCAGGCGGGTTGAGGAACCACGATCCTCCAGTGTTCGCGGCCCACACCCCCTCCCTTTCATCCAGCCGACACGAGATCCCCTGGAAATGCCCAACTCACACCAGTTTTCTGCCCCAAGCGGCTCCATGATGAACTACCCATCCCCCATATCATTGGGCCCAAGTTCAACACCTCACCATCCTCCACACGCGACGAGTCGGGGATACGGTTCGTTTCTGGCCGTATCACCATACGAACCCTCATTCAACACCTCTCCAGTCACGATACCCCAGGGCAGCAACCTACACCTGCACCACCCGGGAACCGGCATGGCAGGGATGTCCGGGGTGAGCGCCGGCATGGCATCCTCTCACCGCGATCACCACCACGCCTCTCCGACCCTCAACATCCCGCCCCTGGGTTTCGGCCACAGCCCGGACTATGACGCGCTCCTCGACGACCTTGCGGCGATCGAGCGCGTGGATGCGGTGGACCTGGACACGCAGTTTATGACCAATCTTGGATTTGCGCCGGGGTGCGATATCAACGAGATCTTGACGCGCAATTTTGGGGGGGTATAGCTTGGATATCTTGGAGCCTTTGTAACGTTATTGGGGTCGTATTCTTGCGGATTTGATCATTTTGGTAATTCGGGCTTGGCCGACATACATTTGCAGATGCAGTGCAACAAGTGGAGTCGAAATTGATGCTGAATGCAAGCTGGTGTGGAGTTGGGTATCCGTGGTGGTGTGTGCCGGGCTCGGTTCGGTTGGGACGGAGGGTGGCCCTCGCTGATACTGTCAATAACCGGTCTTCATTCCAAGCAACAAAGAAGGCAAGATGGCCGAGCGGTCTAAGGCGCCACGTTAAGGTTCACCCTTAATCCAAATCTCCACAAAGATTCCGTGGTCCGAAAGGGCGTGGGTTCGAATCCCACTCTTGTCATACCTTTTTCGCTCTTGGGCGATGGCGTTTGTTTTTGCCCTTGTTCTTGACCAATCTTGGTTTCTCTCTTCCTTTTGGGTCTCGCATTCGGGTCCTCACCGGGGCTGTGATGATACTTGGAATTCAGCGTCCCTGCCTCCTTCAGGGACTTGCCCTGGTCAAGAGACGTCGATTATTTCCCCCTCTTACATATTCCCTGGATCTCTCCGGTGCTGAAGACCATGCTTTCATCTTCTTACGGCACGCAGCAAGTCTCGGCCGTGTCCCTAATCTTCTTGACTTGTCGTCTGGAGTTGCCGAGCCTGTGGCTCCTCTCAGTCTGTCCGTATGTCGAGGTCAACACCTTCCAACAGGTTCCTTGGCCAATATCTCCTGCTTCAAAGTTATTAGGGCACGATACGTATAGCCCTTCAAAGTCTGTTGAACGCGGAGAACTGCAAACCAGCCCCCCTCCCTCCATGGCCATACCTTCTAGACTCCCGCCCTCAACACAGCCTGCGCAGCCTGCTCTCCCGCGATCCGCCCAAACACAACACACTCGAGCAGCGAGGACCCGCCCAGGCGGTTATCCCCATGAATCCCGCCCGTGATCTCGCCCGCCGCCCACAGCCCGCCGATAGGCCTCTCCTCCTCCCCCAGCTCCGACGCCAACACCTGCGCCCTCTCATCAAACACCGCGCCGCCCATGGTGAAATGCACGATGGGCGTGATCCTTCCAACACAAACCTCAGCCTCCCCATCCACCTCCCCGTCGTCATGCACCCCAAGCCTCCAATGCCCAAACGTCACCCTTCCAAACTCATCCTCCCTCTCCCCTCGCACCACAGCCGCATACTCCCGCAGCGTCCGCCGCGTCACCGCATCCAGCTCCCGCACCTTCACCTTGCGCAACAGCCCCTTCCACAAATAAAACCCCACATGCCCCGCCGCAGCCTCCACCACACCACTATCCAACACAATCTGCACATCCCACTGCCGCAACCCCCCCTCTGCACTCTCCTCCGCCACGGGGGGGAGGTCCATCAAAACCCGACTAACCCCCTCCCTCGTCCCCAGCTCATTCACCACCCTTTTCCCTCTGTACAGCAACACCCCGCCCTCACCGCGCAGCATCTCTGCCGCAAGGAACTTGACACGTCCCGCCGGATTCGCCGGGTCGACGAAGCCTGTGGGGTGGATCTGCACGCTCTGCATGTCGACGAGGCGGGCGCCGACGNCNGACAGGATGCCGTGGGCGCCGGGGCGGGGGTCGTTGGTGGATGGCAGGCCGGCGAGGTCTGGGCGGTAAGTGGATAGCAGGCCGGCGGTGTCGCCTGCGAAGCCGCCTGTTGTGAAGATTGTTGCGGGGCTGTGGAGGGTTTGGGGGGTCGGGGTGTTGGGGTGGTGGTATTGGACGCCGGTTATGTGGTGGCCGTGGGGGGTGGTGAGGAGGTGGGTGACTTCGGCGTCGGTGACGAGGGTGAAGCGGTCCGGGTGGTGTTCGGCGAGTTTGGCGAGGAGGGTGGTGATGATGGCTGCTCCCGGCGGGGTCTTGCCGGCGCCGCGGTGGGTGCGGGGCTTGGTATGGCCGCCGAGCTGGGCGACGACGCTGAGGTCGACGCCGAGGTCGACGAGGAAGTCGATGGCGGAGGCCGAGCGGTTGGTTAGTGTGGAGATGAGGCCTTCGCGCTGCGCCCTGATGGGCTCGGCGACGGAGGCTTGGAGCCGGGACCCGGCGGAGCGGACCGTGTCGTCCCAGAAGCTCTGGTCGATGCCGTACTTGGCTGCATTCTGGAACTTGGTCGGGGCGCCGTTGATTCCGGAGGAGGCCTTGATGCTGTTGCCGCCCGGTTTTGCGGCCCGCTCGAGGAGGCGGACCGAGGGGGCGCCGGCCTGGAGTGCCGAGTAGGCGGCGGAGAGGCCGGCGAGTCCGGCGCCGACCACGATGACCGGGGGCGAATTAGGGTTGGCCATGTGGATGGATGACGTCGTCAGACGGGAGATGGCCGCGGTGAGGCGGTGGTACAGCACGGCAGTGATGGGTATCAGGATGATGCTGAGAAACACGATGGAGAGAACACGACGGTGCGTCATACAGAGACAAGCCACGACTCATGTTGGTTGCCCGTGGCGGTTTATCACGACGCGACTTTGGAAAACAGGTAAAGGTTCGTCGCAAGTAGGAAGAAAGGTCAATTGGATGGCGGTGGCAAAGATGCACCGGCTCACCCGGATACCTGGTATTTACGATGGCCGCTCGTTGGTTGTTGCTGCGTCTCTCACCTGGCGACCCGGAATGAATCAGGCGATGATGTGCTGATGTCGAACGGTGTCTGAGCGCCGGTGTCCGATGTGGGGGGAATTCCTCCGGCCGGTTCCCGAGACGGTCTCACCAACCGGGCTGTGGTGAACCTGCGATAAAAACGCATTCGAATCGAATGCATGATGCAAGTTGCGTACCACCGACAAGTTGAACCGGCAGTTCGTCCGATGCCGTGGTTGAAGAACGGAGCAGCGCCCGGCGCCAAGGCCCCAGTGGGTGGGTTCCAGGCTGCCAACCCCGCCGTCGAGGGACGAAACGGAAAGCCGCGGTTCTTCACATTGCAGATCCACTGTGTTGGGGAAACCGCCAGTTCGTCTCTCTTTTGATGGTAAAATTACTGGGATATCGCTCGCACCACGCTCCATCACGCTCCACACTGCTCGAGACTGGGCGGTTTCCAAAAATTCCGCACCCACAATTGCGCCGGCGGCATTGGGACTAAGGTTATCCGCCGCGCGCAAAAGACAAGAAGGCCCTGCCAAAGAACGAACATAGACAGTCGAAATTTAAAATAATTAAAACACCCAAGACTCCCGACCCGGGGGGGGTTACACCGTCTAAGCAGTTGTGTTGCTTGTCTTGGCGGCGAGGCGCTCCTCACGGCCCTTCTCCGACCACGGGAAGTGGAAGACGGGGATGAGGAAGAACGAGTTGCTGTGAAGGGACGGGCTTGCGTCAGCCAGGCGGTTCTCATAACGTGATGCGGCTCAAAACCGGCCAAGGGGCTGGGCATTTTTGCCTCGGGTGACGGATGTGGCGCGAGATGGCTCGGCTTGGCCCATGCAACCATCGATCGTGTCTCCCGGCGCTAGGCTGGGGTGGTGTGAAAGCACCCCAGCCCGTCCAGGACGATGACGAAGAGGGAGGGAAACAAGGACGACAAGACAAGAAAAAGAAGAATGGAACACACCTGCTGTCGGCGATACCGGCAAAGGCATTGTACCACGCCAGGAAGGCCGCAAGCATGCCGAAGCCGCCGCCGGCCTGGGTAAGCTGCTTGGAGGTAGCGGGGGCGTTGTTGTCGTTGGCGTAGTGGCCGCAGGCGAGCATGAGGAAGGCCAGGTCGAGGGTGAAGAAGAGCAGGAAGAACATGACGGTCGAGCGCAGCGTGCAGAGCAGCAGGATCGTCGTGAAGATGAACCAGCCCGTCAGGAAGAAGCCGATCGCCGAGTCCGTCATGTGGGGGTCGATGGCCTTGTTCGCGTCCGTCTGGTACGGGCCGCCGGCTCCCGTGATGTTCCACTGGGGAGAGAGCAGGATGCCATAGGCGATCCAGAAACCACCGTACGACGAGAGCGCCGTGGCACCAAAGGTGTTGCCGACAGCCATTTCCCTGCATCGTCTCCGTTAGACAAGCAGCCCAGTCGTACAGATCGGCGTCGTCACCGGTATGCATAGATAAAACGTACCACATGCCAGCCAGGAGCTGGACGAGACCGCCGTAGCCGAACGCGAGAGGGACGGCAACGTTGGGCGCCGCGACGTTGCGGGTGTTCATGTTGATGCACGAGAGGACGAAGGTGGTGAGGGCGAAGGCGCAGAGACCGAGCGGCGCCGGGTTGGCGAACTTGCGGTGCTCGACCGTCACCGGCTGCCAGAGACCGGGCTGGAACTCACCGCCGAAGGCCGGCAGCAGCACACCCTTGTCGCCGTGGACGTTGGCCATCGGGTGCCGGGGGTCGTAGCCCCGGAAGTGGCTCGTGTTGTTGCCATTGGGGTTCGCGACGCCCGTCGTCTCGCCGACGGACTTGTCGACCACGGGTTCCTGGTCGGCCATTGTGTCTTCTGGTGTTACTGGTGTTGCTAGTGGTGGTGATGTCGAACCCCCACGACTGTGACCCGTACGTTGGTTGAGAAGGAGAGAAGAGAATGGACGAGGTGAAGAACCAGAGAGTAAACCCCGGGGTGAGACAGCAACGGGAGGGGTGACGCGCTTCATATAGGGCAGGGTTACCGCCAGAGAAACACAACGGCCCGTTGGTGCTGGGGTCACCGCGCTGAGCTCCCCGATCGCTTACACGACGGTCAAATCAGAGTGCACGCCAGCGAGAAGGAGGCGGGCGGGTCGACCGCCCGGGGTCTCCTCCTGCCCATCCACCCAGCCCGCATCGTCTGACAAGGAGTGAACGGCGAGATCTCCAGTCTGGAGCGTTCTGTGATAGGGCCGCTGCGCATATTCCCGGACATATGGATCTCGTACGTCCAGGGCGGACTACTACGTACGGCTTAACGGGATATTGCGGCGGGGTTGACATGCAGCACCGTGGCTCGGCGAGGCCAACAGCACCACCGCAACGACCACTTGGTGGTTACGGGTCCCCGGATCATGCACCGGATGTCTGCCGTGCTGTGTTGCCATTGGAGCTGGACGAGCAACTTCCCTGCACACGCCGGACCGAGCCACTGTCTCGACCACGAGACGGCGGGGGCAAGACGAGTGAGCCTTGGGTGTTGGTGTTGGGATGGGAAGCGGGAGCGTCCATGGTCGAGCATGGAGGTCCCCTGCCAATGGCTGCCATGTGGGTGTACCAGCAAAGGGGGGACTGTCTTCCACGCTAGTGCCAGAGAATCTCCGCCTCCGATTCCTCAGATGTGGATAAAACGCTTCCCTCCGAACAGGGACACAACCGCCTGCAGAATACGCTGGGGTCTCCCGGCCCGGGCAGCAAGGACAAGAGAGGAACCCGGACGCCGTAGTCTGCAGACCCAGCTTCCCACGGCATTGCGCCGCGGTTCATCGCCACGGTCCAAGCACTTTTTGGTCGGAGACATGGAAGAAAGCTGGGGAATATGACGAACTGTTGCTCCCGGCCATATTTCCGGCCAGGGAAAATCCCAATACCTGAGGGCCCCGACCGAATGAACACGGGCGAAATACTGTTCGGGAAGGGCCCCCGCACCCCCAGAAAACCCCGAGGGCCAATAAGAGTGGGTGCCCCTCTGAGAACTGTGGAATCCCGGATGACGCGGAGGCGTCGGGGTGGTGATCGTCGAGGAGAGCGTGATCCAATGTCTGGGGTAAAACACGACTGGCGCCTCAACACCGGCTCAATGGAAGGACGGGAACTCGGTGAATCGAATGGATGGTGGCCATGGTCCCGGTGAGGCGTCAGTACGGCAAGTGTGGCACTCTGTGTTCGCGAGCAGCCGCCACCACTCGGGGCGTTGTGGAAGGGTCTTTTTGCGGCCACAGGAACGGTTGAAGAGAGCAGCAGAGAGAGGGTGCAGATGGTGCAGTCGAGGCGACAGCAGGCGGTCCCAGAAAACGGCCGCGAACCCTCGATGAACGTACCTAAACGTGTTCATCCGAGCTGGCGTGTGGTGTGTCTGTGTGTGAGTGCGTGTTGTGTACGAGTACCTTACTTGTATGGCACGGCCCTGATCTGTCCAATGCCAGGCAGAACATGCCAGGACATCCCGTGTCCGGAAACCTTGGATGAATTGGCCCATGTTCCACCGGGCGCTGCAGGGTGCAGAGAGGGAAGCCGGACGCATTGATTGCAAACGTAACATACCCCTAACTTGGAATATGAAGCCCCTTGCAGGGCTGAGATTCTAGACCGCCGTGGGTTGTGGCGTTGGCCAGCCTTGCGCGAGTCCATCTCCTTTTCCTGTCGTGAGCCACAGTTTCGTGATGTTGAAGCT
>FJWA01003384.1_pt1 | contig 11204 bp, 14 predicted proteins | sample 1011891 | NCBI WGS metagenome assembly FJWA01 (sample SAMEA3912450, study PRJEB9761) | metagenome | biome: forest; material: soil | place: USA | collected 2011-06-22 | depth 0.1 m
GCTCGGTGGTCGGAAGCCAGAGTCGCCGCTTGATGGCGAAGGAGGCGGCATCTCCAAGAATCATCCTGCCTATCGGGCAGCGTGGATGTACTGCCGAAGCCTTGTAGAGTTCCCTGACGGGCCCCTCCTTTGATCTACCCGGATCTTTCAAGACATAGATGGTTTGGAGGTGAGCAGATAGCCGTAGCCAGAGCGGGTGCCGCGGCGCTGCTCCGGTCAAGGCAGAGGCTCAACTCTCGTGCCTCGTAGAGCTCCGGGCTCTTAAGGGCCCTGAGAATTGTTTCAGGGGCAAGGCCATGGAAGAGGGATCAGTCAAGAACAGTTTCTCCCGCCCAAGCAACCCTGAGAAGCCCAGGAGGCGCGGGAGACTTCGGAAGCTGATTCTTGACGGCGTAGAGATGACTTCTCCGGGCACCTTTGAAAGCTGGCAACCGCAGAGGCTTGTCGGGCAGGCTCATGCCCTCTTGAGGGGATAACAACAAAGTTTGAATCAGTTTGCCAAGGCCAAGTCCCAAAGTGATGCACTTCCGGTATACCTTGCCCTCCCGTTCTACGTATATCTGCGGGCTGGTCGATGACCCTGGGCCACCTCCCCCAAGGCCAGATATCTGGCCGAGACAAGGGCTGTTGACCAGCATAGAGATGATATGAAAACAAGAGGGGATGCAGTGACCTACTAGAGATACGAGCCTAAGACATGGACCAGGGAGAGCTCGGCGAGCTTGGCCGCCAAGTTGGCTTGATGCGGGCTAAAACGATCATCATCATAGTGCCAAGCATAAATATTGGGAGCCCGTCCATGGCGTGTCGAGCGGTGGAGGAGGTGTTGAGCGACTCGAACCCGACATCCAATGGCAGCCTATGCGCCACCATGCGAGTCTGCGCCGAAGCATCAGCGCACGTTGTCGAGGTCGGTGATGTCAAGGACAGCGGTGCAAGCGTTGGTGTTGCCCATGTCAAAGCCCAGGCCTTCGCACTTGCACTCGACAGTGCTGAGCCGTGGGTAATCCGGCACCACACTAGAGGTGCCGGCACCTGTGGGACCAGTTTGCTCATATGTCGTTGATATTCGCTAGGCGGTCATACTCTTGTAGAGTCGGCGGCGAGGCGGAGCTCCAGTTCCAGAGGGCGGCGGTTTGCCGCGTCGGAGAAGAGTCCGATCATGGATGAGCCGCAGACAGATGCCGAGGGGAAGAGAATTGCCGACGAAGACGATATGAGCAACGGCCAGGCAGCGGTGATGTTTGCCAACGCGGACGATACCAAAGCGTCGCTGACGCCCGTGGCGACGGATCACCACAGTTTCGGCCGATCGTTGCATGACTAGAGCTGTTTGGCTGCGGCCGCTCACCAAGGGACCTGGGGATTCTTGAGTCCGAACCTACCTCTATGCAGAAGAGCAGTGCTGTCTCGTAAGAATGGTAGGCAACAGAACGGGTTGAAAAGACCCAGGGGACCAGATGGGTTCTAAATACCTATCTACCTAGGCACCGACTTACCTGGCAGGAGGGACAAAGGCTGGGGTTGCTGCAAAAGGGTCTGGTGGAAAGCGGGTTCCAACATGAATTGAACATGGAAGTTAAAACCGACTTAAACCACAACAACTCCCCGTTGGTTCAAGAGGGAGGGAGGGCCAAGATTTAGGTACGGTACCTTCTGAGAGGCATTCCTCTCGCTTCTGGCGGCTGCTAACCCTTGGTGTCGACGCGCAGAAGGCACCAAAACGGCTGTTGTTGTTTTGACAGCAGAGGGTTGACGTTGGGGTTTGCATGGAACGAGAAGACACAGCAGATACTACAGCACGGAAATAGAAGCCAGACAGAAACCACTTCCCCACGTTTCGGGACGTGATGTGCCGGAAGGAACCCCGCACGGATCCCTAGACCCCCATCATCCCGCGTGCACCTGTCCACACTCCACAATGTCCAGATTCGGGTTGGCCAACTTGAGCGCATCTTCCCGTGACATCTATTTCTGTGGCTCTGTGGTTCGCCATCCCTGTGCATTATACACCTGTTCTTGTGCCTCATTACCTTGCCTGCTTCCAATCTTCGCATCGACGCCATGGACCACTTCTCGCAGTCCAGCGCAGCATCCGCGTGCTCGGCCCTGTCCAGCGCCGCACAGGGAACGGCCACCAAGATACAAGGCCTGGTTGAGGTTGGGGCCGTCGCTGAAGATGCACTCCAGAAGCAGTTGTCTCTCCTGGCTGCAAGACTCCGCCAATTTCGCCAGCACGTCGGTCAACTCGGTCATTGTGTGTCTGACGCCTCGACCGTCCATCCACAGCTCGGAGACATGTTGAAATCGTCTCTTGCCGAGTGCCAAACCGCTCTGGAATCCGTATCGACCAAGTTGGTCTTGGACCCGGGGTCCGGAGGAGTTGGTGCCGACACCGTCACCAGGTCCGAGGTTTTCGTGATGGCATACATGAGACTCTTCGCCCTCGGCACGCAACTCCTGATAATGCGAGTGCGCCCTGAACCGTTTGCTTTCCTGTTTCTGCTAACAGGAGCCCAGAGACACCGAACAAGAGCAGCAGTCTAAGCTGGCGAGCCCCGCCGCTCGCTCCATTGTCAACTCTGCGCACAAGGCCTCCGAANCCGTCCTCGCGTGACGGGCAGTGGGTACTGTGCTTGGCAGACACTTTGCATTGCCATTGTTGTCTCGACGGGTAGGAGGCTTGGACAGGCATGCCCGAGATTGGTCTGGAGTCTGGACGCTTCGTAGTCCCGATTGATACCAGTGGGCCATGATTGGTTTCTTTTTTACTTCCCCCGCCCTTTTTCCCATCTTTCAAGTGTTTTCTCTTCTTCTCACGTTCATCGTCTCCCATGTTGCCGTAGAGTTTTCGAAGGGCTCCGCTATTCCGACGCGATGAACACCATATCGGGGACTGAGGCTGTGTGGTGTCCTGAGTCCAGAAGAGCTTCAGAGTAGCTCGCTTGGCCCCAGGCGCAGTACCACACAAATGTTCTGGACCCTCCTTGGCGGGCCTGTTCTCGCGTTTCCGGCCGTGCTCGGAGTTTCCCAAGCCACGATCCGGCGTCCCTGTCCATACCTACCTACCTAGCCAAAAAGAATTGAATGGGTGTGGACCTGGCAGTGGAAAATCCGAAAACCAAGGACACCGGAGATCCAACCTGCACGCTTCAAAATGGACAAAGTCAGGAGCGCTTCTTCCACCGCCGCAAGCACAGTGACTTGGAGAGCAGCACCAAAGTGACAAAATCGCAAGCTCTCCCTTTGACCTCACGGAACTCCTCCTGAACTGCCAAGAAAAGCCTATCAAACAGTTCAAGTCTGGTCAGATATCGAACTCAACGCTGTTTCACTCCACTTTATCACCAGCCACAGAGAAACAAACACATTGTGTGTACTTTTTGACTCGACAGTAATTACGGTAGCTAGGCTTGGCTCTTTGCCTGGATGTAGCTAAGAGCGATTCTGACCGCGAAGTATTGGTATCAAGACGTGTTTGATTCAAACCACACTTCTGTATTTGACCTGGATACTACATGACTCGACACACGCCGACCTGCCGCAAACTATGTTGGAACTTGGAAGCCAAGAGCTTTCAAAGCGGTGCTAGAATTGAGCCACGCGAATACGAAAGATACAGCGAACGGTTCAGGTTCCAATTCCTCAACGCCAGATGAAAACCTCGTTCGAGCACCCCATGGAGGTTTCACTGCAAGTCATCGCTCCCGCCTATGGAAATAAATTCAATACTCCTTGTCCAACCCGCTAATCAAAGACCGGCCCGGGCAGCCTCGTTGCCACCATCCTGCACGACGCTCTCGACCTTTTGCTTGCCCTTTCCAATGCCGCCCTCACCCACGCCCATCCGCCGCGCGACGTACTTCTGTGCGATGACGCCAACCGACAGGCCCAGGGCCTCCTCAACCCACTCGGCAACCCACTCACGGGGATCCACGCCGCCGCTCTCGATGATCTCCCGGATCTCGTCGGGCACCCGCCCAAACTCGGCCTGGAAATCATCATCGTCACTGGCCGGCGTCAGCGGCGTGGCAGGGGCGTCCAACCAGTGGATCCACCTCGCTGGCACCCGCTGGCTGACAGCCGAGTACTGGATCTCGTGGACCGGATCCAGAATGAAGACGGCAAAGCACACCTCGCCGTCGGCGTCGTCGTCCTCCTCAGCGACGACCGACTCCTCCTTTTCCTTCTCGACCGCGGTCGACCCGGCAAATAGCGCCTTGTCCGAGGGCACGTTGATCGCCTGCACCGACAGGAAGAGATCCGAGCTGCGCACGGGATTCGACTCGCTCACGGGCTCCGCCGCCCGCTGCTTGGCCTGCTCGATCCCGCCGTGCGCCGAGAAGTATTCGACCGCGTAGCCCTCGGCGCTCGCGCGGCACAGCTTGCTGCCCTCCACCAGGCCCTGCACGATGCCCAGATCGCGCGGGACGTCGGTCTGGCGCCACCAGGGCCCGTCGCGCCAGCCGGCGGCGGATTGTTGGGTGAAGATGGAGGCGGCGGATTTCTCGGCCGCGGGGCTGCGGAGTGTGGACTCTTGGCCGCGCTGGATCACTAGCAGGTCGCCGCCCTCGACCTGGGACATGACGCGGTTGAAGACGCCGTAGATGAGCGGATCGAGGGAGGGGTAACCGACGAGGTCGTGGGCGATGTGGATTAGGAGGCGCTCGTGCGACGAGATGGGCGGGGCGAGGGTGTGCAGGATGTTGGTGAAAGTGGGGAGGGCGCGGTGTCGGAGTTCGTCGCCTGGAGGCGGAAGGTCATGTTAGTGTTTTGGCCATGAGCAGTATGGGGAGCAAGACCGAGAGACACGAACCGAAACCCCTCCAGGCGCCCACATTCCCGCGCACCTGATCTGCCCACTTCTTGGCCTCCTCGTTTTGTTGAATCTGGTTGACGGCAGCCTCGGCTTGTTTCATGGCAGCCGTGGCGGTGGACAAGAGCCCTCCCCACCAACCGCCGCCGCCTGCTGCCTGTGTCTGCTGGACGGGTGCCTTCTTCTCGCTCTCACGGGGATCGGAGCTTGTCGCGCTCGGGGTCTGGGCGGCATGGTGGGACGCAGTGCTCTCGGCGGATTTGCGGGCGGTGTCGACAGCCGGAGGAGGCGGGGTGTTGGTGGATGTGCGCTTGACCTCTCGAATGCGCGGGGTGTGCGGGCGCTCAGGGGCCTTCTCGCCGAGTTGGTTCTCGAGCTCGGCCAGGATGTCTCGCTCGGCAGCCTCAGCCTTGGCCTTGGCCGTTGTTGGCTTGGCCTTGGTGCTCTTCTTGATGGCCGTATCGTCGCCGATGCCTTCGAAGAGGTTGCCCAGCTCGTCATCGGTCGGCGCTGCTTTTGTTCGCTTGCCAGCCATGTTGCGGCGGGAGCGGGAGACGTGCGTCTGAGGCGGAAATGGAAGCAGAGGATCTGGGATGGCGCAGTGCCGGCGATTGCATCCAAACCTGGACGCGATGCGAGTTGAGCGGCAGTGGCTTGCGAAAAGAGGTGGGGAACAGGAGGCCGAGACACCAGCACAGCAGCTGAGCTGTTGCAGCGACAGCCTTGCGTCACGGGCGGCTGGCCTGGCTGCAAGCGGGAGGGGCCTGGGTTGGGGTTAACTGAGCGTCAGCATTGTCTTACCCACATCGCGAGCCGGCAGCCTCAGGGGAAACTGTAAGACCTTGCCTGGAGTCGAGCGAGCAGCCGGTGCCAGCTGGGGCGGTGGGGCGGGGGCTGCCGTGCCGGCTGGTGGAGTGCGATTGGGCCTGGCTTATTCGGGAACCTCCAGAAATTGACGTGAGAAGAAATCTAACACGGCAAAGAGGGCTCGACACGCAGCACCCCCGGCCTGATATTCACGCCCCAGCATTGCTATTGTTGCCTTCAGACAATCGGGAGCGCATCTCCAATGCCCCATTCATCGCTTCCTCCGTCTCTTTTTATTTTTCCCCATCCCGCCGCTGCGTTTTTCTCCCTGCACCTCGCAAATAACCACGGCTCAAGCTTCAGTTAGCGTCGAGCGACCAAGTGGCAGCGTCCGCCCTCGACCCTGACACGTTGGATCAGCCCGCTTAGTGCGAAAGCTCGTTTTTCGCCTCAGCCATCCCGCCTCTCTTACACCCGACACGCAACAACGCGGCTTCATCGACCACGCCCGCCTGCATGCAGCAGCCCGTCGAGGCCGACAGTGCAAGCGGCGCTGGAGTGCAGATTGAATTACAGCCCGTCCCGATGGACCGCGGGCGCGGCAGCATCTCTCGCGGGCGCGGCGCAAAGAAGCGTGCCACTCTCCCGGTCCCGTCTCACCACGGGCACGCTCACTCTCACTCTCACTCTCACTCTCAGCCTCCCCTCCTGCCCCAAGCTCTCTCACAGTCCCCTTCCCTCCAGAGCAACCCGGTTTCAGACTCGGCCGGCCCGAGCACTCCCGAGCCCTCCGCCCTCCCCTCGGCTCACAGGATGGCATACACGGCGCCCCAGCGAGGCGGCAAAGCCCGCCACGCCAACACCATGACCACCCCCCATCGCGCCTCGTCTCCCGCCGCTGACCAGGCATTGCGTGTCACCGCCGCCAGTGCCCGGGCCGACCGGCCCACCCGCAGCCTGACATTTCACCCATCGTCGTCCTTCAGCTTCGAGTCGCCATCGGCATCCGGCTCCATCATGGCTGCTGCCGGCCCTGCTCGCAAGAGGTCGAGGACCTTCGAGGCTTCGTACGACGGCGCCGCCGACGACGAGGCCCATTCCAAGGGTGGCCATTCGCTGAGAAAGCGGGCTCGCATTGATTACACCCAGGAGATGATTGACGATGACCTCGGCCTGCCCGCGGCAAAGAGCGACCCGGTTGCCGTCAAGCCCGCGGCGACTCCGAGTGCCCGCGGCCGCAAGAGGAAACTCGGCCACGAGGAGTCCGACGAGGAATCCGAGGACTTCCCTTCCAACCTCAAGCGCCACCGCATTGACAAATCTCCGGCACCGGCTCGCGCACTTCCCCCGCGGCGCCGCAACCCATCCAAGAAGCTATCGGCTGACCTCAGCACCTTCGTCGACCAGCTCTCCGACAATGAGGTCCAGGACACGATACTTGTCAGTGTGCCTGCTGGTCTGGTTGCTGCATCCGAGGCAGGGTCGGAACACTCGTCGTTCCGGGAGCCCGAGTCGCGGCCGACATCATCGGACGACAGCGAAGGCGCCCGCATGGAGCTGCAGCCGCCTTCACCGCATGCACAGCAGCCAGCGCAAGCAATTGAGGGCGTCGAGCCCCTTGCAGCGGAAGATGACACGACCATCGGGAACCAAATGACTCCGGGGCCGCTGCACGACAAGCCCCAGATTGATCCCTCACATCTTTCCTCGACGCCAACCACCGAGACCGATCAAACCTACCGGGCTCTTGAAGACGAAACTAGGAGGACCGACTTCATTGTGCCCACCATTGTTCAAGAGCCCGAATCCATCAGTCCTCGGGATTCTAAAGTGCGAATGACCGACGCTGGTGCCGAGGAGCAGATCCATCAAGCAGAGAGAGAGCCATCGCAGCCCGCAGCCGCGACAGAAGCCGCACTTGAAATTCCCACATCAACTACTGCTCCTGCGCCCGAACAAAAGTCGGCAGATGATTCTAAAGCACCTCTCATTTCTCAAGACACATTATCCGGGCCTACAATATCTCGCACCTCATCGGAACGGGGAGGAGAGTCGCCGGGGCCTGCTCGTTTCACAAAGATGGAGCGAATCTACGACTCGTCAGACACCCCTTTCGCCTCCCACCGCAAGCTCGTACCCTACGAAAGTGTGAGCAGCTCCCTTCCCGGCCCCTACACAGAGTGGGTGCACTCGGTCGCGCCCGTGAAGGACCAATCCACTCCAATTCCCACGTCTACCCCCGCTCCTTCTCTGATCGAGAGAAAGCCCATCGAGGTGGAATGGGATATGCGCCATCCTCTGAAAACCAGCGAGTTCTTCGCCCTTTACAGCAAGGAGTCGAGGCGACGGAAGGAGAAGGGTGAGCCCTCCATCTCCATGCTGAACTTCAACAATGAGTGCGCCCAGCGGTACAAGGCCGCCCACAGCAATGACGACGAAGCTTCAGCTGCACCCTCGATAACCCCAGAATCGTCCGCCAGCTCCACGGTGGTAGCCGAGGGACTGGCAGCGCCGGCGAGACCGCCCACTGAGGAAGAGACCCCCCGGGACTCTCAGGCAGCGGACTCTCGGGTGCCCACGGCCGCTCCGTCACCCGCTCCCGTTGATGATGCCGTCGCTCAGGACGACGCGGGCGAGGACGAGCAAGACTTGGATGAACCTGCCGATGACCAGGTCAAGCCCGGCAGCCCTGGTGAACCCGTCGAGGTGACACGGTATCCGCACAAACAATACTTGTTCCCCAAGATCCGCGATCCGAACGACTTCGCCGAAGCGTTTGAGGGCTTCCAAGACTTTGCGACCGAACACCTCTACGAGGTTGTCGCCGCCGGTGTCGAGGCCATGCACGTCTACCAGCAAGAGTACAACGAGCTGAGAAAATTATTGGACGACGAGGAGACCGCGAAGCGTCGCCAGGCAAACGACAAAACAGTCGCCAACTGGGAGAACCGCCAAAAGGCCGACGAGCCGCTGCCCTTTCGCCGTCATTTCGATGACGTGGTCAAAGGCCCTCCCACGTTTGAGGTGCGCGGAGCTCGCGCCCCCAAGCCATATATCGACGACCCGATTCTGGAGCACCAGAAAGAGGAAGACCGCGTCATGGCGCAGGCGTATGGGTTCAAGCTCAACACCCACCCTACCCAAGTTGGCCGCCAAAACCCGGAAGAGCAGCGATGGGAGATGCCCGAGAACCGTCTCCGGAAGCGGACTGAGAAGGGCGCCGAACTCGCCGAGGAGAACGTCGTCGAAGGGAAGCGAGCCAGGAAGCCTCGCCACGTCTCGGACCAGAGCAAGGATCCGAGCAGAGCTGGTACACCGGCCGCTGCTGCAGCGCTTGTTCCCGGCCGTCGGCAGAGACGAAAGGGCATGGGGGCCGCGAAAGGCGATGAAGCCGACGGGCCCGAACAAGCTCAATTTGCCGAGAGCTTTTCAGAATCGCCTCGCAAAGCGCGCGCAGCACGGGCACGCGGTATGGTGCTGCTGGATGAGCAGTACCAGATGACTTCTGTCGCAGAAGGCGACCACAACGGGACTGAAGATGAGGAAGCAGAGGCGGACGAGAAGCCCAAGGTCTCGCGCCGACGTGACCGTGGCCCTGCTGCTCTGCAAGAGGCCCCGACCTCGGTCCCTGCTGGACTGGGCGGCGAGGTGCCCAAGACCAAGCGGCTGCGTGGAGGGAAGGGCCAGCAGGCCCTCCACCACGGAGGCGGCGAGATTGCCAGCTCGTCGTTTTACAGCAACCCCTCCACGCAGCCGGACTCGAGGCCCTCGACGTCCTCGTCCAGCAGCACGGCCCACACGGCGGAGACGGTGGAGTCGGCGTACTCTCTGCGGGACAAGCGGAAGCGCAATTTTGCGCTCGAGAACGACCCCGAGCTCGAGACTCGACCACAGAGGCGGGCCCGTGGCTCGGCGGCGCACAAGCAGGAGGTCGCCGAACCGAAGAAGCGCGGTCCGAGGCGGAAGGAGGTGGCGGCCCTGCCACCTCCCCCGGCCCCAGCAACCGCTCCGTCGCCTCTGCTTGTCCCGCCCAGTCCGCCACCTCTCCGGCAGCCCATGGCCACCAAGTTTTACCACAACTTCGTGGCCGGCCCCATGATGGTGGACGTGGGGAACGGCGTCCAGCCCGTGCCGATGACACACGCGGCTGGCCCGTTCATGCACACCTTCAACGCCGCCCCCGCCTACCTTCCCGGAGACCCTCCTCCGCCGCCCGCGCCGCCCGCGGTGAAGAAGCCGACGACGAAGATCAAGATCACGAACAATGGGGCTTCCTCGTCGCAGGCGTCGTCACGGGCACCGACGCCAGCCAACGGAACGTCTGGCTCCAAGGCTGGCGGGAAACGGTCGCGCGGCAAAAAGGCCGGTTTGACGGGCGAAGCCAAGGCAGCTGCCTTGGCGAATGGGGACGGCGACCTCGACAAGCCGTATGCCGAGATGACCAAGTCGGAGAAGATGAGTTGGTCGATGCGGAGTAAGTAGATACGCTGACTTTGAGCTGCGCAGACTAGACCGGCTAACACAAGACAGGACGGTGGGCCTCGGGTGAGATGCAAGGTGCCGTCGAGAAACGACGTACGACACTGGCGATTAAGAAGGCCGAGAAAGCGGCAGGTAGCGGGGGCCCAGACGATGCCGACCTCGGCGCCATGGGCCAGATGACAGATTCGGGCTCCGCGGGGCCGTCAGACCCGACCACGCCAGCGTCCATGTATGGACCACCTGGCCCCGGGCCGCTCGCTTTCCCCCAGGGTCCGCCCATGCCGTCGCAGCTCGCCCCACCACTCCAGCCCGGCTACCTTCAACAGCCTCAGTACCCATACGCGATGCCCCCGGGGCCGCCGGGGCCAATGCATTAGGGGCAACCTCCGGTGCGGGGGTTTACGGACAATAATGAGTTGGCAGCAGGAAGCGACGGCTGGAATCATGTACACGAGAGCAGCCGTCGCCACACTCCCGCAGAGGGGTGGATCTGGGATACAGCATTCGGATGGAGGATGGATGAAAGAAGGGGCGTGTAACCAATCGGTGATGGTTTCTCTCTGCTATGAGCATTGATTGGCGCAGCGTCTTTTGGCGGCGGTTCAGGAAAGGCTCATCACGGCATGGATTTCTTTGTCGCCAGGAAAAGCATGGACACTCTGGGCATCAGGATGGGCAGGTCTGCTGCATTTGCATGGCGCTCAACGGTGCATGGCTGGATCATGGACATTGGGGACATGAGCGAGTCGTGGAGTTGCATTTGCATTTTCGTACATACGCAGGTAATACCCAGTATTGCTGCTGGGCATCGCAAAAGGCAGGGAATACAATATTTATAATTGAAGCTCGACGACAATCAGTGGCGATAATCTCCACCCAGGTGTCAGCTGGCGGATCCGGCAAGATCTCATTCCCCAACCGGCCGCGCTCTTGCCTCAAGAAGGCCTTGAACACCCCTCTGCAGATGTCCTTCGTCCTCATCCCTAACAGCACTGGACGACGATAGACCGTGAGACCCTTCTAGCCTCGGTTTGAGTTGTCTGAAAACGAGGCTAGGCCTCTTCTAGATCACTCCCCTTGTGGTGGTTGGAGCGTCATC
>FJWA01000422.1_pt1 | contig 11202 bp, 15 predicted proteins | sample 1011891 | NCBI WGS metagenome assembly FJWA01 (sample SAMEA3912450, study PRJEB9761) | metagenome | biome: forest; material: soil | place: USA | collected 2011-06-22 | depth 0.1 m
CGCGGCCGCCACCATGCCCTGCAGTGAGTCACGGAACCGCTTCATCTCCTGGAACGTCTTGCCGACCTCGTCCTCGCCCATGGCGGCCGCGCTCAGCGACGCAGCGTGCGGGAGGGGCGTGATGATGAAGTGCCCGGGAAAGTCGAGCCCTTGCTTGGCAAAAGTGTCGGCGGCGGGGAGCGGGCCCTTGGCAGTAGCAAGGTACGTGTCCTCGCCGACGCTGCAGACCATGTGCGTGGGCAGGTTCGGGTTGGACAGGCAGAAGAAGCAGCGGTCGGGGCCGGGCGGCGGGGAGCGCTCGCGGCGGTGGTGCTTGCGNCGGCGGTTGTCGTGGTCGTGCGCGTGGTGTCCGTGGGAGAAGCGGTTGAATTCNGCCTCGTCGGCGCTGCGTTTCTTTTGCGCGGGCTTGTGGAACGGGGTGAGGGTACTCCCGGGAGGGGGGGTGATGACTGCGTCTCGGTTGAGGGTGAAGGCGTACATGGATTTGGCCTTGGCTGCGTTGGCCCATGGCGCCAAGGAGAGGAAGCGCGTGACGGCGATGCCCTTTTCCTTCTCCTCCGCGGTGTCAGGAAAGAATGGCTCCCGCTCCAAGGCAAAGTCGCTGGGTGACATGGCAAAGTGATAGCGCGGCTTCAGGGCTTCGCAGAGCTCCGCAATTGTTTGGCTGGAAGGGGCGGATTCGGCGCCAATCTGCAGGTCCTTCGCCTTGGAGCTATTCCTCCATACGTCAGTCGGCCACATGGCAGTGAGAAGAATGTCTGCGTTGTTGGCTCCCCGGAGCGCCTTGGCGTCTCCTTCGGTGTGGAATGGCTCATGCTGCTCCTTGGACAGCCCGGCCACGATGTTCGGGTCGAGGACGCCTCCCAAGGCAACGATCCGCACGCCCTCTTCGGTTTTCGTGACGCTGCGCTTGCCCAGGTAGTGAAGATTGGGCGCAACCTCCTCGTCCTTCTCAACCCTCTCGAGGACGCGAGGGGGCAGGGAGATAGTGCCAACTGTGAAGTAGGTCGGGCACGGGATCTCGATGCGCCCCTCCATCAGGTCAGTGAGCTGGTCGTCATCTTGGGCCTCACCAAAGAGATTGCCCGTCACGATTGCGAAGCTGAAGACATTCTTGGCGTGCAATGCTGACAGCTTGCCGAAGGCGGACCGGAGCTGGCCGTTGATGCTGCCGAAGACGAAGCTGATCTGGTCAGTATGTGTGATGTCGCTGAAGTAGAGAGCGCGCCGGACTGACATCTTGGCAGCCATATTGCAAGCAAAGGTTTTAAAGTTGCCCGGCTGCGTATGGTTTGGAGAGAGGAGGGAGGGTGTAAGGCAGGCGAGTTGAGGATTAGGCCTTCGGTCATCCGGTCACTCCCTGCAGAATTATCTTCGAAGGAAGGAAGGCAATCGAGTTCTCAAAATAAGGAAAATAAACCGTAAACAAATCCCTTAGCTAGCCATACTCAATTCAATGAATGGAAGGTGATGGCGCTTGAGTTGCTGTTGGTGTTCATCGCTGCTTGACGTCGCTCTGGATCCGGAAAGCATGTTTCGCGCGCTCGGATGATGCAGGACGCGCCTGGACGACTTATCTTATCAGTACCCCGTTTCAGTAATATTCTGGGTGTGTCCATATGCCTTTGCCGCAATCTTACCACCCTTGAAATGGCACAAGTTGACGCCGGCAGCTGCGGAAGAAGACAAAATCGTCTGGAAACCCTTCGCTCCCCGCAAAATCCTCAGAATCAAGAGCTCAGGAGTAANAATTCCACACCTTGCATCCATGAGAACGCCGATGTCTCGGCCGGCCCTTGGCTCCGGAGAAAGGTGGATCATTCATGTCANATTCGGCCCCACAGCGCCGGCCGGCCCCGAATTTCTCGGAGCTTGCGTGTAAGTCGGGCTCCACAATTTGTCTGTCATTCTCGGCATGAACAGCACTTCGCTTCCACACGACGACTAATTGGATTCTCAACATATTTCCTGGTCCAAGTTGCAGCAGAGGAAATGCAACACCCCGTTTTCCTTGACCTATTCTGGAATCATGCCGCGTGCAAAATCTAACCTCCGTTCCAGGCCAAACAACGCATTCCTCCATCCAAGAGTTTCCTCCCCAACTACGTGTACTTGTATTAGTATCCGTCCGGACTCGGACATCGCCGTTCATCCAATATCCTTCTCCCGCCGCCGCCGCCACCACGGACCATGAGGCAAAGACACCACACCAGAACCAAGCCCCAAAGGTCCCAAACCAGAAAACCACCCCTGTCCTTATCCCACCCCAAAATCTTATCGCCGAACCTTGCACATAAAATAGCTATCCCAAATAAGAGACAGCGGCGCAAGGGGAAAAGGATCATCAATTAAAGAAGAAAATCTCTGCACACGAAAACCGTCTAGTGTAGCCGATGTCACCTTTATCCCCAGGGATTTGCGTGACTCACCTCTCTTCCAACACACAGTTCTGTTGACGCAAGAAAAAGGGGGCAACTAAACGAGAAAGGGAACGTGGCTTCTGCAAGCCCAGCTCAGCTTCTCGACGCCATGGCAACCAATAGAGAGATCTTGGCACAACTGGCCACCGACGACCCAATGCAGTGAAGATTGATCGCGTCACCAGGCCATCAGGAACTTGGCATAACCAGGGCAATTTTGGACTTTTTTCCATTTGTTTTTTGTCCGTCTCGCTACTCGAAGTGACGGTACAAAGTTGTTACTGCCTTGAGCAGCCAAAGGGGTTTCCCCTTCCCATTCTGTGGGGGTGGAGAGGAGGGTAGGGAGACTAAATAAAACACCAACACAACGTTGCCATGAGAAAAGAGCCACACAAAAACAGACCACCTCAGCTCCCGCAACCACGACAAAGAGTGGTGATGGTCGCGCGGCGGCGGTGTTACAGGTAGACAGACGGGTAGAGATGTCGAGACAAATCTCCGTGTGTGTCGGGTCGAAAGTGCCCTCGTCCTCCAAAGACCAGGCGCCGAATCCTCCCATGACCACAGGGAATTTTCCCGTTCCTTTCTTCCTCTCCGATCACCATCCATCTCTCTCCCAAGCCTTGCTTTGCAGGCGGGAAAGCGTAACCACCGAACCCCATAATCCCACTCCGCCACGTTGTGTCATTCCAGGCTCCTTCTCATACGCAACTGGTATTTCCGCCCCCCCTTCCCTCCTCTCCAAATCTCCTGGTAAATCCATGCAAACCACTGCATGCGAAACGTGGACCGCTCATTCTCGTCCACTGCGTCTCGGGCTTTCCAGGACGAGGTATCGTGTTAGGTCGACAAAGGAAATGTGCAAGGTTCGGTGTATGGCGGACCGAACCGAGTAGGTTATCCGGTGAAATGTTCGTACATTGATATGTTGAGAAAAGGCCTCGAAAGGGCAGGTGGTGGCGATCGTCGACAGCTCCGGAGCGGCGAGGGTGAGGAGTCCGGATGCTGTGTCATCGTGATCGCAGTTCATTAAGAAATACGAGCCAGTCCCACGCCGCGAATGGGACCNGTAAGTGGCATGCATGGGGTCAGCCGAGAGCCATCTCGGCTGCCCATGGGAGTGAAGGCATCTGCCGCAGATCGATGCGATGCAATGCTGAAGGATGCCGACGCTGTGAGAATGCCGTATGGTGAAAAGAACCAAGCCGACGAGCCAAAGGATGCCTGATCCAAGGCCCGAGATGCCCGGGTAACGCCACGCTATGCCAACAAGGTCTAATGCCGAAAGAGAGAGAAAAAAGTCGATACTCGTGGTTGCGGGCGATTGTTGGATGATCAGTCCTTGCGCCAACAAGCCATGCGTCGGATCCCAACGGGGAAAGAGGCGACGAGTAGGATGATGAAGAAGTTCAGATGACAAAAGGAAGATTAGTGTCGGGGGTGGTAGGACTGTGTTCACAGAATCGAGGCATCAAAACGACACCATGCGCCTGGCAGGACCGCGTTCGCCGCCAAGGCAGGGGGACGCCCCGAGCATTCTCGTGATGTCGCGATCGCGAGCGTTGACGCGCCCGGGGGCAGTCGGCGAGTCTTGCAGGCCTGGATCTTGTTGCCCGAAAGCGTACGTCTGGGCGCGGCCGAGGCCCCTGCGGCCCTGGCGCAGCCGATTCATTTCCCGCTCGCAGGTGTTAACATGCTCAGCGGCATTCATCTCGACATAGGCCTGAGGGTAACAACGTCCTTGGTGCTCGGCAAAGAAGCCGCTGTAGCCGCCTTCCAGGATGTAAATCTCCGGGTAGAAAAGCTTCGGGTAATGCATCGCGTTTTCGTTGCGGTCCCTGGCGCGAATGTGACGAGCCATGATCGGGGCGCGGTGGGCCGAATATTCGCAGTGGAAGATGAGGAGCGTGCGGCCCTGCATCGGGTTGTCGACCAATTGACTAGCCAACAGCTCCTTGTCGTTGTAGTTGATGGCGCCGTCGATGTGGCCTCCTTCGTACTCGTACTCGAACCGACAGTCGACAACCATCTTGTGCTCGAACTTGTCGCTGTATTTTCCATCGAGCACCTCGAGCATCGTCTCGCGGGTGATCCGCGGGATGTTGTCGCACTCGTCCTCGGGGAAGTAGTGAGGGAGAACGGGCTCGTGATGTTCCTCGAGATCCATCACCGATTGCAGGGCATTGCAGGTCAGCGCCGGCCCTTCCTTCTTGGCCCCAACNACATCCCCAGGGCTCTCGAACATGCTCAATGAGCGCCGATATTGCTTCCGCGGTCGCATGAAGGGATTCGCAGTTCGCCGGCCTTGGCCCGTGATGGGCGACCCATTGCGCACACCGCTCATGGCATTGAGGCTGTTGAAGTGGTGGGCCTTGGGGCGAGTGATGGCCATTGAGGCACAAGGGCTATTCGCACTCTTGGGGCGCCGTTCCTGAGGGGGAGAGTCCTCGAAGCACTCGCTCAACGACATGGACGTAGAGGGAGATGAGTCGAATTGGCCGTCGCCCCCAGCGCCAAATTTGAACGGTGGAAGCTGGGAATCGCCCTGCGGGCGCCCAAGCATGCCGATCGCGCCGAACCCTTTGGCACGGGTAAGCGACGGCCGCCTGAGACCGAGCCGTTTACGACTGCAGAATGTGTGAGTAAAGAGTGGGCCAAAAATGGGCAGGCAGGAATTCATAATTTAACACTTACTCGGCCGCGGCAAGCTTCACAGGCTGTAGCGCACATGAACGTGGAACGGGCGATTCCATCATGGTGTCATCCGAGCCTGGTGTCGGAGACGGCAGTTCGACATGGGCTACAAAGGGCAGCTTGTGCGGCAGCGGCGACATGTCCATCATGTCGACGCACCCGGGGGACGAAGCGGGAAGAGGGGGCGTGGTCACATAGCCTGCAAACACATCTCAATCAGTCCCCACAACCCAAGACGAGACGACGCCCACTCCCAAGTCGCAGCTTACCACGACCCTCCAATGCATCCATCATGGTGGCCGTTGTGAACAGAGCGCGGCGTGGNGTTGGGAACATCGGGCTGCTGCAGGATTGGGCCATGTGTAAGTGACAGAACAAGCACACAGTCTCAAGTCAAGGGAGGGAGAGGGCAGAAGACAAGACACGAACCTGGCATCGCTGAGCTTGAAGTTCTGTGACAGGTCGGCGGCGAGCGAAGCCCCCGGGGAGGAACCGCGAACAGCCTTGTTGTTGAAGTACTCCGGCCTGGGCAGTTGGAAAGTGAACTGGTTCCTGCCGAGTGGGCTGGGCACGAGGTGTGGTCCGTAGAGGCTGCTCTGCCCGAAGGCAGATGGCGGCGCCGGCCGCATTGCTGCCAGCGGCGAGGAGGTTTCCATGACGTTGCAGGATAGTGCTGCATGCACGAATGCGGTCGTGTGTCTCTACGCTGCGGACGAATCTTGTCGGCGTTGGCTGGGAGCGGTGGTCGAATCGACTGCAGGCAGGTCGCAGCTCGACGGGCGAAGGTCGATGCCGAGATGGGCGCTGCACGAGAAGGACTCGTCGAGTGGTGTGGCACTAGAGTGATGTAGACCGAGTCGACATTAATCGGCGTCGACCACCTCGGTTGCACCTGTTAAGAGAGAGTTCGGGGTGCAGAGGTCGAAGGTCGAAGGTCGCTGCGCCCGAACTTTGGTTTTCTCTCGTCGTCCGGTGCAACGCGGGCGGTCTGTGGATTTGGGGCTGGCAGAACCGGGCAGGGAGGGTGGAAGCCTGTGAATTATAGCGGGGGTCCCGCTTTTAAGTGCAGGCCAGGAAGGTTTGGGAGGTGCTAATTGAATGTTGCGGTGGAAGGTGGCCCGGGGGGAAGGAGAGGCGTCCAGGGGGGTGGGTGTCGTGGTTCAAAGGGCTGTTTGCTGCAACAGGTTCCTCGGAGGAATAAATAGAAGGGAATAAAGAATGGTGGTGTTCGTGTCTTGCCCCGATGGTGGATTCGCTGCCGATTTCTCGCGATTTATTACGGTACCAGTACGAGATGGTCGCAGAGTTGGGGTTGGCGCCGGCTGCTTCCCCAAATCCCGAAGCTCGTCCTGACGGTCTGCTCTGCCGTTGGGCTCCCGCGTTGATATTGGAGCCAAGACAGCGGCACACGGCCAGGTCGGTCGCTTCCAGGGTTCTTACCGGTCCGGTGGTGATGGTCGACGGGCTAGCTGTCAAGATTCACGTTTTACGCGGGCGGGAGGCAGTTAAGAAGGATTTTTCCCATCCTGGCCCGGCGCACAGCGACGTCGACAGGGAAGGCCGATCAAGCAGATGATTTTCTACAGGTTGTCAGGGCGATTCGCCAGGTCCCGCATGGTTGTTGCGGTTACTTGGTGCCAGGGACCTCAGCAGCGGGGGCCCCTGTCGAGGAGCTTGGGTTGTGTGGGGCGGGGAAGCTCCTTCGCTGCAGGGGGAGCTCTGACGGCACGGCGCTTGGGGAGTGACCTGGCTGCTGTGCAGCGCAAATTGAAGTTACATCACGAGCCGTGACAGAAACACGGCATGCCCATGTACCGTCCGACCCCGGAAANCACAGCCAAAGTCCATCGACATCGCGGCCCAGGCATTCTGTGCTCTATTCCGTACCGAATACATGCTGTGCCGTGGCACTGTGCAACAACGGCCGCGTTGTTGGGCCTCTGATGTGCCGCTTTCGGCGCCTCGCGGCTGCAGCCCGCTGCGGCCAGTCTGAGCTCGCTGCCAGGCACAGCAACGGGCGATGCAGGCCATGTGGAGTGTTTAAGTCGATGTCAATCAAGGCTTCGGTGTCCTCGGGANGACGGGAGCAGACAGACGGCCAGACCGGCGCGGGGCAGAACAAAAAGAGACCCAGAGAGGGAAGAGCAAGACAGTCAAGATTGGCTGTCTCGAACCCGTCTCAACGAGTCAATCGACTCACATGCGATTCCTGCTCGGCACTTGGGTTCCACCTGGGAGTCCGGAATAATTAACCTGCTCACCATGCTCAGGCAGGTCAAGCCAAGTCAAGTCCGGGCAAGTCATCGAAGCTTTCAAAACGGCCGCTCTCTCAAGCTAGCCCGTGCGGGGAGGTCGCATGAAGGACAAGGGACTTGGAAACACCGGCCACACGACCAAGGTGAATCGGACGTTTGGACCTCGCCGCCCACCATCACGTCCCTTTCCCGTCGACTCCAACCCCGGAATGCCGGTTTCAGGACGGCTCGGCATCGAAACACGGCCATACTGCTTGCTAAAGCGCGCGGGCTCAAGCCCAAGAACCACAATGTTTTCCCCACGCTCCCTGGCAACCGTGCAAAGGATTGAGCGGCTCAGCCGAGCTTCACAGCGCGGCTGTTTCGGCGATGTGATGGAACAAATCAACAGGCAAGCGCTGTGTTTTAGCGCTCTGGAATTGGCGAGGTCCAAATTGGCCAGTGAACATCACGAATTGGGAACCAACTTTCATCGAGGCCGACAAGGCGACCCACGACTGTCCAGTGGTCCACACAGCGACCGACTTTGCATTTCCTCCAAAAAGCACCGCAGAGGTCTCGCCCACGTGTCGGTTGGAGAGAGGATGCGCCCACCCTTTCCCGACTCTGGCCAGCCCTGCCGTTTCTCGCCGAAGCACAGACACTCGCAGGCCAGCCCATCATCAACTTGCGGCAAGATGCTCTGGAGCCTCGCCCTTGTCTGCTGACTGGCGTAGCATCCCGGGCCAATCATTGAGCAAATTGGACAGCTCAAGCTCCAGCCTCACCCTACACCTCAGCCAGGGTCAAATTGCCAACAACGGAATCCAAGTATCTCAGCCATATCCCACGATGTCGGCGGTCTCAAATATTGGCATCGTCACGACAGCTCTCGACAAAGGGAATGGCGTCAGATAACGTGAATGACCGGGCAGCCAGCCANGATCCGCCCAAGTCACTCCCCCGGCAGCCCACCGCCAAAGACCCCTGTCCATCCCGCCTTGAAGCGGGTCTCAGGTCCAGGGCGACTCGGTCCCTGAGAGCTTCAAATCCTGGTGATGATTGGCTGGGTTTGTCCCTCAGGCAATATTGGATGGACATCTTTCGGGCTTATCACTGGCCGACATGAAGAGACCAGTCTCGGCCGGCAAAAAGGACTGCCGGGATCTTCTTTCGTGGTTACCCGCAGTGAGCGTGCCGGCTGTGTCGCCATTGAAAATCGGAGAATTTGTCTCGCGAGGCCATGAAACCCGGGCAAGCGACCACAGGATGGATGCCGCCGGGCCCCGTCCAAGTTCCCGCGAGCCGCTCTTGATGAATCGGCCAACTCAGGCACGTTGCAAGGCTGGAAATAGCATCAGACTTGCCTGGCGTAGGGGTTCCATTCCTCGACTGCTGCCCTTCTCCACGTCCCGATGCGGAAAGACGTCATTCCTCCATGGCAGGGCTGTGGGACCCCCTTGCTTCGAGCTCGGCGCGTTTTCCAAGGCTGAACAAGATCGCCGATAGCGTCCCTGGCGTCCTCCATCCTCGACAAACTAACGCGATTTCGTCATTTCGCTGTCTCGGTCCCTGGCCCATTGTGAGATCCCGATCTGATCAGAATTCTTGTGTAAGAAAGATAAAAGGAGGGAAGGGACTTTGGGAAAATCATGGAACTGGCCGACGATGACGAGGTTTGTTTACTTTCCCCTCGCTCGCTGTGCTGATCTGCGCTGCGCACGAAGAGAGCTCCTCCAATGGCCCGCATGACCCAGAGGACAGCGAGCAGCAAACATCGGATCTCCACCCAATCGCGAGGCGCAATCGGGCGCAATCGGTGTCTCCAAGGCGCCAACGCAGCCGAGTTCAGCTGCCAGGCGCCCACGCTTTGCACTCTTTGGGTTGCATCCCAGCTCACCTCATCCGCGCCACGACCATCCAGACAATGGGTCCCGCANTCCTCCGCAGCCGGAAACGGCTTGGTGTGGTCCCTGACGAGCCCTGACAAGCCCCAACAAGCCCGCGGCGGCTTGTGGTTTGCCTGAGCGATTGCATGGGCTCGTTTGAGATGCTGCACGAGAAGAAGGCGCAGAAGGTCGTTGCGGAGACGGATGAAGAACAACGCACCGGCGCGGCAGGCCAAGGAAGGGATTCTGCGCATCCGGATGCAAGAGGATGCATCCATGTTGCATCCGACGCACATGACGAGCGCTGACAGAATCCCTCGTGCGCCGGCGCGGGGTAAAGTAAACAAACCGACGCGAGCTCCGGCCTGAGATAAACAATTGACAAGCTGCCGTGTCTGCCCTGCCGCGGGGCAGCAGGCAAAACGCGGTGTCACCTGATGAAACAGCCGGAGGCTGCTCCCGGCTGACCTCGGTCACTGGAGCCGCTGCAGCGGGTGTTTACTCGTCACACTTGATGCTTCACCGATCTCCGCGATACACAGCACGGTCAGTGCAAAGGGAACGGCAGCTCACGACGGTTCAATTCTTCGATGAGATCTCGGAAACGCGAGTTTGCGTCTGCAGACAACCTCGGGACGCGACAAGTGACGTGTTTGAGCCTCAACACCACCCTCCCGTGGCGGAGATCTTGTCGAAGCGGTGGATCCGTCACAGCCCTGCAGACTAGGGAAGATCGGGGTTACTGAGTAGATCGATGATCAAGCTCGTTACCAAGCTCGAGCCAAGGAATCATGGAGATGATGCAATTGGTTCAGTTGCGCAAGATCGCAATGCTCCGGCAAGGCGCCGTGATCCTCCCACAGCTCAGAAACCTGTTTGAGGCACATTCGGCAACAAGAGCCGAACTCGCTTCACCCCGCCCTCGATTCTGAGCCTTGGCTGAGCGGTGCTGCAATCCTTTGGCGGGTCACGCTCAGATTGCTTGACCGTCTCCTGTTCTTATATTCTGTGTTCCAGTGTCGCATGCCATTTGTGACACGAGAAACAGTGACACCCCTGTCAGGGTTGTTTACTCTTGTGAATCACAGACCTGGTCTCCGTACATACATAAGTTTAGAAAGACACGTCGTCCATCAATCTTCCTTTCTCGATATCAGCCCGGAACTAACTTTCTCCTCAAATTGTTCAAGCGGTCCGTCCGGCACTCCCGTGACTCTGGGGGGAAACCCTTGGACTCAATCACTGCCCCGTAGGAAGCCCAAAACCCACCCGCCTCAGCCTCGATGCTTCGATTCTCACGCTTCGCAGTTACCTCGGCGTCAGGAGATGCACATCCCAGAAACTCCACAGGGTTCAGCTCCCAAGTGCAGCCCGTCTCCCGGGGAGAATGGAGCCTCCAAGAGTCCAAAGCCCTTGCTGCATGCCGCTAGTGTTGGCGAGACAGCTGCGTGGGTTTAGGGCTGCTGATGCTGCAAGGGACGGAGTGCGTGGCCGTGGGTCCATTGCATCCTGTCTCCATCGCGCTTGGAGGCTTTCGGCAGCCCCGAGCGACCGTAGGTGGACGGACGAGGGAGTGAATTAGCGGTGGTGAGATTGACAACGACAGGGCAACCGCGGGAGGAAGATACGAATAGTCGTGTTGTCTCAGTGACTATTGTGCCCGACTATTTCCTGGCCGGGACTGGGAAGCTAATTGATGAGAGACAGCAAACTCCCTTTAACGTTCTGAGTCAGACGAGACATTCTCGTACTTGACGGTGGAGTGGATATTCTTCCCCTCTTGCCCGAGTCTTGTGTGTGTTGAAGTCTTCCAAACCACCTTCTCCGAGTCATACAAAACCCCCGACACAACTCGGTACCTATCAAAAACATACCGGACGTTCGAAACCTGCGACATTGAGGACCCGAGAATATCCATAAGAGGAGTCCGCTGTTCCCACCACCGGTGGGTTCAAAGCGAAAGGC
>FJWA01007093.1_pt1 | contig 11202 bp, 16 predicted proteins | sample 1011891 | NCBI WGS metagenome assembly FJWA01 (sample SAMEA3912450, study PRJEB9761) | metagenome | biome: forest; material: soil | place: USA | collected 2011-06-22 | depth 0.1 m
GGGCAGGGGCAGGGGCAGGGTCAGGGTCAGGAGGAGGATCTGGCGGGGGATGGGGATGTCGATGCGGCTGTTGCTGGGATGGGTGGTTTGTTTGATATGGACTGGGATGATTTTTTGAGGAATCCTGGGGCGTATGCTGTTGAGGGAGAGGAGGAAGGCGGGGTGCAGGAGGGTGGTGGTGAAGAGGGGGTTGTTGAAGAGATGGAGGTTGGGGATAATGATGAGAATGAGGGTGAGGATGATGACATGGGAGAAGGGGAGGAAGACATCGAAGACGATGGTGACATGGATGAGGAAGAGGACGACGTCGGCGAGGAGGAATGGGATGGGGGCGAGAACATCAACATGCTGCTTGACGGCGGCTTGCACGATGGCGACGGCCAGGATGCTGCCCAGCCGCAAGGCATCCAGCAGCAGCAGCAAGTCGCCCAGCAGATGCAGCAGCAAGTCACCCAGCAGATGCAACAGCAAGCCGTCCAACAAATGAGTCAGGTCGAGGACGACAACGACGTCAATCTGGCGCTGTACATTGCCGACGAGGACGTCGGCGAGGATGAGCGGACACGCAAGTTGCGGGATTGGTTCCGGCCTTGGTAGTCGTGCTCCCAACCTGCAGAATGTCATGGACAGAAACGGTACGCGGAAGAGGTTGGTGGACTGCTGTTGGCTAACCCGACCAACTCCTTTTCTCTGTCACACCGCTGCTTCGTCTAGGGTCAGAGGGCCAGAGTAGTTTGCTGTCCTCGGGGGCCTCTTTCTTCCCGCGAGATAGCCATGGATTCTTGCTCACCACGTTTTGCGTGTTTGGGTGGATAGACAATCGGATATCCATCGATCAGAGCAGATGGCATATTGTCCGAGGTTCCGGGTGGCATGATATCTGCGTTGAGGTCGGATCACTCTGCTCAGAGACACGGGCATGGCAGAAAGAACACCACACGCAAGATAAGTAGTACTATTAGTAACACCGCTGTCCTCGCCTGAGCCGGGCCCAAGAAGAGAAAAAGAAGGCAACCTCCCAATAGCAAGCAGTAACCACAAACCCAACGCAATGTGCCACCGGTGGTATCCCGCTTTCCGTCGCCAGAAGAACCTCTAAGCCCCTGCATATCCCTTCCTCCCTCCATCCCTTCCCCAGGGATCGTCAAGGCCATACGCAGGGGGGACGGACCAACAGACTCCCGACCAAAGGCAAGGGGGAGTTGGATGACGGGTAGTTGGTTTGAAAGCGTCGCGTGTATGTGAGATGATGATATGTGCCAGTCAACTCGAGCGTATGGAGACAGAATCGAAAAAGAATAAAAAGAATAAAACCTCAAGGAGAAAAATAAACAACCTTCCACCCTCCCAGTCCGAAAACCAACACCCCTTCGCCCCCTGATGTTTCCGCTGTACTCCCGCCGCCGCCGCCGCCGCCCACCCGCCCAGCCATCCCGCAAAACTTTTTCCTCGAAAAAAAACAACGAAACAGAAAAAACAGAACCTCAATCTGGAGCATACTAGTTGAATAGATGTGAGGAAAAAAGCAAATGACAAAATCGAAAAAGAAAAGAGGATAAGATTAACACACAGAACCGAGGCAAAGACGCATAGGCCCAGCCGCCGTTTACGAGCACCAAAGGCCGGATATAACCCCTTGTACACTCCCTCGCTATGCACGCCTCTCCCGCCCCCTTTTCCCACGCGCCCCCCGATCCCAAAACCAGCCCAGCCCAGCCCATGCCTGACTCAAACCGATTCTGCCCATTTGTTGCGAATTCGAAGTCGACGAGATTTGGAAACAACCGTATATGTGTGTGTGTTTGTGTGTGTGTGTGTCCCGAGCGTCCAAGGTTCGGGAACAGCCCCCTCTGTCCCCTCCCCTTTGTGACCCGTTGCCGAAAGAGGGGGACGGGGAAGAAACGAAAGGCGCAGAACAATGTGTTGTCGGTTCCAAAAAAAAACTCCACCACCCCGACGGGACCCTGTAAGAATCGCGTGTTCTTTTATCTTTCCGGCCCTTTGTAAATTTTTGACCCTGCCATCCATCCGTCGCCGCCCCAGCCCCCCCCTCAAAGTGACCCTGGCCGTGGCCGCGCCGAAAGACTCCCCATTACCTGCACCCCGTTGAAGAAAACAGACGAAACTTGCCGAAGTTATTGCCAAGGCCCAAATGATCTCTATCCGTCGTTCCCAAAGTTGCCGAAGAAGAAAGCCATGCGTGAAAAAGAGCAGTCAAAGGCTTGGGCAGCTTTTTGTGAGCAACGGGTCGTTCTCACCACCCGGCGATAGGACATTTTTGGTGGGCGCTTATGCCGGCGACTTGCTCTGGGGCGCCGCACCGCCGTTCTGGCGAGCATCCTGACTGCTCACTGACAGACCCCCGATACCCGAAGAGAGGAAGGCGAACGGATCGTTCTCGTTCTGCGAGTAGAAGTTGTTGCCGGGGCCGGCCGAGGCAGGGCCGTTGCCGGCGGACTGGAAAGCGGCCTCGGCCGCGCGGCTGTCGAAGGGCCCAGCAGAGTGAGACCCGGGGGCGGGGCCGAAGTGGGTGTTCAGCGGAGGGTACGGAGCAGCGCCGCCGCCGAGCCCAGACGGGAGGGCGTAGGTGCTCGGGGGGCCGCCAAAGTGCTGGCCATAGCCGCCGCCGGAGCTGAAGCCACCGGCAGCGGAGCCGAACGGACCGGGGCCGGGGTTGCCGCCCATGGAACCCTGGCCCATGCCGTACGAGGATGGAGCGTCCATCGGCGAAGGGTAGCCAGAATCAGCAACGACGGCAGCGCCGGCACGGCTCGCTCCGCAACGAAGACAGCAGACGTTCTTCGCAAAGTTGTGGTAGCCGCAGACCTCGTTGCCGCACTTCCAATCGCCGGCACGGAAGGGGACGACGCCGGAACCGCCCATGCGGCCGTGACCGCCACCACCGTGGCCATGGTGGCCCATGTGGGGAGGAGGCGGCATCATGGCCGGGGGCGCATAACCATAGCCATAGCCCATCTCGCCGGCGGGGCCGGCGGTGACGGCAGGGAACGAGCAGCGGAAGCAAGCCGTGCGGCGCTGGAAGTTGGAAAAGCCGCAGGACGGGCAAGTCCAGTCGCCCGGGCGAGGGCGGTTCTTGCTCGGCGGGAAGGGTGTGAGGATCTCGGCAGCCCGGTCCAGGACGCGGCTCGACGAAGGAGACACCTCGATGGCCTTCTCGTTGAGGGCGCGCCCATTCATGCACAGGCTTTCGGCAGCCTGGAGACAAGTCAGTGGTCCATGGTTGTCAGTGCGTTGAAGTCTCTCTGGGAACTCACCTCTTCATGGGAAGAAAAGACGGCGAAGCCGGTGCCGGTGGGCTTGTGCTGCTCCGGGGTCCGCAAGGTCCAGAAGGCAATGGGACGGCCGCCAAACTGTGTGAACCAGCTCTCGAGCTCCGACTGGGTGGTGTCGTGGGGGAGGCCAGACATGTGCAGGACCTTGCTGCGCTCGGACAGGAAAGCGCGGACATCGGCGCGGGCGTCCATGGGGCGGGTGAGCACGTCGGGATGCTCATGGGGCGGCTGCGACTTCCGAATCAGGCCGCGGAGCACGCGGGCCAGCGTCACGGCCTCCTCCATAGCCCGGCGGGGCGACGCCGGAGCCAGGGCCTGCAGGTGGAAGGGCAGGTTGTGCTTGATGGGGGCGCTGGACTGGACGGCCTCCACCTCCAGGGCGGCACAGATATTCGCCAAGGACGAGGGCCCGAACGGCAGCGACTCGGGGTGGTGCTGCTGCCATCTCTGGTATTCGGTGCGGAGCTCGAAGGCGCGGGAGTGCTGCAGATAGGGGGGCAGCACGACCGACTTGTCGCGAGCCTCGCGGGGGAGCTGGACCCGCAGGTCCCAGGCCTCGAGCGTGACGAAGACAAAGTCGAGGTTCTGCGAGGTCAGGTGCTCCGAGGCGAAGGCATCGAAGCGGTTGATGGCGTCCCTGAAGGTGCCGGCGTTCCGAACGTGTTCCCAAGTCAGGGTGGTGAGGCTCGCTGGCACGGATTGGTCAGCAAAAAGGCGAATTGGCCGCCGCCGGGGAGGCCTCAGCCAGCCTCCGTCGGGCCGGGTGACGACGACTCACTGCAGAGCGGAGTGATGGGGGTGTTGACGGGCTTGACGAGGACGCTCTCGCGGTGAAGCTGCAGACACGAGGTGGTAAGAAACGGAACAGGGCCCTGGGATTTTTCAGGGGTTGGCTTGGCCCACCTCGTCCAGAGTGTTCGCGTCCAGCAGGATCCAACCAAGCTCAATAACCTCGGCGGAGTCCTTGGTCACGTAGACGCCGTGCTCGTCGCAGGTGGTGGCAACGTGTACGACGACGTAACGGTCGACCTTGAAGGGCGGGCTCTGTTGAGTGGCCATGGCTGCGGTCGGGTAAGGGGGAGGGCGTTTTCGGATTCGAGCTCGCCGGCCAAACTCGGTCGAGAATTGGGGGAAGTGGGTGATGCCGCTATCCGAGGATGCCGCCTGGGGGAAAAAAGAGAAGGTCCAGTTAGCCAAGGCGGGGGGGGGCATCAATCAGCGGGATGGTGTCGGCGGCCGCGCAGAGGGACAGTGGGCTTCGAGCAGAGGGCACACACCTTTTGTCGTCCGGTGGACGTCCGCAGCAAACAGCGGGTTTTCGGGAAAATGAAGCAGCAGGCTGGGAAAAGGTCCACGAGGTTTACCGAGTCCACCCTGACAAGCAAGCCAGCCAACCCAGCCAACCCAGCAAGGGAATTGCGGAGCTGAGCACGGGTCCCGGGTCCCGAGTCCTAGCTTTCTTCGTACCTGCGCGTGCGGCAGGGCAGGAGCAGCAGCAGCAAGCAGACTTGTGCAGACAACGCAGCGAATAAAAATGCTTGGACTGTCTCTCGCCGCGCACCAAGCACCCAAGCAAGCAAAGCAAGGCTAGCAGACACCTTGCACGCGTCCTCTGCAATTGATGTCTCGCGCCCTTTCCTGGCCGCTGCGGGAGGAGGGAGGAGAGGATGGAGAAGGATAGATAGGGATGTATCTAGATAGGATGAGAGCGAAGGCGGAGGGCGGACGGAGGGTTGAGGGTAGAGGGTGGAGGGTGGAGGGCAGAAGAAGGGGGGAGGTGAGCATGAAATCGGAGACGCGAGCGTGGAAAAGGCCCAAAAAATATGGCACCGCAGGCAGCGAGGGTCAAGGTTGGTTTGGGTGGTTTGACTTCCAGGTTGACCAGTGTTGGGCCGGCCAGGGGGCTCCAAATTCCCATCCTGTCTCCATCGATCCCAGCAGCTCCTTTAAAACTGCAACATAATAAATCACCTCCCGGCTGCTCGCCTCGCTGCCCTCGGAATCGAGGCAATCTGCAGCAATATCAATTTGTGACGGCAGTCTGCGAAACTGACCGCCCCCTGCTGATGCTCCGCGCTGCTCGGCCTCGACACTGTGGAGGAGCGAGACAGCACGCTAAGAACGGTGTGGTTCGAGCGCCATCGAAGGGCCTGAATGCCACAGAAATCCATGGTCCCGAATCGCAGCTCTGGCCGTCTTCATATGAGGCTGGGCCAGCCCGGGACTCTGCGCTGTCTGCATCCTGCTCCTGCAGGTATCTGAGCACAGCTTAAGGAGAGGCAGACGTCCTGTGCCTCTTGGTCCCTTGGATGCGTCTGCGGTGTAAGTCAACCGCCTGCTGGAATCCAGAGGTTCCAGCTCCTGACCCACATCTTCTCCGAAATCTTGGTCAATTATTGGTCGCTTGGGGGGCTTGTTGAGTGGGTGGAGAGCTCCCCCTGCTTGGCTGTTGCCCAGGTCTTGGCTCTCAGCAAGTTTCGTGTGTTGCACCGCCAGGTCCCAGAAGCCTGGGGCAGCGATCGATGGATCACAACGGACGGCCATCAACAAAACTCCAACGGACTGGGACTTCCTCCCAAGACTGTCGATCAAATCAATTCTGTCGGCGTAGAACGTGGCCGATGCCTTTCGCGTTTGGGATTGGATTTATTGGACTCTCGTTGGTCAGCTTTGCCATGAGAAACCGATTGGGATACCGACGACTGTCCGAGCATCTGTCTGCAAAGTGTCAATCCGAGACAGCAGAGGAGCTTGCCAGGCAGGGGACGCCATCCAGCAGTGATTCATCACACCCTTGTCGCTCTGCTGCACCGTTGCCAGCCCCTTTCTAAGCGAGTCACCATTTCCCCCCAGGCGGGCCCGAATCCCAGCACCGGAATCTGATCCGGAACAGCGCCTTGGGATTTGGTTCGGACGGCGGGCCTGATGAGTGATGAAACTCGCCTCAGCCTTTTGCTGTTGCGCGTCAGTCCACATGGTTTGGGCTGAGCTGAGAGCTGAGAGAAGCACCAATTTCCAATTTCCATAACTGGTCAAAAACTCCCGAGCAGTGGGCAGGATGGGTGCCCCACAGGACGAGTCCCCTATTTCCTCCGGCCCAGCGTGGCAGACACGCACGACCGCCGAACGGGGTTTGCCGAATGGGCTCAGCAATGCACAGTCATGTATCCGTTTCATCCGGCCATCAAGCCCTTCAAACCGAGACAGGTCCAATACACCAAGATGGAAACTCTTTGAAGGAATGTCCATTTTGGTTGTCTGCTGTAGTTCAAGCCTTCGAGGACGACTGAGGATGGCCGACTTCGAGATGGCCCGTGCATCACTACGTCATCGGCCGGTGGTCCTGGTCTGAGGTGAGAGCAATCCAAATTCAAGGTCACAGCGAGCAGAGGCACCAGAGGCTCGCTCTTGCAACACATTCCTGAGAGAAAGCAATACACAACCACAGACACGCACTCGCAGACACGCAAGATGGACGGCGTCACCGGAATCGCGGTCGGCTTCATCAGCTTTTTCAGTCCGTGAAGCCCTGGAACACAGGTTCGGAGCCGGCTGCTGATACCACGGCAAATACAGTTCCTCCCGCCGGAGTAGCAATCATGGCCGGCTGCGGCGCTGACTTGCTGATCAACCTAGTGCTCACCATCTGGTTGTAAGCCGTCGTTTCCATCATGATAACTATCACGGCATCTCCCCTTGGCTGTACAGAGAACCGTAAACCAAACTGCAAGATGGTTCCCCGGCGTCATCCACGCCTTCTACTTGCTCTTTGTGTACTATGACCGGCGAGACAAGTACAAGTTCGGGGCCACCCCTCTTCGACGCGCACCTTTCGTCTACAGCGACAAGGTACAGTCGGGCGGGATGGTATATGGGCGGGTGTGACTTACATGTGACTGTGAGGTTGGTTTGGGTTGTTCGCTCGGTTTTGGCTTGGCGAGGGAGGCTGAAGTGACCCAGGTGACTGCCTGCTTCCCAGAGAAGAGAGCATATAAGACAGGAAAATGGAATTCCGAGGCCGATTGTTGCCGATTCTGGTTGACTGCGACTCTTACAACTGGGTCCAAACATCTTCCGCGTAAAACTGCAGTTCGCTCAAGTCACAGTCTCCCTCTCCAGGGCCCGGATCTCGAAGGAACAGGAGCCTGAACCCTAATACCAATGCACCGCCTGTGACATTGTACGATACCGGATCGGTAGTGGTATCCTGAGTGATGGTGATGTTCTGCCGGAGTACAGGCCGACCCCCAGCTTCTTCCTCCCACTTCTCCAGGTTGAGGGCGCGGCGAGAACGGTCAAACTTGGCGAGAAGAACAATCTGGACCTGATGGTCTGACGCAGAAAACCACCATCTCATATCGTTGCGTAACTCGCCCGATGGCTCAGAGACTCCTGCGAGGATGACGAGTGTTGGCCAATGATCTTTACCGCCACGTTCCGGGCGTGGGCCGCAACCAGAGTCAGCCTCCCCGACGCCTTGTTGTGCTCGATACGTGGTGTGACCGAAGGATTTCCAGCTGTGGTGTGTCCTACTTGTGAAAATTTGGTCACGAAGCTCGTCATAAAGCGCGAGATGGAGTTCTTCGTGGAGTCCGATGGGGAACGTGATGCAAAGGATCTGGGAATTGCTATCGTAGCGGCGGAAACGGTACAAGTAGGGAAGGCGTCGCTTTTGTCGCTCACGCTCGATTTCGGTGAACTGAGCAGGAGAGACGTCTAATGATGTAATTAGTAGACGAGACAGAACCTGGAGGGTGATGCCGAACGTGTGACCCTAAGGAAATCCACGGTCATCAAATCCGCGATCGTGCAATGGAGGACGTCGAAGAGATCTTGCACATTGGTAAATTGTATGGTCGGAGAATCGGTATCTTGCTTCGACCCTCCCGAAGTAGGCATAGTGGACGCCGCCGATGAAGCTAACGCCATGGTGAAGGTTGAAGGTTGAAGGGCGAAGCTGGGATTCGTCGAAGCTGGGCGACGTGAAGCAGGATTGGCGGGGACAAGCCCACCACTGCCCGGAACCCTCCACTCAGTGGCTGCAGTGCAGTGGCCCCGCTCAACGACCCCGAGCTCCAAGTGGCCTGCAGGCGGCCGACCACTCAGACCCTGACGGCCTGACCTTTCAACGCCAGCCACGACTCCCTGCAGAACGCGAGCAGCTGCGCAGCCGGAGTCGTCCAATGGCGGCAGCTCCAACGCCGAGCTGTCCCTGGTCTTTTCTCTCTTCCGCAGGAGTCTCCTTTGGTGTTAACCAGTCACCGATGGCTTGGATGAAATAACCTGCGCTAGACACGGCCAAACCAGAGCCGAGAGATTTGTGCGCCCGCCAATCTCACGATTGCGCGACGCATGCCAATAGCCGGGACTTTTCAACGTTATCCTTTTTTTTTTCTGGCGGTCGGATCGACGAATCAATCGAGTTGAGCAGATGAGCGGGGGAACCGCTAGGAACACTCGGCACAACGCAAGAAAGAGCTGGGAGAACAGAGGCAGCGGACACACTCGGCACACACAGCAGACGCAAGAAACGCAACGAACGGCACCCGAAAGCCTGCCTGGGACGCAACGCAATACAAGGCGACTTCGGACGCAAGCAGAGCCACCTCAGTGGAACCTTTGACCAAGCCCGTGGCCCATACATAGCCGGACAACCACATCAACGACAGCCGGCATCGTCGAGCACCACCACCGTCCCCCGGCTCGAGAGAGAGACAGCCATGTCTGCCCTTCTCGTGCCGTCCGAGTCCTCAACAAGCACGTCGACCAACGTCTTCTTCCTCGTCACCCGTTGACCCACTGACCACTGGCGCGCGCCTTGACGCTGCTGCCCGTCGCCCGAGTACTGCGACGACTGTCCTGTACCACGGCTTCGTCTGTCTCCCCCGTTGCCCGGGCCGCCGTGCTGCTGGGCCCCGCTGCTTGTTCCTGCTCCGATTCCATTCCATTGCAACCACGACACGTCTGCATGGTGCAACCCCCTACCCCCGTGCTGCTCGTCTGAGTCGTCTATCCTGCAGCAACCTCGCCCGCTTCCATGTATATATCCAATAATCCCCACGCCCCTCGCCCGATGGCCGCCGGCTATGCAGACGTCGATGCTGCCGACCCTGCGGACGCTGCTGACGCTGCCAGCGCAGAGCCGTCCTCTTCATGCCGTCTTGGGGAGCAGGCCGACGACTCGCCACCCCCTGGTCCCACTGTTCCTCCCCATGAACCCTCTCCCTCTTCCGCATCGTCCAAAGCCCCGTCCTCTGCGGCTGCGCCGCCCCCCGAGAGTTCATCCATGCAGAGGACCCGGACGACATCCTTTCCCATCTCGTTCCCGCCCATCTTCTTCCAGCGCAGCAAGGTCCCGTCAGCATCTCTCGCTCCGTCCACCGCCGAGGGCAGACCCGTCCGCGTCACGGATCCCGCGGATACCCATCACACCTCGGCCTTGCAGAAGCTGAACAGCAAGTACCCGTCGGCCGTCCGTCGCCACGGCTACACCCCCGAGGCTCCCAGCGCCCAGAGCAGCACATACTCGCAACCCGTGCTTGTGCGCACGTACAGTGGCCCTCCACCGTCCCAGGGTTCTCGCAGCACCCGCTCGCGCCAACACAGGCCACCGAGCAGCGGCCGAGCCGTCTCCAGGCGTGTCCCGCTGCCCTCTGCTTCGACTCCAGGGAGCGGCGGCCCCGGTCGGCCGATCCAGCCCACAGTGAGCGGCGTCGGCGTGGGTACTACCAGCAGTATCGGCGCGGGCATTGACAGGCACAGCACCGACCAGCCCTACGAGAGCAGCGTCTATGGAGTGAGCATGCCGCGTCCCTACAAGCCCAAGAAGCCCACCGCCGGCAACAGCAGCAGGCTGCCTTTGTCATGGCCATGGCAGTCCTCGCGCCAGGAGCCCGGGGAACCCAAGCTCCCGCCGTTGGACGCCTTCTCGTTCAAGAGCTTCATGGCCGACCTAGAGGTCCGAGGAGGTGACAACGACATTGGAGCAGATCTAGACCGCATCGCCGAGATCTGCGCCCGCTCCCGGTACTCCCTGAGCAACCAGTACGAGGTCCACGTCGCGCCCCACGGCTCCGGAGATTCCTTCATGTCCGCTGCCGGCCCATCGCCCTCCTCGGTGCCGCGCAGGAAGGGCCACAGCCGAAGCCGCAGCCACGGCGCCGGCGGCCCAACCCTGCAGGCCATCACGTCCGACGACGAGAATCATTCCCGGTCCCAGCCACGGAGGAGAAACCCCGGCAAGCGGCGAAACACCGCCTACGGCACCCTCGAGACCATCATGTCCTCGAGCCGGTCCTCCGAAGAGGACAAGTCCAAAAAGAAGTCGGCCTCTGAGCTCGTCGGCGAGGTCCGCGGGCGAGCAGCGAAGAAGGCATGGGACAACTCCGCCTCGGCGTCCACATCGACCGGAAACGGCGCGGACCCCTCCTCTACCGAACAACAACAACACCCCAACCCCACCACCACCATCCAACCAGATCCAGCCAAACTAGCCCGCAAAAAGTCCGCCTCCTTCGCCACAGCCATAATCGACTCGAGCAAAACAGCAACCACCGCGGCCACCACCACCACCTCATCCTCCTCCCGCCGGCACACCAAAAAACCGCCCTCTCTTCCCACCGCCTCGGCACTCCTCAGCGAGCCGGCCCGTCCGCAGACCTCCAACAGCCACCTGGGCGTGCGAACGTCGCCGGCACCGCCGGCGACCCTCCCGCTACTGCCTACTCGGTCTCGGCCGCAGTCTCGCTCTCGGTCTCGGCAGGCGACGGCTTCTGCCGCTGCTGCTGCTAATGGTGGCGGTGGCGGCGGTGGAGGTAGAAGTGTGAGTAGTAGTGGGTGGGCGGGGTGGATGCCGTGGCGGGGTGGGCTGGCCGGTGGGGAGCTGCCACCGCAACAGCAGCAGCAGGCG
>FJWA01000710.1_pt1 | contig 11201 bp, 16 predicted proteins | sample 1011891 | NCBI WGS metagenome assembly FJWA01 (sample SAMEA3912450, study PRJEB9761) | metagenome | biome: forest; material: soil | place: USA | collected 2011-06-22 | depth 0.1 m
TCAACCTTCACCGTCACCGGGACACGCTTCATGGGCCAACAAACCGCGACGAAAACGGTTTGCCCCACCCCGCAAGCAACGTCCTGGTTCCGCGTCAAGGTCCACGGTGCGCCAGGGGTCGAAGGCAAGTATATGCGCTCCTCTGAATATGCCTCGTCTTAGGCACAGGGGCAAAGAAATCGCAACTTTATTATGTTGCGGATGGTCTGAGCCAGCCGCACGTTCCAGACCACCCTGCCTTCCTCTGCTGTCCAGTTACCTTACCCACCACTCTGATATCACCATCTCGGCCCTGCTTTTGCCTGCGCTTGCAGCACGTTTGGAGATCCAATCTTTGGCAAGCGCAAGTCCCAAGGGCGCCCCCAGCCACATCCATCACTCATTGATTCCGGCAACCCTTCTTGACCGCACTCGCATCCTGAAGTTTTCTGGTTTGACAAACCAATGATCCTTCGTCTGCCATCTCTGTGTGTCGCACAACTCAAAGTCAAAGTCCCGAACCAATCTAGGCACTAACTTGCACATTTCCAGCATTGAAATGTGGCGTCCAATGCAGGTGCGGGAACCCAGACCAAACTTGGACAAGTTAGCGACACACAGATCTCGAGGACGGGTGGAAGACACTTACCGGCATCCAGTGCCGGTTCATCGCACTTATTTTATCCTTGTCCTCCTGAAGCCACCTGTCTGGGTTAAAGGTGGCAGCATCGTCGCCGAAAATGGCCTGGCTGCTGTGCTCGACCCAGCTGTTGATTCCGACGATAGCCTGGATCGGATCGAGTGTCTGGTTAGCCAGCCCTTCTTATCAAGAACAAAACGGCAGAGAACTTGCCCCTTCTGGAAAGAAGACTCCGCTGATGGTCACTCCGCCCTCTGGCACCACTCTTTCCAGTGGCAGACCAGTGGCCGGATGCATTCGCAATGCTTCCTTGATGACGGCCTGAAGGTACGGCATATCCTGGCTCTGAGCAAACGTGACATCGGGCGAGGTCTTGCTCTGGGGGCAGCGCTCATCTACCTCCTCACGCAGCCTCTTGTGAACATTGCCGTCGCGCAGAACATAATACAAGATTGCGCTGAGACTGATTGAGGTTGTGTCGGAACCGGCCACCATGTTGGACACGCAACCCGAGAGAACGTGGTATGACGTGAAGACGGCCGGGTTNTCCCAGTGTTTGTGAATGAACTTGGTGAGAAAGTCGACCGTCTCTCGCTGCTCCTGCCCCCCGATCTCGGCTTCAGGCATCGGCATCTCTGCTTTGGGTTTGGCCTGATGCGCTGCCATGGCGTCCTGGGTGAAGTTGACGATAAACTGCCGCCCCTTTCCGCGCGAGCCAGCCAGCCAGTTCCGCACCCTGAAGAGCATCGGGTGCAGCTGTGGATACACTCCAACGACGCTAGCGTAGGCCAGATGGTCACCCAGATTCTGCATCACTCCACCGATGTCCTCGCCGAAGTCCAGGAAGCCAATCCTCTTCGAGTACGTGATCATGCCGATCACGTCAAATGCATAGCACTGCAGCCAGTGACCCATGTCCACAGGTCGGCTCCAACCGTCCTCGTCGCTCATTTCGAATAGCCTCTGGGAAAAAAGGCCGGCGCACTCGTCGACATATGATTCGTAGTGGACGAGGGAAGACATGCTATACGTGTTCTGGTACTGACGGCGGTTCTGTGCGTGGCGCTTGGCGTCCTGGTCACCAAAGATGGACCAGCTACCCGGGCTTGCCCAGCTCTGGTACCAGGAAGACTTGGTGAATTTACTTCCTGGCCCGTAGATGACGCTGGCAGCCAATGGATCCGAGATGCTGAATCGGTTGACGCCATACCGCACGACTGGGCCTGTGTTTCAATAGAAGTTAGATTCGCCCAAACGGACCCACCGTCAAGGCGTACCATATTTCTGATGGAGCAGGAGATTGTCTTTCTCAAATCCGCCGCGGTAGATGCGGTAGGAATACCACAAATCTGTGAATCGAGCGGCCAATGGCCCAGGAACAGATCCAAGGGTGGTAAAGAAGGCCCTCCAGATTGCGGCCACCACGGCTCCGGCCAGCAACACCCAGAGAGCTGCAAGGGAAAAGAACGCTTCCAACATTGCAATGGCCTCTGTCCCCGTCACTACCAAGGAGTCGATAGGCGTGTCGGTCTTGTCTCTTCTTCCACAGTAGCTTGGAAGTTATCCGAGACAAATCGTAAGAAATAAGAGAATCCAGAGACCGCAAATCCGGGTACGGAGCCCACATGCCGCTCAGTATGCTTTTGATTGTTGGACATTGATGGGAGGAAATGCGGGGGATGTCCTTCCCCGCAAACTCCTGGCAAACTGGACCCGCTGTCGGCGGACGAGGCTAATAAGACCAGGAGGTCCCGGTGTTGGTTCGGGAGTTGCAATGAAGGCTCGGGATGTGGAGGCGCCGGCTGCAGATGTCTCGATCGTGGAGCTTGGCTAGGATCGTGTCGGGTTGAAGTCAGAGACCACAAGCAAGCCAGCGAAAGGAACAGGGGCAGGGGGTTGTGGGGCATTGTGGAAGCCTGGACATCGCTGCGTGTATGAGACAGGCTCACCCTCCCTCCTGTCCCACAGCTGTTCTACAGTCTCAATCAACACCTTTTCAACCTCGTTCCTGTGACCTCGTTCAACATATCGATGGATCGCGGGACATGAAACCGACCCTGCGGTCGTTGTAAATAGAATCAAAGAAGCATCAGCGAGAGTGGGGAAAGAGAGGTTAACGCAGAAACGGTCCTTCGCGTTGAAGGTATTTGACGCAGGGAGATAGATTACTTTTGCCGATGCAGCCGTTGCACTTACTAGAAAAGTCGGGGACTATTGTCTAATTGAACGATTTATCGTAGTGTTGAGACACAAGCCGTGCATTCGACTGCAGGGGGAGAATGGCTTGGGAGAGAGCCTGACCTTGGGAGCTCCGGTTGTTTGAGTCCTGTCTGTTTACCTATCCTCTTCTTCTCATCACTCTGTCCCTGACATCCTGGCCGCCGGCAGATGGAATGGGTATGATTTTGGCAATGAATCCAGCTAGGCATCTCAAAGCAGGAGTTGTACTGTACCTAGCACTTAAAACGACGCTGGTCATGGTGCGTACACATAATTAGAGGTTTCGTTTCTGCATGTCATCTTCCAAGTTCAGATCTCGAGCTTGCGGCCTCCTCTCGAGCATCGGACTGCACGTGGTTGGCTTTCACCCCCTGGTGCCGCGGGCGCAGAGGCGACTCAAAAACCCATGTTACCCCGCGCCCTCAGTCGGTCTGACTTGCAGGCCTTCGCCAACCCAACCCGCGTCTTCATTGGCAAGTCACTGCTGCAAGCACTGCGTTACACTGCATCTCGCCAACCCATGTTAAGCCCGACATGGTAATCCGGCGCAGTCATCAGGGTGCGGCTTCGCTCGCATGACCACCCGCCGGCCGGTGAGGGTGAAGCCAATGCACTGAGTGTGGCCGAACTGCNTGGCCTCCTNTGCAGGTTTGATCCTCGGTGGGCTGACTGCAGTGGACGACGTGGTTGTGCGGCCAATGCTGCCGTGTCTTACAGATGTATTCTCTCCCCAGGTAATGCTCCATGGCCACGGACGATGTAACAGATTTTACTTCTTCTTTCTTCTTAGCCCCACAGTTGCCCCTGTCCCACGAACTCCATCTGCGTGCGTTGAGCTTGTTCGTTCCCCGGTTGCTGCTCCGGGAGAACAGGTCCGCCGAGACCGAAGGAAATTTCCTGCTACCCCCACACTTTCTCGACCAATCCCACGTCATCGGCGCACCCTGTTTTTGGACCGAGAGCCGGGAAGTTCGTCGGCGAAGAACGCCACCACCCACCTTTCCCCACCAAAGTTGGCGGATTAGCACGTGCTCCCNTCTCNCCTTGNGAAAANGTGAAAATCGGATGAGCATACCTGGTCGGCCTGGAAGCTGATGTGGTGTGTTAGTAGTGGTGTGGGTGGACGCGGGCGCACCCGTTTGGATCACCTGCCTGGTTCTTGCTTGCTCCAAAGCGAACCAGCCGCTGGATGTTGGCCACACCGACCAAACCCCAGATCCACCTGCCCTGCACAGTTCGGCAAGTCCTGGGCAGGGGGTGGCAAGAATCTTCTGCAGTGATCCCAGACCCGCTGCCGAAGACGACCCACCCTCACGCGATAACCTGCACAGAGGACGCTGCGATCCCTTTTAACCCCTGCTCAGGAGGAACCGTTATCAGTACGTAATTCCGAACAAAATGGAGCGGGTTAGTTTACGGAAGACGTCGGGGTTTTCTGCGAAAAGAAAACTTCACACTGCTTTCACATTGTTTCAGCAACCGTCCATCCCTCGCCCTTCCTAGACGTATAACTCGGGGCGAAACGGTCACCACAATAGACGAAGCAGCGCCCTCGTCAGCCGCAGATAACGGTTTCCCCGCCTAATTGCACCGCCATCGCCCGAAACATGACCGCCAATCCCGAGACACTTCCGCCCGGCGCGGTCGAGGCGCGTGGGNCTGGAGCCGGGCACGAGTCGGACGACGGTGATGGCCTGCTCGCTGCTATGGGCTACAAGGCCGAGCTCGCGCGGACGCGGTCCACCTGGCAGGTAGCCTTCATGTCGTTTGTGCTCGCCTCCATCCCCTACGGCCTGGCCACCACCCTGTACTACCCGCTGCAGGGCGGCGGGCCCGTCGTCGTTGTCTGGGGCTGGCTCGCCGTCAGTCTGATCGTCCTCTGTGTGGCTGCGTCCCTTGGCGAGATCACCTCCGTCTACCCGACCGCTGGCGGCGTCTACTATCAGACCTTCATGCTCGCACCTGCTCGCTTCCGCCGCGTTGCCGCTTACATCTGCGGCTGGGCCTACGTCGTCGGCAACATCACCATCACCCTGGCTGTGCAGTTCGGCACCACCCTCTTCTTTGTGGCTTGCGTCAACGTCTTCGAGACGGAGCCCGGCGTCGGCGTCTGGGCCGCCGAGCCCTACCAGGTGTTTCTGACCTTCCTGGCCGTCACCCTGCTGTGCAATGCCATCTCGATGTTTGGCAACCGCTGGCTGCCGCTTCTGGACGTAAGCTCCCGCCCCCCACCCTCCTTTGCATCGTGAACGAGTGAGCGATGCTGATGCGGGAAACTTNTNTAGACGTTTGCCATTTTCTGGACCTTTGCCGCTCTCATCGCCATCCTCGTCACCGTCCTGGCCGTCGCTAAGGAGGGCAGACGCAGTGCCGACTTTGCCCTGGGAGGGTTTGAGGTAACGTCTGGATGGCCCGCCGGATGGTCGTTCTGCGTCGGCCTGCTCCACGCCGCCTACGCTACCTCGTCGACAGGCATGATCATCTCCATGTGCGAAGAGGTCGAGCGCCCGGCCACCCAGGTGCCCAAGGCCATGGTCATCACCATCATCATCAACGCGGTCGGTGGCCTGTTGTTCCTGGTACCCCTCATGTTTGTCCTGCCCGACCTCGCCNNGCTGGTCGCCNTGCCCTCGGGCCAGCCCGTGCCCACCATCATCAAGTCTGCCGTGGGCTCCTCGGGCGCCGCGATTGCGTTGCTCTCCCCGCTCATGGTGCTGGCCATCCTCTGCGGCGTCGCCTGCACCACGGCCGCTTCCCGCTGCACCTGGGCCTTTGCCCGCGACGGCGCCATCCCGGGCTCCAAGTGGTGGAAGCAAGTCCACCCCACGCTCGACCTGCCTGTCAACGCCATGATGCTCTCCATGGCCATCCAGATTGCGCTGGGCCTCATCTATTTCGGCTCCTACACCGCGTTCCTGGCATTCTCGGGCGTGGGCGTCATCACCCTGACCGTGTCATATGCCGCCCCGATTGCCGTCTCGATGCTGGAAGGGCGTGCTCACGTCAAGGGAGCCAAGTTCTCGCTGGGCAAGTTTGGCTGGTTCTGCAACACTGTTGCCATCGGTATGTGCTACTTCCAAGATGGGAGCGGGCCCCTTGCTAACGATGTCGCCAGCCTGGTCCATCCTCGCCGTCCCGCTGTTCTGCATGCCTGCTTATCTCCCCGTCACCGCCGCCAGCGTCAACTACGCCCCTGTTGTGTTTGTCGGCTTCATCGTCGTTGCCTTTGCGTGGTACGCCCTCTGGGGCCGCAAGAACTACGCCGGCCCGCCGACAGAGAGCCTCGGCGTGGAGGTGCCCGCAGAGTATGGTGATGATGCCCCTAAGAAGGACTAGCACCGTGCTGGCCCTTCCTTAATGTCTAATTTTCGCGTACCATGTTTCAACGTATGATCGTCGCGAGGCGTTTGGGCGTCGCATGCCGCAGGGTCACTTCAACAACCCCAAGGCCCCAACAGATACCCCCTTTTNCGGAATCATTCGGGTGAATAGAGATAATATTATTGCACTTGTCAAAAGAGTTGGTGTGCTAGACGCAAGACGGAGACCTAAGGCTACCAAGAACAGATGCATAACATCNATCTTGGCTGTACAAGAAGGCATCAATCAGTCATCACACACCCAAGCATCAGCCAACGCCAATTAACAAGGATGCCCATTGCCGCAGACTCCTTTCCATCGGCACTTGACAGGAACTAGTGCTCCGAGAAGGTACCATTTGGGTCGCTCCGAGCTGAGCCCCTGAGGCACAGAAGAGTCTAGCTGGAGACTGAGGTCTCTGACTGGGAGTCAGAGGTCAGCTGCAGCCCTAATTAAAGCCCTTTTGAAAAGCGGCGGTATCACCACTCCCTTTCGCAACCAACAAGAAGCAAAGGCCGAGAGTGACGCAGCATCTATATTTATCCATGCCCCAAGCTCTCCACGGCCCCCCACAGACGAGACAGACGATCGCGAGGACCTCCTCGACCAGCCCCTTCATCTCCCGGCCTAGAGATCCTCCTATTCAAACTCAGTCAGTGCATGCTTCCGTTTGGCCGATCTTCGATGCCCCTCCCCCGGTTTGGGTCAGCTCCCAACCGCCGGCACCAGTCATCCACACAGAAGACGTGTCCACATGCCGTGTTGAAGCACAGGTCGATGATACCCTAGTTGCCCGGCCAACCACATGGCCTATAGATCCACGGTTGAGACTGGTGCTAACGTCCCGGGGCGTTGAGGTGACGGAGGCATCAAACACTCTTTTAGACTTGACGGGCTAAGCTTGTCTTAAGGTTGTGTTAAGTAGGACGGGAAGCTTGCCTTTCGGCATTTATTAGGGCTGAGTGTGTCTCTGCAACCCTAAGTAACCCTAAGTAGGTCCCTCACCTCTATGACTGCTGTGGTTCAGCATTTGACATGTCATGACAGGGGTTCCCGAAGGAGTATTCGAAGAAACTCTTCAACGGTTTTCTTAGAGCCTCGCAGGTATGGTTCTTCCGTGACTAGGCTGCATGTGGCACTCGAGTGCCGCACCCTCGTTGCAACCTCCGCTCCTCACCCTTTCCAAATTGCAACACGTTTTTCGAGCATCACTTCTCGGCGGCAGAGACAAAAACTCAATCCTTCAGGCTGTCTTTGTTGGTCACAGCTCAGATGGGATGTTAAGATTGCCCGCGGGTTCCAGTGGCTGTCATTATCACAAGGCTCCAAGCTACAGCTGCACGGGTTCTAGGTTGGGACGAGGTATTGGCGCCACAGCTCGCTAGCAGGCGAGCGTGCCAATATTTCCAGGCTCAAGACCTTGTCCTAGCTGTCCATCAACACAGTTCGTGACTTCAATGCGGCGCCTGATTGCCTGCTTGGCCTCGAGCTCAGTCCCCAGAGATGTGAAGCCATCGCCACTCGGCCAGCCGGAGCACCTCGCGGCTGTAAGTGGATCGTGAAGAGCTNAACTTGTCGAGGAGACAGCGACAAGGGATCGGCAGTGCATTAATGAGGTGTTCCGTGCTGCTGCTGTGGCTGTTTGGTCAGGCAGGCACGTTCACTTTCCTGCCCTCGCCGGCACGCATGTGGCGAGAGGCAGTCTGGTACGGTTCTTGCTTCCGCCGTGACATATGCGTCTGTCATTGCCATTCCTGTCCGGGGTAGGACTTTGGCTCCTGCTACCTCGACGTAGTGTAAGTCAGCATCTTGTTCCAAAGCTAGGCTTTCTGACGATCGAATACGTATAGGTACGTACTGCCCCACGACGACATGGTACTACACCACCACCGTGCCCTCGGTCACATACCGCACCGTCTACTGCACGACCACATACACCCAAATATCCCGGTCGACCACAGCCTCACAATCCAAGCCAACGCCGCGACCAGCATAGCACCATCTAGTCAACAGCCACAATTCAGGTTGGCAGGCGCCACGCACCCCGCCTAGCAGACTTCACCGCAACCTCTACCCCTTAAGCGGCTTGGAGACCCCATTCCTATGCTCCTAGTCACCCAAGACCGCCCCTTCGACGTCGTCCGCCACGCCGCCAAGGAGGCTTTTAGCTGCTCAACAGTCGACTCAGTGGATGAGTGATCGAATGCTTGCATGCTTGAACCATGGCCACGAGCCCAACCATTGACGTCTGGGAGCCCCTCAGTAGCTTGTATCAGGATGACGACCAGGCCGTGAGCTTCACCAGCGTCGCCGGCCTCACAACACGGCGCGACCAGGGCGCACCTCTTCGGGCCGAGCTCAAAGACCTCTCTCTACGGGACGTCCCCCGGGCGCAGGCATCTTCTACTGCATGTCACGAACACATCTTGGCCCCGTCTTCCGTGTTCAATGCGGCCGCCGGCCTTTCATAACCCGGATGGGCTACTTCGGCATTGGGCCGGCCGACACCGAACCTGGCCACACGGTATGTCTTCTCAACGGCGGCCAGCCGCCGTATGTGGTCCGACGAGTGGACACACGGTGCAGGCTTCTTGGGGAATGGTACATCCACGGCATTATGGGCGGTGAGACGTTGCCGTTATTATGGCCTGAGGACCAGAGGAAGCCTGAAGGCAGGTTTGTCTTTGGGCCGAGTTCATTTCGGTTTTACATAGCTCCTGTACTCGATAATACGTCGTTAATATGCATAGGAAACGGAATAGGTGGACGCAACATGTAGGACACTAAGAATGCGTGTGACGCTTGATAAGGCTGCAGACACGCCTGGTTCCAAACGAACCCTTCTTCTACATGGCTTCATATTGGGTTCGTGTTTGGTAGCGCAGTGGATGGACACACTGGAGAAGGGCAGGGAGACGCATGATACCCACGTCGATTGCATCATATCATAATTACAAGGGGCAAGTGGGGAAAAACGAGACGAGAAAAATTACCAGGTCACGCGTCGTCGGCCTCTTAGACACCGACTTGAGCAGCATTTGAGCCCATTCCTCAAGCTAGAACCGCAGTTCAAGGAACATACGGTACCAGACTGCCAAGGACGCTTGGCCGGGCGGGTTGTTGAGCTCGAGAGAGGCAAAAAGTTTATATTAGATGCATCGCTCTCTCTAAACAAAAGGAGGACAGAGCGTAGTNTTTGGGACAAACGGGAGTGGGTGCAAGAGATGAGGCTGAACACGAAAGAAGGGATGGATGCATGCATGGATTTTATTTTGCCTGAGGCGTAATATGAACGGACTCAGGCTCGCAAACCAGTGGAGTCGCTACCTACATAGGTAGGTACTCAAGCACAATCCCCTCACAGAAGTTGTCTGCCACAAGGACGGCAGCGACTTGATGTGACGCTGCTGGCCCAGAGTGGCTCGACTCTGGTTTCCTNGACTCTGCGCTTCCAGCCCATGGGAAAAGATACGCACCGCGAGAAGGCTGGATATTTCAGGCGGATTTGTGTTCGTTACTTCCGCTTCTCGTCAGACGTCCTCCATAATCTACAGATATATGTCGTGCTTGAGCTTGGCAGACAGCAGGTACGCCCGCCTTTGATACAGCCTAAACATGCGACTTTAAAGTCTCGATCACAACCTAATCACGAGAAGCGAGTCGGTAAGCAATCTGTCACCACAGTGAGAGAATATGCTATACGTAGGTAGGGAGTTCGAAGAGACTTACACAAGGCCAAGGAGCCAAGTTCCGTCCGGCACAAGTGACAAGGCTCACCAGCGTGGTGTCCTGAGAGGCTGCTCTGACACTTGCCCACGGAACGAGTAGTAAAATTCGGCCAGTGTGACCGGCCTTTCGGACAATAAACACCTTGAAGTGGTTTGCAAGCCAAGCATAACCTGAAACCGCTGTTGCCGAAGATCCTGCAATCATAGTCGGGGCACTCTGAGAACTGCCGTCAGCATGAAGAATCGAAGACAACAGTTGGCCACGAAACAAGACAGACTCACCAACATATGCCTCGTCTTCGAGCAGCTTGAAACAGTGATTGCAAACTTGAAGCCCGCTCCACAACCAAAACGAGATGGCTTTGGTCAGACCGTATGCGCTTGCCTGCATCAAGGTTTTCAGCTCCATTGTGAAAAGGCGGTTGTCGGCCTGCCATTGTGCTTCAGTTCGTTCCTTTTTCATCTTTTCTTCCGCCTCGCGCTTCTCACGCTCCATCTTCTCCCGGAACTCTCTCATCTCTTTCTCTCGTCGAGCTCTCTTCTCGTCTTCCTCGCGAAGCAGGCGTCGTCGCTCCGCCTCCTGGCGCCTGATCCGCTGTTCTTTTGCCTGTCTCTCCCGCTCCCGCTCCTCCCAGTGGCGCCTCTCCCTCTCCTCTTGCTCCCTCGCCAGTCTCTCGCTCTCGCGCCGCCGAGCCTCGTCGTTCTCCTTGCGCAGCCGCTCCAGCTCAGGGTCGATGGCCTTGACGGCTGAGACATTCTCTACTCGCCCGCCAGGCTGGGACAGCTCCACCTGGCATTTCATGGCCGCGGGCGCCCTGGCTGCCACGTCGAGCACCAGCTGACGGGCCGGCGCGACATCTCGAGGGACGCGGACGACCTGGGAACCCTTTTGAACTAGGCTGTGCCAGAAGCCGCCCTCGCCCTTCAGCTCCGTCTCTCGACGCTCGCCCGTGGCGGCAGAGTCGAGGAGGTCCCAGCACGTGGTGCCCAGCACGACGTTTTGGTAGAAACCGTCCCCGCAGAGCTGCTTGAAGACGCTGAAGTTGCGGAGACTTGACCCTTGCATCCGAGGCGCGTCGATGCGGTGGAGATAGAGGATGCCGTTGAGCTTGTGGGAGTTGCTGAGCTCCGCNTTTACCCACTCGAGGAGTTTCAACAGGATGTCGCGGTCCGAGATGGTCNAATCATCGAAGCCTGGGGTGTCGACGAGGGTGAGGAGCTTTCTTTGGTGCTCGAAGTCGTAGGCCTTGACTTCAGATGTCACTGCGACGAGT
>FJWA01000591.1_pt1 | contig 11196 bp, 6 predicted proteins | sample 1011891 | NCBI WGS metagenome assembly FJWA01 (sample SAMEA3912450, study PRJEB9761) | metagenome | biome: forest; material: soil | place: USA | collected 2011-06-22 | depth 0.1 m
TTGAGGATTGCGTAAAAAGGACGGGCTGGCGCTTGGTTAGTTGGACATATTCCTTTTTTTTGGGGGCTTTTCGGGGGGGCCAGTACACAATGGGCCTTGGTTGCGATGCGATGTTGACTTCTGTAAGATTTTCGCTATTCCTTGTTCCCGAATGATGTTTCACGCCGTTGAATCAACCTGGAGTTGCCCCCTCCCGATGAACACCAACCCCTCTCGCCAATGACAAGTCATTTCATCATGAAATCATAACCCACCCCAAAGGCCACCCACCAAAAAGAGAGAAAAAGAAGAGAAAAGAAAAGATGAAAAAAGCCATCACGCCAACAACCGCCCCTGCGTCACCATCGGACTTCCCCTCTCACTCTCCTGCCACCGCCTCAACTCATCCAGGTTAACCTGCCCAATGATATTCCCCCTCTGCGTCCTCAACTCGGTCATCTTCATCTCATGCTTCTCCCTCGCGCCCGCCATCTTGACCCCCCGGCCCTCGGCCTCGACCTGCTTCCTCTTCCACAGCGCCTCGTACTCCTGAACCATCTGCCGGTTCTCAAACGTCAGCTGTTGCGCGTGCTTGTCCTCGCGCNCCTGCGACTTCTGCCGCTGCACGTCGCGCATGTGCGCCAGGCTGTGCGCCTGGCGGAGGGTTTTGGCCTCGGCCTCGAGGGCGAGCTTGTTGCGGCGCTGGTCGAGGCTCTGGTGATGCGCCTGGTGGCGGTAGGAGAGGTCCGCGTCGCGCTTGTGGGCGGACATGGTTGCGTCGTCGTGGTGGCGCTGCCAGCGGATGGTGGAGTGGACGGCTGCGCTGCTGAGCTGGATCTGGGCGTCGGTGTGGTGTTTTTCGGCGGTTAGTTGGACCTTTTGCTGGTGGTCGAGGCCGCGGTGGCGGCGCTGTTGCTGCGACATGTCTTCGCGCTGCTGGATGCTGCGGTGGTGCTTGTCGTCCTCGAGCTGGCCGAGGGCGATNGCCTTTTCGCGCTCGCGGCGGATGGCGTTGGCGTGCTCTTCTTCGACGAGACGGTTCTGGCGCTCACGGGCGCGGCGGTCGCGCTCGTAATCGCGGATTTCCTCGGGAAGGCCGACTGCGTCTGGGGGTTGGGGCTGCTCCATGGTGGCATAGAAGCGGTCCTCGCAGCCGTGGGCCTTGAGCATTTGGAGGAGAGTCTCGGATGGGGGTCCGAGGAGGGCGCCCTTGATAACATACATGGTGGGCGAGTAGTGGAGCGTGTCTTGTTGGTAGGTGTTTTCCTGGCTGTTGAGAGTTCGGTAGAGCACGCGGTCCAGCAGGAGACGGGTAATGGATTCGTTGTGCTGGTTGTCNAGGGCGAGGAAGATGACCGTCTTGCCGTGGACCTTGAGGAGGGGGCTGGCTTCCACGGAGGAGAGGAGATCCAAGACTTCTTCGGCGGCGGCAATGTCGGTCGGGGGATCGGCCTTCAGAGCAATCTCACCCAGGGCCGTCCGCCCTCCGTGCTTGATAGACCTGTAGTTTGAATCGTGCCCGGCCCCGACAAGAAGCTTCACCACTTGTACGTGAAAGCTGCGAGAAGCTTCGTGCAGGCTGCCGTCGTTCACGACCGGCTTCCTCTCCAACAGGAGTTTCACCAACTCGGCGTCTCCAGACCGGGAGGCGTAGAAGAGCACCGACTGGCCCAGAGCGTCTTTGGCAGAGACCTTTGCACCAGCCGCTACCAGCACCCTCACGATGTCGATCCTTCCGGCCTTGACCGCGAGAAGAAGTGGCGTGGTTCGGGATTGTGGGGTGCTGTAAGAGATGTCGGCTGTGGTACATCAGCAGCTGAATAAACGCAAGGGGTTCTGGGCCTCAACTTACCGCCGTGGCAAATCAATGAGTCGATGACTGCCGGGGATATGAGCCCCTCTTCTTGAAGTAATGCCCACATCAAAACGGACGCCGGCTCTAGCTGCGAGCTGGCGACTCTAGATTCCCGATCCCGCACACGGCTGGAGAAGACTTGCATTGGGACAGTGCTCTCCAGTCGGCAACCAGCCGCAACTAAACTGTCGAGCACGGCCGTCGATTTGCCGTATGACTTGAGGCATTGGAAGATTGGTGGCGGCATGCCGGGAATGGAGCGATTGAAATCCGGGACAGCAGATCGTTGGCGTGCAAAGATCTCAAACAACTCCAAAAGCAGTGGCTCCTCGTGATGCGCCATGATGGCGGCGGTGAGGGCAAGGGTGGCAGATGAGGAATTGGCGCCGTTAGCNAACAAAAGAGAGAGCAGATACGGGTCTCCTCGGCTGGCCGCGATGCTGACGACTTTCCCGTTCTCGTGGTTGACGTCGACTTTAGCGGCGAATAATTTGCGCAACAAGACCTCGGCGAGACCTGCTTGGGCTGTCTGGCAAGCTAGGTGGTCGATCACCTCCAATATCGCTCTGCCAGCAGTGAACCCAGACGCGCCATGCTGGAGCAGAAGGTCGACAATCTCGACGTGTTCAAGAGCAATCCATTGCTTGCCACGGTTCATGACCGCCGAAAAGGCTTGGCCGTAGATGTTCGAGTTGTGTCCCACGTACTCGGACAAGAGACGGAGCAGATCCCGGTCGAGATCCGAGGCAGCGTGCTTGACACAGACGCCATCCTCATGTGCCGCCTCAGCCCCCGAGTCAAGCAGCATCTTGACGAGGGCGAGGTCAGTCGTTTGCTCCAAGACGACATGTTTCAATGCCGTGTTGAGGTGGTCGAGTTGCAACCGGCCCACAAGTTCGCTGAAAAGAAGTTTCCGGTCCGGCCGAGGGGATTTCAGCGCTTCCATGACAGTGGTGAAGAGCGCCTTGTAGTCGATACCCTGGCCGAGAAGCAGATGGAACGTTTCTTGTCGAAAATTGCGGATGGCGTAGATGAAGACTTCGCCGTCGTTGAAATTCACCGATGCACGAGTGAGCAAGAGTTGGACAACGCCGCTGATGGCTCGTTAGTGTCACACACGCCGCCGGTGGCAGGATAATTTCCGAACTTACGCGTTGCCAGGCTCCGTCTTGAATATCTTCACCAGCGCTTTCCCGGCAGCAGCTTCGTTGATCTGCCGACGAACCAACATCTCGACCAGCAGTTGCTTCTTTTGACCGTCGCGGATGTCCATGGCCCAGGCCAATGCGGTGCCTAGTGACTCCGGGGAAGGTTCTTTGGCCAGGATTTCTTCGGCCACCTCGATGCATGCGGACCGAACGGCGATCTGCAGGGCTTCTCCTTTCCCAAAGTTCACATCCGCTTTCCCCTCGTGCAGCAGGAGATAGAAGAGTCTCATGTCACGNTCAATGCTCATCTTGTCGCCGCGTTTCAAATTGGACACNAGGCAACGGACAGTTTTGACGAGGGCTTCGGCGGCGCAAGGTCCCTGGGCACCAGACTCGACCAGGAGGCGAGTGGCTTCGTAGCGAAACTGGGGGCTGCCGACCCCAACAGTTTGTGAAACGGCGGCGCCGAGACTCGTCGGCGATGGCTTGAACTCGAGGAGCTTCGCAATCACGTCCATGTGTTCGGCGCGGACTGCTTCGATCAAGGCGGCGGCTTCGTATTGGGCCGATGGTGTCTTGTACCGTAGGATGATGCCAATGAGGAGGGTGTGCCGTCGCCTGACAAGTTCGACGAGCCCTTCGGTGACCAGCCGTAGGGTTTCCGGCCCGGTGGCGCCTGCTGCGAGACAGAGCTGGAGCATTTGGTGGTTCAACATGCTGTCGTTCTCGCCCAGCAACTGCCGGAGCTTGCCGACGGCGGCGTCGAGGGAGCGGGACGAAGGCTGGACCGGACCGGAGATGAGAAGGGCCACCAGGTCTGGACGCGACATTTCCACGGCCCTTGTCAGCGCGATGGCGTCCCCGTAGTTGACATCGGCCCAGTGGTCGAGCAGAAGGCGCACGACCTCGACGGACCGGTTTTCGATGGCTATCCGAAGCCCGGTTGAGCGGCAGGCCAGACAGGGCAAATGGTGGCCGGACAAGAGAACCTTGACGAGGTCCACCTGGTCGTGGTAGACCACCTCCTGGAAGTCGTCGTGGAGATGGACCGGGCTTGCGCCGTGCTCGAGTAGAGCAGCCAGGACGGCCAAGTTGCCCCTGGCGATAGCGTGGTGGAGGACTGCATCGAGGTTGGCTTGGTCGGCGTGAGCGGCCAGCTCGTGGACGGTCTCGGGGCGGCACCGGATCACAGCCCGGAGGAGGACATTGCTTCTCTCGCCAGGCTGGCTCCGTTGTGTGATTTTGTTCCAGGTCGTCGAGTTCCGCCGGCGGTCAAAGTTGACATCGGCGCCGAGGGCGACCAGGGCCTTGACGACGCCGACCGAGCCGTCGGATTCGACGATCTCAGCAAGGACCTTGTTCACCTCGCGCAATGTGAACTCGCTGCCGGCTTGCGAGGACAAGCGGTTCCGGACCCACGAGAGCGGCTGCCCATCGCGGTCGATAGCCCGCTGGGTCTGGAGGAGTCGCGTTGCCTGTTTGAGTTCGGGNTCCATGTCATCGCCGGGATGGTGGATGGAAGGGACGTAGACTCGGTGGAAGCCAGGCAGGGTGTTACCGGTTGTGGGGGAGCATGGTATGGTTGTCGGCGAAAGATGGGATCGAGGACGGGCTTGAGGCTGCTTTCAAGCGACGCTGCAACTCCCAAGGAAGACGGCTTCTTGCAACGCCAGACCGACCCCCTGGCCGCCACATCGAGAGAGTCGAGCAACCAACCGGGCTGGCTGGCTCTGGGCCGCCCTGCTGCCTGCATGTCGACCAAGAATGACCAACGAATTCGAAACCATGGTTGCAGCGGCCAGCACGCATCGAGTCTTCAGCCCAACAGCGTGGAACGGCCTCAGCGCTGGCGGACAGTCAATGGACTGCGCCGCCATTGGGCGTTGCGGTCGTTGGGGGGAGGATGCTACGCCCCGATTGGGTGTGGGGTGTGCTGCACGCTGATCCCGCGTGTCGTCCTGGAGCGACGGTTGCCATTCGTTTGGTTGCTGCGCCGAGGTTCCGGCGCATCAGTAGCCGCTGAAACATGAAACAATCGCGATCCCTGAAGCCCGCTGCGCTGCGAATCCACACCACCAGCAGTTAAGCGCCGGGGACGGCCCGGTTTTTCGGGCCATGCGGCCTGGACACGACCGACGCGATTGTGGCGCATTGGAGGGAGGATTGATGGAATTGAGGAAATGGGCGATGAAGCCGGCAATTTTAGCTTTGTGGTGCTGCATTCGACCAACGCCGACATGCCACGATGCCAGGACGACGCCGGGTCTTCTCCACTGGCCGCAGGTGGTGCATGGCTGATGTCAGGAGAAAAGGCTCAGCTTGCATATGGCTTCCAACCGACAGACAGGATGCCCGAGCTGGAAGTCTGAAAGTTAGTGCGAATCCATGTTTTTATCTTCGAGTCCAGGTTCGGGCCGGCCTTGGGACGGGCAGCCCAGCCNGTGAGAGAGGGGCTTCAGCCAAGGGCTGCTGCCTGCCGGCTCTTCCAGGCACACACCTCATTCAGCAGCGGAGACTGTGAAGTTTCCCATCCATGAATACCTTAATTAGGTGGTTGCACAAAACTTGGANGCGTTGTCNTTCAATTTTCAAATTATTGCCTCGGCGCACAAGGCAAGACTGAATCTTCACTACCTGAAACGGTTCAAAGTTTCGCGACTCTGTGGCCGCGATTCGTTTTCCAAAGCCGCTCACCCGGCTCTGCAAAGGTCCGGTCCACTTCCGCCCACCCAACCATGGCTCACTTTGTGCTCCGAAGCCCCTGCGCCCGAGCGAGGAGGGCCGCACACACGGCCGCGACGGCAACCGCCGTGGACATGGCAAAGGAGTAGCGGAGTCCGTCGTAGTAGACGTGGCGCGCCCTGAGCTGCACATCCGGGGGCAGCGTCTTGATGGCCGAGATGGAGTGTCGGATTTCGTCAATGACCTGCGTNNCGCCCTGGCGTCAGTATTCTCCAGCTTGTTCCCGGCCTCACACTCGCAACACAGCACCGCACACCGCAAGGAAAAGGGGCGTACTCTCCATTTGTCTGGTATCTCGCCCAAAGCATCCGGAAGCCGGATGCTGAGCGTGGTTTGCACAATGGCAGAAGTGATGGCGACGCCATACACGGTCCCTAGCGAGCGAACGAGGTAGACTGTCGAGGCAGAGACGGCGTGGTCTGGAAGCCCAGGTCAGCAATCTGCACTTTGCGCCACCTCGTCCGGTTGGTGCTGAGCTTGGGCGCCACTCACCTGCGTGGTCAAATGTTGCCAACGAAGTAAACAGGATCGCGGGGTACACAATCCCTTGGCCCAGGTTTGCCGGGAAGATGTACACGTAGTACTTCCACGCCGAGTCCTCGAAGCCCAGAGACGTCACCAGCGCGTTGCCAACCACCATGAGCCCGGCGCCGATCCTCACGAGGGTGACCAGCTTGCCCCATCTTGACATGACAATGCCGGCGATCACGCCTCCGATGGGCGTCGCCAGGGACGGAATCGCCAACCGAGCGCCTGCCTTCGTTGCGGAATCCAGCAGGACAATCTGGAAGAAGAGCGGGAGGTTGAACAGGTACTGCCAAGGTCAGTATGGGCACTCGGACGTGCATTGACAAACACGGGACCGCTGTTTGCTCACCGCATATGCAGACATGCCAACGCAGATGTTGGAAAACTGAACCAAGCCCGGGAGCCTCCCGTGAAGCAGCCGCAGCGGGATGACCGGGATGGCCCGTGTCTTTGCTTCGACCACCAAGAACAGCCCGAGGAGCACAAAACTCCCGACGAGCGAGCCAACCACCCACGGGCTGCTCCAGGGAAGCTCGTTGCCACCGAGACTGAGGCCGACGAGCTGCACCGAGATGGCAATCACCAGCAAGAAGGCACCCGTGAAGTCCACCCTGGCCCACGTCTCCCTGAAGCTCAAGCCCGCGGCAAACCCTCCCNCGGGGTTCTTGATGACCAAGGCACCAACGAACAGCGCAAATGCCGAAATGGGCACTTGAAGAATGAAGCACCACCGCCANCCAATTCCGTCCGCGATGGATCCGCCGAAGGAGGCGCCGCAGATGGCACCAAACCCGAACATTCCGTTCTGAAGTGCCTGGTACATGCCGCGCTTTTTGAACGGGATCATGTCTGAATTCACAATTGTTGCTTTGGCCCGCTGTCAGCAACNTTCCCTNGCGTCAGGTTCTGAGCTTCGAGTCCACTTACCCATAGTCATCAGTCCTCCGCCGCCAAACCCGGTCAACGCACGCATGCAGTTGAGGAATACGATGTCGCTGGCAACTCCACAGCCGAGACAGCCAAGCGCAAACGTGATGCTCGAGATGAAGAAACAGATCCGGCGCCCAAAGATGTCCGACACCCGGCCGTACAGAGGCTGAAACGCCGTGCTCGTCACCAGGTACGACGTCGTCAGCCACGAGGCAGTGTTGGCCGCGTCGAACTCGGAGCTGATGACTCCNTACGTCGCCGCCGTGATCGTNCCGTCGAAGCCGTACAGAAATACGTTGGACATGATGGCCACCTGGATCCAAAGGAAGCCCCTGGGCGGTTTCCAAGCCTCCTCCTCGGGCGCCTGGAGAAGCGGTTGGTCCTCCCGCGCATGACGGACGCCATTCTCGGCGTCAGAAGAAGATGGCATGGTCTGTGGTTCTGGCTGGTCCTTCTAAGAGATTGAAAAGCCTCAAGAAAAATAGGGTCGTCTTCGCCGGCCACAACAGCAATGCGCAGGTGAAAGCAGCAGTCCAAGGCTGATGTTTTCTCCCCCTCGCCACGGCCAAAAAGTTTTGTGGATTTCGAATTGTGGGTGCCAATCGGCCAGGGGTAAAAACAGGCTCCATCCGCATACCACAGGACTACTCCCGATACAGCCATATCCTCTTCTCCTGAGTCACGCCGAACCCCCACCCCCGGCATTGCGGAGCCCTCGACGGATGCTAACGCCGGCTTCGCGGGCCAATGCGGGTCCTTTACCATCTCCCGTGGCTCCGGTCCCGGAACCAACCCCGCAGGCCGTCTCTCCGCGTCCCAATCGCAGGGACACAACCAGATTCCCACTGGGGAAAGATGCATGAGACTCGTGGAGCGACCAACTAGACAACGACACGATCTGCTTGTCGCCATCAAGAGGCTGGATGGTGAATTGATGATGAATTGCTCCTTCTCTCCCGATGCTTGCCAATGGGCCAATCGAGGAAGAAACAGATCATCGACCGGATGGTGACATCCGAACGTGTCACGTCGGGGTGCGATGTCCAGGATATGGAGCTATTCTCAACAGAACCGGAACCAAGGGACAGTTGACTCAGGCCGGCTCGGCATTCCCACTTTGCCAATTCCGTGCCAGGATTGGCCGAATGGTTGCATAGAACTAAGCCTATGGCCCCACGCCGTGACGTCTTCCCCATGCGCCATTGGACCAGCTAGAGGAACGGAACGATTCTAAGCTCAAGATTGAAACATGAGGGACATGTATGGCGCAATTGTTGCTCTCTTCTGTTCTTCATCCAGTGGCCGAGCTCAAAAGGACGTGGCAGTTGCTCGAGGTTGAGCATCCGACCCTTTCTCTTCCCACTCATCCTTTCTTGGACAGAGTAGACACCAAGCACGAACAAGTTTGCCGACTTACTCTAACCGAGGAAAAAGTGGAGGAACTAGAAGCTTTAGCTCAGGAGCGTAGACTACCCAAAGGTGAATGTACCTATCGTTGCACAGGATGGACTCGGCGGTAACTGACGCACCTAGCTCGATTCCTCACGTGGCACCGCCATGACCATGAGGACCGTAGCCTCTGTGCTTGCAGCATACCTGCTGCTCGGACCGGCCTCTGCCGATTGGCAGTTCCGCTCCCGGACCGACCTTGCGCCGCCCCGGCTGAACATCACGATCCCGGCGACCAAGGATGTCGAAAAGGGATACCTCTTTGTGGCTCCGTTTGCCGGATACCCCGACACCCCCNCCGAGCAGCACGGCCCTCGCCAGGCCGGCCCCTACATCTTCCGCGACAACGGCGACCTGGTCTGGTCCGGCTACGGCATCTACAGCATCTGGTCGACCAATTTCCAGGCCGCTCGCTGGAAGGGCAAGGACGTCCTGTTCAGCTTTGAAGGCGACCACAACGCCGGCTACGGCCACGGCCATGGCCACATCACCATCATGGACCAGCACTACGAGACCATTCGAGAGCTGCGCGCTGGCAACCACAAGCTGGTCGACAAGCACGAGTTCCACGTCGTCAACGAAGAAACCGGCCTGATCCAGATCTACCAGCCCGTCCCCCGCGACCTGACCGCCTGGGGAGGCAGCTCGGAGCAGCAGTGGATCGTCGACGCCATCATCCAAGGTAAGCCCCCCCTCCAGCCCCTCGACCGCTTTCTTCCACCCCCTAACNAACCAACCCCCTTCCCAGAACTCGACATCGCAACAGGNGCCCTCCTCTTCGAGTGGCACAGCCTCGACCACGTCACCCCTGCGGAAGCCGTCCTCCCCCTCAACCCCGGCCANGCCGGCTCGGGCTACAACTCGTCCGACGCCTGGGACTACTTCCACATCAACAGCGTNGACAAGGACTCGGCCGGCAACTACCTCATCTCGGCGCGCGACGCCTGTGCAGTGCACAAGATCAACGGTACGACCGGCGAGATCGTCTGGCGGCTGAACGGCAAGAAGTCCTCCTTCGCCATGGGCGACAACTCCGAGTTCTGCTTCCAGCACCACGCCCGCTGGCTGCAGGAGGACGCCGGCGACGGCATCGAGGTGCTCAGCCTGTACGACAACTCGGCGCACGGCACCGAGCACGGCTCCGGGCGCGAGGTGCACACCGCCGAGGAGAGCAGCGGCAAGATCCTGCGCGTCGATACCAACAAGTGGACCGCCGAGCTCGTCCATGGCTACTACCCGCCCAAGGGCCACAAGCTGCTGTCCAAGAGCCAGGGGTCGACGCAGGTGATCCCTGGATCTGGGAACGTGGTGGTCAACTGGGGTTCGGAGGGCGCCGTGACCGAGTACACGCGGGACGGCGACGTTGTGTTCCACGCGTACATGGATAGTGGCGACTTGGGGGTCGGCGTGGAGAACTATCGGGCTTTCCGGTTCAACTGGACTGGCCTGCCGAGCGAGGAGCCGGCGGTGGCCGCGCTGGAGGGCGAGGACGGCACGGCGGTCTACGTCAGCTGGAACGGCGACACGGAGACGGCTGTGTGGCGCTTCTTTGAGGTGACCGACGGGCGTGGCTCGCGCAAGTTCCTTGGGGAGGTGGAGCGGACGAGCTTCGAGACCAAGTTCGCCGTCCCGGGCAAGAAGAGAGTCGGACGGGTCTCTGCGGAGGCGGTTGACAGGCNTGGGCATGTCCTGCGGGTGACGCAAGAGGTTGGCGTCGAGCCCGAGGTGCTGCCCGCCAAGGCGAAGAAGACGAAGTCGCATGGCTCCGAGCAATCTGATGTCGAGGGACAGAGGGTCTTGGGAGATGAGGCTTCTGCCACCAGCCGGTGGGAGGAGTACGCCATCCTCAAGGTCTTTCGCATTGCGAAGGATCTCTGACCGGAGACGTGCTTCTCGGTTTTGACGGCGAGGGCTCAAGCTATCGGCTACCGGACTGCTCCCGAGTCTTTGGAGCATAACGTGGCCGCCAGTCCCTCGGAATCCGGAGCTTCGGAGCTCTTTTAGATAGGTACTTCATCTAGTAGATCTTAATGTAGGCTGCCCACGAGTCAATTCAAGTCTGTCAAATCGTCCCACCGACTCGCTGCATGGAGAATGAAGCTTGCGGAGATCACGCTAGCTTGCTCTTCGGCCTTGATCTCGATTTCGATGTCAAACTTGTTGCGGGCCACCCCGATCCAACTCGGGCCCCCCGCACCACTTCTGCAGCTACCCCGACCAGCCCCCTGGCGGTTGGTCGGAACGGCGATTTTGGAGCTCCGACGAGCAAGCCAAAGGCAGTGTCACAGGTTGTATTTCATGTCCCATTCCTGCCCCGAAACCTTACAAGTTCCCAGGTTGTGTCGCGCTCCCGCATCATCCAAAGGCCCCTTTGTCACTCAAACCTCCAACACAACGCGCCTTCCACTTTTTTACGCCATTCTACAATGCCCGGAGACAGAGAGTACCACATCGATGACGAGACCCGTGCGGCCTTGCAGGCCAAGGCCGGCGTACGGTTTCTTCTCCGCGCCACACTAAGGGCCGAGTCTCGACACTCTTCGGATGTCATCCCTTGGGCACAAA
>FJWA01003729.1_pt1 | contig 11190 bp, 7 predicted proteins | sample 1011891 | NCBI WGS metagenome assembly FJWA01 (sample SAMEA3912450, study PRJEB9761) | metagenome | biome: forest; material: soil | place: USA | collected 2011-06-22 | depth 0.1 m
ACCACACGAACAAGACCGATCAACTAACCACCCTGCGCCCTGACCACAGGCCTACAACTCCGTCTTCAACGCCTCCGAACCAGCCCCCCGGCTGGTAGGAAACTTCCCGCTCTTCCCGCTGCGCACCAAGATCCGCGGCCCCGTGTACCCGCTCCCGTTCCCGGACCCGCCGCTGCCGGCCAACGAGTCGCCGGACCCCAACTCGGAGAGCTATGACGTGCTGGACGAGGTGCTCGCGCTGTTCCGCGCCAACACCTTCTTCCGCAACTTTGAGATCCAGGGCCCAGCCGACCGCCTGCTCGTGTACGGCATCTGGTTCGTGTCCGACTGCCTGGCCAAGATCAAGCCCGGCGCGAGCCTGCGCGAGGCGACCAAGGAGGTGCAGAACCTGGCGCTGGATCTGAATTTTGCCATTCCCGGGGATCCGGCGTGGCCGTTGAACCAGGTACGTCGTTGTGGCCCTCGCTGCGTGCGGTGCGGTGCGGTGCGGTGTGGTTGTCGGGCGCTGATGGTTTGGTTTTCGGAAAATGTGCAGATGTACGAGGCGCCCCGCGACAGGCAAGACGCAGAGGTCCTTCGGCAGTACATGTCTCAGGCCAGGCAAGAGTTGGCCGCGAGGCTATTGGCGAGGGTATATGACGAGGGCGACGCCAGGCCGAGCAAGTGGTGGTTGAGCTTTACCAAGCGGAAGTTTATGGGCAAGTCGCTGTGATGCGGCCGATGGATGGATGGTGGCAGGANTGTCTGAGGTGGTAAACAATGGCAAGTGCATGATAGAGCGCCAGGCATGGCATGGCGCAAGGCGGGAATGGATGCAATCGCACTTTTAAGCATGGCATTTGGTATCTAGCAGTAGTGACGCCGAGATGCAATNTAGATGCACCGACCAAGCCGGCCTCACGCAGGAGTCGCCGCCTCCGACTCGACCTTCCTCCGCTTGAACTTCCCCTTGGCAGCAACCTTACCCTCGGCCGGTTTACACCTCCACGCAGTCAAGACGTACCCGTCGGCGCCTCCCCGCTCCGTCATTAGGGGGTGCGTCCGCCCCGGCAAGACCTGCCACTTCCGGGCGCGGCTCGTCTGGATCGACACACCCTGAAGCAGCGTCGGGTTGAGCGGAAACCTCTCGTTGCCCTGCCAGCGCTCCAGCTCCTCGTTTGAGAGCCCCTCGATCTCGGGCACGCTCCCGCTGACCCACGCCGTCCGCCGAGGCACGCTGAAGCAGTCGGCCGCCGCCGCGAGGGACTCGACCGTCGGAGAGTAGATGGCCACCGGCGCGCCACCGGCCAGCAGCGGAAGGGTGTGGCGCAGGATGCTGATGGGGTCCATGGTGCTCGCGGAAACGAGGCCCGAGAAGTCGCCCGCCCGCGTGCTGTCGACAATGTGGCGGATCCGGGCATATCTCCTCCGCTTGCGGTGGAAGTTGCCCCTGCGGCTTGGCTTCCAGGACGTGAGCGCCTCCGGGGATGCGGCGAGGGGTGGCGATGAGTATGAGGTGTCGAGCTCGGGCTTCAGGAGCTGCAGCCAGGTGAGATTGAGGAGATGGTTGAGCAGGGGGTGCGGTGGGTGGTTGGGAGAAGTGATGTCGAAGCCCCAGTAGTTGAGGAGTGAGAGGTTCGGCTGGCTCGCCGAATGAACGACGGTGATGGTGTTGCTCTGGGAGTAAGGGATCGCAAAGTCGGAGGGGCGCGGCTTTTGTTGCTTTGGCTTCCGCTCGTTTTGCCGCTTTTCGGGCTCGGTTGGCGCGCCCGCCATCTCGGAGTCGCTGTCCTTGCCAGCAGTGCCGGAAACCGGCTCGCGGATTTGGAGTTGCTGGGGTTCTATGCTGGTAGAGGCCTGCCCCGCCGCGGTCCCCTCTTGTTTCTCTGTCTCCCCGTCCGTCCCTTGCTCGTCGTCCCCATAGAGCACTCCCATCCTCTCGGCCATTGCCGCTACCAGCAAGCCGCAGGTATCGTCCACCGCAAGCCACCTGCCTTGCAGCAGATCCCGATCGACAGGGAGACAGGCCTCGCCCCCTTGGGCCGTGGTCGCCTGGGGATCCCGCAGCAAGACGTCGTCGCCCCCAAAGTGTACGTTGCCCCAACAGCCAAGGAGGCCGATCATCTCGGCCCGCATGTCCATAATCTTGTTCGCATCCCTTTCCTCCAATTGCCAATTGGCAAAGTTTGCGACGTCGATGGGCAGGACCTGGAATCGCCGGATGTACTTCTTCGTCTTCAGCAGCTTGTATTTGGCCAGGCTGAAGCTCGTCTTCTGGTCCAGCGCGGTATGGGAGAGGAGCAGCTTCGCAATGACATCCTTGCCGGCATTGTTGCCCTCCCGTTTCANCTCTTCGATCTCGTCCTGGGTCAGGGTCTGGCGCGCGTTCTCGTCGATGATCTCGCGGTTTGAGTGCGCCACGACGTTGCCCTTGTCATCGACCAAGCTAAACTCCTCCCCTTCGGTGGTGGAAATCACGGCATCGTTTGCGCCGGCTGCTGGAGTCGTGCACCCGGCTGCCGCCTCCTCGGCGAAGACTTCGGCATGGAGCTCGGATGTGGGGACCACTCGCAGGCGCGAGAAGTCCTCGCCTGGAAGTTTGTCTTGTAGCTCGAACGTGAGGTGATATGGACGGCCGATGATGAGGTTGGAGGAGACGGTGCCGTATTTTCCGAGCGATATTGTGCTGCGTCCCCAATGTCAACATGCGATGATGGGTGCACCCCCGGGGTAGTGTGGATTGCGCAGCGGCAACTTACGTGTTCGGCGCAATCTGGAGGACCTTTGTGCTACCCGATGGTAGTTTGAGGGCTACCCAAGCATTTGGGCGAATGAGGGAATGCATCATTGGGAGCGATGGCGCGACAACCTCGAGGCGGGTGGCTGCTTTGCCGTTTTTGAGCGTCGCCGTCCAGAAAAATTTCGGCTGCTTGCGATGCAATGCTTCCCCGACGACTGCGGGGCTCCCCTTGGTGGGGTCTTGGGCGTGCACCTTGATGGATTGGCCTGGACTCAACGTCCACGACAACTTTCATCCTTCATTGAAGTCGTGCCAGAGCCCTCCAGTTTCCATTCATCAACCATCAATCAACAATAGCCTTGGTAAGCACCCATCGACTACGCCTTTCGGACCCGGGACGGTCTTTTATTGCTCGCTTGTTGCCTTGACCACGACAGTGCCACACCGCTGAACGCCGCTAAGGGAAGGTGAACACAACCCAACCGTCGCGAACCTCGACTTCAACAACCTCGATTTCAACAACCTCGACGTCACCCCAACCGACTTCCATCCTCCCCCTCCTAGCTTTGTTCCGTGTTCTTCTGCCATGCTCGGGCTGGGACACGTCGAGCAACGAAGGTGTGGCCTCCTAGCAGAAGCCACACAGGAGATGCATGATAGCAATCCAGACCAGAAATACAATGTTCACAGCAGTCTCCAACAGAACGACTACGTTAGCAGCCGACTCGTCGGTGACCTGCTTGGAATCGGTCGCCTTACTGCACGACAGCCATCCGGAGCTGCCCTGCACGGCGCCGCTCTCGTCAAAGTGCGTCCACGTCAGCAGCACCGGCCACGCATGCCGCTCGGCGGCCGCAAGCGCCGACTTGTTGCCCTTCTGGGCGGGCTCGAACCCGGCCGCGAAGAANGCGGACTGCCTGTTGAGCGTGGCGCTGTCGATGGGTGTGATCTCTGTGTCATGGTCAGCGGCCCGACCATAGTGAAGAAGTACTAATTGTCCTCCATGATGCCTAGAGAATTGAAAACTGAGTACTCACCAAACCCGGTGCCGTGGCCCTTGCCGATGAAATGTCCGACGCAGCTCGTGGGGACGTCCAGATCCTGGCACCCTCCGCCGCGGCCCGCGTGGCCGGCCACGCTGTTGGACTGCAGCTGGGTGATGCACTCATTCGACAGGGCGGCCGAGCAGCTTCCGTCAGTCTTGGTGCTGGCGCCGTCGGCGAGGCCGTCGGTGAAGACGATGGCACACACGCGCCAGGCCGAGCTGTTGTAGGTGGCCACCTGGGCCGGCGGGGTGATGGAGAGTGAGGTGGCATCGATGCACAGGTTCTTGTCGACTCCGTCGTTGTTGGCCGTGATCAGCGGCACGTTTGCCGTCACCCCGATGTTGAGGAGCCAGCCGTCGATCGGGTTCTCGGTGGCTTTGATGGCGCCGGCCGTGAGGGACGTGTTGTACCCGGTGATCTTGACGCTGGCGTTCGACGACGGGGCGGCGATGGCCGCCGCAAAGTCCTGGGCGGGCAACCCGTACGGGGCTTGGTTGGAGAGGTCTCCGCCTACGAAGGACTGGGAATAACCATATGCAGGCACAAGAAGAGCCAGGTAGGCGAGGCCCTGACGCAGACCAGGAACATTGTAGCCCTCGCAGGGCTGGCGCCGAGGTCGGCGTGTCGGCCTTGCCGTTGATGTGTGTGTTGTCTCCATGGGATCGTGGATAGGCATTCTTTGACTCTTAGTAACGAAAGCCTCGAAGAGTCTAGCAGCGACGAAGTAACAATCTGACTCCATGTCGGGCGGTTATAAGGTAGGTATGAAATGGAGTATGCGAGAACCCGGACTGCCGGGGGTTCCGAGCTGGAGTGCAGTCCGTCAACACGGGCGCCGGAGGTATAGTTGGTCCCGAAGACCACCGTGGACGACGGGCAGAATCTCAAGCGTTAAGGATGGAATTCCCACCAAGTGCTAAGAGCAGGCTCTGATTCGGACTCGAGAAGCAGCCCGAACTCCCCAAGCAGGAGAAGAGGCGGGGTGCCTGCAAGACGCATGCCTGGCAAGACGTGACATCACAACAGGGTAGACGTAACCAGATGCATGGTCTCAAGCACGCGTAGGGTTTCCAGCCTTCTGCTCGGCTCCGTCGAAGAGATGAGCGTGATTTGGAGGAATTTCAACTTCGCTCGTCGTTAAGCGACGGCTGGGGGGAGGGGAGCGTCAATATACTTTTAGCAGTGCTTGAACGATCGCGAGTCAAGACAATCTCAACACCACGCATGGTTACGATACGTTCACGTGTCCTGGAGATCGTAGATGTCGAGTCGCAAGTGACGACACAGCCGCAGTCCCCCGGACATACCGCGACGTCCGTACATTGGGCGTGTATGGGGGATGCCAGTGGCGAGATGCATGCCTGCTCTGAGCCTCCCTGGTATGTATTCCCTATGCCCGATATCTGCACTTGCTAACTCGCATGAAACTTGCCTCGAAGAATTTGAAAAGAAGGCAGATGACCCATATCATTAACACCGTCTGACGCCGGTCCAGTGACTCACGCGAGGATTGCGAGGGAGAGAGAAAGCTGAAGCAAGAAAAAATATGCAAGATGCTGTACGTAAGTTCACAAATATATACCAGAAGATGTGCCAAAGGCTTCCGTCCCCTTCGCCCCACCCAGTCGAGATTTAATCGCCCAAGCTCATCCAGCTCCAACTGCCGATGGCGCCGCCCAGGATCAGCATTGTGAGAATGGCCGCACCCGCGCGGTCGGCAGTCGTGATGGGCGCCAGCGGTTCCGACGGGCCTGAACTGCGGCTGCCGGCATTGTTGTCGCCTTGGCTGATACCGGTCGCATTNGTCACGGGGGGGGGCGCGTCGTCAATGAGCAGGCTCGACACAGCAGCCAGGGCACTCATGGCCTCGCCGGCGCCGCTGGTCTTGTCCACGGCCGTATCCACGTACACGCCGCCCGACCAGTAGAAGCCACACCGCCGGCCCGTGGTTCCGCCGGTACATTGCTTGGCAGCCGCCTCGGCCGAGGTGCGCAGCACGGGCAGGATCTTGTCGGCCGTGTAGGGAGCGATCTTGGTCACGACCGCCATCCAACGGTGGACATATCCCTTGAAGCTGAGCATGTCGGCCGTGCAGGCGCCCTGGCGGCCCTCGCACGGCAGCTCAAAGGCAATCCCCTCGGGGAAGAAGTCGCGCAGGATGCCCGTCAACAGATTGTCGACGCGTCCCTTCCAGAGCTCGCTGCCGTTGGTGTGGTTGTACATGAAGGCGGAGCCGTGCAGCAGCAAGGCGGCGTTGTAGCTGAACTGGGCCTTGTTGACATCGGTGCAGTTGTGCTCGACGTGGCCGCCATCGTAGACGCGCCAGTCCTCGTGGTCAATGTAGTTCACATCCCACATCCAGTTGAAGGTCTTTTCGGCCCAGTCGGCGTAGGTCTGGTTGGATGTGTAGCGTGCCAGGCGGGCGCCGAGGTTGAAGAAGCAGGCATTGGCGATGGTGTTTTTGTAATTGTACCCGGCGTTTAGTCGGGGGATTTGCCAGCGAAGACCGCCGTTGCAGGTCTCGTCGTGTCGGTCGTCGCCGGCCTGCGTGTGGAAGACGGCCTGTGCCAGGGCGAGCCATTGCGGCTTGCCTTCGGGAGGGTTGGGGAACTTGTTCTCGGCCGCCAACATGGCCGACATGCCCCAGAAGCCCTGATCGTCATTACCCAGCGAGGCGGTGTGATTTGGCGGCTGGTAATCGGCGTGCGGCCCGACCTGGTGAAGCATCCCTTGCTCGATGACGGCGTTGTAGCTCGTGTCGCCTGTCAGGAACCAATAGTCGACATAGGTGCCCATCATGGCCCCTCCCTCCCACCAGTAGTAGTCGCCCTTGTATTCTGTCGGCGGGCCCGGTAGGATGCCCGGGATCTCGCCGGATTGGTTTCCTTTGTAGAAGAGCATCATGTCGTAGGCCAACGCTCGCGCGGATTCGCGGATTTCAGCTACGGTTGCCAGTCAGCTCGGGGCGCCCGATGCGCGGTGTCGGTTGCAGAAAATACCTGGCGTGCCAATTTTGTATTGAGCATGGGCTACGGGGAGCAGGCTGCTTGCTGCGAGGAGTCCTGCCAGCCATCGTACCGGGCGGTTGAACGGCGATGACGGCGACATCTTTGTCCGATTCTCGGTCTCGGTGGCCTTGACGAGGGCGGAATTGATGGGGAAACGTGCGGCACGGAACCCAAGCTCGGCCGGGAAATATCGAAGCGAGAAACAAGAGGTTCCAAAAGGGAGGGCGTGGCGAAGAGAAGCGAGCGTTGTCGGTTGGGTTCAAACGAGTGTGATGGTCGCCAGCGGCATCAACGACGAGACACGACCAGGACGTTGTCGATTGAAGAGAGCGAGAGGAAACATGTTGTCGGAGAGAGCGGGTGGAGTAAGGGGCCGTCGTCCTGATCGTTTCTTGGGCTCTTGGTATTCTGGGCGGGCGCTTGGCTTTCTCGGCATCGCAGGGCGGTGCACCTCTCGGCGGTGGTTTGGCGGTCCACCACGCGGACGTGAGTGGTCAGCGGGTCTCCTGAGAAGGCGTCTTGGCAACAAATGCGGACGATGATCCATGCTCGGCGTTGCGGCGTGGGAAGAAACCTGGATCGCTGGCCAAGGACTGGTCTGGGCAGCGCGTTGGCGGCATCATCATCGACGGGGGCGCTCCGTTGCCCTTGCGTATCGCAAATCCGAGTGCTGTGCGATGATGTCGACTCGGCAGAGCCGTGTGCTTCTTCGTGTCGGGGCTTGCATCTCTTGGGCCAAGGGGATGCCAAATTCGATCAGAAGGTTGCGTCGCGTGCAGCGAGAGTGCGGCGAGTGCAGGCGAGGGAGTCTGCATTGAATTGTAATTTAGGAGAAAACCCGTGCCGGTGCTGGGCAGATGCGTGGAATCGTGGATGCTGGCACCGCCAAGATCCAGAGCCCCACATGGGCCCACAGGGGGCGATCCAGGGCAGAGGGGCGCGAAGGCGTCATTCTGCTTTCGATGTCTTCTAAATTCTGTGTGTGTCGGGCGATGGTTGTTGAAGCCAATTCACGACTCCTCCATCTTACAATCGGCGCTCTTCTCAATGCCAAAATCACGACCAAAGACTGTTAAGGAAGGCGCCCAGTACATTTAGGATGAGTTACGCAGCATTTCCCCGGACACTCAGCGGAGGTGGAACAAGTTAACAACCCAAATCCGCCGGATGGATCAAACTGCTCAGGCGATATCATCAAGGAGTTCGTGTACCACTTTATCGACAACTACNANGGAGCTGAGTCGTGAATGAAGCTGTACATTCACTACAGTGTACATCATCTTTTCCGTCTCATCCTCTTCTTTTTCTCGCTTACGTCTCTTTTGCCCTCTTCTCTTTTTTCTTTTTCCCTGCTTCTCTTTTTCCCTCGCCTCTCCTAGCAGTTTCCCTCTCCTTTTTTCCTCTTCTCTTTTCGTCTTTTCTTTTCTTTTCTTTTTCTCTTCGTTTCTTTTACTTATACTTTCTTCTTCTTTCCCCTATACAAGTTTTCTTTTTACATTCTCCTCGCTAGCGCGTCTGACCACGTCGTTGATGCCCTGTGGCGGATGCCCTGTGGCGGGATGCCCTGTGGCGGGATGCCCTGGATGGCAACGACGGCATAGACCAAGCCCAACAAGTCCTTCTAGCCTCCCAGCGAGGCCGTACTCTAGGAACCGCAGGCCGGAGTCATTTAGCCAACCTGGAGCCTTATGAGGATATAGTACTGGAGGCCCCTTGTCACGGTACCGCCCAGGTGACAAGCTCAGCCGACTTCGGAGTTGACCTTCGATCTTCTGGAGGCTGACACGCTTGTTAACTGGACCGATGACGCCTCTGGAGCTGGGTTGAAACTGAGACACCTGCTTTGGCTGGACAATTTACTCGACAGAGGTACTAGGCTCTAGATTCTTGGCGAGCACTGAGAACTCAGAGTTGTCATCGACGAAGGGATGAGTTACCCAGCGCTCCATCAGTATTGGATGCATCTTAGGATCATGCGGGTTGGCATATCACGTCCCATCTAGCACGTCCACTGACTTTGCGTTGGTGTCCCGCGTCATCTGCCCGGAATTGATGTGTAATTAGGAAGACATTGGAGACGCGCTAGAGTGATGAATAGGGAGAGACTTCTCGCGTGAATGGCGTTGCGTGTTGGCGTAGGTACCTTAGGTGCCTAGGTGTGTACCTAAAGATAGGTAAAGGATCGAGATGCGGAAGGACACGTTCACCAGCTCCAGGCTGTCCCTTGCTTAGCACCCAGCGTTTGATCCTTCTCCCTGTGGCCTTATCACAATTGCATTGCAATACCCTGCGATTCCTTCAATTGTTTGCGGTCTTGTCGTTGTAGTAGTGGATCTGCAACAACAGCTCGTCAGCTGATGCACGGGACCCAAGAGGTGACGGATGTGTCGAGAATCAACAATCAACTCGGTAGATCGGTAGGCATTACTCACCGTCTGGTCCGAGCATCCCGAGGGGGTCTGGTATGAATATGCCCCCGTGTTGATGAACAGGGCCTGCTTCGCGCACACCAGCCACGCTGCCAGATTCTGACGCTTGACGCTCGCCACCGACCACGTCAACGCGTCACCCTGCCAAGCAAACGCGCCGAACGTGTTTTTGGTCGTATTGAACGACGTCGCCAGTGTGCGTGGCGGGTTCGCCTTGTCCGCCGGTTCTTGAACCCACATGTACAGCGGCGGGTTGGACGCCTTATTGACAAGTTGCCCGTCCTCGATGGCGAACTGCCCAGCCGTCGTGTATGATTCGAGCATCGCAGTCCCCGGCACGTTGGCGGGGAGCGTCTGGAGGTACTTGTGGTAGTTTGGTGCCGCCACCGCGCGGATCCAGTATGCCCCTGTCTGGAGCGTCTTGGGCGAGGGTGTCGACACTGGGTCGTCGGCGCGGCTATCCAGGACGGCGGTTGGCGATGCCAGAGCAGTGCCGAGGACGGCCGCGAATATTACTGGCTTCATCTTTGTTGTTCGAATTGTCAATGTCTCGGGGTGACCGATGCTTCGCTGAGTCGTTTCTGTTTGGGTCAGGGACTAGTACTCCGTGGTCGGGCGACTCAGTACCTAGGTAGGTAATATATGCCCTGGCGTAAGCAAATCTGTTCTGCGCCTAGACCATACGGGCCTGGAGTCCACACGAGTTCGGAATCTCAAGTGACGTTCCGGGCCAATACAGGGTTTGCAACTTATTAGAGTGTCGAATATACCGCCCGGGGTGATATCCCCACCCAGCCCGGACCCAAGATTCCGCTGTGTGGTGCACCGCCTGCTTCTGCAGATCAGTTCATTTCAGCAGAGCTTCGGATTGGGTCAGAATAGAAGTTCAGGGGAGCTGTTACGGAAGTACTTCCGCCTCGGCTCAGTACCTATTGGGCACCGGATAAATAATCGCAGAAACTATCTTTGCAGAGCACGAGGGTCTTGCTTATTGGGACCGAGAATGACAAACACAGTCTGTACCTATTCTCCCAAGAAAGGGGGTTGTGGTTGCTGATGTACGAATGAGAAAGGAGAGGATGTGTGCCAAGAGACAGCTGAACGAGTTTGATCATTTTGATGGGATGAAGAGGCTGTCCAGAGGAATCGCTCTGCACATTATCAGCCAAGGCAGTCGACTTGGTAACTTATCAATTATCCAATAATTACAGCCTCGAGGGCAGGTCACCACCCACCACCCTTGATCGTGGATGGTTCTCTCCTCCATTCCCAACTCCTCCAGGAACACCTGGGAACCCCAATTGGTTACCACCAAGGCATGCCCCGATAACCGGAAGTGATGAACAGCTAGACGTCAATCCACCTTGCCATCCACTTGTTGACGATCGCTTTAGCCTCGTCCACGAGACCGAGTTCTGCAACAATCTGTTAGTTTCGCCGGCGTCTACAAACCGGGGACGTCCAAAAGCCTACCAAGCAACAGCTGTACCGAGCCGCGAATGCCCGACTCGAGAGCTGAGGCAATCCAGGCATGTGTGTAACTGGTATGCTCTCCAATAAAAATCAACTGGGTGGGAGATGGCCACTCGTCAGCACTGCCTCAACACAAGCAAGAGGCACACGGAAACGACACAAAACAACACAAGGAGGTGACTCACCCCATCGTACGTCTTGAAGTATTCGGGAATATACAGCTGGTGCTGTCCAATCTCCGGGCTCGCCCAACTAGCCGCCTCGAGCGGATCCTGCGCCCAGCACCGGCGGTTGTACCGCCCTGTGTACAGTTTGCGCGTGTCCTCGCCGTGGATCTCGGTCATGGCGTCGAGCACAATGCGCACGTGCTCCTCCTCGGATAGCGAGGCGGGCCAGTCGACAGTCGCATAACTCGCCAAGATGGTCGCCTTGCCCGTGCCGTTGATGTTGTAGCTCGGGTAGCAAATACTGCCGATGCCCGGGATGTCGGTTGACGTTGAGCACCCGCCGCGGAT
>FJWA01000507.1_pt1 | contig 11153 bp, 10 predicted proteins | sample 1011891 | NCBI WGS metagenome assembly FJWA01 (sample SAMEA3912450, study PRJEB9761) | metagenome | biome: forest; material: soil | place: USA | collected 2011-06-22 | depth 0.1 m
GTCGGGTCGGTCACCCGAGATCGACCAATCACAGCACCTCAACTCAATCTTGTCGCTCTCGTCAACTGAGACATCACCAACCCGCCGCCGAACCAGGCCTGATAGAACGCATGTCCGGTTCAGGTTGCTCACAGCGGCGGGCGGCCTTGACGAGAAAACCCCTCTCTGACAAGAATCTCGAGGGTCTCGGTCGAGCTGATCAGACGGCTCTTAAATTACTGTGTATACGTCGTACCCGGAGTANCTATGGACGATACAGTATCAGAAGAGCAGGCCAACGCCAGGGGCTTTGAAACTCGGCAGCCATCACCGATCAGCGTTGCCCAGGCCCTACTATGTATCCGCACATAGTACAAGAACACAGGACACGATCAGCTCGTCCAGAAACCCGCCATCACTGGCTCGTCGATCCTCCGTTTCTGAGGGCCAGGCGCAAGACCCGAACTCACCGCTAGCCCAGGGTCGAGGCATCACCCAGACGAATCACCAAGAGAGATGCAACGGGTAGCTGGCCGGGAGCACTTGAATGGCACCACCGACGGGGATTTTGGAGTTGCAGCACAGCGGCGGCTGCTGCAGACCAAGGCCCGTTGTGACGCTGCTAAAAGCGCCGTGGTTCGTGCCCTCGGCGAGAAAAAGCCCCTGTCGTTCCCCCCCCCTTCTCCCAGTGTTTGGCGCTCCAGCCATGGCCCTGCCGGTGCCCCGGCCCCCGGCCCCCGGCCCCTGGAATCATCAGACACATCCATGATGCCTGGCGAACATCTCTCCGTTTCATGGCCAGACTTGCGAGCGTTGAAACATCATCACAGACGTTGTTTTTAGCGTTGACACTCTGGGGTAATCTGTATTGGGAAACGATTCCCCCCATGCGTGCAACTGTGAGCACCATGTAGGATGCAGGAGTTCATGTCGGCGTCGGCATGGCATGGCATGACATGGGTAACATCATCAAATATCTCACACACAAAAGAAAAGCAGAAGGAATGGGAACCATTGCTCCGGGACTCGGAGAACCAGGGTGAAGAGTCCAGCCAGAAAGTAAACTGGCGCAGTTCCTGGAAGCCCAAGCTGGTTCGGCTGCACCAGCCGCTCCCCGGCGCTCTCTTGCCTGCCGAACCACACAATCCCCATTGCCACGGTTCCCCTCGCTTCCAGCGCTTGTCCCGCCCTTTTGGCGATGCAGACCACCCAGCTCCCGCCTCAACCTCTCCATTACCACCTCCCTAGCATCGCATCGCGTGCAGACCACACAGCCGAGCTTTCTGCAAGAAATCCCCCGCGGGTCATCTTTGGAACGGCTTTTGCACTTTGCTTCTGACAGCGCCCCCGCGCCACGCAATCATCTTGGCCTGTTGCTTATTCTCTCACATGTCTTGACGAAAAACCACAGCCGAATCAGTTTTTGGCGAGGAAGGGTCTGACATGAGCAGAGTAACTTGGCGATGTAGCCCCAGGGTAACGTTGGCTTTGGCCCCTTTCCCCATGTGAACAGAGCTTGCGAGAGAGAGCAAAATGTAGAAAAAAACAGTTTAGCCTCAAAGTTACACGTGTACGTCCAGCACTTTTGGTGGGAACAGCGGAAAGCTGCGCATGGGGCCGCGCTCCTGCAAGCGCGGCATGGCGAGCGAATGCCGGCCCTCCCAAGATCCCCGCTGCTAGGCTAGATGGGGGCTAAAGCTTCTCCATCGAGGCGCGGGGTGTGCGTCTGTGTGTTGTGGGTGGTGTCTGGGTGTCTGGGTGCTGCTGCGCATGTGCACGACTGCCGGCATTGTGTTGCGGGAGATGGCATGGCGTTGTGGAGGGACGGCTCCGGGATTCTGTATATACCTAGGTACAGTAGTACTCGCTGCTGTGTGTCAGGCGGGGTGGTACCGTTTTTCATGTGAGGGGACGGGGGGGGTGTGTTGTTTTGAACGGCGTGTCGAGGATATTCGGCCGAGAACCCCGGAAAAGGCGACGTGATGTTGATTTCAGTTGAGCTAAACAAGCAGATCGGCAGTGAGAGAGGAGAAATGCTCAGAGCAGAAATGACAACACCATCTCGTCTTCGCATGCCCGTGCAAGTCAGACTTGCAGGAAACGAGCTGCACAAGTTCAAGAAACAGGCTTAGATATATCGATCAGCAGACTACCTGGCAGATATCCACACCCACATCGCTTCCAGCACTCTGACAACCCGGCAGTCCAAAGAACTCTGCAGAGCAAGCACCACGAGGATGCTCCGAGTAGACTTCGCCTCCATGTAGGCCGTGCGTGCAGGACAGCACAGACGAGACGCAGGCCGTTTCGCACATGTGGCATAATACTCACCATCTCGGGACCAAGAGGCCCAAAGCACACGGCCAAGGCTACAGAAGGGCTACACTACCATCTCTGCGATGCCGTGTCCTGACATGTCGTGTTCTGACGATATAGGTGCAGCAGCAGCCCACCCGCCGTGGCCCGTCTAGCCATCACGCACACAGGGCTTGGTCCATTCATACACAAGCTCGAAGAGAAGACACCCATATCAACCACACAGTCTCAGGCAGAGAGAGGACCGGGATGGAAGCCACACACATATCGCCCACGTAGTCGAGCACAGTGCCTAAACGAAAGCCACCACATCAACATCAACCCACACACCACCNCCATCAGTCCGTAGTCCGTGACAGCCGATCATGGGGTAGTAATATTGCGTTGTGATCCCAGCCGCCCGCGCGGGATGTCAGGAACCGGAGTGTCCGACTAGCAGCAGCAGGGTAGGTGAAAAGGGGTTTGTCTGGGGAGGAGGGCACGAGCTTTGGAAAGAGGGGGTTGTGTGTTGGCCCGGCCAAGATGGTGTGTGTCTGTGGTTCCATCCCTCCTAGCGTCCTGGATGATGTGTGGAAGGGGGTGTTTGGGGGGTGGAATATGCCGTCGGCGTGGTGGAGGGGGAGGGGTGAATGAGGTATCGGGAAGAGATACTGGCCGGTGTTGTTGATCTGATGAAAGGGAGTGGGACGGGAGAGTGATGTTAGGGGTATCCCACCGTGTCTGCTCTCCAAATCCAGGGGCAGAACAGCTGGAGGATCTCGTGGCGGTGGTGTGGTCTGGGGTTCAACGGCGCCTGGGCCCAATGTCAACCAATCTCACAAATGACTCGACCAAGCAGAACTCAAGGGCAATGGTTTGCGTCAGTCCCGAGACAGACGCCGCGGGAGTCGGACAGATATCGAGATAGATATTGACATTAAAGTCCCCAAGTTTATATCTAAATCCCCCCTTTTCCCGAGACAGTCACAGGACCAGCAAGCACCCTCAGCTTAACTCGTCAAGCTCAGTCCTCATCCCAGTTCTGCCAAGAAGAGCTGTGTTAGATACACAACGCACTAGATTCAGGGGGGCGGACGTGAACCTGAACTCACCTTGTTGGGTCCAGGGGGCTTCGGCCCGCCCGCTTGCCGGGCGACGATGATCTGGTCAACCGAGAGAATGGTCCTGGCAGCCTCGGTGGCAAGCTTGATAGCCCACTGCTTGCTCACCAACAGGTCCAGGATGCCCTCATCCGCGGCGTCGAGAGTGCCAGAGTTGTCCTGGTTCTACGCAAACGGTTAGCAAGAGACAGTGACGCTGGCGGGGGGGCTAATCGTGCGAACCTCGATATCGACGCCCGTAGACCAGCCGTCCTCCTTCTGGTGGGCGGCATACAGCCGGCTGAGAACCTCGGTGGCATCCAGACCAGCGCTCTCGGCCAGGGTCCGCGGCACCACCTCGAAGGCCTCGCCGAACTTCTTGATCGAGTACTGCGCCAGCCCCTGCGTCTTGTCGCCAACGGCCTGTATCCTCTCAACGAGCGCAATCTCGGTGGCGCCCGCGCCGGGGACAAGCCGAGGGTCCTTGGTGATGGCCTTGATGACGTTGACGCCGTCGTCGACGGCCCGCTCAATGTCGTCCAGGTGGTTCTGGGTGGCGCCGCGCAGGACGATCGTCGCCGTCCTTGTGGTCTCGTCCTCCTGCCTGAAGACGGTCACTCGGTCACCGCCAATCTCCTGCGTCTCAACCACGTCGATGCTGCCCATCTCATCGGGCATGGGCGCGCCGAGGCGGGCGAGGGGGGTGGCGCCGACGACCCTGCATACCCGGCGCAGCTCGAACTTGCTGAGGATCTTGATGGTCAGGATGCCGTAGCGGTTCAGATAGTGCATGGCCAGCTCGCCGACGGTGGAGCCGGCGACGACGACGCGCAGGCCGACGTCATGCAGCTCCTTGATGGCGGCCTCGAGGCGCTCCTCCTCGCCCTTGGTGAAGTCCAACATCTCCTTTGCGTTGTGTAATAGCACGGTGCCCTTGGTCTCTGTCTGGGTGGTGTCGATGGGGCAGGTGAAGACGCCCACCTTGGCCTTCTTGGCCTTCTTGACCGTCCCGTTGGGCTCCTTGCCGAACACCATGCCCTTGACAACTCGGCTCTGGTCCAGACTGCCGCCCATGATCTTGACGACGCGGATGTTGTCGACGTTGAAGTTGGCGGGGTTTTTGGGGAGCACCGACAGGACGGCCTCGGAGACGAGGCCGGCCAGGAACTCCTCGTTGCCGTTCTGCTTGCTGGCGATGACGGTCCGGATGGCCTTGCTGAGCTCCTCGGACGACCGCAGGTCCTCCACCTTGTCGATCTCGAGCTCCTCCAGGGTGTCNAGGGCGATCTTCTGTGCGCGCTCGTATCCCGTGACAATGTCAGATGTCTTCAGCCCCATGCGCAACAAGTCCTCGGCCTTCTTGAGCAGCTCGCCGGCCAGGATAATGACGAGGTTCGTGGCGTCACCCATCTCGGACTCTTGCTGCTGGCTGGCCATGACGAGCAGCTTGGCGGCGGGGTGGACGACGTCGAGCTCGCGCAGGATGGTGGCGGCGTCGGAGGTGAGGATCATCTTTTGCAGGTGGTTGATGACGATCTTGTTGCGGCCGTAGGGGCCCAGGGACGTCTGCACCGTCGACGATATGGCCCGNCAGGCGTCGATGTTGCGCAGGACGGCGCCATCTTCGGAGTCGTAGCTGTGGGCCGGCAAAGAAGCAGCAGGTCAGCACTGTATTGCGACGAGGATCCCTCTAGGCACAAAGTCCATCTCCACGAGGCTATCATGCAACGCGGCGCCTCTCTCTCTTCCCTTCCGTCCCCCCCTCGTGGGGCTGCCGTGGCGGGGTACATCAACCAGGCACGAGCTGCAAGGTAAGGGGTAAAAAAAGAAAAAATAACAAAACTCACCTATTGTAGCCCTGCTTGAACAAGCCGGCGTTCGGCGCGTTGGGAATATTCAACGACATGCTGGCGGTGTTCTGGTGGTGGCCGTGGGGTTGTTCGGCGGAGATGTGCCCGTTTCACGAATCAGCCTGGAACCTGCAGCTCAAAGCTTCCCACTGCTGCCCACTCTGGAGGTTCCATAAAAAAATGTTGGTGAAGCAAATCGAAGTCAACAGAGCGGCAGCCTTGGGCCCCGCAGCGGCTGGAGCCCCAGGCCCAATGGGATCCGGGCTCACTTGTCCCCCTGTTCGGAGAGCGGGTCAGTGGCTCTCAGCCTTGTTGCGCGCTACCTATCCAAGACTGGGCAAGCAGCGGCCTCGAACCAACTTCGAAGCAACAATAAAAGTCCAAGCCGCAGCATCGATTTTCCCCCGTCGCGATTGCTCAACAACCAATCCTCCACGCCAATTCGAATTGTCTCCTTTCGCTGTTTTCACAACATTTTCTTCAAGTCGGCATCACACCTCACGCGCACTCGACATCCTCGACATGGCACCTGGTACGTGGCCCGTCGGCCGACTCTTGCGGACGGCATCGGTTGAAGCTGTCCTGTATCCTTCGCATGCCAACAGTCTTGTTGGTGTGTCCACGATGGAATCAATGCTAATCCTTACACCTCCTCGGCCCCAGCCTCGTCCGTCCCACCCGCGCTCCCTCCCTCGGTGGAGGAAGCGTATCGTCGAAAGTGCATCCAGCTGAAGCAACGAACGGGCGAGGTCGAAGACGCAAACGATGCCGCCAGGCTGCGCCTCTCACGCCTGAAGCGCCAGGTCGAGAAGATGCGGTTGGAGCGCGCTTTTCTCCTGGAGCAGCTGGCCAAGCGGACGAGCGCAAACGTGGAGGATTCAGAAGGCAGCCCGAGCCCCCCACCAACAGTAAGTCCCCAGCTGGACACCAACTAAACTCCCAACTCCCGGCCTCCGCCAACCAACGCCCCCTTTCGCGTAGACANCGATAGTTGACCCCACCGCCCCGCCGTCACAGCCAAAGGAGAAGCCGCTGCGCATCAAGCGCGGCCACCGCAAGGCCTCTGCGTTTCCCAACCTCGAAGCGCCGTCCTCGGGCAACGCACCCACCCCCGGCTCGACCACCTTCATCAGCCAGAACCTCCTCGTCCACTCGCCCAGCTCAGACACATACTCGGCGCAACACGGAGATGACGCGGGGCGAAAGACCAACGGGGTGCACAAGGGCGCGCCCAAGAAGCCCGGCAGCGCATTCGACCTGTACTGCGACGAGACCAGGGAATCCCTCAAAGACGAGATCAAGGAAGGCGAGGACGTGGAAGACGAGCTGTCCAGCCGCTGGAAGGACCTCCCCGACAGCGAGCGCGACGACTATCAGTCGCGCGCCGACCAGCAGATGGCCGACTACGAGAAGGACAAGGCGGCATACGAGGCCAAAGCGGAGGAAGAGGCCGACGCCGCCAAGGAAGACGGCCATGACAAGGCCGAATCCACCGAGTCGGACCGGGCCGATGCCGCCGCGGTGGACGAGCCGGTGCCGGAAGACCAGCAGGAGGACGTCGAGATGACGAATTACGACTCGGATCAGGAGACGCAAGGCGAGAAGCCCGAGGAGTAGCGTTGCTCGGGCTACGGCGCGGCTCCCCTGGCATATGGCGAGCGTGTTTCCTGGCCGGAATCGTATCTGCGGTACGGCGCTCCGCATCAGTAATCACGAGGGCGCCTTGTGTTTGTTTGGTGGTTGCTATTGGAGTCGGTGTTGAGGCTTTCGCTGGGTTTATTTGCTGTCTCGGATGTTTCTGGGCTCGTCAAGGGAATGGGAGAGCGTGCACTACAATGAATTTGGTCGTTTCTACTCCTGGGGAATGCAAGTGTTGATGATGAGAATGGTACCACTGCCAACCTGCTGCTGGACTGACGCCGTCCAGGAAAACTGAAGTGCTCCCTGGCTGCCTAGTCCCGAGAGCGAATGCCGTCGCCCTTTTCACCCCTTTCCGTTCCGCAACGGCCAGCGTATACGCCTTCTTTACATGACGCGTTGATCTGACGACGGGTCAAGAGCATCTGTATTCAGCCTCAGCACCGACCAGCCGTGAAGCGTTTGTCTAGGTGGTATGATGTGGAGATACAAGCCTGTAAGTCCATAATACAGATAAAAATACAGTTACAAAATGCTGATACCCTAAGTAGCCTCTGAGGCCCGCTTCTCCTCTCATCCCTGTACTGTCCATACCCAAAATCAAAAGCGAGGCCCCCGACGAAGTAACCCAAAACCCGAACCTGAACGCCGCACAAAATGAAGGGCCCTTGGGGGGTGTGGGCCTTACCGAAGTATCACTGCAAAAGTGACGTCCAGGTATGTACAACGCAACGTCCGCAGAGATATACAACGCACCGACAGTGTGGGTTGCGAACGGCTATGCAGGTCGATGGGCCGGCTCAGTCCACGCCCACCCACAAGTCGACGGCGATATTCACCAAAGCAACTACAATCTCGGCCGCGATGAGGACGATGACTACATAGTGCCCGCGGCGGTCAGTGAGAAAGTTCCTCGAAAAGGGACGGAACGGAGAGAGAAAGAAAACCCACCGATCCACTCCAGCTTCTCCCCGTGGCCATGACTCAGCTGCTCCTTGAGCACCGCCAACAAGTCGGCAATGACATCCAACCGCTCCGTCAGCAGGCCGACGCGCTGGTCCATCTCGAGGTAGCTGCGCACGGCCTGGTAGACGGGCTCGAGCTGGGGCTCGACCCAGAACAGCTCCGGGGTGTCAAGCACGGAGCCGTTGAGGTGGATGCTGATTCGCAGGATGAAGAGCTCGCCGATCTGCATGTTGATCTGCGAGCGCGAGAGCGCGATCTTGCCCGTCAGGGCGAGCTGCGTGGGTATGTTCTTGCACGTGTCGATCGTGGAGGCGATGAGTTCTTCGAAGAGGGAGGTCTGTGGTTTGATGGTTAGCAGAGGAGGATGTGAGAAGGAGGGGCTGGACGCGGGGTGTTTGCTTGCCTTGACGCTTTGGGCAAGGGCGTGCGAGATGGCGAGCTTGGTCATGTAGTTGTTCTTGTCGCGCAGGGTGATAAAGTCGTTGTAGATGCGGGCCTGGTACTCGTGGGTGTAGTAGAAGTTGAACTTCTCCGTCTCGACGTCGTCGGGAGCAAGCTTCTCCAGCTCGAACTTGGCTATCTCTTTNAGGAAGCGCTGCTCTTGGGTGGCGGACATGCCCCATATTACCACGACACCGTAATCGAAGAGGAAGACCTCGGGTGTGTGCACGTGGATGTCAAATTCGGCCGTATCGTCGCCCAGTCCGTCGTCGGCGATATGTTGGGCCAGCAAGTCGTCGGCACTCTCGTGGGCTTGGGGGATGCCGCCGTTGGGCAGAGCGGAGTGGGCTGATGATTCGGAGATATCGTGCAAGTTGCCTGTTGAATGGCGGCGTTCTGGGTTCGAGTGCACCTCCAGGAGCCTCTCCTGGCGCGCGTTCTCTGTCTGTTTGAAGCTGTAATTGTATGGGGTGTAGATGCACTCGTCGATCAGCTTCGGGTTCGCACCCCGGCCCTTCCCTCGCCCCTTCAAGAAGCGCAACAGGCCGTCCATCTGGTACCTGTTCGCTGTGCAGTAGGCCGTCACTCGTGGCAGCCTAGCGCGGTCTGCTTTCCCGAGGCGAGCGGCGTCGCGGCGGGCGGTTGGGTCCTTGATGCGAGTGTACTGCGAATAGACGTCCCGACCGCTCTCCTCGTCGACATGGTCGGCTTCCAGCTCAGGGTTCGGCAAGAGCTTGAGTTTCTGGGCGTTTTTGGTGCTGCGCTGCGGACCAATCTTGGGCAATCCCGCGGCAGAGGCGACCGTGGGGAGGGCGCCAGGGCCCCCGCTCGGAACACTTCCATGGCTGTTGCGTCGGCGAAGCTTGTTGTTCAGGGCGGACAGCATGGGCGGGGCCCCGCCGAGTCCGCTGGCGGTGACAGCAGACGGACTTGAAGAGGCAAGCGGGCCGTATTGGTGAGATAGGCGGGCGGCGTGTTGATAGGCAGCTTCGGGCTCGATCGTCTTGGAGACGGGGTTCGGATTGAAGGTGACATTTCGTCTCGGCGGCCGGGCGGATTCGGTCGGTGGATGGCTGGTGGTCGCGAGGAGGGGCGTGTGCTCGCCTGACGTGTTGCTCGCCATGGCGGCGGCGATCTGGACGGTCGCGGGTGGTGAAACAGTTTGTCTCGGCCCTTCTGCCCTTCTCTCTCCCTCGCGGCGTCCAAGTCCGATGTGCAACGAAACACACGGGCAAGCCTCAACGCACTGTGCTCAGGTTGCCGTGTTTTGCCATGTGGTCGTGCCGTCGTCGGTCGCCCGTCGTCCTCCAGTGGCTCGTGTCTGCCGTTGGGAGGCGTACCGTGGGAGTCGGGATAAAGTTGATAAAATTGTGCCTGCGGGAGGGAGTTGGCAGACTTGAATTGCCTGTTTCGTTTTGGGGCTTCACGGCTTGCTTGATGACGTCTGGGGGAGTTTTAACGTTCAGCGGCAGCAAAAGACCCTTGCCAATCCAGGTGGGCCCACACGTTTTAGCGTCGACGTTGGGGTCAGTGGCTGTCTCGCACCAATCAGGTGCTGGGGCGTGGTTTGCCAGGGCCTCGAGCGCCGCAACCAACTGCATTTCCCTGCGCAATCCCTGGCATTCTTTGGCTTTTTGGCCGAGGTTGCACAACTCAGCAAGAGCATCTCATTTCTTTACTGTGTATAGACCAAATCTGCCATCGTTGGCCACTACGAATCTGACCGTTGATCATGATTGGTAATTGATGCTTGATGAGAGACGAGATTGGATTGATTCCGCCCGTGGTCAGGGCGGACTAGGCCTTGGCTCTGTCTCTCTCTGTCTCTCTCTCTCTCTCTCTCTCTCTCTCTCTCTCGCCCTCCCATTAAACACCCAAGATCCTCCCCGTAAGGCTCGCCGGTGGCATCGATGGCGGGCTCTCGCTGGGAATCTAGGCGAAGGAGGTTTTGCTCTCTCTCTTGCTCTCCCACTCGACACACAACCCAACACCTCCCGTCCATCCCCTCCATCCGCTCCATCCGTCACTCCTCTTCACTCTCCTCACTACTTTCCTCCTCCGTCTCCGGCTCGGGCTCGGGCTCGGGCTCGGGCTCCTCCTCAAGCTCCTCGAGCGGACTCGGCAACGCCCCAACCGGGCTCCTCGCCCGAACCTCCCTCCTACCTCCCACTACTTCTCCCCCTTTCTTCGCACCCTTACCACCCCCCTTGACCACCAGATCCCCAATATCTAGCGGCCCCTGGAGCTCACTCTTAACAACCTCGACCTCCACCTTCATAAACCCCCACTGGTATCTGGGACCCATCGGCGGCTCCCATTCGATGAGCACCATTGCCGCGCAGTCCCTCTCTCCCTGGCCAGTTTCTTCGAATTGCTCTGTGGATTCGGGTTTAACCTTGTGCAGGTAGTAGTTGTTGTCCTCTATGGAGCGGTTCTTCGGCTTCGTGAGCTCCAGGAACGCGGACAAGGCTGCCCGGTTGGCGTGGTAGAGCGTCGTGTAGGTGCCATGGAGCTGGTGTGCTATTTCAGCCCGGTCGAGAGGCGACGTGGATGGCGCGGATGCGGGGAGTGTTGCTGTGCTGGATACGCTGGAGGCGCGGGAGGCGCGGTTGTCTCTGTCCTTGCTGTTGCCCTTGTCGTTGTCGTTGTCTTGGTCGTTTTCGCCCTCGGCGTTTCCAACGTCTGATTCGACCTCTGCCTCGCCTGCCTCTCCGTTTTCGTCTCCTNTTCCATCTCCATTCCCATCTCCATTTTCAGCCACCCCTTCTCCGTTCCCGCCATCATCTCCCGCTCCCTCCTCTCCTCCCCGTTCCTCACTTTCACCCTCCCTCTCACATTCTCCATCCCCCACGGATTCACCTCCATCACCCCCACACTCAAAAAC
>FJWA01007092.1_pt1 | contig 11136 bp, 6 predicted proteins | sample 1011891 | NCBI WGS metagenome assembly FJWA01 (sample SAMEA3912450, study PRJEB9761) | metagenome | biome: forest; material: soil | place: USA | collected 2011-06-22 | depth 0.1 m
CCAAAGGCAGCAGCAACGCCCCGCTGCCGAATACACAGCATGCGCAATGCGTTAATCTCTGGTAGTAATTGAATGACAACCGCCCATGGTGATTTTTGGGCATTGCGATTTCCGGGTTATTTCCGTAAATTCGTCGCTGTCCTCTAAATGCTGGGCGAGTCTGTCTAGGCTGTTGGCTACGTCATTGGTTTGTGGTTGCTGTAGCAACATCAACCTCCCAACACACTCAGGCTCGGTTGAAAGATTGATAAACGGAGTTGGGAGACGGTATAAGGAACTGCATAGGTACCTGTGTACCTAGGCAGTTGCTCCGGAATTTCAGACCAGACTTGACATGACTCCCATTGCTGATGCAGGAGATCCCACTGCACAACACTAGGTCCATGAAATAATCCGGCAAAAGGCCCGCACTCGATTTTCACCCCAACACTACGCTATCCCTAGTCAAAAACATCTGACCCGATATCGACCTTGCCTACCGCCATGAGTTCCTTCTCATCCTCCTGCTCGTCGTTCGACAGCCCCAGTCCGCCCTCCCCGCCCTCCGCCTCCCGCCTCTCCCGCGCCTGCGCCCCCAACCGCAGCGCCACCCGCTTGAAGTAATCCTGCATGCTCCGCTTGGTGTTGGCCGGCAGGTCCGCGCCCGCCGCCCACTTGTCAAACACCTTGCCCTCCTCGTCCGCGACGGCGAACAGCTGCACAAACGCCGCCTCGGCCGCCAGCTTGACCGGGATGACCATGTCGCGCACCGACGCGAACACGGGCGGCGCGAGCAGCCCGAGGTGCGGCCGTACCATGTCCAAGTGCATGCGCGCCATGGTGCGCACCAGCACGAGGGCCAGTCGCCGCGAGTCTGTCGGCCCGCCGGGCGGGATGATCTTGGACAGGGTGGTGAAGATGGGCTTTGTGGCCTCAAACGACTTGGCCGCGTCGCTGAGCAGGTACTTGCCTGTGGCCATGATGTAGTTGTCGACGACGAAGGGCTGTGAACCATGTTAGTCTTATTATTTACGGGGAGAGAGGAGCGGCACACTCACGTCTTTGGCTTCCATCCCCTGGCACAGCAGCTCCGGCAGCTCGTCGGCCAGGGGCGAGTCCAAAAGAGTGCTTGGGCTCTCGAGGAGCACAGCGTTCAGCGCCAGGACGCTCGACATGCTAAAGTCACGCGTCATGGCTCGGTTCTTCAGCAGCCCCGTGGCCACCTCGGCTGAGACGTTCTTGACCAGGGCCCCGAACAGCTTGGCGTAGGTGATGGTCATGGCTTGGTCGCGCTCATCCGTCTCCGTGTCGATCAGACCCAGGACCGCCGTGCGGGAGCTCTCGCCCATGTTAGCGCCCGCCTTGCTGATAACCTCATACAGGGCCTTGAGCATGGCCGTCTTGACGCCCGAATCCGTCGTCTTGGAGCCCGTGGCCAGCTCGGCGATCAGAGGGTCAACACGCGGCGTAAACTTGATGAGCGTACCCAGAGCCCGCGCAGCCCGGCTCCGCAGGACTTCGCTCGACGTATCGGCGAGGGACTTGGCAAATGTGCGCTGCAGCTGTGGCAGGAAAGGCTTGAGCGCCGTGGGCATCTTCTCGAGCAGGTTGTTGAGAGTGAGGAGAATGGCCGATTTGACCTCGGTCGAGCGCTCCGAGACCACACGAATGAGCGGACCGGTAATCTGCGTGACGAAGGGCTTGAGCGCGCTCTCGCTGGTCCGGTCGATGATGTCTGAGATTGCCAGCGCGGCCGAGACTCTCTGGTCTGCCGTTCCGTTCATGAGACCCTGCAGGAAGATGGGCAGGATGGCGTTGATGCCCTTGGGCAGCTCAAAGCCCGCNAGGTGGTGGCCCGCGACACCAACCTGGAGNAGCGTCTGCCGCGTCGACTGGACGAGCGCCTCCATCTCTTCCTTCTTGAGATGCTTGGTGAACTCGTGCAGCGCGCTCCACGCAGCCTTGACGACACCGGCGTCCCTGTCGTCGAACGAGATGAGAAGAGCACGGATGATATCCTGGTTGTATCTCGAGTAATCCACGTCGGCTTCTGCGAAGAACTTGGCAAGGTGCTGGCCAGTGGCAGTTCGCTTGCGGTGGTCTTCGTGCTTGATGAGTTGCAGCAGGACGTTCATGACCACATTGAGGCCGTCGTACTCATCGATCGACAGGATGACCGTGTCGAAGGACGTGTCGAGGTCTTCCCGAAGCTCGTCTTCGGTGCAGTTGACAATGTTGTCCATAAGCGAGTTGATGATGTTTGGCAACCGGCGGTTCATAGCAGCACCGGCAACCTTGGACAGCGAAGCCAGAGCCTTGGCATTGAACGCCGAGATGGGCGGCGTGATGAGTGTCGGGATGAGGTTCGGCAGGATAATGTTGGAGCGAGTAGACTCGGTAAGAAGCGTGAGGAGGGCGGCAAGTGCATTGTTCGCGTTCTCCTCGGACCGAAGCAGGTTGAGGAGGTAGGGCAGCACCTGGTCGACGGCTCGCTTGCCAAGGATCTGCTGCAGCGAGTCGAAGGCCTCGGCCGCGGCTTCGCGGACGCCGTCGTCCGAATCCGTGAGAGCAGTGCGTACCACCGAGATGAGCGTCTTCTCGTGGTCTTCGAGCGCATCGGGCGAGGCCGACGAGATAAGCTCCTTGAGAGCGAGGCAGATGCCCTCCTTGGCGTCTACATCGCTCGTTGTTTGCAGGCCTTCCTCGAGCGTGGGGAGTAGCGTAGCCAGGACGCCGTCGCCGGCCTTGCGAATAAGCTCGCCGAGGGCGTTGCTGGCAATGACCTTGTGCTCCATGTTGGAACTGCCCAACCGCTTGATAATAAGTTGCGTGAGAGTGGGGACCAACTCCTTGAGGGTACGCGGGCTGTGGACCAGAGCCTTCCACACGGCGACCGCGGCCGCCCGGACAGCACCGGCGGTGTCGCAGCGGCAGACATACAACGCCGAGAGGATCTTGTTTCGCTTTTCGTCTCCNAGGGCCTCGCGGAGTGAGGCACCGGCTTCCTTGGTGGTCTCTTGATCTTCCTCCTCCTCGTCCTCGTCCGTGCTGGCCTTGATACCCGCCAGATTGAAGAGCAAATCGCCCACTAGCTCCACCGAGCTGAGACGGATGCGGTAGCTGTCGTCCGCCATACCGCGCTCGAGCTCCGGAAGGAGCAGGTCGACAGCGCGCACGGCAAAGTTCTTGACCAGCAGGCGACCAGCACGCAGGGCGGTGTCTCGGATCGTCTCGACATCGTCGGCAAGACCCGACAGGATTGGCGGGATGATCTTGCCAAGGTAGTTGGCGAAACTGTTGCCAAAGCAGACGGGCAGGAAGATGAAGAGGGACATGAAGCCTTCACGGATAGAGGCCTTGGGCGATTCGACGTTCTGCAGAATGGTCGGAAGCGTCTCCTCGAGTCTCGAAGTGCCCAGGCCGGCAAGAACCTCGCTGAGCGCCTGGGCGGAACCAAGCCTGTCGCCGGCGCCGGTGTCGGACTTGAGAGTTTGCATGAGGCCGGGAATGAGGTCTGGAAGCGCGTCCTCGCCGAGCTTCTCCACCAGGGACCCGAGAGCACGGGATGCCGTGGCACGGGTGGTGGGCACTGGGTCGACAACGGCGATCTTGAGACCTGCCACAAGAACCGGAAGGTGAGCGATAAGGTCCTTGCGTTCCGTGAGATGGGCCAAGCTGCCGATAACCTGGGAAGCCTTGCGCTTGGTGTTGGAGCGGTCACTTAAGCCACGCTGGAGAATGCGGCTGACAAGGGCCAACGACGGGGCGTCGAGATAGTGCACGAACTGCACCTTGATGAGCGAGTCAAGAGCTTCGTCGGTGTATTTTGTCGGGTCGCTAAGAGCCTTGAGCAGGATGTCGACAAGGCCTTTGATCTCAGGGTTGGTGATGACTTCGCCGAACCTCTTCAAGCTCTTGTTGGCGGCGCTTCGCACCTCCTTGTGACTGTCGTTCAAGACAGCCGTCAGGGGCGGAATGATTTCGGGCAAGCTCTGAGCGAGTTGCTGGGGGTCAAGGTAAGCCATAGCACCGAGCGTGTCGCACGCCCCCTTCTTGCTGCGCCATTGGTCCTCATCAAGACCGTCGAGGAGCGTGGGAAGGACCTTCTTCACGCCGTACGAGCTCAGCGACGCGAAGCACGCCTTAGCCGCCGCTAACGCGGCATCACGAACATCGGCGTTGCCGTCGGCAAAGCCCGTAAGCAGCTGTGGCACAATCTGGATAACATATGGCTCGAACAAGCGGCCCAGGACGGTAGCCAGGAGCTCATAAGCAAGCATGGCAGACTGTCGCTGGTGAACCTCCTTCTTGTTATCGAGAGCACTGTTGAGCGTGATCATGATGCGGTACTCTCTCAAGGCATTGATACCCCTGCCCAGCACAAGACCTGCCAGGCCATAGGCAGCTCCACGCTGCTCAGGGTACTTCTTGGACGCGAGCATCGAATCGAGGACCTCGTCGAAGTACTTGGACGACTTGTCGCCGCACGTGCGGATAAGAGGCGGAAGGCAGTCCGCAATGGCATACTGGACCGCCTCGGACGGCGTGCTCAAGGTGGCGAGCAGCCGCTCGATAACGACTGGGATCTTCTTGTCTCCGGGCTTCAGATGCCGCGCGAGGGCGCCATACATAATGATTACGGCCTCATTGACGCGGTCAGCGGCCTCGGAGTGTTTGTCGGGCGCCTCCAGAGTCCTCTCAAAGATGTTCATCAACCTGTCGAGAATGCCCTTGCCGTGGACCTCGATGGCTTTGTTAGCTGCCTCGAGCATCTCAGCACGCACCGTTCCGTTCTTGTCGCCGAGTGGGCCTTGCTCAATGAGAAGGGCAAAGAAGGGCTCGAGTTGCGGCTTTTCCAGATGAGGAGCAAGGTGCTTGAAGGCCAGCGCAATGCCGTGCCGCGCCTCCCAGGGGTCCGAGAGGTCCATCTTTTTGGGCATACCAAACTCATCGAGTTGCTGCATGCGCGGCTTGGCGAGTTCGATGTAGGATAGGCGGAGTTTCTCGAGGACGGGAGCGATGACGGAGAGGTGTTGGCTAGCTGCCTCCGCGAGAGATTTCGCGGCGGCACGACGAAGCTGTGCATCCTTGCTCTCGACGTAGGGCAGCATCTTGTGCGCGAGCTCCTCTGAAGTTTGGAACTCGCTCTCCTCCCAGATCTCGCGACCAAGGTCGGCGTTTTCTTCGATGTCATCGTGGCAGGCGAGCCAAATCTCTTCTGACACGTCAACCTCGCTCATGTCGACCTCGGCGCTGATTGCCTGGAGCACCGCCGTCCGCACGCTGCCCTGCGGAACGATGGCGCCGCGGGAGAGAACCCCGATTTCCTCAACAGCCATGTTCGGGGCGACACAGCGGACCATGTCAGAGAAGCAGTCCTTGATGATCTTGTAGTGTTGGCTGTACTTCTGCATCGATGAAATCAGGGCGCCGAGGACCTTGGCGCGCGGAATGGCCTCATCTGCTGCAGAGCCCGTGTGGAAAGAGAGGATCTCAATGGCGAGGACCAACTGTGTGTCACGATCCTCGGCGTTCGTACCAAAGCCACCCTTCTCAAGAACCAGCAAAGCGAGCGACAGAATGTAGATGAGCGAGACGGTGTCGAACGGCCGCTGCTCACCAGCAGAACGCAGGCGGTAGAGCACTCGAGTGACGAGGTCCTCGAATGGTTCCTGCGTGAAAGTTTCCGGGAGAGCCGAGACCTCGTGGGCTCGAAGAGCAGCCGCGCCGATAAACGGGCGAATCGATCCGAGGCGCGAGGACGTTTGGTCCGCACAGGCGATGAAGGCCAGCGGGCCAACGTCCCCTGTGATCAGCGAGGCTCCCGCAACGATGGCGGCCAGGGTAGCCCCAACGGCAGTCCCCATCCAGCGGCTGGCGTCGCTCGGTGGCCCAGTTGCGAGCCCCCTGACAATCCCGAATCCGCGTCGTGACTTTGCTGCGATCTGTCGGACGTTCTCGCGGATCCCGGCCTCCTTCTTAAGCTGGGCGTTGACTTTTGCCGTCTCCTCTGCGGTGAGCTTCTTCTGCGTGCCTTTCTTTTGTGCCAGCTGCGCTCTGAGTTCTTCTTCCCACTTCAGCGTATCATAGTCCTTGACGTTCTTGTTTGGAACCACATTCTGCTTCTTTGCCAGGACATCGACGAATGCCGTGCCTTCTGGAGTGCGGAAGATAGCCGCCTCGAGAGGACCAACCGTCCGTAGTTGGGAGGCGTCGAGGTCTTGCTGGATGAGCGCAACAATGCGTGGCGTCATGGTTTCAGGGGCGACAAAAACCAGTTCGGCGGCCGCGCTGTAAGCCGCATTCTTGACGGACTCGGACTGTATCTGTTAGAACGGATCGATTGCAAGCGTGGGGGGCGTGTTACCTTCTGCCCGAATCCAGTCCGTTCAACAATTTCCTGAATCAAGGCATCTTCGTATTTCCTGGCCAACTCACCGGGATCAAGCTCAACTCGCAAGCAGAGGTCGATCCAGCTTGCCCGAGGAATGAGCTGAGGCTTGGCAAGCACAATAAGAGAACACATTTGAGCTTCGAGCCGAGACTTGTCGACAGAAACTTCTCGGTCGGAAAATTCTTTGGGACCGAGACAGATCGACCTGAGCACTAGGTGGAGGTTGGAGTTTCCAGACTTAGCAAGCACAGCTGCACTCTCCTTCTCAGCGATCTCGGTGGCGTCGATCCAGTGCCACATGCCGTTGATGATCAGAGAAGCAACAGAGGGGCCGTCGGCTCCGATAGACTGAGCACAGAGGTCTACTAGCGTGCTGATGGCCTGCCGACGCACAGTAGGAGATGTGGCGGCAGAGCACACGAGGTAGAGGTACGCCTGAGCCCATGCGATCCTAACCGCTTCGGTGCTTGAGATGAGTGCAGGAGTAACGGCGGACAAGGCGCGGCAGAACCATTGGAGATCGTCATCGGAGAACTTGCTGTATACCCGCTGATTCAGGAGAAAGGACGGCTTGGGATCTACCGCCAAGCTGCTCTTTTGTATCGACGCCTTCTTCAACAGCGATTGGAGGTTGGCGCTCTCAATCTGGCTGAAAAGAGGGCCAAGTCCACACACCACTAGAGCACCGGTCGCGAGGCCACTCTGAGCAGCAGCCACTGGGTTCGCGGCGACCTCGTTGAACGAGGCCAAAAGGGGCGGCACGACGGTTTCCACGAAGGTGACAACTCCGTTGGAATGATTCGCCTTGGCATCCTGAGCAAAGGTTTGCAGCAGCTCCCCTGTGCGGAGGATCCATATGCGCCGGATCGGGATCTTCTTGTCGGCCAGACCCTTGGCGTAAGCGTCCAGGAGGGGCTTTGGCGCGGCGGAATCGCGAAGGAGCGTGATGGCGCTGGCATTGAGAGCCAGAGTCTCGGCGCTCAGAGCCTGTTCGTTTGCTTCCTTGCCCGCTATTGTGGGAAGCCCAGCCGCAACCTTGGTGGCAATGCCTGTCGAGGGAGGCAGGGCAACCAGCATCTCTGAGTGGAGCACCCTGTGATCTGCGGAGGCGAGCTTTCCCGATTTCAGGGGCCCCAGCACCTCGTCAGCGACCTGCTCCAGGAGCGCAGCGTCATGGCTGGCGGAGGCAATCGCCTTAAAGGCTGTCACTGCGCCACTGCGAATGGTGGCATTGGACGACTTGATGTTGGACAGCAGAGGCTTAACGAAGCGGCCGCTTAACGCCTTGGAAAGGTCAAATTGGGGGAGCGAGCGAACGAGGGGCGTGATCAGGTCGTTCAACACCACTTCAGGGGCTCGCAGCAAGCCCTTTTCCAGGGCTGGAAAAACCTCCTTGTCGAGATCCTCGAGCGAGACGAAGGCGGAAAAGAAATCACCTAGGCCGTCTGCGATGTGGGCTGGGACAGGCGCTCGTGAGCCAACGATCTCGCGGGTGTAAAAGGCAAAGTACTGGCTCTTCAAGCCTTCAACGACCGGCTTCGCCTCCGGCTTGCGCGAGCAGACGCCGGCTATGGCGCCGAGCAGCGCTGCATATTTGGCGGCAGGTTGTGGCCCCTTGGCAGCGAGGATCTGGACCGCGGCATCGACGGTCTTGGGGTCCGTCGAGGCCAGCGCCCGGAGCCCCCTTCGCACAATAACCAGCGCCGAGCTGCCCACTGTGTGTTTTGCCGCGGGCTGCAGGCACCTGTCCAGACCATCGGCCGTCGCCAGTATGATGTCTTTGCCGAACTTGTCCCACAGGGGTGTGCCCGCGAAGTTCTGCATGAACAGGCTGCTCCACTCCACCAGCACGAAGGCGCTGTCGGGGGCAATGCCCTGCTTCTGGGTCTCCTGGCGGACTGCAGCGACAAGCGGCGTGAGGGTGTCGACGTCTCCTATTCGGCATAGCGAGACTAGGCACCGCTGAACTGCGTGTCGGGAGGGACGGTCGGTGTAGAAGGCATGGGTCCAGAAGAGCACCTTGAGGATGGCGAGGGTGGACGGCCGGTCGAGAGCTGGGCGGGCAAGGCAGGGGCCAAGTTAGCGTGCCGTCTCCTTGGTCTCTGTTCGGGGGGCACAGCGCAGGCTCACATTTGTGCGAGATCTTCTCGTCAATTCCCCGCAATTGGGCGATCCGGGCCGTGGTCGACGACGAGGTCAGCGCAGCGCGGGCCTGGTCGAGGTCCAGGCTGCCCGAGGGGCCGCTGGCAGCGGCTGTTTCAGTCATTTTCTTGCGGTTCCAGGACGGGGCCGTGTAATGACATGGTCGGGCGGCAGAAAGCGCAGCCGTGATGTGGTGGTTGGCCCCGTTTTGTTTGGGCCGTGATTGTTGTTCTGGAAGCTGATTTTCGGCGGGGACTCACATTTTGGAAGTGGGTTGAGTGGGTTGATGTTGCAGGGGGGAGCTGCTGCGCTGCTGCACCCAGCTGACTGTGTGGACATGTAGGCCGACAGTGCGGGCTGCTGTTTCGGTGCTGTTGGCCAAGGAAAGCAAGAGGCACAGAAAGCTTGCAGTGGGAATCGACTTTCTCCAAACACCCAACAACCTTAAAACACCCGCATGGCCCTCCGGAACTTCTTCGCATTTATCGAGACGCCTTGTCGTCTTGCCGTCATTATCTATTTCACGACACTGCCTCTTAGCCTCGGACGACACACAGAACAGCAACAGCTCGTGCAACTTCGGTCTGCAGCAAACGCACGGCTGTCGGCTGCGGGAGATGCACTGTGAGGATAGCACACCCTGCTGCTGCCTTGTCCCCGCGGTGGGGTCCAGCACCTGAAACGGCAGGCGGTCGTCTCGCCCGTCCCCCGGTCGTTCCAAGTCCCAACAGACGCAGCGCTCGGTGGAGCGGCAGCCCGAGTCACCACAAAATTTCCGGGCTGCGTGAGGCCTGACGTCTTGCTCGGTGGAAACATCCCGCGACAGGCCATTCTGGGTCCCGCAACTCGTCCTTCGCATCCCAACCCCCAGGGCAACACCGCCTCGACATGGCCGGCAAGAAGAAAGCAAAAAAGCCCGCTGCGAACCCCGCGCGCGGCTTTGCTACCACGTCCATTGCCTCCAAGCCCCGAGCTGACCCCGCTGAAGCCCCGGGCGATAACACCCCGGCCGGCAACGCCAACGACGACGCTGCTGCCCCGCCGTCGACCGACACCCGGCAAACGACCACCGCCACGACCGCCAACACCAAGACAGGGACGGGAGCCCCCACGACCGAATTGAGCCCCGAGGAGTTTGAGCGGCAGCTGGAGGAGTCGCACTTGCAGCTTCTGGTCGAAAAGCACGCTCAGAAAGTCAGGAAAGATGCCCAACGCCAGAAGACACGACTCGAGACCGACCGCCGACTGCTCCGGAACGCGGCCGAGACCATCAACACTAGGAAATGGCTGCCTCAGGAGCTTATGGACCATGTCCTGGGCCTCATACAAGCCGAGGGCCGGTTTGCAGCTTCCAGCGTCTCGTCCGAGGGCGCAACTAGTAGACTGCCCCCAGAGGATGACCTCATCATCAGGCTGTGGACTCTGCAGGAGACGTTGGAAAGCTCTGGTTTCCCCGAGGACAGGATACAGCCGGCGCTGCAATTTGCGTTGGATATTGCCCCAAACATTGCATACAGCTCCAGGAGCGAGTCCATCTGGGGTCTCGAGGAGGTCCTGGACTGGTTCGCGAGAGAGTGCGCCAGGGAAGAGCTCCCAGATTATTCGGGGCGCAGGACAGGGTCCAAGTCGCAAGCAGGTAACGTTGTGGATGCTCACCTTCCTCACCTTTTCCCGTTCTGACTGTGACAGATACCCCCGCGGATACTCCCTCGAGGACGGGGACGCCGCACGAGATCGATCCCCGGCTTGGGACAAAGATCAAGGGCGCTGCGCTGAACCGGTCACGTCAGGCCTCGCCCAAACGACCCAGTGTTACATACGACGAGGACATCGAACCCGATCAGCTGCTGCCCTTCTATCTCGAGACCAAGACGAAGCTGTTTGCCATCCAACGGCCCCGCCAGGAGACGGCGAAGCGCAACGGACCCAAAGCCCAGACCGAGAGCTCCAATGCTCCGGAGGAGGCGCTCCTGCTCGCGAAACTCGACAGGGTCGAAAAAGACGTCTTGTTTGACAAATATGTGGCCGAGCAGCAATGGGCAGCGAAGAGGATTGTCTTGGAGAAGGACTATGCCGCCGCGAAGGCCGAGCAGAAGAAAAAGGAGCCGCCACCAGAGCCCCCTACTCCGAACGGCCCCGACGATATCAACGCAGAAGCCGAGCGCATCGCAGCAGAAATCCTTGCGGAAGAGGACGAGGACGATGACGACGGTTTGGCCGACTTGTTCGCGTGCCTACCCGTCAGTGAGGTCGATCCGGTGACAGGAAAGACCAACACGGTGGTGAACGGACGCGACGGCTCCAAGACGATTGTCCGAGATTTTGGAACCTGGACCGGAGTGACGCCCATGCGGGCTTTGGAAGAGGCCTGCCGCTCAAGGTTTGCCGCCCACCCTCCAATCCCTTTGTTTTGCGGTTGCGCTGACAGCTTGTAGGGACTCGTCTGTGAGGATCTCATATCACCTCCTTTCCGACGTTGCTTTCGCGAACCGGCACGCCGTCAACATCCTCTGGTCGAAGGCACAGGAGGTACCCCCGGCCCCTGAGATTTCTGACCTCGACGTTTTCACCTCGCCCACCCAATTCGTCTACAAAATGATGTCCATCGCCACCCCCGACGC
>FJWA01003544.1_pt1 | contig 11113 bp, 5 predicted proteins | sample 1011891 | NCBI WGS metagenome assembly FJWA01 (sample SAMEA3912450, study PRJEB9761) | metagenome | biome: forest; material: soil | place: USA | collected 2011-06-22 | depth 0.1 m
ATGCCCTGGGCCTGGAAGTCCTGGCTGTGCCACGCATCTACTCGGCCCCACCTTCGTCGACCACAGCCAGCCAATGGGTCAAGGAGGCAGCCCTCCCTACCAGCGAGCTAGAGATGCAGATCTTTTTCCTTCTGTCGGCGGCCCCGGTTCTTGTCCCAGACGGCCGGGTGCCGACCGTTGGCGCGAGCACGAGGACACACGGCGTGCAGGTGCAACTGCCGCTGAGATGGGCCGACATCCTCAGGTTGGCAGGGGGTTCTCGGCGCCGATCGTTGCGATTTTTCGACGGAGGGAGCTCTCGGGCCTCATCGCCGACCTGAACCTCTCAGCTCGCAAGCTCTCGAGACACTGGAGGTCGAGCCAATGCGATGCGAGTCAGTGCAGGCAGTCAGCACTCCGCTTTCAACCTGAGTCGCCATCTGCTACCTACCTTACTATTACCTATGTGTGGAGTACAGGTTGCAGACTACATGTGCCGTACCTACCTACCTATATGTTGGTGTCCTATCATCCACAAGCTGACCACCAAGAGTCGACATCACCGCCCTCTGCCGCTGTCGGCGTTGCTCGCTGTCTCGCGATCTCGCTCCAATCTCGGAGTGTGGGACCCAAGCCACGCTGCATTGCACAATGCATTGCATGTGGGACGGCAACCCTTGAGCGACTGAAGGCTGTACAAGTTACAAACACTGCAGAATGTACTGCCCATAGGCAGTGTCCGGGTGTAACGCTATGGCAAGTGGCAGCCACACTCTGAGGAAAAAGGTAAAACCTCAACCCAAATGCAGGAAGAAAAATTTTCTGCTGAAAATTCCCATCCCCGAGGACGCGGGAGGGAGGGAATAGAACCGGAAATGCCCTTCTCTGGGGTTGCACGACAGGCCGCTAATGCAGGACATCGACGCTCCAACCTTAACTGAAGCTAAAAATGGTGCCTTTTCAGCGAGGTACTGCCACGCTAACCTCAAGGAGCCAATTGACACAGCGGGTCACGTCTGCAAAGGCCAGAGGGAGCGCACGCACAGGCCGTCGGTCGGGAGTCGCCGAGTTTGCAAGCACGGAATTCGGCCGCCTTGGCACCGACGGATTCATCGCCGTCTCTCACACAAGCGCTGGAGGTGAGGGTGTCACACCCTGAAAAAGCCACTTGCGTAATTTTTCCTGGCTGCCCCTGGATGTTCCGGTGCACAGTCCTGCGCGACAGGATTTTTCTAGAATGCCGTTGTCGCGCATGCGCGCTGTCAAGTCGATTACGAGATGGCATGCCTCGGTCGCACCAAGCAGCCCTCTCTCCACACACACCTCGCTGGCATCCGATGTTTGTGATCACTGACTATGCCAACCCTCCCACGACATCTTGTAGGTACCGCCGGACCGGATCCGCCCTGCATGCCGTCGCGCCGATTAACACCGAAGGAGGCGAGTATTCTTCGTAACGCCAAACCAGACACCGAGCGAGATTCTGTCATGATTACCAAAACCTGACCAAGCCTCGTCTTTCAGCCCGAAACATTACACACCCGTTCTGCCTCGGAAGAAGTCGGATTCGATTACTGAGCGCAAACCAGAGCCCTCTTTCTTACTACATAGTACCTAGGTATGTACGCAGTCTTGACGGAGTCCAGAGCATCAATGCCCCAAAAAGCCCAGACCACCGTACGCATCGTCAACGCACAAATCAAACGAGCCAGAGGCCCAGGCCCTGCCCTGTGCCTTGGCCAACCCCCCGGCCGGCCCCATCCGGCCCTATCCGCATGGCGCACCCGCCCAGCCAGGCGGGGCAGGAGCGCGGCACAGCTGAGTGACAGCCAGACAAGTCCAGGGAACCTGGGCCGTCCGCATGGCACCCTGGCAGGGCCAGAACCTGAACCACATCCCCGGAACCCCGAATGCAGTGAGATGCAGGAGCGGGACAAAAAGCAACAGGGGAGAAAACAACGCACGTCTGCGGCGCGGGCTTGCTTGCAGCAGGGAAGTGTGCGGAATAATTACCTTCCACGCGACAAGGACGGACGGCACTTTCTCCCCGAAACCGGGCAACCCACACGGGACACCGGCCAGCACACGGCGCCCCCGAGGTCGGCGAGGTGTTCGACCGAGGGTCGGCGGTGGGGGGGGGGCGGGAAGGAGGAGGGTGTTGGGTGTTGGGTGTGTTCGGGTCGAGACCCGGGTAATCAGGCATCGATCGGCAGCATTCAAGGGGAGTTAGGTAATAAGGCCGGCCGACCGGGTTTCGGCCAGCTCAACCCGCCCAAACCGTTGACCGACCGACCACACACATACACCACAGGATATGTTGCCCGAGGAAGGAAAAGGAAGGAAGCTGCCAGAGATATGGCAGAACCGTGAGGGGGGTGTAGAAATAGGCCCAGACCGAACACTCCCGGCCGTTAGATCCGCCATGTTCTGTTGCAGCAACACACGGATCACAAATGAACAAGTACCCGCATCAAGGGGATATGGGATGAGTGAGTGAGAGGGGAGTACGGATAGGGGTGTACTGTGTACAGAGTACAGAATACAGGATAGGAGATCACGCACACACGACACGGCGGTCCAACAGGGACACCAAGCGAACACCAACCGGGATCAACACAAACCGAAGCATTCTTTCCATTTCCGTCGTCGACTCCAGCTCACTCATGCTGAGCTCAACCATCCCGTCGTGGCTTACACTCCCACCGTCACAACACCAATAAGCGCTGACTCCTCAAAACATGCTGCCACCACCAACCACCACCACCCCCACGTCGCTTTTTTGCTCCGAAAAAGCATGCTCAAGAAAGAATGTTGAGAAAACGTCAACATGCAACGTAACATGACATGTAGTAGACAGACGGCAGTTGCGCACCCCCACCTCCCCTTTCGCTGATCACACACCCTCCAGACGGTCTGCCATCCCAGGCCAACACCCCCCCACACGCATGCAACCCCCCACTCAAATAATAATGAGCTGTAACCCCCAACATGTCAGCACACTCGGTCAAAACCAATCAACCAAAAACTCAACCCCCACTGAACTCACAAACCCCCATCGAGGTATATTAAAAAAAGGGGGCGAGGGCAAGGGAGTCAGGACCAAGAAGAAAAAAAAGAGCACCCACCTCAATCAACTTCTCCGTCAACCCAAAACACGCCCGATCCTGCTCCTGCTGCGTGAGGTTAAACGAGCAGCTCTTCCAGAGCCCCGCAAACCCCATATCTTCGAGGATCCCGTTCAGCACGGCGGTCGAGCTCTCGAGCGAGCCGGCGAACCTGGGATTGGACGTGAGCGTCTGCAGCAGCGCGTGCGCGGCCTCGAGCGTGGCCGACGTCTGGCAGTGCCGCAGGATGTCGTCGAGGAGGGCGATGATGGGGGAGCATCTGGAACGGACACGTATGTAGTTAGCAAAATGAACTGGAAACAATGAGAAGGGGAGGTGAGGGGGACAGACAGATGCATAACCACCCCCGGCCGGCCCATGGCAATGCGGTTGAGCCACAGCAGGCTGCGGTGCTGCACCGCGTCCTCGAGGTACTGGAAGTCGACGAGCTCGATGGCCGTGTTGAGCAGCAGGTCCTTGTCCTTGAGGCGCGCCAGGTCCTGCTCGGCCCGCAGCGTCGCCGGGTCCGGCAGCCCCGCCGCGCTGACGTTGATGCCCGCAGCCCAGAGGTGCTCGCGCAGCTCCTCGGCCGACCCCGTGCGCGCCAGGATGAGCGCCATGTACGGCGACGCCTCGAGGTCGTGGATGTCTCGCTTCGCCGTGCCGGGCTCGGCACCCGGCACCGGGTCGCTGCTGCTGCTCTTACCGCCGCCGCCTCCGGCGCTGGGCGTGGTCATCTCCAGGAACGTACACAAGACCCGCAGGGCCGTCGTCTTGGTCACGGTGTCCGTAAGCCCCCTGACCAGGCACGCGCACGCGGCGTAGTGGAAGTTCTCAAAGTTAAAGTGAATCCCATAGGCCTCGTCGAGCGGGAGCGCCGCCTCCTCGAGCTGGGCGCGCCCCTGCAGGAGGTACGGCACCATCTTGTCGCCGCGCATGTCGCCCGTGGTGCTGATGTTGGTGAGCACCGCCTCGAGGAACTGCGCGGTGCAGTTGAACAGGTTGGACGGGACCAGCCGGAGCAGTGAGATGGCGAGCCAGAAGAGCTGCAGCCCGTACCGGGACGCCGAGGGCAGCTTGGCCATCATCTTGGACAGCGACGTGACGATGGCCACGAGCATGTCGCTGTTGCTGTCCTCGCCGAAGCGGCCCACACTGTTGCGCAGCGCGACGAGCACCTGGTACAGCAGGTCGTCGTCGACTTCCTCGCGCGCGAGGCAGCCCATGACGGTGAAGGCCCGTGGCTGGATCGCGGGGTTGTTCTGGAACGCCGTGCTGGCCACGAGGCTCATCCACCGCGAGCGCCAGGCATTAGCAATGTCCACCGCCGGCGCCGCGACAGAGCACGTCTCAAACAGGATCGTCGCCAGATTCTCCGTCGCAGCCAGCGTAGGCCCGGCTTCCTGGTTCGTCGATATCGAAGCCCCGTCCCGGATAAACGTCACCGAGTTGACAAAGATGTCACTCTTGGGATCCGACAGCGTCTCCAGCGTTGCCCTGAGCTTGTTAAGCCGGTTCTCGTCGAGGGCAAACGAAGTGCATGCCGAGTGGATCGAGTTGATCAGCAGCCGGTGGACCACGACCCTGACATCCGGCATGCCCGTGTTGGCAAGCATCGTGACGACGTGGAAGATCTCCGGCAGATACAGCTGCGCCTGCACGCCGCTGTCGAACGACAGGGACAGACAGAACTGCAACAGCACGCAGATCTCGTTCCACACCGCATTGTCGGGGAGATACTTGGTGGGCCGCAGCGACGACCGATTCAGCGCTTTGCGCAGGCGCGAGATGATCTTCCCCCTCAGCGTGATGGTGCCGATGGCGTTGGCGATCGACGTCAGCGTCTCAATCTGGTCGTCCTCGAACCCGAGATTGAGGGCCGCCTTGACGATCTCCTCCAGGAAAATATCCAGCAGCACTTCATCCTGGTAAATGACGGGCCACACCGACTGCTCCAGTGCAAACGTCAGCGCCGGGTCCGTGAGCGCGACCTCGATCAGCTTCCTGAACAGCGCCGCGATCTTCTCCCTCGCCTTGTCGCTATCAAGCTCGCCCGCCAGCAACGACGTCCGGAGCCCGGGGATCCAGGGTGCCATGTACGCCAGACTCAGCGGCTTCTGCTCGTCTAGGAAGCTGTCCCAGCCGACGAAGAACTCGTTCAAAAAGTCCGACGTCAGCTGCGGCTCCGTCTGCGCCAGGTTCTTGCTGATCTTGATGATGAACTGCGACGGGTCGAGTGGCACCGAGACCTCCCTAGTGCTCATGAGCTTGGACGCCGCCGAAAACTTGAACGCTTTGCACAGGGCGCCGAGGAGGTTGTAAGACGACAGCCTCAGCACGGGGTCGGGGGTGGCCAAGTTTGTCAAAGCCAGGTTCAGCAGCGTCCCCGGTACGTCCTGCGGCCGGATGAGCCGCTCAAACGACTTTGTCGTCCTCGTGTCCTTGGCGTACTTTGCCTTGGCACCGCGGATTGCCTGCAGAACATCCGCCTTCTTAGGGCTGGTAAAGTACATGACAATCTTGCCGTTGTCTGCCCTGAGGCCAAAGGCCGAGTCGTCCTCGGTCTGAATCGATGTGGGCGCCTCATCGACGTCGCCGAGCCGGAAGATGTCATTGACCGTGGTGCCGAGGTGGAAGCCAGGCACCTCCTGCTTCTTGGTGGTCGTGACTTGCACGAACTGGCTGCCGACCTTGATGACAACATCGATTTTGCCCTTGGACTTCGACAGGCGAGTGATGGGCTGGAAGACGTAACGCGTATCGGTCACCACGCTGATCGTCTCCTTAGGCAGATGCAACTTGCTGAGATGGAAGTGCGCCTGGAGGTCTTGCAGGCTGCCGATGAGATGGTACTCGACGTTCGAAGGGCTAAACACGCTGTTTTCGGTCTTGGCGGAAACCCGAAGGATGCGTCGGAAGCACTTCTTGGAAGCACTATTCATGTTGTAGATGTAGATTCGCGTCAGTTGACGCGACAGTTCCGTCGGCGTAAGTAGCTCTAGCTTCTGGAACAACTCGTCCTTCGGCTCGTTCTGCCCATTATAGCAGGTTGCGTCGACGAGAAGGCCGAATGGGCGGTGCCAGAGCCGGCTGGCGATCTTGAGATAGCAGTATATCAGCGTATCAAAGTCGATTGATTCGCCGTCGATGTTGCGAAGAATGATGCAGATGATGGACAACCCATCCTTACTCTCGCCGCCATCGTACACCGCACGCGAGGTGAGGAACGATTCGGTGCTGCGGAACGCGTTGCGGAGCATGAAATCCTGGAACCTGAAGTAGGACGGCGGGCTATTTGCTGAAATCTGCGGCCGGTTCCATGTCACAGCCAGTGGCGGCGGCCCCAACTTCATGATAAGATTCCTCAGGGGCTCAAGCATCGGCGACCGGCTCCTCGTCGATTCGGCGGGTGACCGGATAAATTCCCTCCTCCCCTTGGAGGCCAACCGCTGGCGAACGTGGTCCCAGTGTTCGTACAGGAATCTGTGGAGCGCCACACACGAGCCGAAGTCGAACGACTCACCCCGTTTGCTGCTGCTGCTGCTCGCTATAGGGGTCGGCGGTGCCTGCATGACTCGTCAGCCCCAACCTCCTCTCCAACCACAACCAAGAATCATCAGGCTCACCGAAATCTCTCGCAAAAAGGTCGTGACCTTGTAGATATTGTCGGTCAAGAAGTCAATCAGCGGGAACATGTATGGCTCCTTCGCGCCAAACAGCACGTTGTTCGCCAGGTTCTGGATAACCTTGGCGATGAGCAGCAACCCGCGGCGCATCTCCTTGGACGGCGGGGCCGACACCAGGCCTTCCACCTCGGGGGCGACAATGGCCGGGCAGAAGAATCGCAGGAAGATGAACGCCCCGACGGCCGTGTACTTTGCGTCGGGGAACCTCTCCATGACCGATTCCGATATCTGTCGAGTGTCAGCCAACAGTCTCCATCTAACCCAACTGAGCACCGTCGTAGACTTACGATATTGCAGATATTGCGGAACGACACCGGGATGGTCGAGGTCGAGCCACAGATATTCTCGATGAACACCCTCGCCACTATCTGAAGATGCTCCGCATTGGTCTGCAGTTCCTCGGGCGAACTGACCCTGGTCGGATCCAGCTCCAGACTCAAGTCCTTGGAGGTCATCATAAGCCTCTCGACCACGTTCTGCAGCGTGTCCTTCAGGTAGCCGGAGCCCTTCCATTTGGCGTAGATCGACAACATCTTGGTGGCGACGCACGTCCTCCGGAGCAGCTCCGACTCGTTTTCTGCTCAGATTGTCAGCTGAGAACCCCTGTAACCCAGCAAATGCCGACGACCGACCTGTTTCCTCGATCTCCTGCTTGATCAGCGCCTCAAGCAGTACGAAACTCATCCCCCTCGCCTCAAAGATATTAAGCAGCGAGATGGTGAGCTCATCAACCTCGTGACTCGGGCAGACACCGCTCATAGCTGCCGCCAAGCTCGGATCGCTCGTGAGAAGCTAAGCAAACAAATTTTGTTAGCAACTCCATCCTCCTTCCAACCCGCCATCGGGACCCCTTCCGAGTGGTAGCAACTCACCTCCAACAGCTCATCATACTTCTCATTCACGGCGGCATCGCTCAAGTTGTTGAACTCGGTCCCCTGCATGAGGATGTTGTACAAGACCCTGACAAATGCAGTTCTTATGTCCGGGTTCTCATGGTACCCTATGCTCAGCGAGTTCTTAAGCCCAACGTCGATGTTAGCGCTGAGCAGATTCGAGAGGATGGTGATGGCGAGATCCGAGGTCGACGCCTCGGCCGTCGTGCCGGCGCTGCCAGACGAGCCGAAATGGTGGTGGCCATGGTAGCCATGCTGCTGGTCGCCAACACGCCCCAGATCCGCGCCGTTAGGCTCCATGTTCAGGAGCGACAGGAAGCGGTTGAAATACTGGTGGAACATCTGCGACTTGAGCTCGCTTGTATCGGCGTCGGTCTGTCCATCACCGGGCTGCAGCGGTAAGCGGAACGTGAGAGTAGCCAGGGAGCGGAGGCAGGCTTTGTCAAGATCGCGTTGGACGCGGGTCAGCTCGTCCTGACGCCCACCAAGGTGAGGAGCCGAGTCACGGGGCGACCGCGGACGGGCAATCCAACTAAAGATGTACTCGAGCAGCTGGTTCCGGTGGCGTACGTCGTCGCGGAGATTGAGCTGCTCCTTCCGCTTGGCAACTGCCTCGACGAGCTGGCAGATCTTGATCTTGACGCGCAGGCTGCTGGGCGTGTCGGGGACTACGCCGTCGAGGAACCTGGCAAAGTTGAGACACAGAGAGCCGAGATGGAGGCCGGATGCTGCGCCGAGATCAGAAGGGCTATCAAGCCGCTCGACGAGAGCCTTGAGAAGAGACGAAGATTGCTCGGCGAAGATAATATCGTTGTCTTGGCCCTTGACACTTGGCTCCAGAGCACCCGTGAAGAGCACGTCAAGCTCCGTCTCAAGTGCCTTGAATAGGGGCTGGAACAGGGATGGCGGGACCTCGGACGACAGGACCTCCCTGATGGTCTCGCGGACCCGGACATTGGCGCAGGCCAGCAGCTGGATGCTCAGCCTGAGGTAGCGCGTGAGGAGTGGCTCCTCGTGGCTGCCCGACGAAATCCGGTCGATCCACCTAAGCCCGCTGATGGCAGGCTCCTCGAGGTTGGTGGCTTGTTCGGCCGTACAGATGCCTCCCAGCGAGGCGAGGAAGCCCGAATAGTTGCGCCACTCAGCAACCATCCTCTCCGTGACGGCCTCGCCGCCGCCTGCTTGGGAGATATCCTTGGAGAGGTGCAGCCACCTGTCGAAGACCAGCTCCCATGCGTCGAGGATGCCGGTGCTAGGGTATTGCATGCGTCGCAAGAGTGCCCTAATTCTCTTTTGGAAAGCGACCAACCCCGTGAACCTGAAGTCGCGCGAGGAGATTTCGCCAAAAATGTCGCCATTCCGGAGCAGAGTCAGCGACGACTTTGCCGCCGCGGGAGCCGTGTCGATGAGCCGGCATTCTTCGAGGAAGGTACCGATGCAAGATGTCACCATCTGGCAGGCTTCCATATCTGCGGAGCAGAGCGAGACCAGGAAAAGCGTTTCCAGTTTGCTGGACGCAGCCGTCCGCTCCTCGATGTCATCAGCCGTCTGACCGAGCTCCTGTTCGTCGTCAGCAAGGTCGCTCACTACCATAAAAGCCCGATTGACCATGTACGCACTGGTAGCGATGTCAAGAGGAGTAACCTCGACTCAAGGTACCCATTGATAGACCTGAGCCCCTCGGCAGTGCAGGGCAGCCTTGACCTGTCGCAAATCGAGAGAAGAATGAGGGAGCTGGTTTTCGTCAGTTTTCTCCCCTATTCATGCTTTCATTCCGGGACAAGACCCACGTAAGACGCCAGAACTTGGTCTTGAACGCCTTGGACCCGAGTCCCTTAGATGCCTTCAGGTCCGCCAGCACCTGCTCCTTCGCAAACAGGCGCTTGGCGACGCCCGTGGCCAGTCGCCTGACCGACTCGTCGGAAGCAATGATGCACGAGACGAGGGCCTCGAGGTTCTCCCCATAGAAGTGGTCGCGCTCGCCGCGGTCCTTGGGCGGACCCTCGAAGAGGGTCATGGGTGAGGCGTCAAGGAAGCTGAGGATATTGCACACCATGTTGATCGAGGGGGCGCTCTCGGCGGCCCTACGCTGGGCGTTTTGCTCCTCGATGTATCCCTCGGCCAGAAGTTCGGACATGGTCTTTGTCGAGAAGTTAGGAACCAGAACAGACGTGCTGCGGGAATAGAGGGATGCTCACCTGTAACTGCGCCTGAATGAAGGCGCTGGCGGTCGTGAAAAGGGGCTGATACTTCTGGCTGCGCCCCACGCGCGCAAAGTGGGCACACGCCTGAATAACGGCAATCTTGAAGCTTTGCGGCGCCGAGGACGAGAGACAGGACACGGCGAGAGACCCAACCGATTGCTCAAAGTTCAGATGGGTCAGGGACACAAAGGCGGCCGTCATGATGTCCTGCTCGTACAGGGCGCCCTCGGCGCCGGGGGCAACCCGCCTAAAGACGGCGTCCCGGACCTCGTCCTGCACGTCCATAGCGTAGCTCATCAAGGCCGAGTCACTCTCGGCGTCAAAGTGCCTCGCGGCGCGCAGCAGCAGCACCAGACAGTAGGTGGCCTGCTCGTTGCGGTTCCGCAAGGCCTTCCGGAGACCTTCCAGAAACTGGACCTTCTTGGCCATGCCGGCGCCTTTGGACTCGCGCATGTTGCTGGCCACCTCGAAGACGTCGGGCTGCAGGAACAGCAGGGTCATCTGCATGGGATACAGCAGGGCCTTGTGGCGGCTGGTGTCGCCGATGGTCAGGGTCATATCGAACAGGGTATCCGGGGCGGTTTCGCGGCGCTTGGGNTTGTTGTGCATCGAGTGCAGCTGGACAAACTCGGCCGGGTAGCGGTCGAGCCAGCGGGTGATCATCTGGGGCATGACGACGGCGATGGTGTTCTGGAACGACTTGCGGAAGTGCAGGAAGCTGGAGCAGAACTCTTGGATGATGAGGCTCAGCTTTTGGCTGTCGACCCAGAAGAAGGAGACGAGGCGCATCATGAGGAGCGCGGCACGCTCTTCCTCGGCGGAGGCGGCGTTCGGGATCTGGGGGCCCTGTGCGGGCACGTTATTGCGGGCCGAGTACATGATGGTGCGAAAGAAGTCGAAGGTGATGTGCCACGTCGACGCCGTCATGTACTCCATTATCAGCTTGATGTGGGCCTCGATGGCGCTGGCATGGGCTTGGAGGATGCCCCTCGTCTCGGAGGGCTCGCTCGAGGTAGTCGAGAGGGGCGTTCGCGTGGGCTCTTCGAGGGAAGGGGCTGTTATGTGTTTGGCCGACGAGTCGTCGAGGATGGCCTTGGCCGGAAGTGCGTAGCCATCGGGGATGGGCTCGAACAGCAGCTTGATGAGCTCGAAGATACGGTGGAGCTGCGCATCGCTGAGTGCTTCGGGCGGGCGGAAGGCGGCTCGCTGGGCGGGGGACAAGGGGCCGTCGGACGCGGGGGAGGGGG
>FJWA01004165.1_pt1 | contig 11090 bp, 17 predicted proteins | sample 1011891 | NCBI WGS metagenome assembly FJWA01 (sample SAMEA3912450, study PRJEB9761) | metagenome | biome: forest; material: soil | place: USA | collected 2011-06-22 | depth 0.1 m
AAGAGTCGCAACGCCTCAAGCCAACTCGACGTGCCTGACGCCCGAGATGTAGGTTCGCACCTCTACTAACATGCCCGCCACTGGAAAACGCTGACGGAGCTCCAGCACCGCCCCCCACCATGGCGATGCTTACTCTCGTGGTTCCCAAGGAGTTCCCCGCCACGGGGCCACTCCGCATCGTTGTCTCGGTGCCGGGCTTTCTGTTGCATCACTTCGACCCAGAGCTCACCGAGACCGTAGAGAAGCACCACTTGGAGAGGCTGCACAATCATCCGGTTACTAGCCGGATCGCCCAACTGGCTGCCAACACTTCTGGGCGGTCTGACCCCATCGTCGAGTTCCGCTAAGCATTCATGGGTCATGTTTCAAGCGAAATATGGCATCTTATCGTCCCGCTCGAGTGCTCCGTCCCGAGCACGGAACGGGACCCTCCCCTCGTGTACTTGCAGGCGAACAACGACCTGGACGAGGACGGCAACGTCGAGTTGATTCCTGTTGTACCGCGGACTGCGAAGGCCAGAGCAAAACACCACATCTTTTTTGTCGAACACGAGTTGGTGACAGATTTGGAGACAGATCGGGGACAGATACCGAGGCAGATCTGACCCCCGCTGTGTAATTACAATCGAGGCAATTAGCTCTTCAATACCAGGAAGACGAGGAAGGGTACTGTCATTGTATATGCTAATTAGGTGGGCAGTCACGGGACCTGGGTGTTTACCCCCGCCGCGCTGAAGGGCAGCCGCAGGCTCCCGTCTGGCAGCCCTTAGCCCTCAGCCTACTATCGTTGTGGACTAACATCACCAGCCTCTGAAATTGGGAAGTAGGAAAAAAGCATGGTATGGTCAGCTCCGTATACCGGTCTGTATATGTGTCGATTTCGCCGAGTTCAGAGGATTCCCAACTCTACACCACCCTTGCTCTCCTTGCTGTTGCTCGAACCTAACCGAGCCGGGCCAGGCCTATCCGGCCTGAGCTCCTCCTGGCTTGTATTATAGCACGTAGCCGAGTATGCTGCAAACCCCGGCTGAAACTTCAGTCCCCCCGACCGGCCTGATAGGTCATGCTCTTGTCCGCTCAGCGAGGATGGCTCCGTCCACCTGGTGAACGACTTTTTAACCGAAATCGCACCGTTCATGTTGCAGCTCTCCGAGTTGCCAAGGGTGGGGTGGGTGGTAGTCATGCCCAGCTTGCTGCGAATCTTCTTGACGAGAGGCTGAAGCGTGGCAAGGCACCCCGCCGTGATGGCGAGACACTGCTCGACCGTCGACCAAATGGCGATCGGGATCGAGTCCCAGAGGAAGTCGTCCGAGCCGAGGCGCTGCATGTACGGCCAGCGGATGACCACTGCTGCGCTTGCGCTGCGCTGACTGTTAACCTCATTGCAGACGGGAGAAAGGGGATGAAGAAGGGGCAAACGTACACGCAACCCATCCCCATAAGGATGATGACCGCGATCTTCATGTTCTTCTTCATGTTCAGATGGCTCACCACCCAGGCCGGCAGCAGGGCGAACGTGAAGTCGCTGATCACGGCGAACCCGCTGTACAGGTACACCAGCCAAATGACAATCTGGACATCAATGCACGTGCCTGTCTGGCTATGTTTGTCCCAGTAGTAGCTGATGGGGTTGCACTGGAAGAGAGCGACGAAGAAGTAGCTGAGGCAGCTCGCGCAGGTGACGATAGCAGCTGTGTAGATGATCCACCGGTGAATGCGGCTGATGGTGACCCTGAGCAGGAACCAGCCGATGGAGAGCTTGGCGAAGAACATAGTGCCGCCGTACGTGGAGTAACACATAAACCACCACTTCATTGCCGTCATATAGTTCTCTTCTGAGAGATCGGATCTGTGATGGCCCGTGCCATAGTGCACGCCTGTGTTGGAGCAGACGCTGTATGTAACGAAGATTATCTGTGTCTCAGCTGTCAGTCGACGTCATTCACTCGCAGCGAACGAGTTTGGTTGTGCGCACCGTCGATATAACCATCAACCAATCATCCAACCCAAATGCCTTGAGCATGACAAGTCGAACATAGCATCGCAAAAGACAGGTGATGCCGGCGAGTATGACAGCCGTGATGTTGATGCCGAGGAGGAGCGGGCCGAGGTTGCTTTCGTTGTGCTCCATCTTTTCCGGTGCCGGGTCGCCGTCCAGCGTCTCCGACATGATTCAGTGAAGCGTCGGACGTGTGCTGTATATAAAAGCACCGGCTTCATCTGTGGGCTCCTGAATCCCTTATTATCTTGTTTTTGCTCTCCGCATCTCCTGGCCCTATCCACATAGAGCATTCATTTCCCGATAGATCGGCAAGGCAAATGCAAAAAACCCAAATGCCCCCTTGCTTGAATGGGAACCACTAGGTAGCTGTGATTGGGTAGAGGGGTGGGTTGCCCCATTGACGCCAGAAGACGAACCCGCTAGTCGGGATGATTTGTGCGGTATAAGCCGGAATTGCGAAGCCCTGTGGGTCAGCTTGTTGCGGCGGAGGAAAAAAAGGAGAAAAAAGCCGCGCTTGTGATGTTCTTGGAAATGTTGTCCCCAGGCCTTGGGACTTGCCGGGGGCGTACCGAGCTGCTCGTGTCTTCGCGTCGCAATGGTGTGAGTGCGGGAGTATTTTCGTTTTTCTTCTGTTGCCACCATCGCAATGTGAACAATACATGGTCTCGAGATGGTACGTGATGATCAATTGTGCTGTGAGAGTTTCTCTGAGAACCCCGCTCTTTGTGTCTTGTTTGACGTTAGAGCGACGGTGGCGAGCATGGTCTAGAACACACCACCACTGCCACTGGGTGCCCGAAATTACGCAGTTGACGTTGCTTAAGTGGTTGCTTTTCCTCGAAAAGAGGGCGCCCGTGGAGAGCTGATGAGCTAATCGACCTCGGCCGGGAGCCAAGCCGCGTGTTTCGGGATCACCCCTGGCAAGGTTTGCCGATCGGTATTCCAGGGAAAGATTTTTGAATGCGCGGCAGAGGCGGCAGACAGGCGACGCGCAAGGACTCGAGCGCCAGGCGAGTCTGGCGCCCTCACGCCTCAACAGACCTCATGTTGTGTGGGCGAGCTGGTTTGAGCACTGCGGCTAGGCTATAGTCAGAATCGACAGAGTGGTCGGGCACTGCCGGACGACGAGAGCACCGGCGAGCTCGAACCGGCAGATGACGAGCCACGCCTTCANGCCCAGAGCCCATGCAGCGCCACCTCAGGTCGTGGGGTTGACCCACAACAGAGGTCCGGCAGTGATCAGGCGAGCGACCCAGAACACCGCCATCCTCTCGTTCCGGACGACGGAGGAGAGCAGGATGAAGAGAGTTCTATCGTGCCGTCACAAGCACAGGAGGGTCGGGCAAGCATACCGAGGTTGTCATACGATGAGAGCAACAACGACTGTGAGCTGGCTAATACCGAGCCACCCATGCAGCCGTCCGCCATCCAGGAGCGGCTCAACCTTCAGCACAACATCGGTCGTCGTCGACGTCGACGTCGTTGCGATACCGACGACGAGGAGGACTGCTCTCCCATTGTGGGAAGTGACGCCAAGCAAGGCAAGGATGAGGATGTCGTCCGGCCTCCACGATGGAAGCGCCGCAGGGTAAACACTTCGGCCCCTACAACCCGCAGAATAGCGCCCAAGCGGCAGACACGTCCGCGTTGCACCAACTCCCCATCACAGGCTCAACGACCACCACCAACCCAAGGTCCAAAGCGCCGCCAAAGTCAGCGCAGCATTTCCAAGCCGCAATCTCCAGGGGGGTCCGCTTTAGAAGAGGAGACACTCGAGGCCGCTTTCGCAAGCTTTGAGGAATGGCCACTTGACGCGGTCAAACTCAAGCACATTTGGGTAGATGGGACAGCGACTTTTCAAGTGGAGTTCGCGTGGAATCCTTGTGTTCCCTTACCAGCCTAAATGGGTGCCGCTAAATGTCGAGTTCTTGCTAAATGTCGAGTTCTTCAAAGACGGCTGCGAACTTTCAAATACATCGAGAGCTTGGTACAGGTCTATGACTCCAAACTCGCCACGGAGATTGTAGAAGCCTGGCTCGGCTACAAAGAGGGGAGGACGCCCGAAGGCCACTGGGTGAAGGAGATGGACAAGTTTGAGTGTTTGGTCGGGGCCCACGAATACGAGCAACGCACTTGAGTATCATGCTATGCACTTACACCGACCAACCAAGTTGTGTTGAAGTTGGCTCGGGCTGTGGACAGCAGTGGCACACGGGCCTTGGGCGTCATCACAAAGCCCGACGACCTGACTCCTGGCTCGGAGCGCGAGGCCCTTTACCTCTCTCTTGCCAGAAATCAAGAGGTCGAGTTTCGCCTTGGCTGGCACGTCAGATACAATATTGCTAGCTGCCGCTTCGAATATCTCATATGCTCTCTTTCCCTCTCGGATGACAGCTACTGGTAAGTTCGCGTGCCCAATGTGCCGCTTGTTGCATACTGACCAACCGGAAGCCGTTTACTTGAAACCCCCAGGGATGCAATCGGACGCCACGCCCGGTGGGCCCCTGTGCATGCGTCATTCAACAACCCGCGGCGGTTTCGAAATACGAGTTTCGCTGCTCGCAGGACCCAGGCGCTGTTTCAACAAGCATGTCCGGGATATTAGGCGCCATCTATCAAAATACGAGTCCACTCGCTGCAGGTCCGCCGTTCTTCGCGCATAATGCGAATCTACCCGCACAACCCCCGGTCGAGCATCATCAGTACGGTCCTGGGCCGTACATATTAGAAGTCGGTGCGACCAACACCAGATCCCGAGTTAGACGAAGATCACGATCAAGCTCAGGCTTTCGCATCTTCACCCTGACCGACCACCTCGGCCAGCCTATTGTCCAGAAGCTGTCGGAATCCATCATGATCACTGATGATCACACGACAAGCCCCAACCCTAGATAGCCGGCGACTTGGCCATGACACCACTTGATACCTCGTTCCTGCATGGGTCGCGGATGCCCCGCGGCCCGCGTCGAATGCTGCCACCGGCCAAGGGAGGACTCAACAGACCCCAACACAGAGGGCCATTTTCAAGGTCACACCGGGCGAGGGACCTGTCACCGGGGGCATCGAAATTACCCTTATGGGCCAAGGGTTTGATGCTGGGATGCAGGTCATGTTTGGTGACAAGCAGGCTCCGGGGACCATGTACTGGTCATCAAAGTCTCTTGTGTGCCTGCTGCCTCCATCCGAGGTGGCTATCATGGTGCCCGTCACTATCAAGGGCCTCAACGTGGCCCCTCAGTGGCTCCGCTACGTGGACGATAGCGAGCAACAGCTACTGCACACTGCACTCGTGATCCTTGGCAATAAGATGACGGGCGGTTACGAAGACCCCACCGAATTTGCCCGTCGGATTATCAAGGAGTCGTCTAGCTGTTATCCTTAGCCCGGTGCTGAGACGTCCGGTGTCGAGGAATCCTCCAACCGCGGCATGGGCAGCTTTGAAGGCCATCTTCTGCAATGGAGTTGATGGATCTCAGCAACAGCACGCGGAAGCCACGGCTCAACCTCAGGAGGAGGACAACAGGACAAACCATGTTGCATTTGGCTTACAAGATGGGGCAGATCCGACGCTGCGGATCTTGTCCACTTGCAGTATCTGCCGCAGCTTCCTCAGCTTCCTCAGTTGCCTCAACTTCCCCACCTCGGCCACAAGCCTCGCTGCCTCCGACGCGATATCAACAAAAACGCCACGGCCGTCACAATCGCCAACTACACTACACTTACGACCTCATCACCAACAACAAGGACGCCTACTAGTTCCAGACCGGTATGGAGGGCCAATTCCCACAGGGGAAACGGGACGTACACGCCGGCGGGCATTACACGGTGTCCGGCGACCTGGCAGGCGATTTATGGTGTTTTTGCTGAACCATGCCATGATTGACCGGGCATGAGATTGAAGCAGGTGAGAATAACAAGGAAAAATTTAAATAAATATTTAGTTAGTTCAAGCTGAGTGGTAATTAGCTAGTTACTATAATTAACTAACGTATTTGATAAGCGAGCCGTGGATACAAGCGAAGCGTGGGTTAGGTATTCTTTTTGCGTGTGCTAGGACGAGGAAGTACCTCAAAATTGTTAGAGTGCCTTAGCAATTTTTTAGTACATTCCTCTTTTGGCACATGCGAGAAAATACCTAAACCCACGCTTCGCTTGTATCTACGGCTCGCTTATCAAAACGCGAGGCGATTGGGCGGAAGCCGGTCGGTCATCGCGGGAGCTGTTCGTTCCTAGTGTTATTGCGGTATATTCGAGGATAGTTGTCCTAGGGTAGTGAGAGGTGGGCTGCTCGCTGATATGGGCACTCGCTGAAAACGTACGTTAATGCTTTTGAACTTAACTGCCGGAATAGATTTGGTGAAGACGGCATCATGGCAAGCTTCGATGTATTCGGACACTGCGCTTAATGCGCCCAAATTCCGTTGCTGTGTTCATGGCTTAAGAAGGTGGATGGCGTGTGGGAGGGCATCTGCCGCAACAATGAACCGAGGAAGATGCGCCTCCCGCCCTTAACCCTTCCATGCCGACCCCTCCCACTTCACCTCGGTAATGTCAAACGAGGCGGTGCAGCGCGTCATCTACATCACCCTGCGAGTGGACGGCAAAGTTTTCCTACCCCTTGTAGAGCTGATATCTCACTCCTCCTCCACTTCAACTCTGACCCATCCGTTCACCTCAGCTTACTTCTTCTTTTTAGTCTCAAACGCCCGAATCTCACTCATTGCATCATCAAACTCCCTCTCCAAATCCTGCGTGATGCCCATAACCGGCGCCCGCGACGCTAGACTATCCGAGCTGGCCGACCTGCTAAGCTTGCCATCACCGCCCTTGCCAGCATTCCCATTCACAATCCCAGCTTTGGCGTTCCTCTTCTCGATCTCCTTCTTCAAATAGCCCTTAGCAGGCGACGCAAAGAAGATAGTCAACGCGGCCGTGCCGATAACAGCATAAAAGTAAACGAGAGACCATGCTAATAGGGAGTCTGAGAAGGAGAGGATAAGGAAGGGGGCGGCGGCAAAGGAGAAGGTGAGCTGGGTGGTGAACCAGGAAGCCACATCATAGAATTTTTTGGAAGGGAGGTCGGCCCCGGTTTTGGGGTCGAAAAAGAAGGGGCGGAAGTTTCGCCGCATGCCTGTCAGGTATGTTAGCGGAGGCGTGTTACAGTAGGGAGGTGGAAACGTACTCTTGGCGACGGTCTGGATAAAGGAGGCGAGGACAAAGGCGAGGTAGTAACCCGGATAGAAACCATGCCAGAAGGCGGACGTGGTGAAGGTGGCCAGGCTGGCGCGGAAGCCGGGCTTCTTGCCTCGTGGGGTCACGCGCAGGTAAATGTAGTTGCGCAGCCACTTGTTGGTATTGATGTTCCAGGCCTCTAGGTAGCCCCGGGTGTTCTGGGCAAATTCGACACCCCACGGATCGATATTCTGGAGGCGATCCCATGCGATCTTACCTGTCAGGGGATCCACCCCGTTGTACCCCAGTCCGGCGAGGATGCATGCGCCTTCGGACAGCGTCCAGACGCCGTAGTACTTGGTGCGTGCCGTAAAGCCGACCATGTGCAGGATGAACAGTCGGCGGAGGAAGCCGTACTCCATGTAGCTGTCTTCAAGCAGGACGGCGTGGTCGAAGTAGGCGGCCAGTTTGAGGAACGAGAAGATCCAGACCAGACTGGTGACGAGCTTCAGCATGGCCGGGGTTCCGCTGCGAGGGATCTTGCGCTTGCGCCTAGTAGGCGGCTTCTTGGCCGGATCGACGTCGGCGGGCACCTCAAACATGGTGGTGTCGAGCCAGCGGCGGTACTCGGCAAAGTCGAAGGCCGGGCCAACCAGCATGCTTGGGAAAAAGAAGACGAAGCCGGCATAGTCGAGGAGGTTCGGCACCACGGTTAGGCGGCGGTCCTTTTGGAAATCGGACAGATCGGCTGCAGGCAGCAGGCCGTCTGCTACGTTCCAGCAGAAGGCACTAAGTTTCATGACCAAAACCATCTGAGCGCCCGTGATGTCAACTGAGCGCGGACTGTTGGCAGCTTGGCGAGCGATGTGGTTCATACTCATGTGGCCCATCAGAAAGACGAAGCCAACCCATGGCATGTAGCGAGACCCACGGAGGAACTTAGCGATGGCGTAGGCGCCGCCTGCCGATATGAGCATCGTTCGGAGGCCATCCCAGAGATCGAAGAAGCCGACGAGGTAGAAAAGGGAGGTGCTGGGATCGTGTTGTTAGCCAGTTGCGAATGGTCTCTTGTCGTCAAACTCTGGGCGCACGACGAACCTGACCGAAAACAGGTTCTTGTATGCGGGCCAGGCATCAGGGACTCGTTTCAGGACGCCGGCGAGCGGGTAGGAGATGAGGATGGAGAAGATGAGTTTAACTGATGTACCACGGACGAGTCAGTCTCGTTTCTCAAAGCTCTCGTCTATTTCAACGGGCGGGAAGTGGGGGAACGCAGTGTCTTACGCTCGTCGGGACCAGCGCCGAGCATATCGGCCAGGTGAACGAATGCTGTAACAGGGGACAGCGTCAGCCAACCGTTCCCAGCCGAAATCAGCTCAGCGGTGCGGTGTCGTTTCCATACGCCTGTGTATAAAGGTTATCATCTTCGAAGATGATAGATGATCAGAGTTGTAGAACGCAAGAAAGCTATCGGAATTCGAAGCTGGTATGGTGAGGTTTCGTTATTCCATCACAACGCACGCTAGCTTTCGGCCCAAGTTGTGGTTTAAATGCTGAGGTTTTCGTCTGGAATATTTGGGGAGAAATCGAGCTACAGTAATTTGTGCAGTAAATGCGGCCGGTTTAGGCAGGGTCTTCAGACAAGGAAGGCCAGGCAGCTATGTAGCGCTACTTCATCGCATCCGATCTGAGAGAAGGAACCCCAGCTACGAGCTCAACAATTTGGCAGCCGCGCCTGACTGGCCCCATCCGTCGTGACATCACCAGACGAGCCCGTATACAAGGTCTTGGCAGTGGGCACATGCATGTGCTGATCAGACGGGTCCCACTTTTCCCACAGCCGCTGTTTAAGATGGTGTCACAGCATGGGAGGCGCCTGCGGAGGGATACCACCACTGTTGTTTACTTGGCGGATTTCACGCGTTTTCACGTCCAATGGACGTGTTGTGGCCAGGGGGCCCCTATTGTGCCTGACGTTAGCGTCGTGCTGCACCCCGCCCCAATGAGCCAGGGTGCCCCAGGTGGCGTTAGTGGCTACGCCCTGCAAAGGTTCAGCGGCCCGGCGCTACTGCCATTCTTTCCCCAACAAGCGCTGCGACCGTTGAACTGCAATCTCGACATCGGCTCGATGTGAGATCATCTTGTCTGGGGTTCAGTGTCTGGCAGGGCTGTCGCAAACAACGGCGCGGGTCTTTCACGTTCTGGCAAGAGAGCACACCTTTTTGTTACGCACAATCTATCTCGCCTGTGACAAAGGCTTTTCGGAATGCGCGAGGCTGCACAGCGCCTCCTGGTCGACCACGGCTTTATTGGGAATGTAGATTAGCTCGGCATGTACGACAATGATGAGGGCGCCATCCTCGTAACCACAAGGCCTCCCCGTGTTCCCACTCCAAATAGAGTATAGTATACTTTAGCTGCCGCCTGATAGGCGTATGTTCGCTGGAAGTCTCTGCGCTAACGAGATCAACAAAGTACCCTTATTTATCGTTATCTCTGCGATTCGTCCCACTGCCAACATATATCCGTCCGAAACGCTCACCTGAGGATTGACTTTATCTGAAACCTCTCCATGTTGCTTTTGTCTGACAAACTGGCATTCCCGTCCTGCTTTCAGACTCTCTCCACCACTGCTTCCTCGTGCTTCCTCTACAGCTGCTTCCCTGTCTCACAGGGCGAGTGCCGTGTCATGTCCCGAGCATCCTGTCAAACAACCCGTTGCTCACAACGCAAAACCGCCAGTATGGATTCAAGCTACTGCGCAAACTACTACGTATGTGCATATGGACTTGGGACACAATTACTTGGTGAGGCTGATAGCCGTTGGATATTAGTCCCCCATCCAATGTACCAACACCGTCTTCCAGTTTGGTCAACGATGTATACTATGCACAGTAAGTTTACTATCCTCATCTGGCTTTTTCTTATTGTTGTTTTCGTGGTGGTGGTGGTGGTCGTCGTAGTGGTGGTAGTGGTGATAGTGGTGGTAGGAGTGGCTGTTTTAGTTGAGTGAGATAACTGATTCATTCCCAGGTCCTCAAGATCGGGACCTCTCTCACTCCTGACCTGCTTCCGATGCTGGGATCGTCCAAAACCATCTTATCTTTTTGGCGCTGAACATGGATGGTCCTGCATGACGGGGGTTTACCTGGTACGAACGCTGGCCTTCGCCCCGCGAAGAACCAAAGTGCGCAGGGAACCGAAAAGCGATCTGCTTCGGGGGACGCATGTACGTATCGAGTCAGCTTTTTGTTGGATTGAACTAGCTCACATACGGATTCCGAGACAGCACGTATTGGCAATGCAAAACATCTGCATATAAAGGTCAGCGTATTTCTTCTTAAATGTTGCTGCCGTCGTTTCCCAGGTACGCACCAAGGTGACGAGCAAGAACCAATCCGTCGGGCTCAAGATGTGCGGAATGCGGGCGCGGCAGATAGAGCGCAGCGTCACGGCAGCTGCCGAGAGCAGCGATAGCACCACGGCAAACGCGAAAATCGACCGGCCAGTTTCGGTCCAGGTCATGGTCGGCCGTAGCAGCCGCAACCGGTCGTCGTCTCATCGAGGATGGAGTCTGGGGAAAGCGTTTCATCAGTCGCTCTTTTATTTTTGTGGCCTCTGTCCCGAAAACCCGGATATCGGAATCCCTGCGTGTGGTGGAGGCTTGGGAACCTGGCTGCTGGGTCCTGGGCGCTCTGGGCAAGGCCTGAGCTGAAGCAGCCCCACGAGGATCGCCCAATTAATGCTCGTGGAGACGAGCAACCCAATGTCTTCGTCTCTCTGAGACTGGTTTCTTTTTTTCTTTCTTCTTGACTCTGTCAGACCGGCTCTCGTTTCGATCATCACGCAATTTTCAACTTGTCCCCTTTGACCCCTTTGCTGGCAAGTAGGCCGAGTCTAACAAAGTGGAAACCGC
>FJWA01007461.1_pt1 | contig 11087 bp, 17 predicted proteins | sample 1011891 | NCBI WGS metagenome assembly FJWA01 (sample SAMEA3912450, study PRJEB9761) | metagenome | biome: forest; material: soil | place: USA | collected 2011-06-22 | depth 0.1 m
GCCTGCAGTCTGCAGTCTGCAGGAACAGAGTCCCAATCCGCCGCAAGTCAGTGGATAAAACCAGACGAGAAAATCAGGGTCCTGGAGATTGCATCTGCCCCTGCTTGCGCCGAGATCAGAGGCCAACGGAAATGAGCGGCGAGGCACGCGCCTCTGGAGTCGAGCGCGGGGAAGGAGATCAGCGACGATGGCAAACATTCCATCCGACGACACACATCCGACGTCTGGGTAGTACTTAGGCTAGTAGCGGCTCAAAGCCACGCGATTAGGACCGTTAGGGCTGAAAAGGGCTGTGCTCGTTTCCGACTCCCGACGCCGCCAACGGCACTGGCGGCTGCCCCTCGCCGTAGCGATGGGTGGATGGGTGGAGGAGGGGTTGGAAAGGGGGGCCCGAAGCGGCGATTCGATTTTGGATTCGGATGCCCGGGATGGACATGGTGTGGTGGTGTGGTGGAGGGTGACATCGGACGTGGACAGGGCCGTGGAAAGACTGCAGAAGCTCAGATGGAGGAATATTCTCAGATGACCATAGCACCGACCTAATCCACAGCAGGTTGCCGCTGCAGGTCTGCTAGCCTGTGCGGAAATTATGCGTGGGGCGGCTGCTTGCAGTGCGCAGTGGACCACTCAGCGACGACGGAGCTTCCAACTGCTGCAACTCGCCATCACCCCCCCCCCCTTCCACCTCCCACTCTCTTTCATGCACCTTCACCACCCGCGTCGCCATCGATGACAGCTGCGTTCTTTGCGTCCCGCAAATGCCGACCAGGCCTGGATAAACCATCATGGATCCTTGATCCTTGCGTCGGCCAGGAGATGGCAGAGCTGCGACGCGGGAATCTGCCATCCGCATCCGCATCCGCCGTCTGCCACCTGCCATCGTTCGACGACGGCCCCCTTCCACGCCATCGATGCCGTCGATGCGCTCGATGCACTATCACGACTTGGGCCATTAGCTTTCGCGGTGTGGCGTGATGGTGAGGTAGGTCGCCGGTCATTCCTGGATCTGGACCTCACGTTAACCCCAAAACAACCTACATAGCAGTGACTACTGAGAGCTCCAAGGGCCGTCTCACAACATGCCCCCGGCCGGCTGTTGCTAACCGTATCCACCCAACCGATCCGGATCTCACTCCACGAACCAATACGACTCGCAGATCTGCCAGATGTCGCCACCATGCGAGATCGGGGCCGTGCCATTGGCCCACAGCAGCCTAACCCCAGATCGGAAGCGTTGCATTCGCCAGCCGGAGACTAGCACTTAGCGGCCCAGCTAAGCAGCATGGGGTTCTTCGTATGTGCATATGTATGTCAATACTTAGCACATGCAACCAGAATCCAACGTCCGCTCTGGTGCAGCTCGTTCCTTCGCCCAGCAGCCCATGCCCCCAGCGTCGTACTGCCCCTTTCTGCAGCGTCGACGACGACGGGGGAAGCTGACGATATCGTGGGGCTCAAGATTGATTACCTTGCTGTGTAGTACCGACTCCAGCCCTCGTACTTCTGCCACGGCCCGGCTAACATGCATGCCTCCAGAATCAACTCGCTCCCCAATTTCCCGAGATGCAGGCGAATCGGCGATAAAGATCCTAAGAATACACAGGCCTAAACCTTATCCTAGATGAGTCCATAGGTACTTCTGCGGCGGGGTCGGGTTCAGGGGGTCGCAAATGACATCACATATTCCGGTCCGTGAGGAGGAGTCGCAAAGGCGCATACACAGTACGGCTGAGGGCAACATGAGGAGCACTGACCTTTCGGCCGATAGCCACTTGAGAGCAACTCGAAAGCTCAGTCAGGCGTGTCCCCGTTTGCCCCGCTACTCCATGCTCAACGACTCAGTCAGAGACTGACTGCCTGACAGCCTGACCGCGGGTCGCCTGCCGGTTCTTGAATCACGACATCCTGTCAATCTCGTCACAAGCTCGGCTTCGGAGGACCTTCTATCTTGGCAGCCCGTGTCGGGATTCCGCCGACGACGTGCAGCAACAGCTGACATGCGGACCAGGTTTCGTCCTGGACGCAGGCTGCAGCAGCAACGCAAACTAACCTGGAAGTATCTCAGTCCCGGCCGCGAGGCAGCAAAGTCGTCCCATTGCTGATCCACCAACGGGTGAGTCGAAGCCGCCGGCTGTCGTCCCCTCCGATCCTCACACTCCCCCCCGTCTCCCCCCCGAAACCATGGAACAAGGCAATCGGCGGACGACAACATCCCGCTGCGGCAGCACTGAAGATGTCACTACCAGACCTTCATCCCTACCCAATGCAGAAGAGCGAGCACGCCTTCTGGCCCGCCGCTACCCCTCCGGTTCGCGCCACCTTGAAGCATCGCACCTGCTACCCAACGGCAGAGACAGTCCATAGCCGAATCACCCGGGATGCAGCTCCTCCTACCCGGTGGCAAGGCCGCGTCCCTTCCATCCCTTTCGTACACAGTGCGCTCAACCCAGCCCACATCTTGGACAAGTCCGGGCCAGAAGCAGCATGCGGATCCAGATCGATCGGCGACCGAATGTGCCCCCACCCAGGCAGCGTAGGACTCGACATCGCTTCCCTCAAGCAGCTTTCAAGCACCCGCCAAGAACGACCTATCATTTTTGGAAGCCTGTCCAGCACCAACGCCGGGCCCCTCGAAGCCGAGTAAGATACCGCGTCCCTTTCTTTATGTCGAGGTACCAGGCGGGAAGTCCTCCTTGACCAGCGTCAGCTTCCACCCCCCACACACACAAGGCAGAGCGATCACCAGCAGCACTAGTGTGGCTCGGGGGGTTTACGGTCCTGGATCCCAACCAAGAGCGGAGAACTGCACATGAAGACCGTCCCAGGCATCCGCCGGACGAACTCAGCTTGACCAGGTCCTGAATCGCCCCCAAGCACGGTGTGAGAGTCGAGTCGACAAGTGTGTGATGCGGGAGGTTTCTACTTCTCCTCTGTGCTATCCAACGACCAGGATCCTACGGGACGTTGGCTTGGTACTATCTCGCCATCTCGCCATCTCGCATCAGCCGGCCCAACAGCAACCACCCACAAAGCGAACCCAGATCGACCCGGCTCACATCTCGCCCCCCCCGCCCCCCACCGGCAGGTGCAGGTGTGTGTCAGACTCGGCATTACTAGGGTGACGCGGCATGTGTTTTCCCACTCGCCTATCACCCAGTAAACGGAGCGTTGGGTACCTAGTATTACGATCTCGCGATCTCGAATCAACAAACAGGGCAAGCCATATGCAAGCCTGCATCGGCTCGCTTACGCTCTGTCCTCCCATGCGGCTGCGGTGTAAGACTGACGCGGGATGGTGTTCTCCTCCCTCATCGGCGTGCAGGCCGGGGTACGATCTCGCGATCCCGTGGAAACAACCAGCTCCCAGATGGACATGGATCGTCGACTCTCCTTTTCCACCCCAAGCTTATCCACAACGGCCAAAGCTCAGGTCTTGGTCCAGGCAGATGCATGTAAGACTCGACATCACACTAGCGTGGTGCCGGAGCTGGCAACCAAGAACAGAGTCCATGGATGTCCACTCAGCCGCGCGAATCCAAACCGAGCCATCCATCAGCTCACTTCGGGCCCTGCACTAGCGTAATGCGCAAGGAGCTTTCCAACGTCCGGCCAAGAACAAGAACAGTGCCCGACAATCCAGCGAAGGACACTCCGTGGATGGGACACCTTGAGAGGTCGTTCCCACCCCTCATCACGCGGCTGGACGAAACCCAGGATGGAATCCTTTTCTCGCCTTCCACAGAACGGTGTGATCACGACGTCACTGGGACGGAGTATGCAACAGACTCGGGGAGTTTTGCTTTTCTCATGACTACTAACGAATGGAAGCCCTCACTTTCCCCCCACGAGTGGTCTGATTCCGCGGAGAGTTCCGTTCAACTCGGCTAGCTGTCTGGGAAAGAGTGAGGGAGTGGCGAGAACCGATATGAACAACATTCATGAGAGGGGGGACACATGCATGCATGGCCAAGCGTGGACGCAAGCCAGGGGCATCATTATCAGCCACCAATGCAAGCCCGCTCTGCGAGTCATGCCCGTCATGCCCCGCGTGGTCTCCTCTGCTGGGCTTGCAGCCAACCGCTGGATAACAGCCATGTGCGGTTGCGGAGATGTGATGGTGGCGACTGCAAAGCAGCTGCATGTTGCCTCTATCTGCGGCTGTCTGTGTAGTGGCGGCAGCTGCGTCGCGGGATACCACCCCACATCGCCGACTGATGACCGACTGATGACCGACTGAGCGCATCGCTTCGAGGGCTGGGACCAGGATGGGTTGTTATTGTTGGTGTTGTTGTTGGCTCCGTTTCGGAGGAGTCTCGCTTCGGGGTGTTCGGGCGGCGTGCATGGCAGGCAGCCAGTGGCTTTTCATGGCGGCCGGGATCAACGAACATGTGGAAAGTAAGCCACTTTGGAGGGGGAGGGGGCAAAAGCGTGTTGTCTCACACAGAAACACGTGTGGATGACACGCGTTCAAACGGTTTCTTTGCACAAAGTCAATCATTCCTTTTTGGGCACGCCGCAATCTGGGGAAACACACACTTCGGGAATTGCCCTCGAGCTAAGCATCGGGGGGTTTTTTTCTTCGAGATTGTACTTCCAGGTTGGTATGAGAGAACATGAAGAGGGGGAGGAAGAGTGGGATAGCGGGGAAATGAGCGGGATCCTTCGCTTTGTCGTGCCGTATATCACTCCGTCATGATGGCGTGTCTGAGGTAATTTCATAGTGGGTGTGGTGGTTGTCGACGGTTTACGTCTACATGTTTGTGTTCCCCACCGCAGTCTGCGGCTCGCTGACCACCATTCATCGGGCGCCTTGCCCTTACACAGTATACAACAGTAAACGGTATGCGGTGCCGGATCGGGGAAAGGAACTCCAACCAGGTTGGCTTGCAGCTTGGCTGGGGCCAGTGAGAGTGGATACCCGGGACGTGGTTAGTCTTGTCAAGGGAGGGATGTGTGAGGCTCGGGGAGGAAACGCCCCCCCGCCAACTCTCACGCGTTTGATTACCACAGTAACCGTCTCTGGCCGAAAGGGCGCCCATGCGGCAATGAGCCGCACTTCGTTGCATCTCTAGTGCCGCTCTTCCCCGTCTCGATTCGGCACGATGGACATCAGCCTAGCGTCGTGGGCTTGTGGAGACGGGGAAATGCGCCGATGGTCTGCCTGCCGGAGACTTTGGCCGTGGGGAGCGGGATGAAACAACGATGTTTTTTTGGTTGCGAGGATGGTGGAGGGCCTAGACGCCTCGGATACTTCTGATATTATCGGACAGTGACCTGTGAATTGGTTCCAAGATGTTCGTCCGAGAGAGAGGAAGAGGATGGATCCAGCCTCTTCAATTTGAGGGGGACAGGACGATCCAAGTTCGGTTGGAAGCTTGCGTCGGCGTCCAAGTTGCCCCCGGCAACATTTCCATCTGAAAGGCATGGGGCGTGGCAAGGAGGGTACGAAGTACTCCGTACCGTTCCCGTGATTGATCCAAGATTTGCTGCCCGAGGTAGAGCCTCCTCGGGCCTGCAGCAAGCTTAGACCAACCCCCGTATCACTCAACACGGCCTCCGCAGGCCTGCTCGTCCGAGGCACATACACAGTAGTGTGCCCTCCTTGATGGCGGGTCAGTTTATGCTCTCAGAGAGGATCCGTCTTAGGTCATGGCTACATAGTACAAGTGGGAAGTAAACTCCCATGCTAGTGTGGATGAGTACGGTAGAGTACTACTCTACACTGTAAGCAAGCGACCCTTCGAGTCGCCAAATCCATCTCCAGGCCGGTAAGCTAGGAATCAGGAGTGGGGGTCTTGACCACGGCAGTGGACCGTTGGCTGGTTGAGGTGGTTGCATTGCAGCGACAGTTGCGCGTGGCCTGCTTAGCCGATCGACTCGATCAGTTGGCTCTGGGGCGCTTCTTCTGGCCCAACTCGGCTGGTGTGTGGCAAGGGACTCGGGATCGATTAGGCGTAAGCGAGAGCAAGGACATGTCGGGATGTTTTCTCTCCGCTGCGTCGTGGGGTACATAGTACTCCTATGCATGTTAGTGGCTTGCATGTCGACAGACCAGAGAGGCGAGCGGGCTGTTCCCTGGCCACTCCCCAGCCAAGGCAACCCGTCCTCGCCGGTCTGCGTTCCGGGGGGTATCGGAGGCGCGGCTGGCAATGCGGGCCACTGGCTTTGAAGCTGCAGGTACGATGCGGGAAGAAAAGCAGGAGGCTGCAAATACCACCTGGTTCTGCACGAGATGCTCCCAGACGATGGCGATGGCGAGGGGCGGCCGGCCGGCAGCTACAGGGACTGCGCGGGATGTTGGTCTTCCTTCCCTACTCCGTACTACATAGGTAGTACTAGTAAGATGGATAGGGGTCATGGGCTCATGGCCGGGGGCGGCAGCGGAAGCAACGGCGCAAGCGCGAGAGCAGCATGGGAAATAAGGAGGCGCATCAAGGCGCATCAAGGCGGCAGGTCGACGGGCGGGACGACGTGGACGGACACGAGGAAACGCGGCTAGATGGGCGTTGGGCGCCGCGGAAACCCCAGAAAACCCCCGATCCGGTGTCGTCCAGGGTGAGCTGAGTGAGGTACTGTACATCGTAGCTGCGGCCTGTCTGCAGAGTGGTTGATTAGGACCTGCAGAAAACCTGGGATCTTGCAGAAAACATGGCCTGGCCGGATTCGGGGTTACTCCGGGCTGAACTTGCCTACATACCTAGGTGCATAACATGCATACATGGTTCTACTACCATGTTTGTGTGTACAGATGAGTTGGTTGTTGGTTCCGCTCGAAATGGTGGGGTTGGTGGAGATGGATGCTGCTTGCTGGAGAGCGGAGACGACGGAAATGGTGGAGTCGGAGTGGGATGAGCGGAGCCCGGCCGATGCAAGCTTGTCCTCGGACAGTACAACGGGGCCCCGCGGGCACTGTGTCGCCCCAGCGGCCAGCGGGTAGTGGTGTTGCACTGGGCTGCCGCCCCGGTCTCGTGTCAGACGATGGCAAGAGCCGCGCCCGCTCGCGATGGCTGCCATGCTGCCATGCTGTGATCTGCGATTGTAGCGACGCCGCCGGCCCAGTTTCGGGTCGGGGCGTGTTCCTCGGCCCCGCTCCGAAGGACACCGGCTCCACCGTCCAGGACCGCCGCGTCTGAACGGCGCGTTGAAGTCGAGGCGGGGCTGACTAGTAGGAGGATTTGGAATTTGCGGATCATTTTGGAGACCGCTCGAAAGAGTCCCTCTGGGCTCTCCTTAGTAAGGTCAACGCTCTAGTCAGCGATGACACCATTGCCGGCGATAACGTTAGCAAAGGCGTGGAGTGGAGGGATGGAGCCTGCACGGTCTGGCGGGCAGCTGGCCCGCTGTCCCCAATGTTCCTACATAGTATTGTCGGCTTGTTGTGAACCGATCCCGCAGCGGTATCCTGGCCCCGGGAGCCACGGCCGGGTACTGTGGCAGCTCGCTGAGCTCTCTCCTGGTTGCACCCTCGACAGTCCTGTCGGACAATTGCGGCAGACGGGAACTTTCCTGCCAGCTGGAAGTCCCCGCACCGAGGTCTGAATAAGGACTCGCCAGAAACTCGGCAGGATTGCTTTTCGACCGAAACCATATTCCGTCCGTGCACGCACCCGGCACCGAGTCCCGGCGTCTCGTCGTCGACTGCTGCGGCCAAGGAAGTAAGCGCAGTCCGAGTCCCTCGTTGAACCCTGTAGCGCCGACGATGGGCTGAGGGTATTGCCGGTGCTGTCCAGAATACTTTGGAACTGCGAGCAGGACAGCTTGGACCAAACCTGTAGAGTTCGCCGGCTCGTATGGCTATCACAGCCAACACTCAACAGCAGTACCCAGACCATCCGGGGCCAGAGCGGTCCATGCCCACACAGGATATGAGGAATTGCGGGTGTACTGTGTCAACCAGATTGCCCGGCATTCAGAACACAGTATATCCCAAGCTCGCGGGGAGATAACCTTGGCCGATGCCAACTCTGCCTCGATCCTCGATCTGCCGGCCATCGATCCCCGATCCTCGATCCGGGTCGGCGCAGTAGCATGGAGGCCGTCGCGCTGGAGGTTGGAGGCTGGATGCTTGCTGGGTGTCTGAATTAGATCAAGGATGCCGGCTGCTTGGTTACTGTTTTTGTCGACGCTGAATGCTGGATGCTGGCTGGTGGATGCCGGATGCTGCTGACCCAAGAAGCCAAGAGCCCCGAGAGCAGCCCAACCCTATCACAACCAGTCCCAGCCGAGCACCTGGTGCTGCACCCTGCTGCGCCCCAGCGTGCTAGCCCCGAGTCGGCTAGCCCAGCCCTCTGCTCTTTGCAACCACCGCCGGCTTCTGGGGGCCGTTCAGATCCACACACCGTGCAGCGTGATGATGCCTAAGCCGGAGCACGTCTCCACCCGCCCAGGGACGTTGGTGCAGGCTTGGCCGCGACAGTGGCATGCCGGCCGTTCCTTCGCCCTGTACTATGTACAGCACTCAACATATACATATGCACCTCCATCGCGCGCGCTGTGTAAGCGAACATAATTGCTGGCGTGATGCGGCAGATCCACCGCCGTTGGCAATCAGCCGTTGGTAATCCCGCTGTCGACAAGGCCTGGTAGTCAGTTTGGTCTGTACTGTGTACTCGGGGTCAGGCAGCGTCTGATGATGCTAAGACCACGCCACCGTTCTAACTCGCCCGCGCCCCCCACCCCTCCAAAGTTAACGTCACATTGGATGGCTCTCTCAGCTCGCCGCGGGATTCCCTGTCTCGAGCCTGTGGAAAAGATGGCTGGCTGGCTGGCTGCACCGTCTGCACGACGCAGCGGACCGATGGCATTGGCCAGAGCCCATGTAGGCTGCTCCCTTCTTGTGGACATTCAGAACGGGATGGGACAAGCGACTGCATGAACTGCCATACCCTGGCATCGCCGTGGCCGCAGAGGCCCCAGAGCACCCAAGAGCACACGGTACGGACCCGTCTGCTAGGGCGGCTTGCACTGCGCGACGATATGGCGAGATCCTGCATCGGCCCCGTCCACTGAGGGGCCCAGCCGTGACCGGTCAAGCCGTTATGACAAGGTGACGATGTGTTTCCAGAAAATGGAATGTCGAGTTACTTGCACTTGCAACGGGAGTCCAACACCCTTGTCCCCCGTCGCAAGGGTACGAAGTACATGCCGCAAAGAGTAGGAAGGTAAGGTACCTACCTACTTACTCTACTTGGTGCACAGTACTGGATGAATGGCCATCGGTGGGCTTTGTTGTGGTTTCCTGTGACCTGCTTGGTTCGCCGTCCGAACTGTGCCACTCCGTCTGGCCTTCTTTATTCTCCGCTGGCTTCGGCAGCCCAAGCCCCTTCGCGGCTGACAGGGCGCTCGCGGTCGTCCCATAGCGCTGGCTCTCGGGAACGAGCCTCGCCGATGGTCCAGGCACTGTTCGATGTCGCTGTCGAGCAGGCCGACCGCTGCCATACGTTTTGGATGTGGTGTGGTGAGCCAGCAACTGCAGCTGCTAAAAAAAAAGAAAATAAACTGCGGAATGCAAAATGCCGATGCGGAAATCGCAGGTCGCTCGCGCTGGGCCGCCTTAATTCGTCCGGTAACCTAACCCGATGGGGGTTAGGATGAGGTCCCTTCGCAGTGGGGCGCCAACACATGGTGGTCAACAGTCAAGCATGGGGGGGAGGCTTGGCTGCCCAGCTTGTCCCAATGGGGCAAAATGGCCTGGTGTGCCCATGGCCCCGGTGGGCAACCACTCAGCGAGGGCACTGGGGCCAGGCCGCTATTTAAAGCTGTGCTGCCCCGACAATGCCATCTCTCTCCTCTTTTCGATCCCGCAGATACATAACATCGCAAACCTGATCGGCCCCGCCGCTGACCTCAACCGCCCACACTCGCTTTTAAGCAACTCCCCCCCCCCAAGGAAGTCCTCGTTGACTCCTGTCATTCGCTTGTTTTTTTTTGTCTGGAGAGATCTCGATCCGAAAACCCGCAAAACCCGCCCTCCGCCCTCCCGCAGCTCCCGACAAACCCTGACCCACCCCGCCCACCGCCTCTCAAGTCATGAACTCATAAACACCATCCACAACCCCCTCTCCAACCCAGCCCGTCCCCCAAGGAACATCGCAGATGCCTGTCTGCAAGGCCTAGCCTAGCCCGCTCGCTACGACCCCACTCTCGCTCAGCCCAACCACTCCTGTGTCCCCCTCGCCCGCCACCACAGTCCACCGTCGCTACTGTACCTCCCCAGGTCTTNTCCTGTGAAGGAAGGAGAACGGACCAGTCCTCCTGGAAGGAACACTGCCGCACTTTGAGACACATGCACCACGGATAAAACAAGAGTTTTCGAACCGGCACCTCACAATCTCGACCCTCATCATCAAGTTCTCTCCGGACCATCCACGCACCAACCACCAACTCAGAGAGAGAGACGCCCTCGCACCGCCTCTCCCTCCAACACCCCACGTTCGCTACCCTTAGGGCACGCCGTGCGTTTACCTCATGTGAGCATTACTCCTTTCGTCAGCCAGACGCGCTGCAAGTCAGCTGCTTACCATCTTCCAGTTCTTTTGTCAACCTATCTATTATCTATTATCCATCTATCCATTTGTAATCATGGCTGGTCCCGGAGGCGGTCCCCCTCGCCGCAGGTAAGCTTTCAGTCTCACGTCTTCGGTTCTCCCTCTCCTTCTACCCCCTTTGCTAACGGCATCCTCCCAGCCACACCAAGTCCCGCAAAGGATGCGACACCTGGTAGGTCTAACACAGCAGCAGCTGAGCCTCGACCATCGCTCCAACATGGCACTGTGTACTGACAGCTCCTCACAGCAAGCGCCGTCATATCAGGTGTGACGAGAATTTTCCCCAGTGGTATGAAGACACCCTCAAGCACGTGTCCCAGTTCCGTAAAGACTGACCTCGCTGCTAGCCGGAACTGCACCAAGCACAAGATCCGGTGCCCGTACAATGATGTTCCCGTTCCCGAGGACAGGGCTGGCTCGCCCGACAAGCCCGACCTCATGTGGACGCCGGAAATCGAGGCAACCATCGACCAGTGGCGCCGCACTGGCATGTTCCCGTTCCCCAGCCTGGGTGTCTACCCCGCGCCTGCGCCTCAGCTC
>FJWA01003808.1_pt1 | contig 11084 bp, 15 predicted proteins | sample 1011891 | NCBI WGS metagenome assembly FJWA01 (sample SAMEA3912450, study PRJEB9761) | metagenome | biome: forest; material: soil | place: USA | collected 2011-06-22 | depth 0.1 m
CCACTTGGCCTGCTCGTCGGCGGCGGGAATGTTGTAGCCCCATCTGACCTCGTTCTTCGGGCCAAACGAAATGGCGGTAGGAGCTTTGTCTTCGTCGAAATTGGAGTGCATCACGGACTCCCAGTTGGAGATGACCTCGACATGGTCGATCTTCTTGGACCAAGTGAAGGCGACTCCGGAAAACGTGGTTCCAAAGTCGATGCCAATGATGACCGTGTTGTCACCCCCAGAAGTCGCCATTGCCGCGATTGTCAGCGAAACGGAAAATTGACCGTGTGAAGAGGATGGGAGGGAGAAGATGAGTATCGCTGAGCACTGGCAACTTCAGTCCTAATGAATTGTTGGGAGTGGGAGAAGTGGCCGACTGAGAAAATTTCGGACGGGGAATAGAATGGGGAGCGAAAGGCCGAAATATTTCAGTTTGTGTGAGTTTGGGATAGCAGGGCGGAAACTGAACTGGAACCTTCAGTTCTGCCAGGAAAATCTTTTGTTTTCGTCGCAGTGGGCAAAGAAGCGCTGGGTGCCTAAAGTACCTTACCTAGGTACTGGAGGTAGGTACCTTCCTTCCTCAAAGATTCCACAACGAACGATGAAAGCCAAAGAGCCAGCCCCAAAGTCCCATGCCAACCAACAAGTTTGTGACAGGGCGGGCTTTTGACTGCTGAAACCCCCAGTTCAGGGCCAACGTTTACGAGCTGCCCGGGTTGCAGCCTGAAGTTCAACTTGTCACTCCTGGCTGGCTATGACACTTCACTGAATGCAGCTTCCCAGTTTCTGCCTCGCTCTGGCAAGCCTGGAGGGAAATGCATATCATGTTTGGCGAGGCAGAGCCTGGCAGTTTAGGTACAGTACCTACGTAGGTACGGTATGCACCCACTGGCAGCCAACGATGAGCACGAACCATCGACGCAGGCCCAGTTCCCGCTTCACTCAAGGTTCGAAATGTCTCCCGGTTCAGATCGATACTCATCGACACATCAGTGTCAGCGCCATTTCTCTCAACATGCACGATGTACCTCCCACCTTGGACTGCCCGTTCTTGCCTGAGCTCGTCGAATCGGGCAAAATCCCGCGCCATAACAGGAAGCTGGACAACAACACTTTCGCGCGCCTTCAGCTTCATTCCCCTTATCAAAGGCCGGAAGAATTTTCGACGGGNTCTCNGCATCCCGCATCTCTTTTTCCACGTANAGCCAAAAATGGCAACGGTCCCCACGCAAATTCCCGACGAGTTCTCAGCTTTCGTGGTCGCCGCGGATACCACACGATCAAGGAAGGTAGAACCTGAACACGACAGGCCAAAGTCAAATGGAGAATGGACCGCGCCTACAGACAGACGGTCAACGTGCCTGTAATATTCCACAAAGACACCCTCTGCGGACTCAACCTGGAGCTTGCCCTCGGCATGTCGACTGGGAAAGTTGCCAAATGCCAGGCAATCTTCAAGGTGCTTGGGAACATGCCGGCAGGTGGCCTTCCGGATTACGCGCCCCTCCCTGTCATCATGAGTGATGAAACGAGAGACTTCCTGACCCGGGACCCAGCACCGATCCTACCAGGCCCTGGAGTCCTGGACCCCGTCCAGCCACGGCAGTGCCACCGCGCTGCATGTCGAGTTCAAGACAATCGTACTGGGAGCAGCCGCGCGCACTGCGGCCACGAGCCGGTCCTGGCTGACTTGCTTGGTAAGGTGAAGTCGATCCGGCCCTGGCCATCTCACTCTGTCTCCCGAGCCTGGCTTCGGAGTTAAAAGGAATCAACCCAGGAGGGAATGCAAAGCGACTTCGGACGCACGGAAATACAACGGCACTACCGACCTGAAGTTCAGTCAGCCTGGACCGCAACAAGCGTGATGCGGCTGAGAAAAGTTGCAGAGAATTAATGGGGAACTGTGGCGGAGGTGTTAACCCGGAGCCGATATCGAAATGCCTAACCCCATTCCATCTAGCTTGGCATCGATTTGCAAACCCCCTTCCTCTTCACCTTCTTAACCCCGCCCGCACCACTTCAGTTCTCTTCGCATTTTGTCAATTTTTACCACTCAGTCCGCAATCTCACTCCGTGTGGGTGACTGCCAGCAAGATGCCGTTCGATTTCAAGAAATACGACCAGAAATGCCAGGGGATGGACCAAGAGGAACTCCAACGAGAATGGCAGCATTACACGCGACTCATCTCGGGGGCGTCCACCTCGACCGCAGTTTCGGGCCTCGCACTGCCCCTGACAGCCGGTATCTCCGCCATTGGCGTCGGTTTGGCCGCGCCCGCCATCCACAACGCGCGCAAGAAGCGCGATATCATCGAGAGACACCTCAACAGGCTCGGAACGACCCACAACACCCGCAAGAGAGACGTGTTCTCGGGTGTGGCCGTGAGCGGGACCATCGGTGTTGTTACCATGGGAGTGGGCGCCGCTGGCGCCGACGCGNTGGCCACTGCTGGAGCAGAGCATGGCATCGCGGCCATCGTTGAGCACGAGTTGGCCATCAAGATCGTCACGCATGCCGCCCTGGACGGCGCGGGCATGGGTCTCGAGCATATGTACACGCACCATGTGAAGGCGGGAGAGGCAAACAAGGCGTTCCAGAAGGCCGGTGTGTTTCAGGCCGTGGCGGACGCGAAGGCCCAGGAGGCCGGATATGCCATCCCGCCCTACGGAACCCAAGCACAGCCACACCTACACCCACAAGCACCATACGAACATGTCTACGAACAAATAGCACCGCCCCCACCCTACTCCGCGGCGACAGCACCTGGCGGGTTCGTTCCAGATGTCAANACACCAGCTGCCACGTACACACAGGATCCTTCTCCCGGTTACCACTACGGGGTGCCACCGCCACCGCAATATGGCTATGGGCAACAGCCCCGGGACCATCCTCAGCAGCAAACCGGTTCACAGCCACAAACCTCACCTGCACCCGCCACGCATGTACCGTCTCAAGCCGCAACGGGTTCGTTTGATATAACCGCAATGGTCTGCTCTCTTCCAGCATCCACTCCNACTCCGGAGCAACAACAGCACCATCAACAATATCAACCTCAACAATATCAACTGCCGCAAAGACCACTGGAGCATCAGCGACAGCAGTACCAGGCCGTTTCCATGCAGCCTGACAGCCAGCCCGAAGCACACACTCCGTCTCAGCCAGTCTCATATCAGCATCCGGAACACTCCACGAGTCAGCCCACACCAACTCTTGTGCAGACAGGGGTCACCGCCGCCCCTGAGACACCAAACTTGTATGCACCAACACCAGCCCCTGTCCACTGGGCTGTTTCTGCAGTCACGGAATATCCTTCGCAGCCCACTCCGGCACCGTGTCAGGGTCAGCAGGATCCTCTACAGNCCCCTCAACCACCGTATCAGGACCTTTCTCAGCAAGCTCCCGGCCCACCGCAGCTGNCAGACCTACAGCAATACCCACAACAAACAATTCCAACGCCATTGCAAGCACTTCACCAGCCTGCGTCCCATCAATACCCGCAGNCAGCGCAACAGCCTCATCAGCCCGAGACGCAGACCCTCCTGCCCCAACAGCCCNATGTNCATCCTCAGCAGCAATACCAAGCGACTTCCGCGACGTATCCCACTCCCCCGGAGCAGCACACCGAGGCCTCGAGATACCCACATGCAGCCGCCGTGCCAGCACCAGCCGCCTCTGACACGAACATGCTGCCACCCTTTCCTCCTCCACCATCATACCACCAGCCCTCAACCCTGTCGTCGTACTCATCTCCAGTGACAAACCAGCGGCCTGCCTCAACGATCTACTTCCCCCCTCCTCCCACAACTTCCAACCCCAAAGCCAAGCAAGCCCCGCCACCGCCGGCGCAACCGGCCATTGCCCATGGCTTGAGCTTCCCCGTTCCACCCCCAAGTACGGAGCCTCCTTCTGCACTCCAAGGATATCCGATCCCGGGAGCCCCATACGCAGGAACATCAGTCCCCCCCATACCCCAGCCACCAGCCCAGCAACAATCCCATTTTCCACAACATTACCAGTACCCAACCTACAACCCGCAACACTACCAACAGCAACAGTCGAATCCGCAGCCCCAACCCCAACAACACTCATACCCTGTCTACGCCCAGCAGCCTCAGCAATACGAACACAAGCAGCCACCATACCAACCTCAACAAGTGGCCACTCAGCAGCACTCTTATCCTTTCTACCCACAACAGCAGGCACCACTCCAACAGCCCCCGCCGGCGCCGGGGCAAGTCGCAGGCTTCCCACCAACCCCCCTCTCGCCTCCCCAGTCGGTGCAACACACCGGCCAAGGCTACTTCCCTGCAGACGACCCCCATCAGCAGCAGCAAGCCGCTGCTCCATACCCGCCCAACCCGCAGCACCAGAGTACATGGAGCGGATCGGGACAGCCGCAATGGCCTGGGCAGCCACCGTACACCCCTGCTGCGACGCCGGCCTGGACGGGGTATTGAACATGTTGTTGGGGTTTTCAGAGAACCGACGAAAGCTTGGAGAACCCCGGCAAGGGGGGAAGGCTGTGCATCTAAGAGACGGGGATATCATGCTTTTTAGGCGGTCGGGGTAACCTTGGCGTTTACATGTACTCTAGACGCACTGCCGTGAACTCAACCGTCTTACTGGGGGTCAGGTATATAGCATGGCAGACCAAGCCTACTTGTTGGCCCTTTTATGGGCGCAAATAATGGGGTGGAACATGTTGATCGATCCTGTCAAACTGCTTGTTCTGCAACGAGCAGAACCTCTTGGTCTCTTGGTGCGATTGTGCCCTCCCGGCCTTCTCGTGAGTTGGTCCTTCGATCCCTTGGACCAGCTTCCATCAAGATGTGGTTTGAGTGACGCTTCGGACTGACTCTCGCGGTTTCTAATTTCCAAGATGAGCTTCGGCTCGCCATTCGGCCACGACATGATCTTGCCAATCGTTGCGTTGCTCGACTCACCGCAACAGTTCATCAGCGTGTCTCTTGTATCGAACTCGACCTATTTCTTCATCATGGCCGGCATGAGCTCGGACATGTCGCTGGCGATCAACCAAATCGGCGTGGGGCTGAGCATGGCCTGTATCCCGATATCTTGGGTTGTCATCGCCAAATTGGAAAACCGAACCGAAATTTTGTCCAGCTTTGCTACTGCGGATTCTGCATCGTGGGCTTTGTCCTGTCGTGGATCGAGGTGCCCGAGACCAACAACGACACGTATGCCCGGCTGGATTTCTTATTCGAAACAAATGCGCCACCGCGGGTGTTTGGGAGGTAGAGTTGGCAAGTGGCGAGGATCAAACTGCTGATGAATGATTCGCTGAAGGAAGAGTCATACGTTAATTTCACCTTCCCTCTTCCTGGCCATACTGTCTCTTGGGAGAACGACTACTAGATGGAGTTCTCAACCAAGTCCTGGAGTTGCGGAAAGCACATCGACTGTACTGAGTCCGGCACGGGACATGTGCATAATGTGGCGGTGTTTGCCGCAAGTTGAAACCTCACCAGACAATGCGATGATATTATCACGCATTCAGTTATCGCGGTATTCCCTCTTGGATACTGGCTTGCGAGATTAGCGGGATGTAACCATGACGATATCCGTGCAATCCTCAATCCCAAATTGCAGGGAGAGACCACCCTTGGCACCCTCGGTGATGAGAGTCAAGGGTCCCAGGTGACCGGTCTCCCAGGGCCAGGAAAAACAAGGTCGGAAACGGGATGTCCGCTCGGGCCTCCTGGCGGATCACCCGCCGGGACCCGTCCACTGCCCCCGAACGGTAACGCTAAAAACTAAGCCTGGCGCTAGGGATGCGGCGGAGAGTTTGTTGTTGGTGCACCGCGTTGTTCCGAATACGGGCTGGGGAAGAAGGGTTCCAGCCTCTCAGGGATGAGACCCCAGTGTGGTGTGGTCCCCCACTTTGGGAGGCCAACGTTCCTGTCGTGTAGAATTCCGGGACGTGTTTCTGGGCGCGACTCTGGCCAAGCTCCTCGATCGACGATCCGGGTGCTTGCGAGAAACCTGGATCCAAGGGATCGTCTCTTCCCGCAAAGATCTGAGATTCCACGTGTCTTTGTTGTGTTGATCGTNGTTCCCCATCAGTCTGCCAGTGTCTAGCTTCCCAAGCGTGCTTGCTGTGTATATACAGAGTAGTACGGTGGCCCGGACATGCAGGACATGCCGTAGACCGAGGGCTGTTACCCGCATCGACTGATCTGGCCGTCGAGATTGGCGTCAACAAAACTCAGGGGGTGGCCACCTGCGCTGGCTTCCAACCCCACTCGGCTCTCGACGGAAGTTAGGAAGAGTCGGGTCTAGCGGGACGCTANCTCTGGCCTTCTTTCCCTTTGACTTCGGTCCGCGATGCGACATTTGAAGGGAGCAAGGAGCCGGGGTTGAGGTGGAGGAGAGGGCGGGGGGGTTAGTGTCAGCACGGCTTCAATGTCCAAGAGGGGCCTCTTCGCCGCTCCCAGTCAAGCGCCAACAAGGCACGTTGGTGTTGTGGCAGTTGTGCAAAATTTGAACACGGGGTGTGCCGGAATTGCCGGCAACCGAGAGCTGGCGCAAGCAGCAAGCCACGAATCTGGGATCAAGAAGCTACCCCTCATCAGCGGGCTCGGGACAGACAAGACCTCGTTGGAACAAGGTGAGCGCTAACGCTTAGCGTGAAGAGTTGGTGGGCGGGACTCGCCTCTGGTGGACTAATTTAGCAACATTGCTAGGGGACGCAAGCGCGACTCCCCGGATCGTTAGCTCTCCAGAAAGGCAGAGCAATGACTTGGAGTGGTGGGGGTGGGGATCTCAGATGTCTCACCGACGATCATTGGGAGGAGAGGTGCCCGGCCAGAGAAGGAATGCTTGTCGTGGCAGCCACCAGGGAGCTCTGCCCCGGCCATCGAGCAGGGGTGTTGAGCAAGGTCACCGAGCAATTCCTCCTCCTCCCCATCCTCTCCATCACCTCACCGCGTGGCCCAAGAAGTCCTGTCAACGTTAGCGTGAGGGACACACTTGAATGGCGTCCGTCCTGACCGACATGGCTCCGAGGAGGCGGCTCGGCGAGGTGAGAACGTGGTCGCATTGAAGTCGCATTGCAGGTGTTGTATTCTATATTCCGTACGAATATTGGTGTCTTGCATGCATGTTTCGTGGGGTCCAAACTAAACTCGGCAGACATGCCGTGATCAGCGAGTCCCGAGCAAGCCGATCCCGGGGCGCCAGGCAGTTGGTTCGGAATTTTCGAATGCCGGCGGCCAAGCCCTGCCACGTTGTGGCGGCCGTCGGTGGTATGCTGGTGTGCCGACCTGTCGCCTGCGTTGCCAGCCGTCGCTGGGCCAACCCATTGGAATCTGACGGTAGCACAGAACGCGAATCCGTGGGACTGGGTGCACTTGTGAGACTGACTATCGATTCACTGGTACGCTTTGCAGCGTCGGCAGCGGTGTCATTCGCGGAAAGGCGACATGACAGAAGGCAACATGATAACGAGCAGGTCTCGACGTTGCATTTGGCTTGAAGAAAAGCACCAACAGACGGCAGTCAACCATGGTTCGCAAGGCTTGGCCATAACCCACAGGCATCGACAGGGGCTCTGGACCTGGTCCCCGATCTGACCGGGGACGTGGACACTGGAAAATAAATTGCGTTGGTGTGCCGGACATGACTGCCGGATGGGACTTTCTGGACGGTTCCAGGTTGGCCTTGAACTCAACATTAACATCATGTAGGAATTAAAGAGCAGCAGGACGCTGAGTGATGATCCAGTGCGGGGGCTGCCCAGCACTCGGGCGTCCCCTCAAACTCGTGGGCTGGCGGGAGGGTGTCAGCCCCCTCATGCGTGGCCTCAATGCAACGGCAGAGATGCGGGCAGATGCAGTTGGCGGTTCGTTGCCTGCCCGGACAACCAGACCCTGGCTGCATATATGCCCTGCTCTCTCCGAGGAATCGGCTTCGCAGCCGGAGCCCGTTCTCGCTTAAGAGCTTGGAAGCAACCGGAAGAAACAGCCTTTCCAGGGATTCCTTCGGCTGCGCAAGCGAGAAATGAAGGCAAAAAACACGCAATAGTCAGACGACGGAACAGGTGGTCAGCAAACACATGCACACCATCTGCACACCACCCGCCCGCTTCGTGCATGCTGCAGGCNGTACATAGTCCCGAGCCCGGAAGGGCGGCTCAGCACCGGCAGCGCCCCCAACCCACGGCAGAACGGAAACACGGGAGCGGGATACCGACAGACAGGGCCGTCTTCGGCCTTCGGGCGAGTGCCTGCGAGCCACGGCCGAGAGCGACCCTTCTCCGGTCCGACATGCCCGCTTACAGTGCATGCCATGCCCGTCTCGTCTCGGAAAAGACGATTGAGAACTCGGCAGTGCTGCTGACCAGACACAAGAACATTGCATCCCGGCTGCAGAGGCTAATACCAGACAGTACTTCCGTACTATTGACGCACTGATCGCAGCAGCCAAGGGGTGTCCTCCCGTTCACGACTTCACCCTGCTCCTGGCCTCGCTCCAGGGCTGCTTTGGGCAATCTTGACTCTTCCTGGACTTGCCCAGGTTCACCCGTCAACATTGGCGTTACCGGACTCGGCCACGCGTCTGCGTGCGTGGATACGACTCCGATCTCCCCCGTCCGTCCTCCCTCCCCGGAGAAGAGGGATGGCGTGGCTCGGGCCACCGGCCGTGGCTGGCATGTGGCATGGGCTATCCCGGACTGCAGGGGCCAAGACCTTTTGGTGGCTTTGGTGGCTTTGGTGACCCTTTTTGGAGCCTTCGTCTCGACCTCTTGGCAGCAACCCCAGTCTGCATGGCATGGTTGCAGCGGCTCGCAGTCTCTGCAGAAATTCCCCCGTTCGAACCCCGGGCTCTGTGGGAGGGCAAAAATGACCCTCGTCGTCGCCATGAGGCACCAGGGGGGCGGTTCGACAACACAGGGTCGGATTGTTCCCTTTGGAGTGGATGGTTGGCTATAAGATGCCCGTCCCGTCCCGAGTCGGGATGAGATACGACCCAGTTGTTTCTCAGCCAGCATTCACCCACACCAAGCCAAGGTTCAAGACACCATGAAGCTCTCTGCGTCCCTCTCCCTGGCCGCGGCCATTGGGGCCTCTGCCACCGGCTTCAACCTCCCCTCGTTCGAGCAGTTGGCCATTGACTCGGGCTTGGCTCTTGCCGGTCTCAACGGCATTGCCCTGCTGAGCTCGGCCAACAAGTACACGGGGACCTGCAACATTGGCAACGTCAAGATCCGCCGCGAATGGTACGTGGGCTGCTTTCCAAACGCGTGGGCCGGATTGCGCTAACACACGATGCCTACCAGGCGAACCTTGACCAAGCCGCAGCGCAGGGAGTATGTCGCGGCCGTCCAGTGCCTCCAGAACAAGCCCAGCATCCTCCCCGCTGGCACCTCGGCTGGCTCGAAGTCTCTTTTCGACGACTTTGTCTACGTCCACCTGCAGTCGACCGTCTTCATCCACTTCACGGTGAGTTGGCCAGCGCAACTACCAGGTCGAGAACGCGGGCGGCTAACCTTTTGGGCGTTACGTAGGGCAACTTCCTCGTGTGGCACAGGTACTACATCCACATTTTCGAGCAGAAGCTCCATGAGTGTGGCTACACTGGCTCGCTCCCGTACTGGGAGTGGGGCCTGGACGCCTACAACCCGCACGCGTCTCCCATCTTCGACGGGTCAGACACGTCGCTTGGCAGCGATGGCGCCTTCATCGCCGGCCCTCCCATGACGCTGAACATTCCCGGCAACGTCAATCCCATCGTCCTGGCCAAGGGTACCGGCGGCGGATGCGTCACCACGGGCCCCTTCAAGAACATGACGGTGCACCTGGGTCCCATCACCCAGGCAGATCCCACCGCCGACAACCCGCGCTGCCTGAAGCGCGACCTGAACGCCGATGCCGGCAAGCGGTTTGCCAGCTTCCGCAACACGACTGATCTCATCATCAACTCGCCCAACATTGAAATCTTCCGCACCACCATGGAGGGCGACCCGAGATATATTCCTGACTCGCTTGGTGTCCACGGCGGTGGCCACTTTATGATCAGCGGCGACCCCGGCTCTGATGCCTTCATCTCTTCGGGCGACCCGGCCTTCTACCTCCACCACGGCGAGATCGACCGCGTCTACTGGATCTGGCAGATGCTTGACTTCCAGAACCGCCAGGTTTGTGTTGCCTGCCATCCTTGGTTGGATATGAGAGTAATGGAACTAACGGGTAACAGGGCGTTTTCGGCACCACCTTCATGCTTGATCTTGTTCCCTCCCCCAACACGACCGTCGAGGATATCATTGACATTTCGCCCCTCGCCCCGCCGATCAAGATCAAGGATCTCATGAACACCCTCGGCGGGCCCTTCTGCTACATCTACCTCTAAGTGGAGATGGCAAGGGCGGCTGCGTGTCTCTTGGATCGGAGGTGGCATAAAATTTGTAATTCCAGTTTACCCAGACATCAGATCAGATACCTGAGTCAGAGGATCTTCTCACATCAACCCGTCGCCGCGTTGTGTTCTTGTGCAATAAATGACCCTAACCCTCGTTTTCTCTCCCTCGCAATCACTGAGAAACCAACGTTGAAAGCATGAAGCTGCATCCTCTCAAGCTCATCTGAAACCACTTCACTGTCACCATCCCACGCAGCACCACAACGGCCGCTGGTCGGGACGGTCAGCCCGCGGACGCTGACCCGGCACCCGAGACCCAAACAGCGACCAGGCAGCATCCAGCGGGCAGCCATTCCAGGTTGCCGCCACGGATAAATTCCCCTGAACCAGCCGCAGACAAACAACCGTGCCGCCCGGAGCCAGAACCAGGCCCCTGGACCGCAAAGAACAATCTAGGCCACCCACAATCGAACCATCCATCCAGCAGGAACCGTGCAGTGCATCCCCGGTACCATCAATCCCTTTAATCCCCCCCAAACCCTAATGATCCCGGGCCCTCGTTCCATCCGTCCCTCGCCCGCGTCCAATCAACCGCCCGTCGCACCGTCGCACCGCATGTCCACAAAACAGCCGCGACGAAACAAGAGCTGGATTCCCGCAGACCGGTGCAAGCTCGGATCTGCCTGCTCTCATTGGCTGCTGGCGCTTGAAAGAGCCG
>FJWA01004157.1_pt1 | contig 11084 bp, 8 predicted proteins | sample 1011891 | NCBI WGS metagenome assembly FJWA01 (sample SAMEA3912450, study PRJEB9761) | metagenome | biome: forest; material: soil | place: USA | collected 2011-06-22 | depth 0.1 m
CCCCCCCCCCGGGCTGCAAAAAACGGGCACCCGATATTAACAAACCAGGGACCAGGGATCCCGCTCAGCGTAATATATTCCCCAACCAAACGTTGGAGGCTCGGGGGCCAGACGTCAGCTTCCCCCCTTCTCGGCTTATGTCCACGCCATCTCCCTGTCCTCTCGGCGTTCCTCGCGCACCCATTCAACAGCTCACGCGGCGGCACCCGTCTCAAAATGTCAAATTGCTTGGCTCAATCCCTTTCGCGAGCAACCCGATCCCTGTCAGCCCTCGCACCAGCGGCTTCCCTCCGTCGCCATTAGCCCACGTTCACATTCCACTCCTGCCAAGTAGCATGAAGCTCGCTCAAGTGACACCGGAGGGTGCGGTCCCTTGGTTTTCCTCCTCGGCGCCCGACCTACTCGCCTTTTCACCCCCGCAAGCCTACGATGTCGGTTAAGGCCGTCGCCGTCGCCGGGTCTCCCCTCGTTCGCGGTCGCCCTGGGCCCGACCAACCTGGTTGAGTCCCGGTATCTAGAATCCATCTCCAGCTTCCTTCGAGGTAGGTGCCTGTCTAGGCGGCCGCGACCGAGATGCACACACGGCCCTCGCCCCCCTTTCAACCGAGAGGTTGAAAAACTTTGAACACCGTGGGACACCACCCCGGTCGCGCAGACAAGCAGGCCGATTCCTCCGCCTAACGGTTGCTAAGAATAGACAGTCCGTGCGACTCGTGTCTTGTGTTTTGAAACTGTCATCCCGCCGCTGATTCAGCGGAACATCTCCTGTCCGGCACAGCAATTCCGAAACCGCTGATTCAGCGGACCGCCGAGAACCCTGATATCCACACACCCCCACCCCCGCCTCACCATGCATGGTCAGGTACCCCCCTGCAAAGTCAAAATAAACTTCTGGAGCTTGACATCGGCAACATGGCTGCCACACCCGGGAAACGTACCTAACCAGGGACGTGGGTCCTCTCGCACTGCACTAATCACTGTGACATTGGACTTTTTCTGACAGCGTCACCTCCTCCCTCCCTATTATGTAATTACGAAGCGGCTCCCGTACCTCCACTTTATGGCGATGTCCAATGAAAGGATTGACCAGTCCATCGGAAATGGCCAAGGAGTAAATTTTGTTATTTTCATACCCCCAATGGGCTCAAGCNGTTGCAGTGCGCCCTGCGCAAACCATGACAATTCCATGCCTCCGAAACAAGTCGTGAGAATNGCCCACAAGCGGTGCAAGCGTACNGGCTGTCGGCCATGCCTTCGTCGACCGATTTGTTGACATTCTCATGCTATCATTTTCAACCTTGAAGAAGTCGGCTCTTGCAGAAGTAGCATGGTTTTTTTATCTTAACCCGTGCATGTAATTATCGAGCAACTCAGATGGAACAAATCAAGTATTTACAGGCAAGAAGGCAAGTTGCTCAAACCGACTGCGGATTCCAAAAGACATTTTTCGGATCGTACACAGCCTTCAGACGCTGCAGCCTCTTCAGCACCGCATCCCCATAATATAGCGCGTGGGCTTGCTCCCGCGTCAGACTCGTGTCGATTAGGTTCTGGTAGGCGGCGGTCTTTACGTCCAGCCCCTTGAGAAGGGCAGCGCGCAGCCCGTTCAGGAACGGGACGCCCTCGCTGGGGAACGGGAAGTTGGGGGCTCCCGCCTGGTTGTTGGCGGTCCAAAAGATGTTGCGATGCGGGAAAGCCGCGAAGCTCGCGTCTTTGGCCGGGAGGTTGATCTGCGTGTCGGCGCCGCCCCACAGCTCCATGCTGGAGATATATGGCACGGGCGGCACGGGCCCGTTGAACATGTAGGTGAAGTAGCTCGTCAGGGCTGCCTTGTTCAGGCCTGGCGCGTCGATGGTGACGCTGTTGGCGAAGAAGGCGAGTTGCAGCGGGCCACCCGCCAGCGAGCCGTCGGGGCTCAGCGCGGCAAGCGAGGTGGTCCAGTCGTGCGACTGCACGTCGCGGGCGGTGGGGGCGGGCAGCCCGCGCAACATCTCGGGCTCAATGGAGGTAGTGTACTCGCTGAGGCCGCCTAGAAAAGTGCCCGTCACACCGAATAGCTTGCCGATAGCCCCGGTGCTCGGGTCTGGGCCTACACGCGTCTGCAACGCAAAGGACAGGCGTCGGTCGACGGCTGTGGAGTTGCTGATGTAATTTTGGAGCTTCGTAAACGCGTCCACGGCCACCTCTACGCTTTCGGTGACGGCGCCAAACAGATACGTGAAGTTGATGACTTCCTCGGGGGCCGGGTTGGTCCTCAGCGAGAAGCTCGTGACGATACCGATACTATCGGCACCTCCTCGCAAGGCCTTTGGACAGTACGAGTTAGCATTGTGATGGATTGAAAAGCAGCATGGAAGAGGGCTCAAGAGAACGAGACTTCAATCAACTCACCCAGTAAAGATCGGGATTCGATTTGGGACTCGCCCAGGTCTCGGTGCCGTTTGCGAGCACGACCTGCATCGCAACGATGTGATCGAGTGTGAGGCCCCATGCCCGTGAACTGAAGCCCCAGCCACCGTGCGTAGAGTGCCCGCCAATGCCCACCCCTCCGCAGATGCCGTGGGAAACGGCCCTTTTGCCTTGCGCATACAATGCCGTGGCCATAGGTCCAAGACGAACGCCACCGCCGACTACGGCGACGTTGGTCCCGTCTGTGGACAAAACGGTCTGGTTGAAGTTGCGGAGATCGATCTCGACCTGGCCGTCGATGCCACCCCCGGAGCTGTATGACCCATACGAATCTGTTCGTGCGTGGTGTCAGCAATCGGCACATGTAGCCGGGCAGAATGGCCGGGGAGGCAAAGCAACGTACGTCCACCGGACTTGGCCTGCGCCTTCACGCCACTCCTGCCAGCGCAGATGACGGCAGCCGAGACGTGCCGGGAATTGTCGGGGACCACAACGACCGCCGGGCTAACCGGGAGACGGAGGTTCATCGTCGTGTTGTACTGTGCCCAGTCGGAGTCGCACCGGACTTTGAATGGGACGCCCTTGGTCTTCAAGCATTGCTCCAGTGCAGCGTTGGAGCAGCTGCAGGAGCCTTTGGTATTCTTGCCAAAGGCACTCGAGCTAAGGGCCGCGACGAGGAGGAACGGAGAAATGTGCATGGTGATGACGAGGAGGACTGGTGAGCCCGGGATGGGAGTGGTGTCCGGTCAGGGAATTGTGCCACGTACCTTGCCTCGTGTATGAAGAGACAGACTCGATCCTTATAATCTGGTTGCATTGCAGTAGAAGCATGCACCGAACACACCGCCACGAGGGTACCCCGTCCCGGAAATTGCTCGGCTACAGCATTTGGGGTTGAGGCAGATGCCAGGGCTGCTTCCCAAGAACCTGCGCCGTCCAGGAAATTGTTCGGTTACGATCTTCGGATTCCGGAGCTGAACCCTCGGTCCACAGAAGCCCTGCGCCANGCAGGTACCTGAGGTTTGGTACGGCTCGCCTTCCCTTGCGCAATGTGGTTGCGGTGCCTAATTTCTTTCATTGGTTCGTGGTCTGATGTCGTACCGTTTTTTCTTCCCGTTGCAGCTGAGGTGTTCCTCCTCCTCCAGGTCGGGGGCGCCGACTGGGTGCAAGGGTAACATTTTCTGCTGTACAACCCGAACGGTGAGCGTTCACCAGCTGAGAATGCCCCAGCACCGGATGGAATACCCGGAAGGTTTCCCCCCCGCAAGGGAAGCCGCTTACTCCCGTCTATACTCTGGTAGCGACGACCATCCACCGCATCCTTCGGGAAAGGAATGAGCCTTCGGAGTCATCTCGTATACCTGAGCGTGGCGTGCCCGCTCTGTCAGCGCGGCTTGCAGAAAATCAGATTCAGAGGCTGTGATTCGTGAATTAAGAGCTACCTTGACGAGAACAGGGCGAGGCGAGCTCCGATGAGCTGTGCCACACCACAGCATAAATGGCACCAGGGCTGAGAATGTGTGGGTGGTATGCATGCAGCTGACTATGTGACGGTCGGTGGCATACTGGAGTTATGTGACGTGGGCGGCCGAACCAGCCTTCCGGGGGTCATCTGTTTGTACCCCGGAGTGCTGTTACAACCTTCGGTTGTGGTACAAAGAAAAAGGCTTGGTGACCCCTTTAAAACTCGCAATGTAATGGTCGTTCAACGATGGTCCGCTTGACAGACAAGGAGATCTGGCGCGTTTCGGCATAATCAAATAGCGGAACGGGCGACATGCTTTGTTCTTCTTTCTTTGGGCGCTACAACTTCACTAGGTAGGTAGTAATCGTGCAACGCGGAAAAGGGAGAAGGTAGGATCAAATGCATCAATACCCCAGCGGCGACGCTGGCTGTGGGAGCACCATGCCCGCAGGAGATGCTTGTGCCTGAGCTGAAGCCTTTTCCTCCTCAGGCCAAAGACCCTCTACAATCAGACGATTCCCAACGGCCCAATCTATCGAGTCTGGAGATCATCGCACGCTTGGGACTTGACAACACGTGGTAACCTCTAACATGGAACATATAAGCTACCTATAGAACTGAAGATGCATGCGGGTCATGGTACAGTAATGCAACACTAGTCTAAGAGTACTTCCAGTTGCCTGCCTTCATCTCTGCGCCTACATCGAGGACACCCGGAACGTAGGAAGACATGTACGGACCCTTGCTCTTGGAATAGGAGAACGAGACAAAGGTTGGGGAGACCCGGCTCTTGCCACTATCGAGGGGTCAGGACTGATAAACAAGTATGAGAAAGACAAAGGGGGGCCGAAGGGGGGAGGGCACTCACTAGGCAGCTTTGACGGCCATACTGTACTTTCCGCAGATGCCCCACTCGTGCTGCAGCTTGGTCAGGATCTTCTCCATGCTGGCCTCAGACTCGGCAGCGGTGGCGTTGTGCTGGAATAGCGGGACGTAGGACTTCATCTCGAGCCCAGGCTTGCTTGGGTTGAGCTCGACGTTATATTGCAGTCCGGAGAGAGGAGTCCCGGTGATTCGGTCGGGCTTCTCCCAGACATCCCACGCCTCTCTGTCCGCGGGATCCGGGCCCTGGCCGGGCTTCTCGTTCCGCAGCAGAGGCCAGAGGGTCCGCAGGATTTCGACCCGCTTGAGCGATGTTTCATCAGTCAAGCGCCCGCCAAGCGTCATGACGTCGCTGGCAACCGCGAACGAGTTACTGCTAGTGTGCATGTACACCTTGATGCGCGCTCCATCGTTCACGGTGGGGTCGACGCAGTCGATTCCCACAAAGATGACCATCACCTTGTATTTGACGTTGGTGAGGTAGCTAGTTAGGTTAGTTCCGAGTTTCCAGTCGGGAGGGAGGGTCGGGGCACACTCACTCGGCAAGGACATCGAGGCCAGGTCCCAGCTTTTCTCCCCACGGCTCTAGCCTTCGCAGGGCATCCAGGGTAAACAGGTTGCTCGACGGGCTGCCCGAGGCGATGGCCTTGCGCATGGCAATAATGTACACCTTCATCATGGTCTTGGTGGCATCGAGGTCAAAAGCGAGCAAGCTGCTGGGCATAAAGCTCGGCAGCTTGTGCCTCATGTCCTCGGTCTCCTCCGGCGTCAGGAAGAACTGGTCCATGGCGCTGGTGAGCCACTTGGTGTCGGCACCAGAGGCGTTTGCGAGCTGCAAGAGCACCTCACGCGCCCGCTTTTCGCCAAAGGGATCCGGGCCATCTGCACCTCCGGGCGGCTTGACAACCTCAAGCCCGTAACGGACCTTGACCTTGCTGCCCGAGGTCAAATTGAGGCTGGGCTCGAAAGGCGAGTCAACGTAGGTTTGAGTGTAGGTCCCGCGCGGCTCCGAGGGCAGTGGCCCGAGGGTCGGCGCGACATGATCGACGAGGAACTGCAGATGCCGAGCCTGCTGCTCACGGGTGTAGGTACCGGAAGCCTGGAGAAGCGGTTCAATGATTGAGCACAGGTAGTCGGACCAGAACTCGTGGGGTGTCTTCTTCTCCAGGGCCTGCGTCTCGTGCGCGGTCTCGGGCTTCCCAATAAAGGCGTCAGCAACGACCGCCATGATGAATCGGCGCAAGGTGGGGTTCTGGCGGGTGGGGGGTTCACAGTTATCGGTAGACAGAGACAACAAACTTCAAGGTTTTCCTGAGAGACGAACAGCGGTGTTTTGTGCAGAGCTGCTACATGTATATAATCTAACACAGCCCGTCACATGCTCCGACACCTCGGAACAAGGACCTCAGCCTTTCGACGGCGTCTCGAATGCATGCCTATCCCTGAAGGCAAGCCGGCGATTCTCAAGTTCCTGGGCAGCAGTTGTCCTCTGTGTCAGCGGCCGAGCTGTGGTTTTGATCGCCGGCTGGAAGGTAGCTGCCGAATGGAGGGCTTACTTATGACAGCCTGCACCGCTCGCGTGAGCTGGGGACCTGGGCCTTGGTCACGTATGTACACGGTACCCCTGTCAACCCTTGGACGGAAGACAGATCCGTCTGCAGAATGTAACGGTCCGAACGTTTTATTTTGCTGAGCGGAGCCTGGAGGTACCCCTGGCACGGTTTGTGAATCCCTGCGCCGATCTCAGCCTGCATTTGCCCCTGATTCATCGGAGATCTTTTTGTCCGCTGAATCAGCGGCGGACTTGGTCTCAGTTCGATTGTGATTTGACACTTTGCTCCGCTGAGTAAGCGGCTGAACGTCACATGCAAGGGCAGGGGAGCGGCGCGTGGCTGAGGCTGAAGCTTGGCAACCGTTGAGGATCTGAGATCGGTTGGTACCCCGGTCGCGGTCTGTGGCTTGCTTGCCTCCTGTGTCCTCGGCGCCTCAGGGAGGGAGTGGACCTGGAGGGTTGCTGACAGCTAGAGCAAACACTAACAATCTACGAGTAGATGTAGGTAATGTGCGAAAGACAGAAGATGAATTCTAATTGGCTAACATGATAGGAGTGAGCGGTTGCTTTTAGCAATACATATGAGTCGCGATCCCACCACCTTAGCTACCAAACCAACACAAATCTCTTGTTCTTGGCTTCATCGCTGTCCCAAACGGCTTCAATATCCGCAAACTTGGCGATCACGAGTTCCTCCGGCCTCGGCATCTTGGTCACAGCGGCCAGCAGCCCGCCAATCTCCTTCTTGATCTCCATCTTGCCCCAGGCGCCCATGCCGGAGCCCGTGATACGGACGGGCCTGGCGTTGAGCAGCTTGGAGGGTACCGCAATGGTGTCCTCGCCAGCGAGGTCCCCGACGTGAATGTACTGCAGCTCCTTGCCGGGCTCGAGCTGGGCGGTCTGCAGGACGCCAGTGGCAGCCTTGCCGCCGACAAAGTCGAGGATGATGTGGATGGGGCCGAGATTGGCTGGCAGGGCAAAGGGATCCTGCAGCACAACACGCTCATCGAGGCCCTCGACGGTAGCAAGCGACGCCTCGGTACGCGAGGTGCCGATGATGCGGGCCGCGCCCAGGGAGCGAGCGACGGCAATGGCGGCCCGACCGCTAGCGCCGGTAGCCCCGACCACGAGAACAGTGGCGCCGTCGCAGCCGCCGGGAATGGCGCGGACGCGGAGAGCCATCCAGCTGCTGGCGACCGGGTTGACGAGGGTCGCAACGGCAACGGGATCCGCGCCGGGCGCGAGCTTGACAAGCGTCTGGCGCTCAACGTTGGCGCGCTCGGCGAAGAGGGAGGCGCTGTTGGGGCTGACATAGTAGAGGTCGCCCGAGGCCTCGTCCTGGACGATACCGTCGACGGTAGGATCGAACGGCAGAGCGGCGCCCCTGGCGCTCGAGTGCAAGCCGAGGGCGCGGCCGCGTACCACACGGGGGACGGCAACCGCGACGACCTTGACCTGGACCTGCGACGGCGAGGGCGCCGGCAGGTCAGGGACGTCGGAGAAGACGGGCGCGGAGCCCCACGATGTGACGCGAGCGACCTTCATGTTGAGTGCTTGGCAATGGTGGAATGCGGCCTTGGAGTGGTGGCGGTGGATGTGAGCTACTGAGGATGCTGATGCGGATCGGGTTGCTCTGAAGATGGACTGAGCCAAGAAGCTGGGCATTTTGGCTTGCAGAAAGTGTGCCGCTGGGGACGTGTTTAAGGGCTCGCGGTGGAGGTAAAAAGGAGGTACAATGGCGCGGACGTGTGCCGAAACAGGCAGAAGCTGACGTACCTCCAACGCTGTTTGCACCTTCCTATGTATATTGGGCGCACCGCTGCAGGGGGTCCGGAACGCATCAGGGAGCCAACATCGGCTGACACGGTTTGGTCCCCGGGTGCGGGGCGGCCCAGCCCCTGCCCAGAAACGCCCAGAGTGCCAAGTCGCGTTAACGTTGGTGCCCAGAGATGATCCCGGCCAGGGGCCCGTTGTGCATTTGCTCTCCGCATGCTTCGCCCCGGATTACGCCGACCAACTCGGCCACTTACTAAGCGGATAGCAACGAGAAGTGGGGGCGATGTCGCTCGATGCTTTGACTTTCACTTGAGTCCTGGGCTACCGTTGGTACCTACTGCGAAACCACGTCTCCGTTGTCTGTAATTTGGCTTCATGTTGGGCCATTCGTAGCTTCAGTGGTGGCCGAGTTTGATGTTGGCTTTTGACCTGAACGCTGTTTCATCTCTAAACTCATTCATGCTACCAGTACAGATGGGCGATGCCAGTTACAATGCAGCCCGCTCCTCGATAATTCCCCCGTATCCGCGTGATGCCCCCGTCTTCCAGCCTTGAGTGGATGCCATACAGAACGCCGTGCTATGAATTTATGCCCATGATACCGACTAATTCCTTGTTGGGAGGGGAGACTAATAGCACTAGAACAAATGAACTTAACTACCCCCATCACGACGCCGTCTTCGACGTCTTGGTCCTTAGCTTCATCAGCAAAAACACCAAGGCGTAGGAGCTGAGGACAAAGATGACGAGAATGCCCGCGTCCCGCCAGCCGTAGTAGTAGTCGTTGAGGTTGAGCCCCTTCAGGTACACACTGCCGTTGCTGAACGGGCACACCTGGCACTGGGTCGTCGCCTCCGGGTTGAGCAGCCTGGCGCCGCTGCCCATCCCGTGCATGTACCCGGCGAGATACTCGCCGCAGGTGCCGTTGGCGGGGTCAAACAGAGCGAGCTCGCCCGGCGCGCACGTCACCTCCGAGCCCCAGATGCCAAAGACGAGCATGCTGCCCGTCAGGTAGTTGAACGGATTGATCCAGTACAGCCAGTACCGCCAGAAGGTCGGGATCTGCCCGTACGGGACGAGCACGCCACAGAACGAGATTAGGATGCCAATGACGACGGGGTTGACGAGGGCGGCAAAGAGCTCGCTGGGTGCATAGGCCGCCTCGAACTGCCCGATGCCCGTATAGAGAAACTCGAACAAGAGCATGACGAAGAAAGTCGAGCCCGCCCGGCTCGAGTCGTGCGGGAACCCGACTGTGTAGTACCAGCAGGAAAAGTAGAGGACCGCGCAGAGGACGAGGTAGGGGAGCTCCGAAATGATCGCCGCCGTCACAAACGCCACCCACGAGTACATCTTGGACTTCTTCTCCCGCGTCTCNAAGATGTTGCGCCGCTGGATGAAGAGCGGCTGCATGTGGTTGATGATGCCGGGGGCCACAAAGATAAAGTTGAAGATTGTGAAGAGGCGCATCTGTAGGTCGTTGACCGAGTGCCCGATCTGAAAGAACGAGAAGCCGTTGAACAGTGAGGCCACAAAGTGCAGGGCCACCTTGTTGTTGACGTAGTCAACGTTGCGGTACAGTGACACGCTGGTCCGCTTCGTCACTAGCCTAAGCTGCTCCCATATCGTCGTGGCAAATTCGTGGCCNTCGTCTANTGTCTTGGGCGAGCTGGACGCGGCGTCGGCAATGAGCTCGTCGAGTTCCCTGGTCACAGCCTCGTGCTCGGGCGACGCGAGCCAGACTTGGCTCCAGTCCTTGCCCTGCGAGAGGGGCCCAGACACGACGTCGATGACGTGCTCAGCCAGGTTGGTCTCGTCGGGGCACGGCGCACCATAGCGNTCAAAGTAGCCCTTGACTATNTGTCCGCCTTCGCCAATGTCTCCAAAGTACACNGTCTTGCCGCCGCCGGCAAGGAGCAACAGCGTGTCAAAGACCGAGAAGATCTGGGCCGACGGCTGATGGATCGTGACGAGCACGGCCTGGCCGACGTCGGCGAGCTTGCGCAGGAAGCGCACCGTGTTGTACGCCGATTGTCCGTCGAGGCCCGAGGTAGGCTCGTCCAGGAACATCAAGATGCTCGGCTTGGCGACGAGTTCGACGCCGATCGTCACGCGCTTGCGCTGCTCGATGGTCAAGCCAGCACCGGGCTGACCGATCAGCGTGTCCGCGAGGTCGTGCAGCTCGAGGAGGTCGATGATCGTGTCGACATACCGGAGTTTCTCCTCCCTGGGAACATCACGGCGCTGGCGCAGAAGTGCTGAGAACTCGAGCGCCTCGCGCACCGTCGCAAACGGNTCGTGCACGTCCAGCTGCTCGCAGTAGCCGGCCGAGCGCTGGAACGAGATGGGCAGCGACCGGCCGTCGACCTGGATAGAGCCGCGGATGGTCCCCTCGGTCTTGCGCTGGGCCAGCACGTCGAGAAGCGTCGTCTTGCCGGCGCCCGAGGAGCCCATCAGCGCGCCAAGCATGCCCGGCTTAACCCACCCCTGCACGTTATCGAGGAGGAGCCGCTCACCCTCAGACGTCTTGACGGTGTACGACAGGTTCTTCCAGGTAAAGAGCGACGTGTTCTTGAACAGGACTTGCTCTACAGCCTCGTCAGGATTGCTGACGTTCTGGCCGCGGGAAGTCTTCTCGCCGATCTTGGCCTCTTCGTCCTGCCCGGCGGGGAGAACGAGTCTGGCGCGCTCGCGCGGGATGAGGAGGGTCGAGCCGCCCTCGGAGGCAGCCCGCCACCGCATGGTCGAGACCACGGTGATGATGACAAAGAGCGCCCACCACGCCGCGAGGATTCCCACGTTTCTCCAGATGTGGGTCCGGCTGTAGGTCAGAGCATCGAGGTACTGGTCGCCAGTGAGCCAGGTTTGGCCCTGCGTCGATCCTGTGACGCCGGCGCAGGACTGGTACGCGGGGTCCAAGTAGCCGGGGCCGTTGGGGACCAGGCTGTTGCCGACGCACTCGATGATGCTGCCGTGGAACTCGTTGGACAGGAGGGCGTC
>FJWA01003942.1_pt1 | contig 11075 bp, 8 predicted proteins | sample 1011891 | NCBI WGS metagenome assembly FJWA01 (sample SAMEA3912450, study PRJEB9761) | metagenome | biome: forest; material: soil | place: USA | collected 2011-06-22 | depth 0.1 m
CCTCCCCCCTACCCCCTCCTCTTCTCCCTCTCCTCCTCCTTCTCCCCTTCTCTTCTCCTCCTCTTCTCCACTCCGCTCCTCCCTGTCTCTCCCGTCTCGCATCTTTGGGCCCGGTGCCCGAGGAGACCCTCGCTTCCAAGAACACCGGGGCCCCAGCGCCGAACTCCTGTGACATGCATCTCCCCATCACCGTCTTGGGGGCCAAAAACAAGGTGAGGGTTGTCTTTCTGGACGCCCGACAGGCATCAAGCACAGTGTGCGTGANTCCCGTGATCAAATACCATGTCCTGCATGGCATAGTCGCATCACATGGTGGATTGATGTTGATGGGCATATCCCCCCGAGTCGGAGTTGATATTGGCATCGAGAGGATGCGGAACCCTGCCCTAGGCCGAGCATGCCATCACGGGCAACGGAAAGGAGTTAATCCTCCGTGCTGGCTGTTGGTCGGTGCTTGGCGTGCAGGCCATTAATACTACCTCTCCAACGAACCACAGCCGAGCTTCCTAATTATCAACCTTGCCTAGGTACGGTCTAAGCGAGTTGCACAAGGCCCTGGCNGCTGCACAGGGCCCAACAGACGCGCTATTGAAATTGAACCAAAACCTAAACCAACAACTTGAAGGAAACTCGCTGCCGTTGCCCTTGCTCACCAAGTTCCGAATTAAATCCCGCCCCCAACGCGAACTCAACCCCCTCTAGGCTTGCTTTTTTAGTACAATCCTGCCATCACACCGACCGCGGACACGAGGAATGCCAGCCACGTGGNCCCGGCAACATGAGCTGCTGCTGGTCCCGGTCCTGCTGCGTTGGTGCTGGGGGTCGGGGTGGCTGTCGACGTGACCGAGTAGCAGAAGAGTTGGTCGGCTGTCTTGTTCATGATGGCCGCCACCGAGGGGCCTATCGCGAGGGCGCAGACGTCGGCCGCCGGGGGCGGGCCCGGAGCGAGCACGTTGCACTCGCCCCGCCCNCTGTTTTGGCTCGTGAAGACGGGCACCGTGTCCGTCACGTTGAAGGTGACGCCCGGCGAGCGGGCGCACGCCGCCGTCCCCTGCAGCACGTCGGGCTCCTGCGCGCCCTTCTGGGTCGTGAAGGTCAGCTGCTGGAGCTGGAGGAGCTGGCTGATGCCCGAGCCGCTGCAGTTCTGCGACTGTACTGACCAGAGGAGCACCCAGGTGGCCTCGTAGTTGGTCGTCTTCGCCGGGTTGACGCGCTCGGCTGTGAAGAAGGGGTCGGTCTGGCCGAGCGCGTCGCAGAGGAGAGGGCGGGATCCGCTGTCCGTCATGGTCTTGTTGGGGCTAGACTCCCACAGGGTCCAGCCGATGCTCATGGCTAGCGGCACCGCCAGGGGCGAGTTCCGGACGGCGAACAGGATCGGGATGGAGCCAGGCCGGTACGTTTCATTGCGCGGAAACACTAGGTCCACCTCAACGATGCCGCTGGCGGCCTGGACGCCGACGCCACTAACAGCGAAGCCGCAGGACTGCAACGCTAGGAGCCCGAAGAGGGCCTGGCTAAAAACGCGGAGCGGGGAGGATCCGAGCGTGGTCATCATGAATGTATGTTAGTTCGTTGGAGGACGGAGACNGAACGGGGTGGGTGTTGTGCGGCGTGTGGTATTGCGGGAAAGGGGAAGAGGAGTTGGTCGGCAGAGGGGAGACCTGTTGGTTCAAGTTATACTGCTCTCGATGTAGTCCAAAATCCCTTGCTGCGTATGCTAGACTGCGTTGAGAGAGGGCAGACGAGCCGTGTGTGTGATATGGGCTGATTTGGACCGAGGGGCGCCACAGGACGGCCTGGCTGGACAAAGCAGGCTAAGACAGGCCAATCGCAGCGGCTGCTCAGCGTGGCTACGCCAGCTGCGCCCCTCTAGTGCTTGTTTTTCGTCCTAGTACTGGGGTGTGGTCGCACTGTAGCCTGAGACCCTGGGACCTGCATGCTTTAGGGCGTAATACTTATTTGAACTTCGATAATGACGTTATAGCGCTCCCTCTATAGTACGCAAGGATCCGAACGCTAGATGGATGTAATAATGCAACTAGACTGTATATCGGACTACTTCCGGAGCTGCTCGGTTTACTCCTTAGAGTCTAGTTCTTGCAACCTAGTTCTCACGAGCCTATCGTAGGCTAACATCAGATAGTCCACAAATCATAAGCCACTTGGACTATAGAGGGAGAGTCCGGGCAAAGGAGTCAGACAACTTGAAGGAGCGCGTGGGGAGAGTCAGAGGCGGGCAACATGACGCCCAGCCTGCCCAGTATGCTTCTACTACTAGGGCGCTATAGATAAATTGACAGACGACTTGGAGACCCGAGAGTCGCCGGAAACCTCAAGTCCCTCCTCAGAGCCCGCACCAGCACCCGCTTCCTCCTGAGTTCTCTGCCACTTCCACTTCCCGCTGCCCAGGTCATCTCGAGCCACCATGCATCCCACCTCCCTTCTCTTTCTAGGGTTCCTCCCACACCTCGTCTCTACCGCCGCCCTCAAGGCCCGCCAGACTGTCGCCTGCGAAATCTCCCTCCCCGCGAGCGCCGGAGACACGTGCGATCTGTTCGCAGCATCATGGGGTCTGACCGTGGCCGGCTTTCAGGCGCTGAATCCGGGCGTCAGCTGCCCTGCGCTGGTGACTGGCCATGTGTACTGTGTCTACGGCTTTCTACGCCCTCCGCCACGTCTACGTCCACGTCCACGACGTCGACGTCAACCATGTCCACCTCGTCGTCCACCACGCCGGTCACGTCTTCATCGTCGTCGTCAACCTTGACCACGACCACCACCAAGACCTCGGGCACAGTCACGTCTACGACCCTGACCACACCCACGTCAACAACTCTAACCACAACCACAACCACAACCACAACCAAGCCCCTGACCACGTCCACAACTACAATCCCATCCACCACCACAATCCGATCTACCACCACAACCACGTCCACGGCCACGACCACGGGCGTGAGCAAGACAGTCGGCACAAATGGCATCGCAACGCCCCTGCCAACGCAAGCTGGCATGGTCGGCAACTGCAACAAGTTCGTCCTAGTCAACCCAGGCGATACCTGCAATGTCGTGGCCTTCTTCAACGGCCCTGTCTCCACCTAGGAGTTCGTCNTCTGGAATANTGGCGTTGGCGGCATGGCGTGCACCAGCCTCCAGGCTGGCACCTACGCGTGCGTCGGCGTCACCAGTCCGGTCTCGGTCACGCCGGCTCCCACAGCGGTAGTTAGCGCCAACGGCGTCGCCACGCCCATCCCGACCTAGACAGGCATGGTTAGCAACTGCAACAAGTTCGTCAAGATCAACTCGGGCGACACGTGCAACATCGTGGCCTTCTACAACGGCCCGATCTCCACCGAGAACTTCGTGCTGTGGAACACGGGCGTCGGCGGCATAGCATGCACCAACCTCCAGACCGACACGTTCGCCTGTATCGGTGTCATCCAGGCCACGCCGACGTCGTCGGTGGGCGCCAACGGCGTCACCACGCCCCTTCCCATCCAGACGGGTATGGTGACCAACTGCAAGAAGTTCGTCAAGATCAACTCGGGCGACACGTGCAACATCGTGGCCTTTTACAACGGTCCTATCTCGACCGAGAACTTTGTGCTGTGGACCACGGGCGTCGGCGGCATAGCTTGCACCAACCTCCAGGCCGGTACATATGCGTACATCGGTGTGTGATGACCGACGAGGTAGATAGGCAGGTAGTTGTAGTTTGAACAGGGGCTGGAACTCGGTCTCCTTGCTGGAATACGAAGAAAGCAGCCTGAAGGGCAACATCAACATCAACATTCTCCATGACTGTCACACTTGCCCCTGACTTTCTCTCACTTACCCCTGACTTTCTCTCACTTACCCCTAACTTTCTTCACTTGCCCCTGACCTTATTTCACCTGCCCCTGACGTTCTCCCCTGCCGCCACAATCCCCTTGGCCGTCCCTCCCTTCATCCGCGCCGTCCAAAGCCTCAGCGCCGTCATGACAACAATCAACCTCCACCGCTCTCCCAGCTCTCCCGACTGGCCCCGCCCAAGGAGCCTAAGCGTGGGTCCCTGCGTGGTAGACGTCCACGAGAACCTGGACCACGCGAGCAAAGCGAGGACGTGGGTGCCAGCAGCCTCCTCCTCCCCCGACGATGACCCCGGCCCACCAGATGTCGCCGCCACCAGTCTGAACCCGCCGTCCCTAGCCGCGTCGTCGGCCCCCTTGTCCAGCTTCCTCCACTCGAACCGCTCGCGCCGGACCAGCTTTCCGCCGCCGTCATCAACCTCAACAGCAAACGAAAACGTGGCCCGGCCACCACCACCATCAAAACACCACCCCGCATGCGCTCTGTAACAAACTCGCCCCGCGCTACCGCCCCGGACCGGGTGCCGAGCGGTCCGCCGCCGCTGTAGCTCGTGTGTGGATCTCGACGAGGCAGAGCCGCTCCTCGTCGTCGTCGGCGGCTGCGCCGCAGAGGTGGAAGGTCTTGACTTGGCCCCAGCGGAGGGGGGGCGTCATGGCGGGAGGGAAGGGGCGGTGCTGGGAGGCAGCGAGGTGGCCTCCCAACGTCTCTTGGTGGGATTTCTGTCTGTCTGTCTGTCTGTCTGTGTGTCCACTAAATCTATCAACATCTTCGTACAGTCCCAAGAGACTTGTTCAAACCTAACAAAATGAGCCTAGAAGCGACCGTGACCTGTGTGTGGCCAATGTTTGCGAACTGGTGGCTGGCGGGCGGTCTGGAGATGCCCGCCGCCCGCCAGCCCACTGCCTTTCCCTCCACACCATCATCATGCATCTCAGGTTTCTCTACATGTGTGCTGGCACTTACACCGTCTTCGCTGCTTGCGGCATTGCATCGTGGGCTGCAGCAGGTCTTCGCCGGCGCCGGCTGAGGGCTCTGACCGAGCGCTGCGTACAGCTGGCTCAAGGTTCAAGCCCATCGGACTCGACAATCGCAGGCTTGCTCTATTCAGTGGGCTGATTGTGAAACGCTGCCTGCAAGTCAACATCGCGCCCTCCCTTCCCTCACGTCTGCCTAGGGGACCCACCGAGGCAAACAAATCATCCCCCCCAATATCTCCATTCCTGCTCTCTAAAGTTGGCCCCAGCTACAATCTCGTTATCGTGATGATGATTGCTTTGTGCCAATATTGTGGTGTCTCGCGCTTTTCCGTCGCTGGTGTGGGGCGTCATCGCTGTCTAGAGTAGGGGTGGTGGCCGGTGCGGTAGTGTAATGGGAGCCTTGGCGTTCAATGGGTGGTGTTTAGATGTGGCGGAGGCTTGGATGAGGGGCGGCAGGAAGGGGTCGAGATTTCAGGAGATTGCTTCTATACTAAGTTTATAAGCAGGAGATAGGTTGAAGGAAAGGCGATGGGGAGTAGGGAAAGGCAGTACTTTTATACTTGACTAGCGTTCTATTATTAGCTGCTAGAGCCTCTAAAAAAGCTCTTAGGGGCCTGAAAACAGCAACCTCTAATTATAGAATGTGTTGACCTACTACACGTGTACACGCCCGAGCTGGTATCGTGGTCAGTGTGCATGCCCACCAGCAGAGTGACTTGGTCACGTACGTAGGGTTAGGGTTGGCTACAAGGGTATATCCTCTGCTCAAGTTTTGACGTTTGTGACGTTTGTGAAGAACTGGCCCCGTGGCGGAGATGCAACGGGCGTTCGACGGTTTATTGAGTTTAGTTGAGGAAGAAAGAGAAACAATATGTACAAGTCCCCCCGCAGTTGGTCTTAAAGAAGGAGGTCCCCCCAGCCGTGGCCCACCTAAGTGCTCTCCCGGGGCTTGGCCGGAGCCAAGCCGGAACTGGGGCGGGGCCCCGCCCGGCTCCGTCCACGGCCGGAGGCAAAGCCTCGTGGTGATGGGCCCACGTCGTCACTTCAGTTGAATGTCACAGACCGACCTGGGGGGAGGCTAGATGGGCCAGCCCCGTTCGGTTTCACCCTTTCCGGAAGTTTGCCTGATCTTGACCCTCCAATACAACCTGAAAGACAGGCCTACGAAGGGCGTCCAGCTTGAGAGCGGAGCAACTTGGAATCCATGAAGAGATCAACTTAGCCCATATCCGAAAGCAAAGGAAGTTCCGGCGAGCATCACGTACTTCCAGCCACGGTATCTGGTCCCAGCCGACGCTGTCGGTTGATGGCTGCTTCATTTGGTGCCTGCCCACAAGCAAACCGAGCAGTCTATTCCGACCACGCAGCCATTGTCAAACACGAACACACCGGGAACACAGTGACTCTCGCCCAGGGTGTCTCGTAGGCATCAGTACCTCCGTTCACTCCCGAGCCTAAAGGTCATCCCGTAGCCCCTTTTGGCCACTCAACCCTACGTCCTCTCTGGATGTTCTCCGCGTTGACGACCTGCCCTGTTTCATGTCATCAAATATTTTCATACGTAGGAGAGCTTGGCTTCCAGACACAATCGATGGGCCTCTCTGAAGATCGCAGCAGCCAAAAACATCGAGTCCTGTCGAGAATTGTCCCTTCATCGGGGGCTAGAGAATCCTAGTGACCATGCCGTGAAACGCTCCTCGATTTGATTGTTAACCAGAGGCCCAACAGAGAACACCAAAGCTCCGCCATGGGGTTGATCGGGCCCACAACTGACTCTATGAAAGAGCGACTCCTGTGATCTGACCGAGAACATCCATGCTTTGTTCTGGAGCTGCTCGAGCCCAGAACTGACAGTGTGATGAGGGACTTCCGCGGCGCCAATGAGCAGCTCGAGTCCTAGGCCGCCCTTCAAATCGCCCCCCCAGACCATCTCGACGTCGGGATTTATCCGGGGTCATTGGCGCCCACAGAGGGAAGACCTGTCCGCCTTCATGAAAAGGTTTCGAACCTTCCCTGCTGAGCAAACTGGTTGGAAGACTGGGTAGGCAGGCCAGATGGGTCGACGAGGATGAGAAGGACATCCGTGTAATTGACTTGGGTGAGGTGTTCGATTGGCGCCGACGGAAATTCGACGACAGGGTTGACTTATGGCGGGCAGGTCACGCAGTTAAGACTCGCAGATTAACAGCTGCGGATGAGATACAAGGAGAAGGTGCCTGAGCAGCGGACAGATGCATGCAGGTACAGGCATCCTGCTCTTCCGCCCGGCCCTTTCCAGACTCTCATTGGCCGTATGAGTGTTCCAGTGGCGCAGATGATCTCCTTTGTGTGACACCGCAGGGAAACCCGTCGGGAACAGATGAGAGACGGCACGCTGGAAGGGAATGAACGTTGCTGGAAATGCCACCCCTCCTACTGGCTCGCCGCGGACGTTGGATCATTGGTATTCCGGACCTGACACAAAACTGTCATAGCTCCAAGGCAGGGGCCGTTCAAGGTCGGGGGATATTCAAGAAACAGGTCGAGGAACATGGTTTGCCGCTCCACACACCTTCTCCAGATCAACCGGGGGCTGATGCGGTTCCAGCCGCAGCACTGCCTCTCGGCGAACGAAGCATGGATACTCCGTCTTACGAGGAACGAGGTTGCTAGGAAAGCTGACAGCCGCGCCCACGTCCAGGGCTCCGCGAGTAATCCGGCGTCATCATGGGTCCGTATGTTTAATGGATGACGTTGATCTTTGAAGTTGGTCCTTCGCAGACCTCCGGTCGGTGGTGATGATGATGTGGGGCCGAGGACACACCCGGGCCGGCGCCGATGTGGCCCAGCAAAATGGTGTCGGAGACTCCAGCACAGACCGTCCACTGCTGAAACAAGCCACGGCGTGCAGCGTAACGCTGTGAACCAGTCATCCCGACCCTCGGACGGGGTGCCGCATAATGGACGCACCCAAGGGCGGCAAGGAGAGCGAGGGGTGTGGCGCAGGCGATTGATTGCTGCGGTTTCAGTCGGTCGAGGGTTGCCTGCCAGTCGCTGCCAGTCGCCCATGTTTGTGGCATGCCGAAAATTTTGATGGTTCTCTGAGAATCTGCTGCGCAACGGCCTCGCTGGCTGGCCCAGCGGCTTGGCTCATTTCGCCGATCCCCGCGCCAAAATTAGCCCGCGTCGCCTTGCGGCTGGTGTTTCTGCCCTGGCGCAGAGGTGCGCTAGCAGCCGAACGTTATTCCGAGACACCATGGTTGGCTGTGCAATTGCTGGCTTGGCCGGGCTTAGCTTTCGGGTGTCCAGCCTGAGAATCTGAACACGTCAGTGGGCGCCGGTTCGGCCAAGATGGTGTGTAGCAAACAAGGAAGTCGGTCGCGTTGGGTTGCGATGATTGGGGATACCAGCCGATGACAGCGCAGATTGGGTGTTGAGGATTTGGCGGATGGCAGGCCACCGGCTGTGATTGGTGTTCCTGGACTGCGAGGCCCAGGGCGGCCTGGGCGTGTGCGGTGCCACGCAGGGACGTGGTCCCCAGCTAAAATTAAGGAGATGCGACGACTGGCGGTGGAGGTACCCCGGGCGCAAGCGCTGGCGGGCCAGGTACCGTGCCGTCCACGACTGCCCCGGAAATCAGCCCAATCTGGAGGACGACGACCCGCCCAGCCCCAGGAGCCCCGGGGCTGGTTGTTTGCCTGTTTTTCCCNTTCACTCATTTCTCTTCTAGCCTGTCCGCGCCCGCACCTTGTCTTCCTTCATTCTCTCCACACCGAGAACCCGTCGTTCATTCCACAGAGTCTCGCGCTCGATCCATTCGTTTCTGCATCTCTTCGGTCTTGCACAGCCTCAAGTTGAAGTTTTTCCAAAAGCCACCGACCGCCGACCGCCGACTGCCCTCCAGCCCTACAAGTACCGCACAACACCCGACTCAACCTGCACACGCAGATCATCCGATACCCAACGATTCCGATTCCTCAATCCATCACCGTCACCATGCTCGTCAAGTCCGTCGCCGCCCTCGCGGCCCTCACCTTCGCCGCCGGTGTCGCCGCCGAGCCCATGCCCTACCGCCCGAACATGATGAAGACGTCTGCCCGCGACCTCTTTGGCGTCGTCCGCCGCCAGGACGCCGGCTACCAGCCGACGCAGACCGTCTGCGGTACCGGCGCCACGTGCGCCGAGGCTTGCGGTGCCGGCTATACCACCTGCGCCTCCTCGGACAGCCAGACCCACTGCTTCAACCCCACGGCCGGCGAGCTTTGCTGCCCCGACGGCTCTGGCAGTGAGTGATGCCATGCGATGCCCATGAGTAATGCCAACCCGCTGACCCGCTCCCAGACTCGTGCGACGCCGGATACTTCTGCACGGCCGACAAGCAGGGCGAGACCTGGTGCTGCCCCAACGGCATGGACCTCGTCGCCTGCGCCGCCGCCTACAGCGTGACCGGTGGCCTCGTCTCGCAGACCCCTGCCGCCACCACGACCGCGGCCTCCAGCACCAGCACCACTGCGGCGCCCAGCACGACGACGGCCGCCAGCACCTCGACCGAGGAGGACGACGACGAGGATGCGACCACCACCGCTGGCTCGTCGTTCCCGAACCCCTCGTATGCGTCCACCACCACGACCACCGCGAGCCACAACGCCACCTCCTCCTCGACCGTCAAGACTCCCCAGCCGACCACGAGCAAGATCGCCGAGGGTGCTGGCAGCATCGCCGCCCCCGCCGGCGTGCTGGCCCTCCTCGCGGCCGGTCTTGCTGCCCTTCTCTAAGCTCATCCTCGCACCGTCCTCGGCGCGGCACGACTCCCGAGGGCATTGCTGAAATGAGAGACGAGACACGACGAGATAGCGGCAGAATGTAATTTACCTCTTGCTCGGCACAGAGCTGGGGATGTGGTGTGTTTTCGGAAGCGGTTTTGGTGAGGCGTGTTGTGTTGGTTGGGGCATCCAGGCGTTGCCTTGGATTTGTATTTCGGACGTGGAGGAGAAAAGGGTGCATTTGCTCTCTCGCGGGTGCAACGGGTTGTTTTATCCTTCTACTTGATACTCTGCCGAGGCGTGTTCCTCGGGCTTTTNTGCTTTNTATTTGTGCGGTCAGTTTGAACGTTGACTCGTTGTTACTAGCTCGGAGTCAATAGGATGCATGTTTCACAGTTGGGTGTTTGACACAGTTGGTGACCGTGTTGCTTTGCTCCCCCTACCTAGGTATTCAGCTCTGATTTACATGTCCGGCTGATAATCGTTTGGCAGCCACAGCGAGCGCCAGTTTCCGTCGAGACGGCCGATATGTATATGATTCTCGGATCCACAGCAGGAGGCTCATCTCATTTTGTACCACATCAACACTCCCTTCGGCAGGCCCGCCAATGGCGAGCATCGGTGATCCGGCGATCCGACGATCATCCTCAGCCCTTTCACACAGGATTACCCGGTTGTTGCCATCCCCGGATGGGTTCCTCGCAAGGTTTGCCGCCGACTCGAGGCTCCGGGACGACCAAGAGCATCCCTCCAAATCCATCGGCGCTCGACGATTGCCATCTTGTCCCCTTCCCCGCTAGCACGAGAGAAGCTTTCGCCGTCCAGCACGTTGGTCGACTCGGAGAGTCCTTGTTTCNTCAGCGTCACAACAGCAAAACATTCTCGTCCTCCTCATCCTACCAGCACATGAACAACAACAACAANATGCCCCCGGCCTTACCCCCACACTCTCATTTCACCGTAATCACTTCCGCTCCATAAGCGTCGGCGCGCACTTCAGTATCGGTGGCTCGCCCTGATAGCACCCCCCTGCCACGGACGGCGGAGAGAAAGAGACCTCCGCGGAGGCGAGTGATGAGGCGCGTGAAACGGGAGTGGGAAGGGAGAGACGTATCCCAGACCATGTCGGCTAACTGGAGGGTTCGTTGGTCCGATGAGTTCGAGGAGGGGGAAAACCCCATTCCCATGTACATGTCAGGGTGCCGTTCGAGGACCGGCTTCTCAGGGGCCCAACCTGTTGTCTTTGGCCACGGAGCTCGGGCATATTGTGAGAGACGAAATACAGAGAACGGAGATACAAGACGGGTGCCTGGGCAACGTCTTCAATGGCCAAGAACAACAAGCCTTGACCCGGTCTCGCCCGACCCAGATTTCTGCAGTCATCTGCTATACAGATAGGCAGCACGATCGACGGTTGACCTGCAAACCACCACCAATTAAGAGAGAGGGGGTTGGGATTCTTGGGAGCCCCCTTCTCAGGGGCGGGCGGGAGTAAGCGCCAATTGGC